>Ga0070708_100000984_pt1 | contig 21702 bp, 20 predicted proteins | sample KBSK5503metaG_FD_65469 | JGI IMG/M metagenome (GOLD analysis project Ga0070708, IMG submission 65469) | Corn, switchgrass and miscanthus rhizosphere microbial communities from Kellogg Biological Station, Michigan, USA - KBS K5-50-3 metaG | ecosystem: Host-associated > Plants > Roots >... | reverse complement strand
CGGACGACCGCATGCAGGACCTCCATCCCCGTCTACGCGGCCGGGACGGCAGAGGTTACGTCAGGCCTCGGCCGTCTCCGCCTTCCGTACGATGGGGGGAACCGGCGCCGGAAGCGCCTTGGGCTGCTCCGGCGCGGCTGCCTGCGGACCGGCCTTCTGCCGGGCGTTCCAGCGCTCCCGCGCCGCGCGCTGCTCGTCGGCGGACAGCTCGGCCCGGTGTTGATCGCAGATGAATCCCGCGCGCGGACCGCGAGAGCGGTTGAGGCAGCCCTCGACCCGGCAGTTCATCTCCAGCGCGCGCCGCGGCCGCGGAGCCTTGGCCGGAAGGCGGACGATCCGCTGTGCGGGCACCGCGGTAGGTAGCTTTCCTTCCGCCGCCAGCCTGCGGTTCCGCTCGAGGATGCTCCTCTGCTCGCTGGCGGAGAGCTTCTTCGAGTGTTCCTTGCAGAACCAACGATTGCGGGGTCCCGCACCCGCTTTGCCGCAGCCGGGCACCGGACAGAGGCGGCCTGACCGACGTCCATCGGAGAGAGCGCGCGAGCCGCCCGCGCCCGCCTGCACGCGCGCCAGGGCGAGCGAGACCTGCTCCTCGACGTGCTGGGCGATGGCGGCGGTCAATTCCCGCGTGAAACGGTCGATCAGCGAGCGGAGAGAATCATTCTGCGTTCGGTTGGCCATTCGTATTTTCCGTTTTGGGACGATCCGACGTGACAGCGCCGAAACCGGCCCGGTTTGTATCCGCTGGCGGTTCGTCAGGCGAGCAAAAAAGCCTTACTTGCCGAAGAGACCCTTGAGCTTGTTCTTCGCTTCGTCTTCGAGCTTCTTCTGCTGCGCGGCCGCTTCCGCCTCCGCGCGCTTCCTCGCGTCCTCCTGCACCTGGCCCGCTTTCGCTTGCGCGACCTGTTGCGCCTTCGACGGATCGACCCCCAGCTTGCTGCCGAGCAGAGCCGCGCCGCCCTCCTTCATGATCTGCTCCACGGCGGGCTTCAAGTCCAGATCCGCGACCGACGGGCTCCACGCTGGTCCGATCAACCTGATCTTCACCGGGATGGGATTTGCGGGCTTCACCTTCCCGCCGGTGATGCTCGCGATCGTCTCGGGCGAGAGCGCGACGGTCCCCGGCATGTCGAGGGTGCCATCGACGTGCAGGCCGCCGGTGAACGTCATGTCGGCCTCCGGCCGCGAGATGCGGATCGGGTTCTTCAACCGGGCGAGGCCGTTCTCGACGGTGACGCCGAATGGCAGCTCCTTGCCCAGGGTCGTCCTGCCGCCTTCGGTGACCTTGCCGGCCAGCCCGAACGGAAGGGCCTTGGCCAGCGGTCCCGTCACCGATCCGATGATGTCCTTGCCGAAGAACACTCCGTCGAGCACCTTCCCTTCGGCGACCCCGGCCAGCGTCTTCTCCAGATCCCCCGCGCCGCGGAAGTCGATGCCTCCGTTGAGCTTGCCCGCGAGCAGCTTGTGATCGGTGACCAGGGCGAGCAGTCCCTCCGCGCCGATGTCGTTGAGCTTGGTGACGAGGTGGAACGGCTCCTTGGGGTGGGCAAGCCTCAGCTCGGTCCCGCCGGCATTGATCGTCCCGCCAAAGGCCTTGAGCTGCGCCGTGCTCAGCGTGACGTGGTCCTCCTGGACCACGACGTCGGCGACGATGTCGGTCATCGTCTGCTTCTTGTAGGTCACCTTTGCGATCTGGGCCTTGGCGTGCCCGGAGAGGCCGCGGAACGTCGCCGGATCGAGAGGCTTGCTCTCCTTCTCCTTCTTCGAGGGGAGCAGCATGCGATCGAGGTCCAGGTGCGAGGAGGCGAGCTGGAGATCGAATTGCCGGGTGGTCTTCTCGCCCGACCCCTTCATCTCGACGAAGCCGCGCCCTTGCAGCTCGTCGTCGATGACGTGCGCCTTGACGTCCTGCAGCTCGATGCGCTGTTGCGGATTGGTGCTGGACTTGTTGGCCGTGCGCGTGCCTTCCACCGCCAGGTCGAGCCGATCTCCCGGTTTTTTGTCCAGCGACTCGCCCGGTCGCAGATCCGCGCCGGACAGATCGAGCTTCGCGTCGAAACGCAGAGGCCCGCCGCTGGCCGCCGCTCCCTTCGCGTGCGCGATCAGCGTCATCGGCGCCCCCGCCGCCTTGGTCATCTGATCGGGCACGTTCATCTTCACCGGCGTCAGGTCGACGCGCAGCTCGAGGGCCTGCGCGGCCTGCGTCCCGATCCCGCGGACCGTCACTCCGATCGGTCCCTGCAACATGTTTCCCAGCGATTTCCGCAGCGGCGGGTAGTACGCCGCCAGGCGCGCCGGATCGAGGTCGTGCGAGACGATCTCCAGCCCCTCGACGCTCGGAGCTGGCGTCTTGAGGCCCTTTGCCCGTCCCTTGCCGGTGAGTCCGGCGGGTCCGAGATCCAGCCGCAGCTTGTCGATCTGCAGATCGCCGGCCGTCGCGTCGCCCTTGACGTCCGTGTCCAGGGAGACGTCCAGCTTCTTGCCGCCCTCCGCGCCCGCGAAGCGCAGGCCGGCGAGCTTGATCATTCCCTTCACCGTCGTCGGGCCCGATCCGCCGGGGGCGGCTGCGCCGAGCTGGGCGTCGAAGTCGGCGTCCAGGGTCCCCGACTGAAGCCCGACTTCCTTGCCGGCGAACGGCCCGAGCGGGCCGATGTCGATCGCCGGGTTCACCCGCAGGACCACGCTGGTGGGCGTCGGCTTGAGCGTCGCCGGGAGGGGCGCGGTCTTCACCCGCAGCTCGAGGTTCTGCTGCTCGGCGAGCACCGCCGCCTTGAGCAGGATCTCCAGCGGCTTGCCTGCCCGGAGATCGTTGACGGTCAGGTCCAGGTGCTGGACGGCGAGCTCCTTGGCTCCACGCGTCGCCTTGTCGATGAAGGCGATCTTCCCGTCGCGCAGGGCCGCATGGTCCACGCGGATGGCCGAGAGATCGGATTCCTTCTGCGGTTGCGCCGGCTCTTCCTTCGGCTTCTGCTCCCCGCTCTCCGCCAGCTTCTGCTGGAACCGCTCGAGGTTGGTGGTGCCGTCGGGGAACCGCTCCACGTTGGCGGTGAGGCCTTCCACCTCCACCGAGCGCACCTCGATCCGCTTGCCTACGGAGAAGATGGCCCGCAAGAGCGCGATCTTCACCTCCGCGTTCTTCAGATCCACCAGCGGAACGTCCTCGTCCGGCGCGGCACCGATCTGGACGCCGGAGACGCGCGCCCCGAGACCCGTCAAGAGCTTGGTGGAGACGGATCCGATCTGCACCGGCCGGCCCCACTCCTGCGAGAGCTTCTGCGCCTGCTCCTTCGCTTTCGAAGTGATGATTCCATCGAGCACGAACGATCCGGCGATGATCACCACGATCAGGACGGCGATCGTGATGCCCACGATTTTCTGCCAGCGCTTCATAGGGGCGAAAGCTAGGACACTGCGGGCAAGCTGTCAGCCCGCCGCGGCACTGTTGACCGACAGTCGACGCGCGCCCGCCAGCTGCCCGCAGGCGCCGCCGACTTGCTGTCCGTGGGGCATGCGCAGGAGCGCCCGTACGCCGTGGCCGGACAACCGTCTCTGGAACGAGCGGCACCGCTCGATCGGTGGCGCCCGCTGCGCCGACAGGGGTCCCGGGTTGAGCGGGATCAGGTTCACCCGCGCGTTCAGTCCCGTGCAGAACCGCGCCAGCGCGTCCGCGTCGGAGTCGGAGTCGTTCACGCCCTCGATGAGCGTCCACTGCAGCAGGATGGTTCGGGGCGCGCGCACCAGCGCGGCCCGGAGCTCGTCCAGGCTCCACTTCCGCGCTACCGGCAGCAGCGCCCTCCGCTGGGCGGGATCGACGGCATGGAGCGAGACCGCCACCCGGGCCTTCGTCCCGGCGTAGAGCTCGTCCATGCGCGAAACGATCCCGACGGTGCTGACGGTGATCCGCCGCTCGGGCACCGCGAATCCGGCAGGCTCACGGAGGACGGCGATGGCGCGCAGGACCTCCTCGAGGTTGTCGAGCGGCTCTCCCATCCCCATGAAGACGACGTTGGCGGGCCTGGCCCCCAGATGCCGCGCCGCCAGCGCATATTGGGCGACGATTTCCGCCGCGGTCAGGTTGCGCACGAGACCGAGGCGGCCCGTCTCGCAGAAGACGCATCCGCGCGCGCAGCCGACCTGCGAGGAGAGGCAGACGGTCCAGCGCTCCCGGGCGCGCAGTCTCGAGGCTGGCTGATCGATGAGGACCGTCTCCACCACGGCACCGTCAGCGAGGCGGACGGCAAACCGCACGGTACCGTCGGCGTCGCGAACCGCCTCCGCGGGCGGGAGCTCCGACTGGAATCCCGCTTCCGCCAGCAGGGCTCGCGCGGGGCGCTGCGGCAGCGGTCGAGCCGCCGCTTCCGCGAGGAGAAAGCGCGCCAGGGTCCGCGAGCCACCGGCGCTCGCGCCATGCTCTCGCGCCCATTGTTCGAGCGCGCCCTGGGTCATCCCGAAGAGGTCCATGTGCCCGCGTCGTTTTAACCGGCATCAGCGCCGAAGGGAAAGCGCGCGGTAGAGGCCGCTCTCCCTCCAGGTCGGCACGCCTGTGGGGCGCCGTTTCCAGAAGTTCACGACCAGCGTGATGCGCAAGCGGCCGGGAGGACCCTCCATGCGCCGGCGCGGCGTCCGTCCCCGAGCGTCGAGGACCCCGTGCAAGAGGTCGCCGCGGAACATCGCGTAGCGGTTGCGGCGGGGGGCCACGGCTTCCAGCCGGCTCGGGCCCGCGGATCCCGGAACCTGATCGGTGACCGCGAGCTGGCCGCCGCGTACCCGGTTGAAGAAGAAGACGCTGGAGATGACCGGGTGCCGGAGCTGCCGCCCCTTCACGTCCTGATCGAAGTGAAACCCGATCGGGATGTAGGTGGTGTGCGCACGCCCGATCCACCACTCGGCGCCCTCACAACCGCGAGGCCTGGCGAGCTTCCAGAGCGCGAGCACCGCCCCCTCCAGGGCGTGCTGGGGAACGGCCTTGCGGGGCATCCAGAACGTCGTGAAGTAGCTCGCGCGCAGGCGCTCGCCGCCGAGCCGCGAGATGGCGGCGCGGGCCCGCCGGACCAGCGGCTCGGGAAGCGCGGAGTCAATCGCGCGGACGAGAGCTTGTGATCGGCGCCCGCGGTGTGGCAGATCCGCCGCAATGTCGAATTCCGACTGGTCCATCGAAAAGTCGCTGCAGCTCTACAACATACCGGGATGGGGGGCGGGTTACTTCAGCATCAACCCCAAAGGCCACCTCGTCGTCCATCCATTCGGACAGCCGGGCCCGGTCATCGATCTGATGGACGTGGTCGACGACATCCGCGAGCGCAAGCTGGGGTTTCCCTGCGTGGTGCGCTTCCAGGACCTGCTGCGCAGCCGGGTGAAGCAGCTCAACGAGGTGTTCCGGGCAGCGATCGCGCAGCACGGGTACAAAGGCCAGTACTTCGGCGTCTACCCCACCAAGGTCAACCAGATGCGCGAGGTGGTCGAGGAGATCCTCGACGCGGGAGCTCCCTATCACTTCGGCCTGGAAGCGGGCAGCAAGGGCGAGCTCCTGATCGTGCTGGCGCTCAACACCGACCCGGAGGCGCTGACCATCTGCAATGGCTACAAGGACGAGGAGTACCTCCGCCTGGCGCTGATGGGGCGCAAGCTCGGCCGCAAGATCATCGTGGTGATCGAGAAGCTTTCCGAGCTGCCACATCTGATGAAGCTCGCGGAAGAGATGAACGTGCAGCCGCTGATCGGGCTGCGCAGCAAGCTCTCCACCAAGGGGACCGGCAAATGGGAGTCGTCCTCCGGCGACTTCGCCAAGTTCGGTCTCACCACTCCGGAGCTGATTCGCGCGGTGGAGATGCTCAAGGCCGCCGGAAAGCTGGAGCTGGCCAAGCTGTTCCATTTCCACGTCGGGTCGCAGCTCACCGACATCCGCACCGTCAAGGACGTGGTCAACGAGGGCGCGCGCTACTACGCCAAGCTGCGCAAGATGGGCCTCGGGCTGGAGTACTTCGACGTCGGCGGGGGCCTGGGCGTCGATTACGTCGGCGCCCGGAGCACGTCTTACGTCTCGTCGCTGAACTACTCGATGGAGGAGTACGCGGCGGACGTCGTCTACACGGTGCAGCAGATCTGCAACAACGAGGGCGTTCCCGAGCCGAACATTGTCAGCGAGAGCGGCCGCGCCCTGACGGCGCACCATTCCTGCCTGCTGATGAACGTCTTCGGACACATCGAGTTCGGCGAGAATGGCGCCGTGCGCGAGGAGCCGCCGGGAAGCCCGGGCCCGGCCGCTCCGCACGACATGGTCGCGCCGGTGCCGGAGACGATGGAAGCGCCCATCGTCCGCGAGATGCGCGAGATCGTCGCCGGGCTGACGCCGAAGAGCTCCGGCGAGGCCTACAACGACGCGGTGGCGAAGAAGGAGCAGGCGCTGACGATGTTCAAGCTGGGCATCCTCGGGCTGGAGGAGCGCGCCGCGGTCGAGGCCCTCTTCTGGCGGCTCTGCCGGCGGCTGGTGGAGATCAACAAGAAGCGCAAGCGGGTGCCCGGCCCGACGCGCGGGCTCGACGACCGCCTCGCCGACCAGTACATGGCGAATTTCTCGCTCTTCCAGAGCGCGCCTGACCACTGGGCCATCAACCAGCTCTTCCCCATCGCTCCGCTCCACCGGCACACCGAGCAGCCCACCCGCGACTCGACCATCGTGGACATCACCTGCGACTCGGACGGAAAGATCGACGCCTTCATCGAGGGCGAGACGGTGGACGAGACCATCGCGCTCCATCCGCTCCGCAGCGGCGAGCCGTACTACCTGGGCATGTTCCTGACCGGCGCGTACCAGGACATCATGGGAGACATGCACAACCTGTTCGGGCGCGTGCACGAGGTGCACGTCTTCGTCGACGACGACGACCCGGAGGACTTCTACCTGGAGGAAGTGATCCCGGGCGACACCATGGAGCGGGTTCTGGTGCGGGTCCAGTACGAGCCGAGCGATCTGGCGAAGCGGATCAAGCAGGCGCTGGACGCGAAGGTGCGCGAGGGGGCGGTGAAGCCGAAGGAGAGCGTGCTGCTCACCGACTTCTACGAGCAGGCGATGCGCGGGTACACGTACCTGACCACCGAGTAGACCGGCTCAGAGCAGGTACTTCACGACCAGGACCGCGACGGGGAGCTGCGGGCTCGTATTGCTGTACACGTGGGAAGTGATCGGGACCAGGCAGCGGATGCCGAGCCACAGCTGGCGCCCTCCGTCGACCGATTGGAAAAGGTACCCAGCCTCTCCCGTGAGAGCGAAGTCGATGCGGCCGCGTCTCTCATTGATGACGTCGTCCATCGTGCTGTGCTCGACTCCTGCGAGGACGTATGGAGCAATGGCGGCGTCCGTCAGGATGACGCCGGCCTGACCGCGCGCCATGAACGCGTCCCAGCCGCTGAAGGTCTCACCTGCCGTAACCTCTGCGCTGATCAGCAGACGTTTCCATTCGAGGGCCACGACGCCGCCCACTGCGAGCCCGGGTGATCCGGCAACCAGCGCTGCTCCTGTGATCCCGAAGTGGAACGCCTTGCCAGGACCGTTCGCCGGATCGAAGAAAGGGCCCTGCGCAGCGGCGCCGTGAGCGGCCGCAATGAAGAGGGCACCGACCAGTCCACCGATCGAGCCTGGAGTCATTTCCCCTCGCGCCAGCCGCTGTGGCGGCGACACGATTCCCAGGTTCGTATGGCTAGCGCTCGAGAGGCAAAGCGCAGGTCGGCGCGGATCTCCGACTCGATGAGCCCGGGCGCCCCGACGTGTGCGGATGTGCGCGCGCCGGAGAGACGATGAAGTCCCTCACGGGGCCGTTCGGGGTCGCAGCCGCAGTGCGTCGAGCTTGCGCAAGAGGCTGGAGCGCGCGATGCCGAGCTCCTGCGAGACTGCCCGGCGATTGCCGCCGTGGCGGGCGAGCGCCGAGCGGATGGCGAGCTCCTCCAGCTCGTCGAGCGTGCGCCCGCGGAGCTCCACCGCGCTCTCCGACCGCGATTCGGCGCCGGCGCTTGCTTCGCAGACCCGCGGCTGCCACCCGCCCGGCGCGTCATCGAATCGCAGCGCGTGGGCCCGGATGATGGGCGGCTCGGAGAGGAGCGCCGCCAACTGGACGACGTGCCGGAGCTCGCGGACGTTTCCAGGCCAGCGGTGCGCGAGCAGGGCGGCGCGCGCGTCGGGCGCGAACGAGCAGCGCGGCGGGAGGAAGTGCTCGGCCAGCGGCAGGATGTCGTGCGGACGGGCGCGCAGGGGCGGGAGCTCCACCGTGACGCCGCGCAGCCGGTAGAAGAGGTCTTCGCGGAAAGCGCCTTCGCGCACCCGCGCGCGGAGATCGTGGTGGGTCGCGCAGACCACTCGCACGTCGGTGCGCCGCGGCCGGGCCGCGCCCACCGGCTTCACCTCGCCTGCCTCGAGAGCGCGGAGCAGCTTGACTTGAAGACCCAGGGGCAGATCGCCGATCTCGTCGAGGAAGAGCGTTCCGCCGTCCGCCGCCCCGAACGCGCCCGGCGCGCTGGTGATGGCCCCGGTGAAGGCGCCCTTCTCGTGACCGAACAGCTCGGCCTCGGCCAGCTCGCGCGAGATGGCGCCGCAGTTCACCGGAACGAACGGTCCGCCGTTGCGATCGGACAGCTCGTGCACGGCACGGGCAGCGAGCTCCTTCCCGGTGCCGCTCTCACCGAGGATGGTGACCGGGAGCGACGAAGGGGCTGCGCGCGCCAGCAGATCGACCACCGGACCGAGGGCGGGGTCGCGCACGACCAGCCCAGGTAGGGACGGCTGCAGCCGCGGCCCGGTCCGCTCCACGCGCAGCTCCTGGGAGCCGACCCGGATGCGCGCACCCTCGTCGATCTCCGCTTCGGCGACGCGAGCGCCGTCCAGATAGGTGCCGTTGGTGGAGTCGAGATCCTTCAGGAGCCAGCGTCCGCCGGAAGGGAGCAGGCGGCAGTGGAACCTGGAAACGAATCGGTCTTCGAGAACGACCTGGTTGGAGCCGTCCGCGCCGATGGAGACCGCGCTCTGGAGCGGCAGCGAGCCGCCGGGAAACTGCAGCACGAGCGTGTGCGGCGATGCGTCGCCACGCGGAATGCTGGCGGTGACGCGGTCCGATTGGGGGAGGATCGCTCCGGGCATGTCGTCTCCCGTCAGGATGCGACAGGGTAGCGCTCTCGTCCCGGCGCGAACATCCGATCCCTGACGGAGATCGCCGGTTATGATTCCGGCGCCATGCCGAAGGTGGTCCTCGTCCTGCCCAAGTCCGGATATCGCAACGACGATTTCGTGACCGCCGCGCACAAGCTCGGGCTGGAGGTGATCGCGGCCAGCGATGTCTGTCACCAGCTGGCGGACATCTGGGAAGAGGCGCCGGTTGCGCTCCGGTTTCGCGACGCCCAGGACGCGGCCGAGGAGCTGGCGCGCGGCGTGCGGGAGCGAAAGCCCGTCGCCGTCGTCGGCGTGGACGATCTCACCGCGCTCGTCGCCGCCTTGACCGCGGAGAAGCTGGGGCTCCCGCACAATCCCGCCGAGGCGGTGGCGGCTGCGCGCAGCAAGGCAGCGAGCCGCGAGAAGCTGCGCGACGCCGGACTGCCGGTGCCGCGCTTCGAGCTGGTGTCGCGCGATCTCGCGGGCGCCGAGCTGGAGGCGCTGCTGGCGCGCGCCCCCTACCCTTGCGTGGTCAAGCCGCTGGTCCTTTCCGGCAGCCGCGGCGTGATCCGCGCGGACGATCCGGCTGAGCTCCGGTCCGCGCTGACGCGCGTCAGCGCCCTGCTCCGCTCGCCCGACGTCGCCCAGCGCCGCGATCCCGATCTCGGTCGGCTCTTGATCGAGGAGTTCATCCCGGGTCCGGAGGTCGCGCTGGAGGGGCTGCTGGTCCGCGGCCACCTGCACGTGCTCGCGCTCTTCGACAAGCCGGACCCGCTGGACGGACCGTATTTCGAGGAGACGCTGTACGTGACTCCTTCGCGCCATCCGGCGCCGGTGCAGGACGCGGTCGCGCGCGAGGTCTCCCGCGGTTGCGCGGCGCTGGGACTCCGTGAAGGGCCCGTGCACGCGGAATTGCGCCTGTCTCCGGAGGGGCCACGCATCCTGGAAGTCGCGGCCCGCAGTATCGGCGGCTTGTGCGGGCGGGCCTTGCGATTCGGAGTGGGCGTCACGTTGGAAGAGCTGATCCTCCGCCACGCGCTGGGGCTGACGGGCGAACCGCCTGCGCGCGAGAAGGAAGCTGCTGGAGTGCTGATGCTGCCGATCCACCGGCGCGGCGTGCTGGAGGAAGTGCGCGGCGTGGAGGAGGCACGGCGGATCCCGCTGATCGAGGACGTTGCCATCACGGCCCACCTCCGGGAAGAGCTGGTGCCTTTACCGGAAGGCGCCTCGTATCTGGGATTCGCCTTCGCGCGCGGCCAGACGCCCGCGGAGGTGGAAGTGGCGCTGCGCGCGGCAGGAGCGCACATCGAGGCAGTGGTGACGCCTCGGCTGCCTGTTGCTTAGGGCGAGCGGCGGAAGATGGTTGGGCGCTGGTCGGCGCTGATCCGCGTTTTACCCGGTGCGCAGACGAACTCGTGAGTTGGCGGGGTCAAAGAGCTGGGAGAACTCGAACTCCGGCTTGAAGGGCCAGGATCCTGGCCTCTTGACGACTGAATAGGCAGGGTGTCCAATGACATTGCTGCTACGCTTCAATGCCGGTGAATCATAGGCGCGAAGAAGCGGGGGAGGCAGCGATGCTCAAGCGGTACGCAGTAGCTTCGGTGCTCGCCATCGGCGCGTCCGGGTGCACCTTGTTTGGATCGGAGCGTACGGATCCGCTGCCTCGTCCTGCCCCCGATCAGCTGCGTCCTTCCAAGTATGAGCCCGAGAACGCTTTCGAGCTCACCGGCGGCGTGAGTTCACGTTCGGCGTTTTCGACAAGGAACGACTCCGGTCTGCAGGTCGAGGTTAGGGATTTCATCGTCCCGAGGTCCGAGGGGCCTGTCGAGATCCGGCAGATCGCCAACCGTGCCGCGCTGATCGAGGTCCGTGAAGGAACTGGAGTGGCAATGAGGGGAGAGAGCGCCGTTCAACTTGCGCCAGGTGTCGTTTTCACAGTCTCCGAAGGGACGTCGCTCCGCGTTCATGCAACGGGCGAAGGTCTCACGTTCCGTGCCCATCTGTATCGGCAAGAGTAGAGCCGGCGCCCGCACCCGGTGGGGGGGGAAGACATGATCTGCTCACGTGGGAAGTCTCGGGGTTGGTCGTTTGTGGTTCCGATGATCGCAATCATGCTTCCGTCGCTGAGCTGTCCTTCCACCTGGAAGTCGTTCCGCAAGGAACCGGCTCGCGGCGCATCCCAGGGGAAGTCGTCCCCGCTGTCCGACCCCGCCAAGGTCCCCATGCTGGCTGTCAAGTGGGAGTTCCCCGCTACTGGCGCGACGGCGCTCGGCGGGGGATTTCGTGCATCTCCGGTGGTGGCCAACGGACGAGTATTCATCGGCAACGGGAACGGCCGACTCTATGCGCTTGATGCGAATACCGGCGCGCTGCTGTGGCAGTATCCTGCAGCCGGATCGCCTGGATTGACTAGCACGTACACTTGCAATCCATCGAGCCTCGGAATTGCGTCGAGCGCGGTCATTACCAGCGTCGGCGGAACCGAAGCTGTGATCTTCGCAGCGCCCGACCGAAGCATCGGGACCGGGCTCGGGGAAGGCCGGTTGTTCGCGCTGAACGCTTCCACTGGAGCCGAGATCTGGAAGTCCCCGGTGATCGCTCGCCTGACAGGAACTTCGAGCGGGAGCACCACGCAGTATCACGAGCAGATTGGGTACTCCTCGCCGCTCGTTTTCAACGACCACGTCTACGTCGGCATCGGCGATCACTGCGATAGCCCGATCCAGAAGGGGCGCGTGGCCGCGGTGCTACTTGCCAGCGGCGCCATCGACGCGGCATTCAGCTATTGCAGCACCGGGACCTGCGCCGATTCCACTCGGGGCGGCGGAGTGTGGAGTCCGATCGCCGGTTGGGCCAATGCCGTGTTTGTGACGACGGGCAACACGCGGCGATGGGGCGAACCGGAACCCTCTCCGAACAATGGCCTGAGCCTGCTGCGGCTGAATCCGTCGAACGGAACCATCGTCTGGAAGTACCAGCCAGTTCCCTGGGACCGCGACGAGGACCCGGACTGGTCGGCACCACCGACGGTCATGTCGACGAGTTGCGGCATGCGCGTCGTGTCGACACAGAAGGACGGCTGGACACACGCCTTGGAGCCGGTCATGGGATCCAGGCAGTGGTCGTACCCTCCTCCCCCTGCCGGAATCCCATTCACGCCAACGGACGGCACGGTTCACGGAGACTCACGGTACATGCGTGGTGGGGCTGCCTGGGGAGACGTCTATATTGCGATGAACGGCGGGCGGAACCTCATCGCGACGGGCGTCAGCGGGGGCTACAGGCGACTTCACGCGTTCAACGTCTGCGCGGCCGCGTCAGATCGCGTGCGGTGGATCGTCGACGTCCCCGGGGCCACCGGAGGAGCGTATTCTCTCGGACATCCGACCGTCACGGGCGGGATCGTCTACGTGGGCACGAATTCCGGTCAATTGATCGCGATCGCCGACCCCTCCAAGTATCCTCCGGCTGGGTGGCGCTGCGTGAATCCCGATGTCGCGACGAGCAATTGCGTCGCAAGCGGTTACACGCTGGTACCGGATCCCGCGGTGCTGGCGAACGTCATGCTCAATGGATCGATGGTCTACAACGAGCCCGCCCTGGCCGACGGCAAGCTGTTCGTCGCCACCGGCGCCGGGAAGGTCTACATGCTGTCTCCCTGATTCAGTGAGGCGCTCATGCGACAGGGAACGTTCCACGTGATCCTCGTTTGGTTCTCCTTCGCCCTTGGCCTTCAAGCGCAACCCACTCCCGCTCCGGCGGATTCGTTCGACAAACCGGTCGCGCTAGTGCCGCGCGAGCGCTTCAACGGCACGGTGACCGTGAAGGACCGCGCCGGACGTACACGCGTTCTCGAAATTCAGATGCGCGACTGGACCATTCCGAACCGGCAGAGGGTCGAGCGCTTTCCGCAGGACGGCACGATCATCGTCCAACTCCGCGCAGGTGATCTGGTGACCGTCATGAACGGACAGAGACAGGCGCGAACTCCGGACGACTTTTGGACGGTGCCCGCGGGAACAGCCATGACCATCGAGACTGGTCAGGACACAGTGGCCTTGCAGACCGTCGCGACACGTGAATCATCCGCCACACCGCCCAGGTGAGACGCATTCTGGCTCTGCTCTAGACCCGGCCGAACTGGCCGGCGGTGGGCTCCGCTCAACAGAACCAGGGTTCGGTGAGACGCGGCACGGAGCGACGCGAGCGCGTCGGCTTCGCGGACTTCGGACGGTTCGCGGCTCGATCCACCAGATCGCGCAGCTCGTCGAATCCAGCCCCCGACTGCGCCGCGGCGGCCGACTCCCGCCAGAGCGCTTCGACGCGGGGGTCCTCGTGCTCCCAGCGCCAGGTGAACGCGGCGGCGTCGAAATCCCGCAGCCACGGCCCTGCGTTCTCCAGCAGGATCGATCCCGGTGGAAGCAAGAGACGCAGGGTGTACTGGACGGGATCGATCGCGTTCACCAGATCCTGCTCCACCGCGAACTGGAAGAGCTCGGGCAGGTCCTCGAGCGCCGTCCAGGGCGTGTAGGGCATGAGCGATGGCCGCAGCTCCGCTCCCGCCTTGCGGACCGCCTCCAGCGCGAGGGGAACATCCGCGGCGGTATGTCCCTTGGCGAGGACGCGCAGCACCCGGTCGTTGAGGGTCTCGACCGCACTGGTCACGAAGATCATCCCACAGCGCACGAGCTCCGGAAGGAGCTCGCGATGTTGGAGCAGGTGCTCGATCTTGATCGTCGCGTCGAACGAGACCTCCGGCCAGCGCTGGTGCAGATCGCGGGCGATGCGCAGCGCATGCGTCGGGCCGTTGAGGAAATCGGGGTCGCCGAAGCTCACGTGCCGGGCGCCGCGAGCGATCTGCTGCTCCACGTCCGCAAGGACCGTCTCGCGGGGAACCGCGACGAACCGTCCCTGGTACACGGGCACGATGGGGCAGTGCTTGCAGAGATGCTTGCAGCCTTGCGACGCCTCGACCGAGGCGACCAGCCGCTCTTCGCCGTTCCAGGAAAGCTTCGCGTAGCGATCCAGCACGGGCAAGGCAGCGCGCGACGGCACGGCAACGTCCTTCTTGCGGCGGGCGACGGCGCGCGGCGCGCGGCCCTCTTCACTGGCCCGCGCGAGCTCGACCAGCTCGTCGGCGTTTGCGCCCGCGATGCAGTCGCCGTGTCGCTCGAGCAGGTGCTGCGCATTGAGCGTCGCGTACAGGCCGAAGAAGCCCACCCGCGCGCCTTTGGCGCGCGCCCTCGCCGCGACCCGCACCCCGAGCTGCAGCGCCGTGTGCATGGGGACGCTGATGAGGACGAGCTTTGCCCGGGAGAGCGCTTCGTCGGAGAGCTTCTCGACCGAGACGTCCTGGGCGCCGGGAGAGAACCCCTCGCGCTCGAGCGCCGCGATCGCGGACGCCGCCGCCACCGGCTGCCGTCCCAGCTCGTAGCAGGACACGACGAGGATCTCGCCGGGTCCGCGCACATCAGCCTTTTGCGGCGGGCGGCCTGTAATCGGGCGGGAGCTGCGCGCCTTCGCCGAAGAAGAACTTCTCGGCCTGGTCGAAGAGGACCTGGTTGGCCTGCTCGGAGCCGCCCGCCAGGCGGTACTCGTTCATGATCATCTTGAAATGCTCGAGCCACAGCTTCCAGGCATCCTGGGAGATGTTCTCGTAGATCCGCTGGCCAAGCTCGTTGTTCCAGGGCTTGAAGTCCAGCCCCGGCAGATCCTTGCCCAGCTTTGCGCACTTCACCATCCGCGCCATCGGAAATCTCCCTCGAGAGGGCCTTATAACCCAGTCTCGTCGTGAAAGTGCTACGGTTTCGCCTTGGCCGCGCCGCCCCCCATCGACGCAGAGCTGCTCTCGCTGCTGAACCACCCCGGAAACCCGGTCCTCGACGGCCTGATGAGGGCGGCCTCCAACAACGGCGTGCTACTGGCCATCGCCGCGCTTGCCGCCATCTACTTGTGGCTCAAGTCGCCGCATCGGGCGCTGGCGGCGGTGGTGCTCTGGATCTCGATCGGGGCCGCGGACGCGCTCTCCGTACGCGTGGTGAAGCCGCTCGTCTCCCGCGCGCGCCCCTGCCAGCTCGACCCGGTCCACGTCCCGACGCCGGTGGGCTGCGGCAAGGGAACGTCGTTCCCTTCCGCCCACGCCGCCAACAGCGCGGCGGCCGCCGCTGTTTTCGCCTGGGCCGCTCCCCGCCTGTCCGCTCTGGGGATCGCTTTCGCGCTCCTCATCGGCATCTCCCGCGTGTACCTGGGGGTGCACTGGCCGACCGACGTGACGGCCGGCTGGCTGCTCGGCGCCGCCGTGGGAGCGATCCTGGTGGCGCTCGCCCGGCTTCGCTACCTACGCTGAGCCGCCGTGCTTACGGTGGACCGTACACACCGTTTAGAAGGGAAGGAATACCCATGAGCATCATCGGCTTCATCATCTTCGGCCTGGTCATCGGCCTGCTGGCACGGGCAATCTATCCAGGTAGACAGAACATGGGATGGCTTTCGACCGCCATCCTTGGAATGGTCGGCTCTCTGGTCGGCGGATTGATCGGCCACGCGCTGTTTGGCGGGAGCTCGGCGGCGGACGGGTCCTGGGGATTCACGCCGGGTGGGTGGATCTCGTCGATCATCGGCGCGGTCATCGTTCTTTGGGGGTACCTCGCGCTCGCGGGAAGGCGCAACCGGACCGTCTGAGCCCGCTTCTGGCGGCCTGCCGACGAAAGTCGTTTGTGCTCAAACGACTTCCGGGTACATTTGCTTGCCTGGAGGCGCTAGTCGGGGCATAGGGCGTTCGAGCCAGCCGTTCCTAGCATGCCAGGCCGTAAATCCTCGGAGGAGCCATGAAGCTGTCGTACATCACCGGAACTGCTTTGACCTTGGGGCTGGTCGGCCTCGTCGCCTGCAGCAAGACCACTGAGGCCGTGCCGGACCAGAGTGCGTCGAAACAGGTGCAGAACAAGACGGAGGAGGCGAAGCCCAATCCGGCGGACCAGTACCACGCGCAGGGACAGGCTGATCTGGACAAGGCGCTGGAGCAGCTGCGGAACGTCAGCGTCTTCTTCGAGTTCGACTCCGCCATCCTGACCAAGGACGCGCAGGAGAAGCTGACCAACGTCGCCAACGTGCTGACGGCGCACCCCGAGCTGAAGGTGCGGATCGAGGGCAACTGCGACGAGCGCGGCTCGGGCCAGTACAACCTCGCGCTGGGACAGCGGCGCGCCGACTCCGCCAAGAAGTACCTGGCGGGCCTGGGCGTCCAGTCGCGGCAGATCACCGCCATCAGCTTCGGCGCGGAGAAGCCGAAGGCGACGGGCCACGACGAAGAGGCGTGGAAGCAGAACCGGCGCGACGACGTCAGCGCACAGCGCTGAGCACTTGCAGCATCCTGGCATGGAGCGCGGGTGGCGCGGCGAGGATCTCGCCGCCTGCCAGCCGGTGCGCTGAGCCGTCGAAGCGGGTGACGAGGCCGCCCGCTTCCTGGACGAGGATGACGCCTGCGGCGACGTCCCAGGCCTTGAGGCCCACCTCCCAGAATCCGTCGAGGCGCCCCGCGGCGACGTAAGCCAGGTCGATGGCCGCGCTGCCCAGCCGGCGGGTGCCGCGGGAGAGCTCGGTGAACTTGCCGAAGGCGGCGATCATCTTCGGCAGCTTGTCGCGGTCGCCGTAGGGAAAGCCGCTGCAGAGGAGCGCTTCGATGAGCTCTGATGTGCCCGACACGTGGAGCGGGCGCGTACCTTTCTCGGTCCGGAGCTCCGCGCCCTGACCGCGAGCAGCGACGAAGGTCTCGCCACGGAGCGGATCGACGGTGCACCCGGCGACGGGGATGCCTTTTTCCTCCGCGCCGACGGTGGAACAGAACATCGGGAGGCCGTGCGCGTAATTGGTGGTGCCATCGAGCGGGTCGACGAGGAAGCGCACGTCTCCCCCACCCTGCGCGCCGCTTTCCTCGGCGAGGATGCCGCTGCCGGGGGCGCGCTCTCGCAGCACGCGGATGATCGCCTCTTCCGCCGCCTTGTCTGCGTCGGTGACCAGATCGATGCGGCCCTTGAACTGGACGTCGCGCGGGCGGTCGTAGAGGTCGCGCAGGGTGCGCGCGCCCGCCTCGGCGGCGGCGGCGCAGATGTCACGCAGCTCGACGGGAGTCACGGCTTGGCCTTTTTTGAATCCAGCGCCTTGAGCAACTTGTCCTGCAGGCCGCCGAAAGCGCCATTGGACATGGCGAGCACCACGTCGCCGGCGCGCGCCTCGCTGGCCAGCGCCGCGACGATGGCATCCGGCGATTCCATCCAGCGCGCGCGCGTTCCTGCCTTGCCGATGTCCTCGGCCATGCGCTTCGCGTCGATCCGCTCGCTCTCGGGCACCTTCGCGATCGCGGTGGGCTGGCTGATGATCGCTTCGTCCGCGCCGCGAAAGGCGTGGGCGTACTCGTCCTGGTGGATCTTGCGCATCGCGGTGTTGCTGCGCGGCTCGAAGACGGCGACCAGGCGGCGGCCGGGATACTGCGCCAGCACCGCGGCGATCGTTTCGCGGACCGCGGTGGGATGGTGGGCGAAGTCGTCGATCACCGCGACGCCTCTGACTTCACCTTTCAGCTCCTGCCGGCGCTTGACGCCGCGGAAGGTGCGGAACCCGGCGGCGATCTCGTCGGGCTTCAGCCCCAGCGCGCGGCAGGCGGCGTAGACGCCCAAGGCGTTCTCGACGTTGTGGCGGCCGGCGGCGGGGAGGACGACGCGGATCTCCGGCGTGCCCTTGTACTCGACCTCGAAGGTGGCGCCGGCGGGGCCGAGGTTGACCCAGCGCGCGTGCCAATTGGCCTCGGCGGTCTCCAAGGCGCTGTAGCTCTCCACCTTGCACTTCGCGAACGAGGTGAGCCGCTTCCAGTTCGGGAACGTGCTGCAGGCCGCGACGTAGCCGTCCTGCGGGAGCAGCGCGAAGAATTTCTCGAAGGCGCTCTCGTAGTGCGCGATGTCCCGGTAGATGTCGGCGTGGTCGAACTCGGCGCCGGTGAAGATGGCGGTGCGCGGCCGGTAGTGGAGGAACTTGGGTCCCTTGTCGAAGTAGGCGGTGTCGTACTCGTCGCCTTCGATGACGAAGTGCTCGCCGCCGCCCAGGCGGAAACCCTCGTTGAAGTTGAGGGGGACGCCGCCGACCAGCATGCTCGGATCGCGTCCGGCGTGCATGAGGGTTTGAGCGCAGATGGCCGTGGTCGTGGTCTTTCCGTGCGTGCCGACGACCACGACGGGATGGCGGGTCTGGAGAAAGAGCTCCTCGAGCGCCTCGGGAAAGCTCATCTGCGGGATGCCGCGGCGCCGCGCCGCCTTGGCCTCCACGTTGTCGGCGCGCAGCGCGTTGCCGACCACCGCCAGGTCCATGTCCTGGGGCTTGAGGTGGTCGGCGGAGTACGGGGTGAGCACCCGGATGCCCCACTCGGCGAGCTTGTCGCTCATGGGCGGGTAGACGTTCTCGTCGGAGCCCGAGACTTCGTGGCCGGCCTTCCTCAGGAGACCGGCGAACGAGCCCATTCCGGTGCCGGCGATGCCGAGCAAGTAGATGCGCATGCGGCGAGGCAGCGTATCAGCTTTGTGCTGGGGCGCCCGGCGTTTCGAGGGGCGTGATCGTACCTTTGTCGGCATCGAGAGCGTGCGCGCAGCCGAAGGCCACGGGCTGGTTGCGGCCGGCGTGGCCGAAGGGAGCGCCGAAGACTACGGGGACCTTGAGCGGGGCGAGGCGTTCCGCGACGACCTCTTCGCGGCCCGCCGGGTCTTCATCTGGGCCGCTGAGGTCGCCGATCACGAACGCCTTGGCGCCGTCGAATGCGCCGCTGAGCAGCAGTTGGGTGAGGAGGCGGTCGAGGCGGTACGGGGGCTCGTTCAGGTCTTCGAGGAGGACGATGCAGCCTCTTGCCGTGGGCTGGAGCGGGGTGCCGCACATGGAGGCGAGGCTCGCGAGGTTGCCGCCAGCGAGTGGTCCTTCCGCGCGGCCCTTCCGCGCCGTCCGCGGTTTCCAGGAGATGGGTGGCGGTAGCTCTCCGTAGAGGAGGGTCTGCAGGCGCTGCAGCTCGCTGGGCTCCTCGCCGAGCTGGGTGCACATGGGGCCGTGGATCGAGGGGACGCCGGCGCGGCGCCAGAGCTCGTGCAGGACCGTCGTGTCGCTGTAGCCGATGACCAGCTTGCTCGGGATGGGGGGGAGCTTCGAGGCGAACCTCAGCAGCCCGTACCCGCCGCGGGCGAGGATCATGGCCTTGGCGTCGCTCCGGAAAGCGGCTTCGAGCTCGCTCTTGCGTCGGGCGTCGTCTCCGGCCAGGTGGCCGGTCTTGGTGAAGATCGCGTCCGTGAACCTGGGGAGGAGTCCGATCTGACGGAGCGCGCGGATGCCGCGATCGAACTTCTCGCGCTCGAACGCGCTGGAGGGCGCGACGACGTCGATCGGATCGCCCGGCCGGAGCGCCTGCACGCTTGGAGTGTACCTTGACACAGGTGTTGCGCGCGGCTAGAAACGCCGGCCTTCGCCGGCCTGTTCCCCGATAGCTCAGCTGGCAGAGCAACGGACTGTTAATCCGTGGGTCGCTGGTTCGATCCCAGCTCGGGGAGCCAATTTCACTCGTTGACTTCATGCGTCGAGTGTCCTTGTGCGAGCTTTCGTGATCGTTTGTGGCGGAGCGTTCCGTTCACCCTTCTCACACGCTGCCACGGCGTTCAGTGCAAGCATCAGCCTCTCGCGTAGCTGCTCCGGCGACAGCCGCCCGTAGACGCGATCGAGCATGCGCGTGTCCTTGTGGCCCATGGTCGGCGCGCTGAGCTCGTTGGGAACGCCGTCCGTGCGCAGCCAGGCGGAGCATCCGGCGGAGCACTTCCTGACCCGGTGGCAGGAAGGCCGAGGTGCTCCAGGCTGCGGAGATCCGCGCCCGACTCGTCAAGTCTTCGGCGATCAGACGAAGCTGGAAATGCTGTGGCGCTCCAGCGCCGCTCGCGTCTCGGCGGCGCGCTGCTCGGTCAGCTCGCTGACCAACGCCAGGATCTGCGGGTGCGTCACGACCAGCTCCTGGAACTTGTCCTTCGCGAGCCGAAGCAGGATGGAGTTGCCCGAAGCCGTCACGGTTGCGGTGGCCGGCTCCCGCTTCAGCAGCGACATCTCGCCGAAGATGTCGCCCTCCTTGAGCTTCGCGAGCGGGACATCCGTCGCGGCGACGTCGACCGAGCCGTGCAGAATGACGTACAGTCCGTTGGATGGCGTGCCCTGCTTGATCAGGATCTCTCCGGGCACGGCCTGGCGCAGCCTGAACTTCTCCACGATGTGCGGCCGCTCGGACGGGTCAAAGTCCTTGAAGAGCGGTGAGATAGCCATGACGTTCGCAAGCAGCCGGCGCCGATAGAAGTTCTTCAGCGACTGCGCGACGTTTGGATGCTTCCCGGTCAGATCGCGCAGGACCGAATCGGTCAACTCCAGAAGTTCCGTGTCCACCTCCGCCGATGCATTCGCCGTCCGCGGCGCGCCGGATAGAGGCGCCATCTCTCCGAAGAAGGCGCCCTCCTCGAGCGTGGCGAACTCAATCTCCGAGCCGTCGGAAAGGCTCTTCCAGATGCGAACCTTGCCGTCGACGATGACGAAGAAGCTCCGTCCGCGCTCGCCCTCTTTCAGGATTTGCTCGCCGGCGCGGTACCGAAGATGCGAGAGACGGTTCACCAGCTCGACCAGAGCCTCATGCGGAAGATCATCGAACAGCGGTATGCGCGTCGGCAGCCTGCGCCGCGCCTGCGCCGACGGAGCGATCGCTCCCACCGCAGCTTCGATCTCCTCGGTGATCCCGCCTTCGTCGAGGGTTTGCTGCGACGTCGCGTCCTCCGGATGCGAGAGCTGCTCGATCTCCTCCTCGACGTCGGATCCGAGCAGATCCGCGATGGGGCGCGAGGCGGGCTCCTCGACGGTGGCGCCCACGATCGCGTCGGTGGGCAGTCGCTCGAGGCGGTCCTCGTCGTCTTCCGCGGAACCCGCTACCACCGAGGCACCAGGTGGCGGCGGTACGATGACGTACTTCGTTCGCTTGCCGGTGGAGAACTTCTCCGCTTCCTCGTCGAACACCAGCTCCTTGCCGTAGTCCGGGATTTCTCCAGTCGGGATCTTGCCGGCGGTGGAGGCATCCTCTGCGGGCAACTCGATAGGCTCGACCTGTTTCGCGGCGGGAGCAGCGGTCGTCTTCACGTGCGACAGGGCGGAGCACGGCGGCGCGGCCCCGAGATACCGCCGCCCATTCATCGTCGAGAGATGCTCGCGCGCCGCCGCGTTGCGCGGGTCCATCTCCAGGATCACCTTGAACGCCGCGATGGCCTTGATGAACTGGCCCTGGTCGGCGAAGTGGCGGCCCGCGCTCTGGTACTGCTCGACGGCCTTTTCCGTTTCTTTCAGGCGGCGGTATGAGTCGCCGAGCCTGAGGCGGTGTTGTATGTCCCTGGGTTCCGCCTCGACGAGCCTCTCCAGCACTTCGGCGGCCTTGTCGAACCTGGAGTTTCTCAGGTATTCGGCGGCCGAGTCCTTGAGCTCGCGCGTGTCGACGGATGCCGCAGTCATGCCGCGCTGATTTTACC
>Ga0070708_100000983_pt1 | contig 21706 bp, 23 predicted proteins | sample KBSK5503metaG_FD_65469 | JGI IMG/M metagenome (GOLD analysis project Ga0070708, IMG submission 65469) | Corn, switchgrass and miscanthus rhizosphere microbial communities from Kellogg Biological Station, Michigan, USA - KBS K5-50-3 metaG | ecosystem: Host-associated > Plants > Roots >... | reverse complement strand
CAGCTCGCCGCGCGCGTCCGCGACCACGAACGGATTCGTCCGTCGCTCGACGCCGACCGTGGTTTCCGGCCCGTGCCCGGACAGGATGACCGTGTCGTCGTCCATCGGCAGCACGACCCGACGGATCGACTCCATCAAGTCGTCGAGCGACCCGCCCGGGAAATCGGTGCGTCCGATCGAGCCCTGGAAGATGAGGTCGCCCGAGAACAGGATGCCGTTCGTGACGAACACGCAATGCCCGGGCGTGTGGCCCGGCGTGTGCCGGGTCTCCAGGGAGAGGTCCCCGAAGCGGAACCGGTCGCCTTCGGCGAGGTCGCGCACTTCGGCCGGCGTCGCGATCTGCATCTTGGCCATACCCATACGCCCCAGCGCCGCGCCGGGGTCGTCCAGCATGTATCGGTCGCCGGGGTGGATGTACGCGGGAACGCCGGCCGCGTCGGCGACCTCGGCGGCCGACCAGATGTGGTCGATGTGTCCGTGGGTCAGCAGGACGGCCTCGAGCTTCAGGCCGTGGGCTTCGAGGCGCTCGGTCACGAGCTCCGCGGCATCCTGACCCGGGTCGATGACGACGGCGGAGTCTCCGGCGCGACCGGCTGCGATGTAGCAGTTGGAGGCGAATACCCCCAGCGTGTACCCCTCAACGATGCGGCCCTCGGTCATCGCGGGGCATCCTACCAAGCGCTCGGATTTGGCCCTGATCTAGAACTGCTTCTCGGAGTCGAGCAGGATCGTCACGGGGCCGTCGTTCACGAGCTCGACGTCCATCATCGCACCGAACCTGCCCTCGGCCACCTCGAGACCCGCGCCCCGCAGACCCTGCGCCACCGCCGCGACGAGCGGCTCGGCTTGTTCGGGACGGGCCGCGTCCAGGAACGAGGGGCGTCGCCCGCGCCGCGCGTCGCCGTGAAGCGTGAATTGCGAGACGACGAGCACCGCTCCGCCCACGTCGGAGACCGAGCGGTTCATGTTCGCCTCCGCGTCGGGGAAGATACGGAGTCCGGCGATCTTGTCGGTGAGCCAAAACGCGTCCGAGGCCGAGTCGCGAACCGAGACGCCGACGAGGACGACGAGCCCCACCCCGATCTCTCCGACCATGTCGCCGTCGACGCGAACGCTCGCTTGGGAACAGCGCTGAACGACCGCGCGCACCTAACCGACCGGCGTACGATCGCTTTGCTGCACGAGTCCCTCGGACCCCTAGCGAGGTGCGCGGATGCCGGCCCGGCCGGGAACCATACGGTAGGCGTCGTAGACGGCCTCGACGCGTTTCACCTGCGTGATGATGTGCTCGAGGTGCGCCGGGTCCCCCAGCTCGAGCGTGAACTTCAACGCCGCAGTGCGCGTGCGATGATTCGTCTGCGATGACGCCGAGAGGATGTTCACGCCGAGGTCCGAGATCGTGGTCGTGACGTCACGCAACAGCTTCGTGCGGTCGAGCGCCTCGACGAGGATCGAAACCTGGAACGAAGAAGGCTTCGCTGAATCCCACGAAACCTCGAGCATACGGCCCGACTCCTGAGCCAAGGCACGGCCGTTGGGGCAATCGGCCCGGTGCACCGATACGCCCCGGCCGCGCGTGACGAATCCGATGATGGGGTCGCCGGGGACCGGCGTGCAGCACCGCGCGAGGCGCGCGAGCACATCATCGATCCCCTTCACGACGACGCCATGCTCGGAAGGAGGACGCATACGCACCGGCGTCCGCGACGGCGGGGAGACGTCCTCGTCCTCGAGTACCTCGTGCGCGATGCGCTGTGCGACCGACTGTGCGGAGACGTGGCCTGCGCCGATCGCGGCCTCCAGCCCTTCGACCGTCGGGAATCGCATCTCCTTCGCGACGATCGCGAGCGCGTCGGTCCGCAACGTCTCCTGGATCGACAACCCTTCGCGCCGGAGGGCGCGAAGCAGATCCTCACGGCCTCGTTCCATCGCGTCCTCGCGACGCTCACGGCTGAACCACTGGCGGATCTTGTTGCGCGCGCGAGGTGTTCGAACGATCGACAGCCAGTCTTGCGACGGCGCGGCGGTCGGCGCCTTCGACGTGAGCACTTCTACGGTGTCACCGGTTTCGAGCTGGTAGTCGAGCGGCACCAACCTGTTGTTGACCCGCCCGCCGATGCAGCGGTGGCCGACCTCCGTGTGGATCGCGTACGCGAAGTCGATCGGGGTCGAGCCCTGGGGGAACGACAACACGTCGCCCTTCGGCGTGAAGACGAACACCTCGTCCTTGTAGAGATCGATCCGGAGGCTCTCCATGAACTCCTTCGGGTCGGAGAGCTCCTTCTGCCACTCGAGCATCTGCTGCAGCCAGCCGACGTCGGCCTCGCCGGCCTTGGCGCCCTTCCCTTCTTTGTAGCGCCAGTGAGCGGCGACCCCGTACTGCGCGATCTGGTGCATCCCCTGCGTTCGGATCTGGATCTCGAGCGGCTTGCCGCCGTGCCCGAGGACGGCGGTGTGCAGCGACTGGTACATGTTGAACTTGGGCATGGCGATGTAGTCCTTGAACCGGCCGGGCACCGGTTTCCACAACGCGTGGATCGTGCCGAGCGCCGCGTAGCAATCGCGGATCTCCTCGACGAGCACGCGGATGCCGACGAGATCGAAGATCTCACCGAACTCCTTTCCGCGCCCGATCATCTTCTCGTAGATGGAGTAGTAGTGCTTCGGCCGGCCGCTGACGTCGGCCTTGATCTTGGCCCGCTTGAAAGCCTCCTCGAGGTCCGACACCACGGCGGCGAGAAGCGCATCCCGCTCGGGCTGGCGCTCCTCGACCATGCGGACGATCTCGTCGAACTGCTTCGGGTACAGCGTCGCGAACGAAAGGTCCTCGAGCTGCCACCGGATCTGGTGGATCCCCAGACGATTCGCCAGCGGAGAATAGATCTCGATCGTCTCTCGCGCTTTCTGTTCCTGCTTGTCGCGCGGGAGGTGCGAGATGGTCCGCATGTTGTGCAGCCGGTCGGCGAGCTTGATGAGCAACACGCGGGGGTCGCGTGCGATCGCAAGCATCATCTTTCTCAGGTTCTCGGCCTGCTGCTGCTCGCGTGTCCGGAACTCGATCTTGTCGAGTTTCGTGAGCCCGTCGATGATCTCGCGAACCTGCGGTCCGAACTCGGTCTCGATGTCCGTGAGGGACAGCGGGGTGTCCTCGACGACGTCGTGCAGCAGCGCGGAGACGAGCGAAACCGTGTCGAGCCCGAGGTCGGCCAGGATCTCGGCGACGGCGAGCGGATGTTCGATGAACGGCTCTCCCGAGGCGCGGAACTGATCCCGGTGCGACTCGGCGGCGAAGGAGTGCGCCTTCTCGATGAGCTTGAGGTCGGCTTTCGGGCTCGAGGCGCGCACCCGTCTCAGTAGCTGATCGAGTCCCGACGACGGGGGAGGATCCACGGCGCGCAGCCGCCCTAGAACCCCTCGTCGTCGCGAGGACTCCTCGTGGCCGACTCGATCGTCCATGGGGAGATTGTAGTGGAGCGGCACCGGCGCGGCCGGGACCGGGCGAGTTATGCGAGAGCTAGAACGCTCGTCTGCCGGCGCGCGCGAGCAGCCAGAGCCCGACGAGGATCAGGGCGATCCCGAACCACGGGATATCCGATGTCGAGGCGAGGTCGCCGACCCCCATGAAGACGAGGATCCCCCCGATCAGCCAGGTCAGAAAACCCGCGTGCCACCCGCGCAGCCGCTGGTAGAACGCCGAGCCGAGGAGGATCCCTCCGAAGCCGAGGGGCGCGACGCCGTGGGGTTCGTGGATGGACAGCAGGACCCCGATCCACACGACGAGCAGGGCCAGCGTGACGCGGTGGATCCGCCGCTCGCGGGGATCGGTCGCCGTCACCAGGACGGTGCCGTCGGAGAGTCGCTGCGCTCGCATGTCCGCTCCATGGTAGCGCGACTCAGTAGCGCACGAGCGACAAAACCTCGTAGTCGCTCAGGCGTTTCCGTCCGTCGAGGAACCCGAGCTCGATCAAGAAGGCGAGGCCGGTGATCGAGCCGCCGAGGGCCTCGACGAGATGGGCCGTGGCGAGCGCGGTCCCGCCGGTCGCGAGCACGTCGTCGACGATCGCGACGCGCTCGCCTGCCGTGATCGCGTCCCGGTGGATCTCGAGGGTCTCCTCGCCGTACTCGAGCTCGTAGGTCTCCGATCGAGTCTCGAACGGGAGCTTGCCGCGTTTGCGAACGGGAACGAAGCCGGCGCCGAAATGGTAGGCCACGGGCGAGGCGACGATGAAGCCGCGCGCTTCGACGCCGACGACCTTGTCGACCGTTCCCCGCCCGAAAGCGACGACGATCTCGTCGATCACGGTCGAGAACGCCACCGCATCCGCGAGGAGCGGGGTGATGTCCTTGAACACGATCCCGGGCTTCGGGAAGTCCGGGATATCACGCACCTTCGACCGAAGGATCTCCTCGACGTTGCGCGCCACGGCTCGACCCTAGCGACGTCGTTTGCCGCGGCGCCGTTGCCGGCCGCGCGGCTGAGGACGCGGTCCCGTGCGGGCGGGCGGCCGCGATTCGGCGGCCTCCCCATCGTCCCTGCCCATCGTCGCCGCGGTCGTCACGCCGCCGCCCGCGCCCGCGCCCGCCGTCGCCGGAACGGGCGGGCCTGCTCGCCCGCCTGTCGCGCGCGCGCGGATCTGCTGATACTTCGGCTCGCGCTCCTTCCAGAGCGACAGGATCGGGGAGGCGATGAAGATGGACGAGTACGTGCCGACGAGGATGCCGACAAAGAGCGCGAGCGCGAGGTCCTCCAGCGTCTGCGCGTGCAGCAGGTACGAACCGACGAACAGGAGCGCTCCGACCGGCAGAAGCGACGTGAGCGAGGTGTTGAGCGACCGCATCAGCACTTGGTTGACCGATCGGTTGACGATCCCGGCATAGCTCGTTCGGCCGCCCATCGCTTCGACGTTCTCGCGGACGCGGTCGAAGACGACGACCGTGTCGTACAGCGAATAACCCAGCAGCGTGAGCAGCGCGATCAGGGTCGCCGGCGTCACGTTGAAGCCGACGATCGCGTAGATGCCGGTGGTCACGATCAGATCGTGGAACAGCGCGACCAGGCCGGCGACCGCCATCTTCGGCTCGAAGCGTACGCTGATGTAGATCACCACGAGGATCAGGAAAACGAGCAGACCGCGGAGCGCCTTTATCGAGACTTGACGGCCCCAGTTCGGGCCCACGTCGTTCACGCTCACGACGTTGACATCCGGCTCACCTTGGGGGTTGAGGTTTCCTCCGACTTTCGCGAGCGCAGTCTGGACCTGAACGAGTCTGCTGCGATCCTCGATGTGGCCGACGCGCACCGTCGCCGTGCGCACGCTGTTTCCTCCGCGCTCGACGGCGGTTTGGATCGATGCTTCGCCGATGTTGAAGGGTGCGAGCGCATCGCGGATTTGCTCGACGGTCGTGTCGTTCGTGATGGGGAACGTGAACGAAGTGCCGCCCTTGAACTCGAGTCCCAGGTTGAGCCCACGGAACGTGAGCGCGAGGATGCAGGCGATCAGCAGGACGCCGGAGATCGCGAACCAGAGTTTCGCGCGGCCGACGAAGTCGATGTTCGACGCGCCCTTCGCGACCTTCCGTATCCCGTCGAACATCAGCGCGCTCCCCCCGAGGGCGCGGGCGCCTCGCCCACGACCCGGGTGATCCCGAACGACTTCGAGGTGTTGAACGCCCGCGTTTGTGCGAGCAGCCACACACTCGGGTGCATGTAGAGGTAGGACACGAAGAGGTCGAGCCCGGTCGCGAGCCCGAGCATCAGCGCGAACCCTCGCACGCTTCCGACCGCGAGGAAGTACAGGACGAACGCCGCCAGGGCGGTGACGAGGTCGGCGGCCACGATCGTACGCCACGCGCTGGCCCAGGCGCGGTCGACCGACGCGCGTACGGTCTTCCCACCGTGGACCTCGTCCTTCAGTCGCTCGAAGTAGACGATGAACGAGTCCGTCGCGATGCCGAGCGACACGATGAGGCCGGCGATGCCGGCGAGGGTCAGCGCGAAGCCGGCCGTCTTCCCCAGGATGATCACCACGCCGATCGTGAAGGAGGCATGGAGCGCGATCCCCAGCCACACGAGCAGGCCGAGGCCTCGGTAGAACAGCAACACGTAAATGAACACGATCGCGAGGCCGATCGCACCCGCGATGAGGCCGCCCCGGAGTGAGTCCTTGCCGAGCGTCGGGCTGACCGTCGTGATCGTCGACGGCTCGAACGCGACGGGCAGAGCGCCGTAGCGAAGAACGAGCTCGAGATCTCTCGCTTCCGATTCGCTGAAGTTCCCGGTGATCTGTGCGGTTCCGCCCGTGATCCCCTGGCCGCACTGAACCTGCGTCCCCATCTGCGGATGCGACTGCACGACGCGGTCCAGGACGATCGCGAGCTGCCGCTTCGGGTCGCCCTCGGGACTACACGCGAGTGCACCGGTGACCTTCGCGAACTTCTTCGCACCTTCGCCTGTCAGACCGAGGTCGACCTGCCACTGCCCGAAGCTGCCCGAAGTGGACCCGGGAAGAGAAGCCTTTGCGCTCGAGACGTCGGCGCCGCCCAGCGCGGCGGGTCCGAGCCTCAGCTTCGGCCATTGGCTCGACGGTTCTGACTTCCCCGTCTGCGGATTCTTGGCCTCCGCGCAGAAGACGACTTCCGTCGTCGGATCGTCTTCGGGCCACGTCGCCGAGTTGGCGCAGTCGGGCGGCGTGAGCTTCGTGTACGCGTCGGAGCCCGGCGTGATCACCTCGAGCACGGGGCGGAAGTAGAGCTGGGCCGTCTTGCCGATGAGGTCCAGCGCTTTCTGCTGCTCTTTGATCCCCGGCAACTGGATCAGCACGTTCGATCCTTGCCGTGAGATGTCCGGCTCGCCGACGCCGAAGGCGTCCACGCGCTGGCGGATGATGTCGACGGCCTTGTCGATCGATGCCGCGTCGGGACTGCCTTTCGCGGTCAGGACCACCGCGACGCCGCCCTGCAGATCGAGCCCGAGGTTGGGTTTGAGTCCGAGCCCTACGATCGTCCCCCAGATGGCGGCGACCAACACGACCATGACGAGCAGCGACGTACGGTAGCGTCTGCGTGCGGAGGAAGCCATCCGTTCTCTAGCGTGCTCGCGTCATGAGCCCGAGTCCGGTGACTCTTGCTCCTCTTCCTCTTCCTCTGGCTGATACACCTTCCGGCGGACGGCGCCGCGTGACACCCGCATCGTCGTCCCGGGCGCGATCTCGATCAGGAACTCCGTGTCGGTCATCCCGCGGATCGTCCCGAGGACGCCTCCGATCGTCTCGACCTCATCGCCGACTTCGAGGGCGCCGAGCAGCTCCTGATGCTGTCGCATCTTGCTGCGCTGCGGACGGATCATAAAGAAGTAGAAGACCAGGATCAGCGGGATGAAGATGAGGAAGTTGGCCGCCCCGCCGTTGCTCTTCCCCGATTGCGCGAGGAGCGTCGCGATGATCACGTGTTCCTTCCCGCCCGGCGCCGATCGCGCCCGTGTCCCATCGGCTCGTCCGAGCCGCGGGATAGTCTAAAGGAGGGTCGGCCCGCCCGCCCGCTGCAGGCCCAGATGGTCGTACGCGAGGTCGGTGGCCACGCGGCCGCGGCTCGTGCGTTTGATGAAGCCGAGCTGGAGGAGATAGGGCTCGGAGACGTCCTCGAGGGTATCGGCCTCCTCGTGTAGCGCCGCCGCGAGGGTCTCGACGCCGACGGGTCCCCCGGCGAATTTCTCAACGATCGTCCGCACCAGTGCGAGATCCATCTTGTCGAGGCCGAGTTCGTCGACCTCGAAGATCGCGAGCGCCTCGCGAGCCACCGTGATGTCGATCGTGCCGTCGCCGCGAACCTCGGCGTAATCGCGGACGCGCCGGAGCAGCCGGTTGGCGACGCGCGGCGTGCCTCGCGCACGGCGCGCGATCTCCGACGCGCCGGCTCCGTCGATCTGCACCGAGATCAGGCTCGCGCTGCGGCGCACGATCACGTCGAGATCGGCTGCGTCGTAGTAATCGAGGCGCGCGGTGAACCCGAACCGGTCGCGCAAGGGTCCGGTGAGCAGTCCCGTCCTGGTCGTCGCGCCGACGAGCGTGAAGCGGGGGACGTCGAGCTTGATCGAGCGAGCGGCCGGGCCCTTGCCGATCACGATGTCGAGCTCGAAGTCTTCCATCGCGGGATACAGGACTTCCTCCACGACCCTCGGCAGTCGGTGGATCTCATCGATGAACAGCACGTCGGTCGGCTCGAGGTTCGTCAGGATCGACGCGAGGTCGCCTGCGCGCTCCAGCGCCGGCCCAGAAGTGGATCGCAGGGTCACGCCGAGCTCGTTCGCGACGATGTGCGCGAGCGAGGTCTTCCCGAGACCCGGCGGGCCGCTGAACAAGAGGTGGTCGGGCGGCCGGCCGCGGCCGCGCGCTGCATCGAGGATGAGACCGATCTGTTCCTTCACGGGCGCCTGTCCGACGAACTCCGCGAGGTTCCGTGGGCGGAGAGAGGCCTCGAAGTCGCGCTCGTCGGGCGCCGCTTCGCGGTCGAGGATCTCGCTCATCGCTGCCCCAGCTCCTTGAGGGCCGACTTGAGCAGCGCCTCCACGGTGGCCGCGCCGTTGCCGTTGGTTTCGGCCTTCGCGGCGGCGACGCGCTCGATAGCTTCGCGCGCCTCCGTCGTCGAGTAGCCGAGCTGCAACAGCGCCGCGCGGACCTCACCGAGCGCCTCACGCACAACCGCGGTCGTGCCAGCGAGCGCCGGGATCGCGTCGCCCGCGCCGATCTTCTCCTTCAGCTCGAGGATCATCCGGGACGCGGTCTTCTTCCCGACGCCGGGGATCAGCGTCAACGCGTCGACGTCCTCTCCGAGGATGGCGCGACGGAGCGCATCGGGCGCGTAGACGGACAGTACCGCGAGCCCTCCCTTCGGACCGATCCCGTTGACGCCGATGAGGATCTCGAAGAGATCGCGCTCTTCCGCCGTGGTGAAACCGTACAGCGTCAACGCGTCCTCGCGGACGTGCAGGTGCGTGTACAACCGCAGCTTCCTTCCCGGGGAGGGCAGCCTGCTCACCACGGAGACCGGCGAGTGGACCCGGTATCCGACGCCGGCGACGTCGACGAGGGCGCCGTCGGGATAGGTCTCGACCAAGATGCCCGAAACGGCGCCGATCACCTCGCGGCCTCCGCGCGCGCCGCGAGCTTGTAGGAGTGCAGGTGACAGATCGCGAGCGCGAGCGCGTCGGCCGCGTCCGCGGTGTCGGGACGCTCGTGCAGGCCGAGGAGGCGCGCGACCATGAACGAGACCTGATCCTTCGTCGCTGCCCCGGTTCCGACCACCGCCTGCTTCACCTGCAGCGGCCCGTACTCGACCACCGGAAGCCCGGCCTCGGCGGCTACGAGGAGAGCGATCCCCGAGGCCTGACCGACCCGGATCGCGGTCCGCTGGTTCCGCGTCACGAAGAGACGCTCGATCGCGACGGAGTCCGGGGTCGTCATTGCGATGACGGCGGCAAGCCTGGATCGAAGCGCCGCGAGCTGTTCCGCCACCACCTCGCCCTCGGCGTGGATCGTCCCGTGGGACACGGCTCGGAGCTTGCCGCCGGCTTCCTCGACGACGGCGTACCCCGCCCGGGTCAGTCCCGGATCGACCCCCAGCACGCGCACTCAATCCCTCCCGAACATACGTACGGACAGGCTAACCGGCGGGAAGGGCGGGTTCAAGGAACCCGGGAGGCCGCTGAGGGGTCAGCCTACCTCGGCCAGGATGCTCTCGGGGATGTCGAAGTTGGCGTAGACGGCCTGAACGTCGTCGTGGTCCTCGAGCGCGTCGATCAGCCGAAGGAGCGCTCTCGCGTTCGTCTCGTCCACCGCCACCGTGTTCTGGGGCACGAGGGTGATCTCGGCGGAGGACGGCGTAATCCGGGCGGCCTCGAGGGCGGAGCGCACCGCTTCGAACGAGGCGGGACCGGTGAGGATCTCCCACTCCCCGCCCGAATCGCGCACGTCGTCGGCGCCGGACTCGATCGCGATCTCCATGAGCTTGTCCTCGTCGGATCCTTCTTTGTCGATGACGATCACGCCGTGCTTGTCGAACATCCACTTCACGCTGTTCGGCTCGCCGAGCGCGCCGTTGTGTTTGACGAAGATCGAGCGCAGATCTTGCGAGGTTCGGTTGCGGTTGTCGGTGAGCGTCTCGGCGAGGATCGCCACGCCGCCGGGTCCGTAGCCTTCGTAGAACACCTGCTGGAAGTTCGCGCCGCCCAGATCGCCGCCGCCGCGCGCGACCGCGCGCTCGATCGTGTCGCGCGGCACCCGCGAGTCCTTCGCGCGCTGGATCGCGTCGGCGAGAGTTGGGTTGTTGTCGGGATTCGCGCCGCCCTGCTTGGCGGTGATCTCGATCGCGCGGAGCAGTTTGGCGAAGACCTTGCCGCGCTTCGCGTCGACCTTGCCCTTCTTCTCCTTGATGCCCTTCCAATGCGAGTGGCCGCCCACGGTGCTCCTTCGCTCGCCGGGCCCCATCATGGCCGCGATGGCGCCCGGGGTTCAACCTCGGCCGGCTTCGCCCTTGGAGAGCATGCTTTCGACGACGCGCACCATCGAGGGGCTCACGAGCTCGAGATGGATGCCCATCGTCTGGGCCGCGTCGAGGTAGACGGCGAGCGGCCCCTCGTCGCTCGGCAGCTGCCAGTCGACCGCGATGCCCAGAGCCGATGCCCGGTCGAGCGTCGCCGCCATGTCCTCGGTGAGATAGCCGAGGTGGTAGACGCCTTCCCCGCGCTCATCGAGGAACGTCCTCGCGGTGAAGAGGCCGATGGTCGGCTGAACGAGCTCGATCAGGAGTGACCCCGACCGCGCGAAAGCGCTGCGGATCCCGGCAACCGATTCGGTTCCCCGATAGACGGCGGGAACCTCCGCGTCGAGCGTCGCCCATCCATCGAGGCCGATCAGCTCTCGGAACCGGCGGATTCCCTCGTCGATGTCGTGGACGGCGATCCCGACGTGGTACGGCGGCCCGAGACCGAGCGAACGTGCGACGTCGCTCACGGCATGTCAGAGCCCGAGCGCGAGCCGGTGAAGCCGGTCGTCGCCGGCGAGCTCGGGATGGAACGCGGCCAGGGTGATCGCACCCTGACGGACGACCACAGGCCTGCCGTCGTACGTTGCGAGAACCTCCACGCTCGAGGCCGCTTCCTCGATCCACGGCGCGCGGATGAACACCGCTCGCATGTCACCGATCCCGGCGATGGTGAGGTCAGTCTCGAACGAGTCGACTTGACGTCCGTAGGCGTTGCGCCGAACGGCTACATCGACGAGCCCCAGGAGCGGCCGGTCACCTTCTGCGATCCGCTTCGCGCACACGATCAGCCCGGCGCACGTGCCGAGGATCGCCATCCCTTGTTCGGCCCGTTTCCGCAAGGGATCGACGAGGTCGTAGTCGGTGGCGAGCTTGCCGATCGTGGTGGATTCGCCGCCGGGAATGACGAGGGAATCGACGGACTCCAGCTCATCGCGCGTCCGGACCTGAACCGCTTCCGCGCCGGCGTCCTCGAGGAGATTCGCGTGCGCCTCAAAGTCGCCCTGCAACGCGAGGACGCCGGCGCGCCTCACACTTTCACCAGCCGCGCTCGGCGAGGCGCTCCTCCGGCGGCATGCTCCGCACGTCGAGTCCGCGCATCGGCTCGCCGAGCCCGCGTGTTACCTTCGCGAGGACGTCGGGGTCGTTGAAGTACGTCGTCGCCTCCACGATCGCCTTCGCGCGCGTCGCCGGGTCGTCGCTCTTGAAGATGCCTGAGCCGACGAAGACGCCCTCGGCGCCGAGCTGCATCACGAGCGCCGCGTCGGCCGGGGTCGCGATACCGCCTGCGCAGAAGAGGACGACGGGCAGACGTCCCGCCTCGGCGGTCTCGCGAACGAGGTCGAACGGCGCGCGGTGCTCCTTCGCGACCGACATGGACTCCTCGGGCGCGAGGCCGTGGATGCGCCGGATCTCACCGAGGATGGAGCGCAGATGACGAACCGCTTCGACGATGTTGCCGGTTCCGGCCTCGCCCTTCGAGCGGATCATCGCGGCGCCCTCTCCGATACGGCGAAGCGCCTCGCCGAGGTTCGTCGCTCCGCACACGAACGGCACGGTGAAGCCCCACTTGTCGACGTGGTGCGCCTCGTCAGCGGGGGTCAGGACCTCGCTCTCGTCGACGTAGTCGACGCCGACCGCCTGGAGGATCTGCGCCTCGACGAAGTGGCCGATCCGGCACTTCGCCATCACGGGAACCGTGACGGCGCGCATGATCTCCTCGATCTTGACGAGGTCGGCCATGCGAGCGACGCCGCCCTCGCGCCGGATGTCGGCGGGAACCCGCTCGAGCGCCATCACCGCACACGCGCCGGCGTCCTCGGCGATCTTCGCTTGCTCGGCGGTTGTGACATCCATGATCACGCCGCCCTTGAGCAACTCCGCGAGCCCGCGCTTCACGCGGACGGTGCCCCGCTCCTGCATTTCTTCAGCCTCCCCGGATCTTGTGAAAACGCGGTTTGACCTGCGCATTCGCGCTTCCGAACCATGATACACCGCGGGGCGGTGGAGACGTTTTCGGTTTTACAGCTCCTTCAACGCTTTGATGCGTTCCTCGAGCGGGGGGTGGGTGTCGAACAAGCGGTTGAGCTTGCCCATGAACCCCTCCTCGCGCTGGAGCGGCGACTCGATCCACAACGCGGCGGTCGCGCGCGAGGCCGAGCGCACGACGGTCTGGTCGTCTCGCAGCTTCTCGAGCGCCGAGATGAGGCCCGGCGGGTAACGCGTGAATTGCACGCCGGAGACGTCGGCCAGCGACTCGCGCTGCCGGCTGATCGTCGCGCGAAGGATCTGCGCGATGATCGGCATCAAGATCGCGAGCGCCAGGCCGACGAGCGCGAAGAGAGCCGCGGCGCCGTCGCCTCCCCCGTCGCGGCCGCCCCGGCGCCGCCCCATCCCTCCCCAGAACATAGCGCGCAGCGTCCAGTCGCTGACCAGCACGACGATCCCGAGCAGCGTGGCCGCGACGGCCATCACGAACGTGTCGCGGTTCTTCACGTGAGCGAGCTCGTGGCCGATGACGCCTTCTAGCTCGACCCGATTCATCTTCTCGAGCAAGCCGGAGGTCACCGCGATCGAAGCGTGCTGCGGGTCGCGGCCGGTCGCGAACGCGTTCGGCGCCGGGTCTTGGACGACGTAGACGCGCGGCTTCGGGATCCCCGCGGCGATGCACAGCCCTTCGACGATATTGTGCAGCCTCGGCTGCTCATCGTGAGAAACCTCCCGCGCATGGCTTATGGCGAGCACGACCCGGTCGCCGTTCCAATACGAGAGCCACGTCATACCGATCGCGATGATCGCGGCGATGACCACCCCGATGATGCCTCCGTTGAAGAGGTAACTGAAGAACCAACCGAGCCCGAGGACGACGAGAACGAAGCCCCCGATCAGCATCCAGGAGCGACGTGTGTTCTTCCGGTAGAGGTCCCACATGACGATCGCTACGTTAGCGTGCCCGAAGGCCGCCGGCGGGGACTGTCCGAGTGTGGAGCTTAGAACTGGACCTGGACGGGGCCCGCCGCGGCCTCTTCGACTTCGAAGAACTCCCTCGGCTTGAACCCGCCCATCCCCGCGATGGTGTTCGACGGGAACTGCTGGATCAGGTTGTTGTAGGCGAGAACCTGGTCGTTGTAGAACTGTCGCGCGAACGCGATCTTCCCCTCCGTCCCCGTCAGCTCTTCCTGCAGAGCGAGGAAGTTCTGGTTCGCCTTCAGGTCGGGGTAGTTCTCGACGACGGCGAACAGCTGTCGCAGCGCCTGGGTGATCTGATTCTCGGCCTGGGCTTGTTCGCCGACGGACTTGGCGGCGACGCCCGCCGACCGAGCGGCGGCCACGTTCTCGAAGATCTGCTTCTCGTGCGCCGCGTAGCCCTTCACCGTGTTGACGAGGTTGGGGATCAAGTCGTAGCGCCGGCGCAACTGGACGTCGATCTGCGACCAGGCGTTGTCGATCTGGTTCCGGTACCGGACGAGCCGGTTGAAGATCGCGACGCCCCACAGGATCAGGAGGACGATCAAGCCGAGGACGATCCAAACCACGATCATCGCGGCGTCATCGTAGGTTCACCCCTGGGGGGCGTCAACGACGTTTCCGGCGTCCGCGGGGCCCGGCGGAGACAGCCCCGGCGTACACTTCCTCGACCTCGGCCGCGATGAGCGGCCAGTCGTAGCGGCGAGCGCGCTCACGACCCGACTCCCCCATCCGCCTTCCCGCGTCCGGATCGCCGAGGACCCCATCCAATGCGGTTGCGAGAGCGGCCGGATCGCCCGGCGGGACGAGGATCCCGTCGACGCCGTCCCGAACCACCGCGGCGTACCCGGGGATCGACGACGCGACTACCGGCCGGCCGGCCGACATCGCCTCGAGCAGGACGATGCCGAAACTTTCGCCGCCGAGTGAGGGAGCGCACACGACCCCCGCGCGGCCGAAGACCGCGGCGAGCTCCGCCGGATCGACCCGCCCCGTGAACACGACCCGTTTGCGCAACGCTTCGGGCACCGAACGCTCCACCGCGACGCGCTCGGGTCCTTCGCCGGCGAGGACGAGCTCCGCGTCGGGACGACGCTCGGCGATTCGGGAGAACGCCTCGACCAGCACAGCAGCTCCTTTCCGCCGCTCCATGCGGCCGACGAACAGGATGAGAGAGCTCGTCGGCGGCGGGAGCGAAGAGAACCGGGACCACTCGACGCCGTTCGGGATCACCGAGATCCCGCCCTCACCGAAGACCTCCTCGATCGTGCGCCGCGCCTGGTCCGAGACGGCGATCCGTGCGGCGAGCCTTCGGTACAGGGGCCGGAGCCCGGGCGCGGCGATCCGGTACAAGCGTGACCGCGCGATCGAGGCGTGGAAGGTCCCGACGACCGGCAGCCGCGTGTTCATCAGCGTGAGCATGCCGGCGCTCGGCGCGAACGGTTCGTGGACGTGCACGACGTCCGGGCGGGCGCGGCGGAGCGCGACGCGGATGCGCAACGCGACCCGCGGCCCGAACGCAAGGCGGGCGATGGAGCCGTTGTATGGGATCGGGAAGCTGCGCCCGACGGAGACGACGCCCGGCTCGACGTCGCCCTGCGAAGGCGCCACGATCCGTACCTCGTGCCCGCGCTCGCGGAGTGCTCGCGCGAGTTGGGAGACATGCGCGCCCACGCCGCCCGGCGTCGACCACGAGTACGGGCTGACGATGAGAACCTTCACGAGGAGGGTAGCTCAGGCCGGCGTCTCGGCCGGGCTGTCCGAAGGAAGCCACATCCGCTGGAACGCATGCCACTGTGCGGGCTCGCGCTCGATCATCCGCTCGAATGCCTCCGCCAGGCGCTGCGTCAGGAGGGCGACGTTCTCCGGCGTCTCGCCCTCCACCCCACCGTTGATCGGCTCCATCACCCACGCGTGCCAGGTCCCGTCGTCGGCACCTTGATAGATGCACGCGGGGATCAGCGGCACACCCGCGCGAAGCGACAGCACCGCCGGACCCGGCGGCAACTTCGTCGTTTTGCCGAACATGCGAACCGGAACCCCGGAACCCGACAGGTCGCGGTCGGAGACGAGCGCCACGTAGGAGCCCTCGCGGATCTTCGCGAGACATTTCGTCGTCGCGTCGCCGCCACGAACGAGCGGAACGATCGTCATCCCGAGCGAGCGCCGGTGGGCGACGAAGCGGTCGAAGAGCATCTTCGGCCGCAGAACCTCCACGACGACCGTCAGCGGCCAGCGCTCGGCAACCCATCGACCGCCGGCGTCCCAGTTCCCTAGGTGCGGGGTCGCTAGGACGCCGCCGTGCCCGCGCTTGTGGATCTCGTCGAGCATGGCAAGGTTCTCGCCTGTGAACCGCTCGCCGAGCTCCGCGCTGGACAGATCCTGCATCCGGAACGTCTCCATCCAGTAGCGTCCGTACAGGATGAACGCCCGGCGCACCGCCTCCTCGAGGCCGGACCCCACCCCAACGATCGGCGAGAGATTCTCCGCTACGGTCGCGCGACGACGTTCGTCCCGCCTCCACGTTCGGGTCGACATCGCGTCGAAGACGCGCTGCACGAGGCGCCGCGGAGCGAGACGTGCGAGGCGCCAGCCGATGAGGTACCCAACCCCGACCAGCGCGAGCTTGATCCGGCGGATCATCCGATCACGCGGGGGGCGCGCCACGAAGCGCGCGCGCCTGCCGTCGCACATCCAGTCCTCGCTGGACGACGGTCACGGCCGCGAGAACTGCGAGCGCCCACATGGCGACCTCCGCTGCGCCGACGAGCAACAGCGCGGTCCCGTACAGGATCGCTCGTTCCGGGCGCTCGGCGAGCCCGCCCTCGCAGCGGAAGCCGAGGCTCTCGGCGCGGGCCTTCACGTACGAAACGAGATAGGAACAGACCAAAGCCGCCATCGCGACGACGGAGACGCGGGGGGAAACGTCCCGGAACCGGAACGAGAACGCGACGAGCACCGCGCCCTCCCCGATCCGATCCGACACCGAATCGATCAGCGCCCCCCAGTTGCTCGACGTTCCCATCCGCCGCGCGATCATGCCGTCGAAGACGTCGAGGAACGCCGAAGGTACGAAGAAAGCCGCGGCGATACCGAACTTCCCCATCGCCACGAATACCGCGGCGACGAGCGTGCCGGCCAGGCCGATCACGGTCAGCGCGTTCGCGCTGATTCGCGCCGCCACGAAGGCTCCGGCGATCGGATCGAGGGCGCGCCCGACGGCTTGTCGCGCGTTCGAGAGCATCGCTTGGGTAGCATAACCGCCGAGGCCTTTCAGACCCGGAGGACCAGCCGTGAAGACCTATCCCATCGAAAAGATCCGCAACATCGCGCTCGTCGGTCACGGCGGCGCCGGCAAGACCTCCTTGACCGAAGCGCTGCTGTTCAACGCCGGCGCGATCAACCGCACCGGGCGGGTCGAGGACGGCAACACCGTGAGTGACTTCGACCCCGACGAGGTGGCCAAGGGCATCTCGATCTCTCTGGCCCTCGCTCCCTTCGAATGGAAGGAGCACAAGATCAACCTACTCGACGCGCCGGGATACGCCGACTTCCTGGGCGACGCCGAGGCGGCGCTCCGAGCGGCCGACGCGGCGATCATCGTCGTGTCTGCCGTCGAGGGTGTCGAGGTCCAAGCGCGCGTCGTATGGGACATCTGCGAGCACCTCGCCCTGCCGCGCGTGATCTTCATCAACAAGATCGACCGAGAGCGAGCGTCATTCCAGCGCACGCTCGACGAGCTGGTCGACGTCTTCGGAATGAAGATCGCGCCCCTGCATCTGCCGATCGGCGAGGAGCACGAGTTCGCCGGGATCGCCGACCTGCTCGGGGAGCGAGCGTTCACGTACGACGGCGCGCGCACCGATGGGGAAATCCCCGGCGCGCTGTCGGACCTCGCCGCTCCCCTTCACGAGAAGCTCGTCGAGTCCATCGTGGAATCGGACGATTCGCTGATGGAGCGGTACCTCGAGGGCATCGAGATCGAAACGAAGGAGATCGCGGCGGCTCTGGAGAAAGCCGTCGCCTCGGGAACGACGGTTCCTGTGCTCGTCGGCAGCGCGACGAAAGGGATCGGCGTCGATCTCCTCGCCGACTTCATGGTGGACGAGATCCCATCGCCTGCCGAGCGCCCGCCGGCGATGGCTCGTCGCGCCGAAGAGGAGGTGCAGCTTCAACTCGATCCGGCGGGCCCGCTGGCAGCCTTGGTGTACAAGACGCTGTCGGATCCGTACGTCGGCAAGCTGACCTTCTTCCGCGTCTACTCCGGGACGTTCCGGCCCGACCAGACCGCGTTCAACGTCACGCGGAACGTCGAGGAGCGCATCGGTCAGGTGTTCACGATGCGCGGCAAGACCCAGGAGACACTCTCCGAGGTCCCCGCGGGCGACATCGGCGCGGTCGCCAAACTCCAGCACACCGTGACCGGAGACACGCTCGGCGGGCGACAAGCGCCCTTCGTCCTCGCCGGCATCGAGTTCCCCGAGCCGCTTCTTGCGCTCGCGATCGAGCCGAAGACGAAGGGCGACGAGGACAAGCTGTCGACGGCGCTTCAGAAGCTTGCCGAAGAGGATCCGACGTTCCATCACGAACGCAACGCCGAGACACATCAGACCCTGATCAAAGGCATGGGCGAGGCGCACCTCGATGTGATCGTGCAGCGGCTCGCCCGTCACCACGTCGAAGTGACGACCGCGCCGCCCAGGGTCGCCTACCGCGAGACCATCAAGAAACCCGCGAGCGCACAGGGCCGCCACGTCAAGCAGTCCGGCGGGCGCGGTCAGTACGCCGTCTGCTCGATCGAGCTGTCGCCGCTCCCCCGCGGAGGCGAATTCGAGTTTCAGAACGCCATCGTCGGCGGCGCGATCCCGAACAACTTCATCCCCTCCGTCGAGAAGGGCGTCCGGAAGGCGCTCGAATCGGGTCCCCTGGCCGGCTATCCGGTCGTGGATGTCAAGGCGAAGCTCTTTGACGGTAAGTTCCACACGGTCGACTCATCCGACATCGCGTTCCAGCTCGCCGGCGGTCTCGCATTCCGGGAGGCAGCTCGTGAGGCCGGCATCGTGCTGCTCGAGCCGATCACGGACCTCGACGTGATTGTTCCCGACGACTCGGTCGGCGACATCATGGGCGACCTGTCGTCGAAGCGAGCCCGAATCGAAGGTTCGGAGCCGGTCGGGCGCGGGTGGACGCACATCAAAGCCAAGGTGCCCCAAGGAGAGATCCTGCGCTACTCGATCGACCTGAGATCCAAGACCGGCGGCCGGGCGACGTTCCGTTCGTCCTTCTCGCACTACGAGGAAGCGCCCTCCAACGTGCAGGAGAAGGTCGCCGCCGAGGCGCAGAAGGCGAAGGAAGAAGCGCACAAGTAACGCGTTGCGGGCTTCGTCTCAGCCGGACGGAGACCTCGCCGAATGAGTCGCTTACGCCCTGCCAGTGGTCACGTCCCTGCGATCGGGCCGGATCGGCAGCACCCCGTTCCGGGCCGCCAGCGTCACCGCCCCGAGCTTCGAATGGACGCCGAGTTTCGTCAGGACGTTCTGGATGTGGGTGCGCGCCGTCGAGTAGGCGACGCGCATCTCCCGGGCCATAACGGAGGTCGTCTGCCCGGCGACGAGCCGTTCCAGGACCTCCCGCTCGCGCGAGGTGAGGAAACGGATCAGCTTCTCCTCCGGGGTCCGGGTCGCTGCGCGCGCCGCGTCCGATGCCGTTTTCAGCTGGATCCTGCCTCGCATCGACCGCGCTTGCTCGATGGCGTCGACGATCCGCTGCGTCGGCTCGCTTTTCGCGACCCAGGCGCTGGCCCCGGCGGTGATCGCGTCGTCGATCGTCCTCGGGTCGGTGGTTCCGGTAAGAACGACCACCCGGGTCCGTGGGGACGCTTCGACCACGCGACTGATCCCTTCGATCCCGTCGCCCGACGGGAAATGAAGGTCCATCACGCACACATCGACGTCTTGCTCCTTCACGCGAACGACGGCCTCGTCGGGATCCGACGCCGGAGGAAGCGGCTCATGTCCGCGTGAGCGGAGGACCGTGCCCAATGCCTCCGTAAGAAGGCGGTGATCGTCGCAGACGAGAACCTTCACGGGTGCGCGCTCGTCACCGAGGGCCATTGTTTTGGCTCGGGGGCCGGTAACAGCAGCCGTGCCAGCGTTCCCCCCAGGTGACTGCGCAACATCGTGATCTCTCCGCCGAGCATCGTCGCGAAGCGCTCGGCAATCTGCAAACCAAGACCGGAGCTTCCCGGCGGCCCGGCGCCGAATCCGGGGCCCGAGTCGTGGACGTCGAAGCTCACCCACGGCCCGCGGCTGTGTACCGTCACGAGAACCGCTCCGTCATCCCCCGCCGCGCGGACGGCGTTGTCGAGCAGGTTCGCGAGCGTCCGTCGCAAAGCAGATTCGTCGGCCACGACGGTCGCGTTCGCGTCGGCGACGATCTGGATCGACCCGCCGCCGGCCGTCTCGATCATGTCCGCCACCCCGACGGCCAGCGCACCGGCGTCCAGGGGCACGGGGGCGAGGGACCCTTCCAAGCTCTGACGGATGAACCCGGAGATGCGCCGGGACTCTTCCTGGATCTGATTGAGCCGCCCGAGAACCTCGTCGGGGATCCCCTCCACCGTCTCCGCTGCCGCGACGAGCGCCGAGATGGCAGCGACGGGCTGGCGAAGGTCGTGGACGAGCTCGTGTATCGACTGCTCGGGGAAGAAGTTCCCTGTTCGGCCGCTTTCACGTCGCGGCAAATCCACCTCGTTACCCCCCCCGCCCTTTCCGGGCCACCCCCGCGAACTACGTAAAATGTACGATGGAGACTACCATGAGTGACGTAATCACCGCAAAATTGCAAAAATCCTTAGATGGCTACTACAAGGGTCCTCAATCAAGTGGGACAAGAGGCTATTGTCAGATATTCCCACTGCCGACATTTTCGACATTTCAAACCCGCGTTTCTCCTCATTCGGCTAGCGTAGTGGGACTCAACCATTCGTAGGTAGGCAATGGAAGCAATCGGAGGCAATGTCGCGGTGATGAGCCCGGTGAGGGTGCTGATCGTCGATGACCATCGCGTCTTCGCCGAAGCGATCGCGACGCGTCTTGGCGTCGAGCCCGACATCCTCGTGGTCGGAACGACGGCGACCGGGCGCGAAGCGATGGCCGCCACCGATGAGCTTCGACCCGACCTCGTCCTCATCGACGTCGAGCTCGCGACCGAGGACGGTATCGAGATCGCCGAGCGGCTCAAGGAGCAGCGGCCCGACCTCGTAGTGGTCGTCGTAACTTGCCTCAGCGACCCCGCGCGCGTCCGCGACGCGGTGAGTGTCGGAGCTCTCGGCTGGGTCACAAAGGACGCGCCGACCGGGGAGCTTCTCTCGGCGATCCGAGGTGCGATGAGGGGTGAGAGCTGGATACCTCCGGCCATCCTCACCGGAGTCCTCCGCGAACTGCTTCTCCTCCGCCGGGAGCTCGGCGAGGACGAGGAACGGCTCTCCAGACTCACTCCTCGTGAGCGCCATGTCCTCGAGTGTATGGCCGACGGCCAGGACCGGACCGCGATTGCAGAACGGCTCTACCTCTCGGCGAACACCGTCCGCACCCATGTGCAGAACATTTTGGCAAAACTTCAGGTTCATTCCAGCCTGGAAGCTGTGGCTCTCGCCCTCCGCGCCCGAGCGGCCTCGCAGGTCCCTGTCGGGGGTGCCTACGGCACCGTCACTCCCATTCGCTCATAGCGACTGCATCGCTCTCCGCCCTTTCGTCAAGCGAAAAGCGTAGCCAAGTTCATCTCTCGGCTTCTTGGTGTTCACGCTTCCGATTAGTACCCTCGGTGCCGCTATAGGTGCGGAAAGGAGGCGGGTCTCTTCGATCCGCTTTGTGACTGGGGGAGAAACACGGGGGTAGGGGATGACCGGTAGCAGAAGGCTCGACCGCACCATCCTGGACCGGGACCTCTCACTCCTTGTGCTCGTCCCGCTCCTCGATGCGACCGGGCTTCTCGGCGCGGTCTGGCTCGCCCATCGGCCCGACGCGTTCGGTCTCGCCTTCGCTTCGACCACGCTGATCCTCCTTGCCACCGCGCGCGTTCGACCGACCCGTTTGACGTTGACGATCGGCAAGGACCTCGGCGGTATCGTCGGGCGCATCGCGTTCGCGACCTTCGCGCTGTCGCCGCTCGCCGCAGATCACATTGCCCTCGTTTCGCACCT
>Ga0070708_100000982_pt1 | contig 21711 bp, 19 predicted proteins | sample KBSK5503metaG_FD_65469 | JGI IMG/M metagenome (GOLD analysis project Ga0070708, IMG submission 65469) | Corn, switchgrass and miscanthus rhizosphere microbial communities from Kellogg Biological Station, Michigan, USA - KBS K5-50-3 metaG | ecosystem: Host-associated > Plants > Roots >... | reverse complement strand
CAACTCTCAACACCACTCATCGCCGCAATCAACAGACTCACCTTACAGAACCGGGAGCGGTAGCGACCGCACTCAACTCTCAACACCACTCATCGCCCCAATCAGCAGACTCACCGTACAGAACCGGGAGCGGTAGCGAACGCACTCAACTCTCAACACCACTCATCGCCGAAATCAACAGACTCACCGTACAGAACCGGGAGCGGTAGCGACCGCCCTCAACCACGAAAGCGTTTGCGCTACGAACCCAAACGACCGCCGAGATATCTGTGCAAGGGGCATGAGCGAGCAAAGTGAACACATAACCTCGAGTGTCCCGTAGGTTGAGTGCGGTCGCTACCGCTCCCGGTTCTGTAAGTTGAGTGTTGCGTAAAACGACGCGGTCGCTACTGCTCGCGGTACTGACTTTGAGTGTTACCGATAACCAACAGCTACTGCTTGCCCATCTTCACCGGAATCACAATGCGCTCATTGCGACGCATTATAGTGACATCGACAGTCGTGTAAGGAATCGCACGCCGGATACGGGCGCGAAGCTCCTGGGGGGTGCGAATCGGTATACCGTCAAATTCAACAATGATGTCGCCGTTCTTGATGCCCGCCAAGTCCGCTGGACGACTCTGCAAAATGCTATCCACCTTCACGCCAAAGGTTTTCGTTCCCTCGATGGCGACCCGCTCCGTTTCACCATCGTCATAGCCAAACTGTCCCTTGCCTTCCGAACGGTTGTTAAAAATCTTCATCAGGCGATCGTATTCTTCCTTCGACACTGTTGTTAGCTTGGTTGTCTTTGGTTCCCCGTCTCTCAGGAAAACCACGTCCACCGTTTTGCCTATGGGCGTGCGGCTTAATAGGCCGCTCATCTCATCATCGGTATGAACCGTCTGACCATCGAAGGTGGTAATGACATCACCACCGACGAGTCCGGCCCTGTCTGCCGGTGTCCCGGGAGCTTCGACGAAGTCAAACATCACGCCGCCATCGGTAGTGTCAAACCCATTGACACCGACGTAAGAACGAGGAGGAGCCGGCGCGGTAAATTGTATATGGGAAGCGTGTCGCAGAGGCGTGACTATTGCGGTGAATGCAGCGGCCGCAACAAAAAACAACAGCAGACCGAAAAACATCCAAGTCATGCCGCTCATTCGCCGCGGACATTTCTTCAGTTTTACTTTAGAGGCGATTTCGAGCGGCCCCGGCATCATCCCAGGATGGCCGTTCTGAAAGCGAACTGTCTCAGTGTATTCAGCCACTCCTTCTCCCAGCCGAAACCCGCAATTGCGGCAGAAGCGCAATTCGCTCGGCATAGCCGAATGGCAGTTAGAACAGGCGGTTACATTCGGGTTTGAATCCGGTAAGTGTGCAAGTTCAGGATTTTGTGACATAGGAGAGACCCCATCAATCTCGGTGTTATTCGAAGAATACCGGGACATTGGCTATACGCCAAATGCCGGGTCACGGTTGCATTGAGGTTCAATCCGTTTTGCAAGTCTTGGCTCCGGTCAAGAGAGAAGACTAAACCAAGGCTGGGGATGGCACGATCTATGCTGTGTAATTACGGCAGTTGGACTTCTCGTCAACTAAAGCGCACTATCTCGACATAGCTTATTTCTGAGGTTTGATCGCGTGGGCGAATAGTCTGGAGGAGTTAACTGTGGAAGTAACCAAAGCCCTCGCGGCTCTTCGGCCGCTCTACGGCAAAGACAACGTAGAGATCATTACACTCGATGGTCAGCGGGTGCGTGGTACGGTCCGCAGCATGAAAACCACCCAGGCCCTCACTACACCAAGCGTGAAAATGGAATGCGCCAACGGTGAGATAATAAAAATACCCTTTCCTTTAATAGCGGAAATCAAGGATCACAACTAGGAATTCACGCTCAATCGCCAACTTTCTACCCACCCGCTGGTAGCGGGTAAGTAAGCATGGCGCGATCACCAAGCGCACCGACCCACCCCGTACCCGCGAGCTGGTTCTGACCTCATCGCCTCTAAGTAACTCTCCGGGCGATCGGCCTTTCTCAGCAACACGCTGGCGGAGCACTACTCAATTCTTCTCCATTTCGCCTTTTCTGGCCTATTCGCGTATAGTACGCCGTTTTAAATGGTAAGATTCTGAAGAGTACTCAGAGAGGTTTGGTATTGGCACTAATGATCGAGGATTTTGGAGGGCGAATCGCAACCGTATGGTCGGAACTGCGGCCGGCAACTCGCGGTCTGGTTGAGCGTGCGCTTCAAGCCGCAACCGGCGGCGCGGCGCCGAATCGCAACTTCCAATACGATGCGCGCGCGGATCTCGAACTGAGCCGTTTCCTTGCGGCACTCGATGATCGTGCTTCGGAAAAAAAGGACGGGCTTGACGCTGAGCAAGTGACCAGGCTGCGCTCAGTGGCTGACACGTGTGCCGCCGTGTTGCAGGACAAAACAGAGTCAGCTGAAGTATTTGCTCAATTGGTGCGCCGAGCTGAACAACAACGCGACTACAAACGCATCGATATCCTTGCTGATGCCCTGGGCTTACGATTTCCGCCGAGCGAGATTTGTGAGCTGGCACGGTCGGAAGACGTGATCGTACGCGAACTCGCGAATGAGGCCCTTGCGAGATTCCCAATCTCGGTGTTGGCAAGCCTGCTTAGCGATCCGGTTGATTCAGAAATTGCGCGTGGATCTCTGCGCCGGCAGGTAGTTGAATATGGATCAGAAGAGGCGCGTCAGCTCTTGCTGGTACTGGACCAGGTGGATGAGCTGTGACTATCGCTGCCCAATCTCATGCAGTCGTTGCACAACCTGATCGATGAGCCAATTCGGCGTCGAGGCGCCGGCGGTTACTCCTACGCGTTGGACTTGATCGAGGTCCGCGGGATTGATCTCGGCCGGTGTTTCAATTAAGTAACTCTTCGCACACTGTTCCTCACAAACCGCCAGAAGCTTGACGCTGTTTGATGAATGACGTCCACCGATCACATAAAAAGCGTCTACTTGTCCGGCAAGCGCTCGCGCCGCATCCTGGCGGTCGCGTGTTGCCGAGCAAATGGTATTAACCACCTGGGGCGCGGCGTCAGCCTTTTCTCGCACCGCTTCCGCAACTTCAAGAAATGTCTGTAACTTGATCGTTGTCTGTGAAACCACCAGCGGCGAGCGCAAGTGTGGCAGTGAAGCTACCTCGCTCGCGTCACGCACCACATACGTGTTGTTTGGCGCGTAACCAGCTACGCCAATCATTTCCGGGTGATCTGGATTACCCGCGACTACGACGTCGCGGCCCTGCCTGGCTGCTCCTTCAGCGAGATGCTGCACTCTCGTTACAAAAGGACAGGTGGCGTCGATCACTTTGGCTGCGCGTTCTTCCAACTTACGCTGTGCCTGCGGCGTTACTCCATGCGCGCGAATCACCGCTATCGTGTCAGCGTCTGCTTCTTCCGGGGAATCAATCGTGGAAACCCCCTGGGCGCCCAGTCGTTCCATTTCCTGGGCATTGTGAATCAATGGACCAAGCGAGCGGATTGGAATTGCACCTTCCTCCACTACTTCCTCCACCATTTCGACTGCCCGTTCGACGCCGAAACAGAATCCGTATTCTTCCGCGAGTAAGACGTCCATAGTTTGACTTGCCTGGCCTCAGGTTAATTCGTCAGGAGACCGGTTCGGGAGGCGTTTGAGCCGAGGAGTGTTGTTTGCACTTCTCCCGCCATTCTTCCCGCAGTTTGTCGCCACCGGCAACACGATCGTTGACCCAGCTAATATCCCAGTCAATCAGATCCCTGATATTGGTCAGGAATGCTTTCTTCAGATCGCCTAAGGAATGTGCGATATCCTCCGGCAGGATTGCATATGAGACATCACCAAGACGGCGTAGTCCGTCGCAAATGGCATCCGCCGCGCAATGTACCGATTCTCTGGCTTCCTGCATGATAACCTCCACTAAAACCGCACAGAATTTCTGTTGGCGGTGCGGCAGTTTGATTCTAACACTATCTGCTTTACGCCCGCACGGAAGGCGAGGTTCCCCAATTGACTGAGACCTTGTCTGGCCAGCTGATCCCCCGTCCACCATTAGAAAAGCGCCGCCTTAACTGTAAGGCGGCGCGGTGGAGAAGTCTTGCCTATAAGTCTTAATGGCCCTTTGGTTCCAGGATAATCTCGCGCGCCAGCCTGCCACCCATGACTTCGCGGATTTCGGAACGATCTTTATAGCCCTGCATCTGCTTTTCGTCGTTGCCAACGACTTTTTGGGTAACGGCGTCGGCCTTATCTTCACCAGCCTCCATCGTTGCCAAATCCTTATACTCGGTCATGAGCATGAGGTTAAATTCACCCGGAGTGTGACCCTCAACTGACAGAACCTTGTAGGTAAGACTCAGACCTTCCTTTTTTTGGGCTTCCTGTTCTGCCTTCCACTGGCCGGAAAGGTAATTCAGATAGGCCGTATCCATTCCCGGCTTAATACGGATGAACGAGATGCTCCATACGGAACCGTTGTGGTAGGGACGATTGACCTGCGCAAAAACCGAAGCACCGACGATCAAAAGTGCAACAATGAGCACACCCAGGGTAGCAGTTCTCGTTTTCATGTTTAGCTCCTTTCCCGTACGGGGGTTAGGCGGGTCTGGGCAGCGAGGTACGGGGAGACTCGCCAACAACGCCTTGATTGCAGCAGATTTGCTGCACGCTTTTGTGGGAATACGCTTAGCGGGCGCAATCTATGGCAGAATTAAGCGATATGTCAACAAGAACGGTGGTCCAATCTCAGACCTCCTGCTAAGATTCATTGCTCGGATTCGCTGTCGCTCACTGGGCGGGAAGCCCCTTTCTGGCAATTCCATCCATCACATCACAGAACCTGTCCAACTCGCCGAGCGTGGTAAAGACGTTTGGCGTAATGCGAATTCCCTGAAACTCTTCATGAATGATTGGAGTAGTGAAGATGCTGTGCTTGGCGAACAGATAGCTACCCACAGCTGAAGGATTACTTCCTTCGATATGAACATTGGCAATTGCGCAGGACTGATTTGGGTCAAACGATGTGTTGAAGCGGATCTTCGGCACATCTTTGAGGCGGTTCATCCAATAGCGTGACAGATACCGCAACCGGGCTTCCTTGCGTTTGCCGCCGATGCCATTGTGGAAGAGCATTGCCTCTCCGATGGCAAGCTTCGGCGCCGCGGAGTGCGTGCCGATTTCCTCAAACTTGCGTATGTCCCCAGCTTGCTTCGATTCGGCGGCCATCAGCGGCCACAGCTTCTCAATCTTGTCGTGCTTCACGTAAAGCATTCCTGTTCCTTTGGGCGCGTAGAGCCACTTATGCAAACTGGTGCCAAAGTAATCGCAACCGAGGTCCTTCTGTTTAAAATCAAACTGGGCGAATGAATGTGCGCCGTCGACGATCGTCTCAATTCCTTTCGCGCGGGCCATGTCGCACACCGCTTTCACGGGTGTGATCTGACCGGTGAGGTTGATCTGATGAGAGATAAGGACAAGTTTGGTTCGCTTGGTGATGCCTCTTTCAAAAAGAGCTGCGATATCAATCAAGTTTTTCGGTGGCACGGGAATCTGGATGAGCTTGAGCACCAGACCTTCGCGCTTTTCCCGCTGGCGCAAAGTCGTTAGCATCCGGGGATAGTCTTGCGTGGTCGTTAGAATCTCGTCGCCTGGCTTGAAGTCCATCCCCATCAGGAGAATCTCCAACGACTCTGAAGCGTTTCGAGTAATTGCAATCTCTTCACGGTCACAACCAAACATTTCGGCCAAACCCGTGCGAATTGTTTCCGACTGTGGTTCGAGGATTTGCCACATCGTATAGGCAGTGGCGTCTTCCTGCTGCCAGATGTAACGCACCAGTGCCTCGGTGACGATGCGCGGGCTGGGAGAGACTCCGCCGTTGTTAAGATTAATGATGCCGCGTGTGACCGTGAAAGCATTTTGAATAACGGACCAGTAGTCTTCATCGATGGCTGCTTGTTGGGGAGTGAGATGCGTCACGCTTCGCGATGCAGCTTCGACTTCCTTCACAAGGTCGCCGATGGATGGGACGGTAAGCGCAGCAAGGCCGAGGCCTTTACCGGCAAGGGAAAGAAAGCTGCGACGAGAAGTTTCAGAGTTCATTGGCTCGTGTCCTCAAAAGTTGATGCCTGTCAGTTACACACGAGGTTCAGATCTGAACGAACACCTTACAATTTGATGCCCACTCAATGCAGAACCGCGGAGCGGTAGCGACCGGGTTTGTTGCCGAGACACTCAATTGCAAAACAACAAGCTAACACCCTATGAGAAACAAGGTTGAGTAAAGTGCACCCGACCCGGTCGCTACCGCTCCTCGGTTCTGTATTGAGCAGTTCACTTTAAGTGGAGCTATGCTGACCTTTTTCTACCGAGGCGCTTCGTACACAATCTCGCCGCCGATTACGGTCATCACACAACGCGTCTGCAGAATCTCTGCTTCCGGAATCTTCATTATGTCGGCAGAAAAAATCGTCAGATCGGCAAGTTTGCCCACCTCAATCGAACCACGCAGTTTTTCCTCAAATGCTGCATAAACAGGCCAGATAGTAAACATCTTCAATGCCTGTTCCCGTGTGAGAGCTTCTTCCGGATGCCAACCTTCAGCAGAAAAACCCTTCTGGTCTTTGCGAGCCACGGCTGCATAAAACTCAATCATCGGTTCGCCACGTTCCACCGGTGCATCCGAACCGCCCGGTACCACGACGCCTGACTTGATAAAACTCTGCCAGGCGTATGCGCCCGCAAGGCGAGGTATCCCCAACCGACTCGGCGCGAAGAAGAGGTCACCAATCGCGTGCGAAGGCTGCATCGAAGGAATAATGCCAAGCTTCGCAAAACGGGGGATGTCTGCAGGGTTGACTATCTGGGCATGCTCCACACGCCAACGATAATCATTAGTCTTTCTCTCATCCGACGGCACCGCCTTCAAAGCCGTTTCGTATTCATCGAGAATAAAACGATTTGCCCGATCACCAATGGCATGAGTCTCCACTTGAATACCCTTACGCAACGCCTCAATCAACATCGGTCTCAACTCTTCTGCCTTCACCGTCAGGAAACCGGAAGTGTCGGGCGCATCCGAGTAAGGCTCGAGCAGGGCAGCTCCACGTGAACCGAGCGCCCCATCTGATATCACCTTGATCGTTCTTACATTGAACCTATTTTGAAACGCACCAACGATAGGCCCTTCGCTAAGCAAGCGGTTCGCATTCGGTCCGGGTCCATAGACAGCTTTGTAGATGCGCAGCTTTATTGCCCCCGCACCATAGAGTTTTTTATAAAGATCAACATCGCCGTAGCTGCCCCCCGCATCCTGAATTTGAGTCCAGCCAAGCTCGATATCTCGCTTCACGCCCAGTAGGATCGCGCGCTCCTCATCTTCACGTGAAGTAGGTGGAAAGCGTCGACGCACTAGATTCTGCGCCGCATCCAGGAGCATGCCATTTGGTTCGCCCGTCTGCTTGTCCCTCGAGATTTCCCCACCAAAAGGATTGGTGGTGTTTTTGTCGACCCGCGCAATCTTCAGTGCGGCGGTATTGACCACGGAAGCATGTCCGTCGGCGCGCGTGAGGACCAACGGATTGTTTGGCGCGACAGTGTCGAGATCCTGCCGCGTAGGAAACACCGGTGGCTGCCAGTGTGTTTCAATCCAGCCCCTGCCGGTAACCCACTCGCCGGGCCTGGCCTGGTCGACCCGTGTCTTGACCCTGGCGAGAAAATCCTGAAGGTTGGCGATGCCTTCGAGGTTGAGCGTCATCTCACGAAAGCCTACTCCGGAAAGATGGTGATGGGCGTCAGTAATTCCAGGCAGGACGGTATTGCCACGTAGGTCGACCACACGTGTTGCCTTGCCAACTAGTTTCTGTACCGCTTCGTTCGAGCCCACAACCACAATGCGATCACCTTTGACCGCGACGGCCTGCGCCCGCGGCATACTCTCGTTTGCCGTATAGATGTTGCCGTTTTTGAAGACCAGGTCGGCTGAATCGACGGCTGAGGAATCGAACCTGAACATGGTGGGCGTTAGGCTGAGCAAGAGAGCGCCCAAAATTATTAATAGGTATCTCATTTTTTCCTCAATAACTTATTAAAGAAATGGATACGACCTTGGTGGCGAGCGGCGAGTTTTATATCACAACGCGTGTTTTTCAGGAACGAAGCTGTTGGGTATTTGTTAAGCTTGAGCTATTAATTTGAGGCATTACTTTAGATCTTGAACGCGAGTGGTTGCGAAATAAGAAATTCTTCGAGCTGATGTTCTGTCGGCAACGCCGTGCGCGCACCAAGCGCGGTGCACTTCAAAGCGGCGACACCGTTCCCAAGTCTGAGACTGGTCTCAATGTCTTCTCCGCTCAATAATCCATAGAGAAAGCCTCCGCGAAATGCATCACCAGCTCCTGTTGTATCCCGGCAGCCACCAGGACTTTCATAAGAGGCGATTCGATAAACTGTCCTTCACAATAGACCATCGCGCCCGATGCCCCCATCGTCATTCCAACCACGGCGCACCCGTAACGAGCCTTCAACTCGACGAGTGAAGTACGCTCGTCGCGTATGCCCGTGAGCCGGTGGGGAAACTCTTTTGAGGTAATCAGCAGATCAATCACCGGCAACAGCCCTGGCAGTCCTTCGTAGATGTTATCGAAGTCAGCCGAGACTATTGTACCGTTGTCCTTCGCTGCCCGAGCGATGTGGGCACATGCGGGAGGATCATGACCATCGAGATGAAGTACGCGCCCGCGAGCCGCAAGTTCTACTGGGGTATCTTCGGGTCTGTAAGCCAGACGATCGTCGCGGTCCCAAATGATAGTGCGCTCTCCCGTGCGCGAGTCGATGATGATGAAGGCAGTTTGAGTGGTGGCTCCTTCAACCACTTCAACAAAGTCAAGATTGACGCCTTCAGCTTTCAGTGTCGCCCGCCCAAACTCTCCCGCAGCATCGGAGCCGAAGCGACCTGCATAGGCAGTTTTCAACCCGAGTCTTTGTAAAGCGACCATAGCGGTCGCTGTTTGACCGCCTGCAGACTGCTTGTAATCGAGGAGGCGGGTCTTCGTATCGAACGCCGGATACCCCGGAACGACGATCAGATGGTCGACGGCGTTAAGTCCAAAGCCGACCGCGTCGAAGGGCTTGTTGGTTGCGATAGTGATAGGAAACCGCATTTGTTTTTTGATAAGGCTTTACAATGATATATGAAAAATGACTTGGTCCGCCTTCCTTAGCTTAGTTGGTCGGTGGCTGTCACTTGCTCTTCTGAGCTAAAATGCCTAAGCAGATCCCCGTCGTTTATAGCATCTCAATATCGTGCCTTTAGAAGAAAAACTCAAAGAAATACCATCTTCACCGGGCGTTTACCTGCACAAAAACGCCGCCGGCAAGGTGATCTATATCGGCAAGGCAAAAAACCTTCGCAGTCGTGTGCGTTCGTATTTTCGCGCCAGGCCTTTTGACCGGAAAACCGATGCACTGGTTGGGCAGATCGCCGACCTCGAATTTATTGTTACTGACAACGAGGTCGAGGCGCTGATTCTGGAAGCCACGCTCGTCAAGCAACACAAACCGCGCTACAACATCAAGCTGCAGGACGACAAGTCGTACCCGCATCTGAAGCTCACTATCAACGAACCTTTTCCCAAAGTAGTTATCACGCGCAGAATCCAGCGCGATGGCGCACTCTACTTTGGTCCCTTTCTGCCGGCAAGCCTTGCACGCAAGACGATCGACCTGATCAATCGGACCTTTCAACTACGCACTTGCGATATCGAGATCGATGGGAAAGCGCCGCGCCCTTGCCTCGAGTATCACATCAAACGCTGCCTCGGACCGTGCGTCAAGGGACTTTGTACGGCCGAACAGTATCAGGAAGCGGTTCGTGATGTGCGCCTGTTGTTGGAAGGAAAAAACAAAGAGCTGGCGGACACTCTGGAAGGTCGGATGGCCCAGGCTTCTGAAGAGATGCGTTATGAACTGGCCGCCAAATATCGAGACCTGCGAAAAACAGTAATCAGACTTTCCGAACAGCAGAAGATGGCGACAACTTCGGAAAGTGACGTAGATATTTTTGGTTACTACCGTGAGGGCCAACAGCTCGCTTTGCAATTGTTCACAATGCGAGAAGGCCACATAGTTGGCCGGCGCGAGTTTTTCTGGGAAGACTTACCGCCCGATGGATTTGAACCCGCTGTTTTCCTGAGCGAAGTCCTGGCGCAATACTATGCCGCGGATTATGTGCCCCGGGAGATCTATGTTCCCGTGGATTTCGAAGACCGCGAGCTCCTGGAAAAAGCATTGAGTCTGAGGAAAGGACGGCGTGTAAGAATCTTCGATCCGCAGCGAGGTGAAAAGCGCGACATGATCGACTTGGTGGACAAAAACGCGAAGCTTGCTTTTGAACAACGATTTCGCGTGCTCAAGCCGGACATGAAACTCGTCCTCGAGGAGTTGCAGGAGACGCTTGAGTTGCCACGCTTTCCGGCGCGCATCGAATCTTTCGATATCTCACACATCCAGGGTGCCGAGAACGTTGCCGGCATGGTGGTTTGCGACAATGGCAAGATGAACCGAACTGAGTATCGCAAGTTTCGAATCAGAAGCGTCGAGGGAGCAAATGATGTCGCTTCAATGAGGGAAGTTGTAATGCGACGCTATCGCAGACTACTTGACGAAGGAAAACCGCTACCGGATCTGATCATGATCGATGGCGGGAAGAGCCAACTAAACGCAGGTGCCGAAGCGATGCGCGAGCTTGGGCTCGAGGCTGTGCCAATGGTAGCCGTTGTGAAGCCGCCGTTGCGTCACAACGACGTCGCTTATCTGCTCGTAAAAGGACGTGAACATGAGTCCATCTATCTCGACTCTCATTCGCTGATTCTTCGGCTGCTGCAGATGATTCGAGATGAGACGCATCGCTACGCTGTTACCTATCATCGCAAGCGCCGCGAGTTGCGCGACTTTACTTCCGAACTCACAGCCATTCCCGGTGTGGGAGAGAAACGTAAAGGAAGACTACTGCGACATTTCGGGTCTATCCAGCGCGTGGCGCAAGCAAGTGTTTCTGAATTGGCTCCGTTTGTCGGTGGCAAAACCGCACAAGAGATAGCCGAGCATTTTGCGCGTCAGAGAGCGCTTGCGGAATAGGCCTCATCCTTCCACCTGTCCTTTTACGCCGCTGAACTCATAAGTCACATGCAGCTTCAGCAAGCCGTCCAGTATCTCAGCTCGAACGTCCTTAACGCGGGCTTTTACTGCTCCGTTACTAGCCTTCACCGGCACCACCAATGAGAGTTGGCGTTCGCTCACCAGAATGAGTGGATTAACTCGCTGATTAATCGCGCTCTGAACAAACACAGTCACGAAATTATTGGCAACAGGCGCCACGCCTTCGAGGTTCACCCCGTCTACGTTTACATGTCCATAGACGGTCTGTTGTGCCTGGTCGAATGACAGTTGGATATTCGTTTGCGCCCACCCTTTGAATTGGACACAATTTCCCAGCAGGTTGTAACTGCCGTTGAAAGCCATGGGCGCGGAAATATTGCCGCCGTGAAACTGAACACCGGTCTTTACGCCGCTTCCTTCTGGCAAAAGCGTTATGCTGTTAGTACAGCCCCCTTGAAACACGGCCAGTCGCATATCGCTCTCACTCTTCTCCGATTGTGACAAGTGAAATGTGGGTGCACCCAACCCGGAGAAGGTTGTTGCCAAGATGGCATCGATGAAACTCTGTTCGAGAGTAATGACTACAGTCCCCGCGGGATCTCCTCCCTGATCCGGCGCTTTTACAGGAACTCCCGGAACAGATCTGGCACGCGGCGCTCCTAAAAAGAAAATTGCTGCTCCGCCTCCGAGCAATACTCCAAGGACGAGAATTCCGATGTATCTCATCTGAGCTCCTTCATCTTGTCGCACTCGGACTCGCTTCCGGCGAGGCAGTAGCTGCGCCTGGCGGAGGTGCGGTGGCTGAGTTCATATTAGTCAGCAGAGTTCGCAGGACAGCCGCAACCGTGCTTGTCACAGCGTCTATTTGGGCCCGTACCTGTTCCGCTGGAACTTTATTTAGCCCGGCTGGAACTTCAAAAAAAGTCGGATCTACATCCGTAGTGATGTCGCGCAGTTCAGCAACTATCTTGGCTGCCTTAACTCCTTGAACATTTCCGCTCGCCTCACTGAATAATTCTGTTCGCAAAGGCAGGCCCGTTTCTTTATCAACGTAGACGTACGCCTCAGTGTTCACGTCGCCTGCGGAGGTTCCGGTCTTGGAAGTCAAGGAGTAGCGGTATTTCAGGGCAGTGCGCCCATTAATAGGCTCTTCTCCAACGGCCTCAACTCCTTTCAACTTTTCCAAATACGAAACCAATTGACCTGGAGTCATTAGCTTATGGAGTTGAAACCCGGTGGCTTCCGGAGTGAGTTCCGCATACTGCTTGCGGGCCGGGGCAATGACGTATTGCGTACCGGCGTGGTCCAGGTAGATCAAATCGGAACCATCAGGCAGTTTGAAGGAAACACGACGATCATCTCCATTGCGTGCTACCTCCGCTGACAGAGTTGGAATACCGATGGCCTTTTCTCCGCCCTGTGTTTCCGCGGTGAACACCAGAGTAGCTCGATACTTTGCAGGTTCTCGCGCTGCAATGACCGAGATGGGCTCACTGGCATTGGTGTTGGCGACAGCGACATTCGCATTGCTCGCAAGGTTCGCGTTTACATTGGCGTTCGCTTCCGGCGCACGTTGGCAGGCATTAGTTGCGAGCATTAATAAAGATATGACTAGTACACACATGTGGACCGATGGTCTAACGGCGGCAGTTTTCATGACCGTATTCTCCGAAGTAGGTTCGCGCAATAGCAGCGTCGTTTAATAAAAGGGGGTGTTGAGGGAAGGTCGCAAGCATATCATGGATGGTCTAACAGGCTGAAGTCTTAAGTCTGGAGGGGGGTCGGGTGACCAATGATATTTGACTTGGAGGGTTGTCTTAGAATAGAAGCACCTTGCTTTGTCAGCCGCTTTGTTAGGAGTTAGCCCATGAAACACATTCCTCTCCTATTCGTGCTTGCCTTTGCGGTGTCCCTCTGCAATCTCTCTAGCAAGCTAAAAAAGGGAAATTCAAATACGCCCGACAGCGGTGGAGTTGTTGCGGAACGCGCTGAGCCGACGGACGCCCAGCGAGCCGCACTGTCCGGTGGTTCGGAAATAAAGTGGGACCAGCAGGGAATAACGTGGACCGTTCCGCCGAAATGGACACGATCTAGCGAGGAGTCGAAGACGCTTGTATGGCGCTCTCCGGGCGGTTCGGATGCAGCCTCACTAGACGTAAACATCTCAACCATGGATGAGAACTTTCCTACTGACGCCAGCATCAAGGCGTTCTATGACGGAGCCAAAACCAGGGCGAAGAACGGCGAAGTCGACGAGGTGAAGTGGTTGGAGATCGATGGGCTCAAGGGCGTTGAGTTTCGCGAAGCGAATCCCGAGAAACCGGACGGGTTTAGACGACTGCAATGGATGGCTTACCGCAAATTTGCCGGCCAGGTACAACTGGTTAATGTCATGCTGGCTACAGACGGCAAAGACTTTAAACGTCACCAGGACGCCATGTACGGAATCCTGTACTCGACAAAACTTGTTCATTGACGGCGGCGAGGGTTTGTCCCGCCTCGGCGGGATTCTGCGGCGCAGTCGTAGTGGCTGCGCGCTAAACTCTCGCGCCACTTAATGCCGAATCTTGCCTTCAGATGAGATTATGGTTGACAATGTTTCAAAAGGCCGGGTGTTCGGGTCGTTTAGAATAATCACTATGTCTTCATAACCCTTCGGAGTTTCTCGCTTTTTAGTCTCTCCTGCATCCAGTTTCAAATAGCGTCTAGCAAACTCCGTTGTGGGTTCTCATGGGGGTAGTCTCAACTCGAACTTAGAGAAAATCCTAACTCCTAACCTGTTGGCAACGTCGACCACAGTGGCGGCAACTGCCAATCTCTCATCAGATGGAGGTCACTACAATGGCAAAGAAGAAAGCTACCTGGACGGTAATGGTTTACCTCGCCGGCGATAACAATCTAACCACAGAGTGTTTGTTTGCTTTGACGGAAATGAAGAAGGCCGCGCCGGGCAAACAGATACGGGTCATTGCCCAATTTGATCCACGAGACGATTATTTACCTACGCATCGATATGAGATTAATCGGAAGGGCCCAAACAGTACCCTTTTTGAAGACATCATCGATGAAGCGCACTACAACCCTAAGACTTGTGAGGTCCGCTTTCGGAAGGAAAGTAAAAGAGCGGATTCGCTGGCGACATCTCGCGCGAAACGCCGCACCGAAATCCAGTCAATTTTGTCCGGCGCCACCGATCTCACCAGTCTGGACTTTCAAGATGAAGACATCACTGATGACACCGATACTGGCTCACCGGTCACGCTCTACAATTTTCTGAGTTTCTGTATTGAAGAGTATCCCGCAGACCACTACATGGTTGTGCTATCAGGCCATGCTGGAGGCACCGAGAGCGACTACCTGCTCAAGGATGAGAGTTCTAAAGGCTCACTTACATTTAATGAGCTGAAGCAAGTTTTTAGCGAACTCAAAACAGACCTCAATGGCAAACCGATTGACATCCTTGGCATGGACAATTGTTTGATGAGCATGGGTGAGATTTGCTACGAACTGAGGGGACTGGCCCAAATCGCAGTTGGCTGTGAGAGCTACAGTCCCGCTTCCGGCTGGCCTTACCGTGAGATTCTCGAGCGGTTGCGAAAAGACTTCGCCGAACCTAAGGCAAAAAAGAAATCGTTACCCGCCGAAGCGGCGAAGGCAATCGTTGAAGAATACGTGAACTATTATGCGAGTTATTGGATGGGAGGTTTATCCGTCACGCAGTCTGCGCTTGATATCGGTAAAGTAGAACAGTTCCGAAAGGTCGTTGATAAGCTTGCAGGCGAACTAGAACGCGAGTTAGTCAAGGAACATGAGAAGAATCAGCGAAGACAGAAGAGTAAGCCTTCGCCGAGTCCGTTTCAGGACGCGCTGGTCTTAGCCCACTGGGAAGCCCAATCCTATAATGGCGAGTCGTTTGTGGATCTTTATGACTTCTGCGACTGTTTGGAGCGCCGGTTGCCATCGAATTCGGTCGGGAGGAGCTGTCAAGAAGTGAAGAAGTTTCTCAAGTCAGAGTTTGTATTGAAGTCCTGTTATAGCGGTTCGGTTTATCAGTATTCTTATGGCGTCTCCATGTACTTCCCCTGGGCGGAGGTAGCGAACTGTTATAGCAACCTTGATTTCATAAGAGGTTCGGCCGATACCGGTTGGGGCAGGTTTCTAAAGACGTATACGGCGCTGACACGTAGGCAGCCGCGAGGTATTGGCAAGCAGCATGGATTGACTAAAACGAGAATGGCGCTACAAGAACCTGGCACCGACGGGAATCGAATGGTCGTTGATCGAATGGGTGCTGATCGAATGGTCGTTGATCGAATGGTAGTCGATCGAATGGTAGTCGATCGAATGGTAGTCGATCGAATGGGTGGTGGCGGAGGTAATCCGATCCACAGTATGCGAAACCCTCCTGTAACCTTTTTACCAGCGGAGTGTATTAGAAACCGTCAGCAAGTGCTGGCCAGTCAGGACAGATTCTTTGGATAGTCTGCATAGATCACCTTGACGAAACCGGTAATGAAATTGCGTCTCATTCTGGCGCTGTTATCGTGCGCATGCTTTAGCGTGGTTGCTCTATTGTTGCCATGGCCCCCGTTTGCCGGGCTATCTCATAGTGCCCCGAATGCTCCAGCGACGTCAGGTCAATCGGCGGCGCAAACCAAAGGAGCCGTGAGTTCTGGAGAAACCCAGGATGCGGGCTCGAGTTTTGCCGAAGCTGAAAACTTGCGGCAGGAGCAACGAGCCGAGTCAAACGCGCGAGCTATAGAAAAATACAAAGACGCTGCGGCGGTGTGGCGTGCGACCGGGCAACTTGAAAAGGCGGCAAGTGCTTTCAGAAATGCTGGAGAGCTCTCTCAAGTTCTCGGCGACACGAAAAGCGCACTATCCCAATACAAAGAGAGTCTCGCTTTAAGCAGGAAGGCGAAGAGCTTTTTGGAAGAAAGCAGGGCTCTCAACGACCTGAGTTCCTTGCAATTCATCGCGGGCAATACCGGGGAGGCGCGACAGAATTGCCAGTTAGCTCTTCAGCTGGGAAAAAAGATCGGGAACGACGAGGTGGTGGCGCAAGCCATCAGCCATCTTGGCGAGACGTTCTACGGTTTTGGAGACCTCACGAAAGCTCTCGAACGCCAGCAACAAGCACTTACCATCTGGCGTCAATTGGGAGATCAGCGAGGGCAGGCGCAGGCTCTGGTTGCGTTGGGCTACTACTACTCAAATCTAGGCGAACCCGCAAAAGCGCGAAAGTCTTACGACGAGGCTTTGAGCTTATCGCGGGGTATGCGTGATCTTGGAGGCGAAGCGCTCGCACAGATTGCAGTCGGTTTTCTCACAGCGAAGCTTGGCGAAACGCAGGAAGCTCTCAGCGCGTTTGGAGCAGCGCGATTACTCGTAGAACGAGTAGGGGACAGAACTTCGCTGGCCCGGGTGGTGGGAGGAATGGGCCAACTGTATTTTGGACTGGGAGACAAGCAGAAAGCCCTCGAGTATTTTCTCCAGGCTGCAAGGCTGTTTGAGTTGGGCGATGAGAGGTGGGGTATCGCCGAGGCCAAGCTGGCCCTTGGCAGAATTTATCATGCCTTGGGCGACGACAAACAGGCGCTCGAATACCTTCGTGAAAGCCTCGCTTTGTGCAAAGCTCTCTCGATGCCGCGGCTTGAAGCGCAGACACTCACCGACATCGGATCTGTCTACGGCGCTATGAAAGACAATAAGAACGCTCTTAGTTCCTATGAGCAAGCACTGAAACTTACAAGGGCGGGCCAGGATCAACGGTACGAAGCTTATACACTCAACTACCTCGGTCGCGTGTATGAAGATCTGAAAGACTATGAAAGCGCAATCGCTCACTACCGGCGCGCGCTGCCCTTGAATCACATTGCGGGCGATCAGGCAGGCGAAGTGCTCACGCTTTACAACATTGCCCACGTCGAGTGGAATCGCGGCAATCTTGCTGAAGCGCAGCGACAAATAGAAGGGTCAACCAAAATCGCGGAATCACTGCGCTCAAACGTTTCCAGCCAGGACTTGCGTGCGTCTTACTTTGCGACGGTGCGACAGACCTATGAGCTTTATGTCGATGTTTTGATGCAACGACACAAGGCAAATCCAAGTGAAGGGTTTGCGGAGAAAGCGTTTGCGATCAGTGAGAGGGGGCGAGCGCGATCTTTCCTCGAGTCGTTGCATCAATCGCAAACCAATATTCGGGAAGGAGTCGACCCGGCGTTGTTGGCAAGGGAGAGGTCATTGAATGAAACACTCAATGCCAAAGCTGAACGTCAAATGCAGTTGCTGGCAAGCAAGGACAAAGTTGAAGCGGAAAAAGTAGCTAGAGAGATTAACTCACTTACCATTGAGTACGCCGAAATACGCGATCGGATCAAGGCGACTAGCCCGCGCTACGCTGCTTTAACGCAGCCTCAGCCTCTGACGCTACCAGAAGTTCAGCAACGCGTGCTGGACGACGATTCATTGTTACTTGAGTACGCTTTGGGCGATGAACGAAGCTACGTTTGGGCCGTTACGCGTAAGAATGTCTTTGTCTTTGAACTACCGCCTCGCGCCGATCTCGAAGCGGCCGCCCGGGGCGTCTATGAGTTGTTGGTTGGCTATCAAGCCTTACCAGGCGAACCACTAGAACAACGCCGTCAGCGTGAGGAAAAGACAGACGCCTTATTGCCTGCAAAGACTGCATCGCTCAGCGAGCTTTTGTTGGGCCCGGTGATTGGGAAACTCGAGCACAGGCGGCTGGTGATTGTTCCGGATGGAGCGCTGCAATACATCCCGTTTCAGGCGTTAACGGTTCCCGAGATGAATCGTCGTGATGAGCCACTGTCCGGCTCGGAATGGAAACAGCCTCTGTTGAAGAACCACGAAATCGTAAACGAACTATCGGCGTCAACCCTCGCTTTGATCTTGAGCGAGTCAGCAGCACGCAAGCGAGCACCTAATACCATTGCCGTGTTGGCCGATCCAGTATTCGAAGTAGATGATCCGCGAGTGCGGCGCGCCGTAGGCGAAGTTCGCGAGCAACCGGCCGAATCGCTCGAGGTGCGAAAGGCATTGCGTGATAGAGATGTAGGCATCTCACCGGATGGAGTGCAAATACCACGCTTGTTTGCTTCGCGTGAAGAAGCTGAAAGTATTATGGCATTCGCCCCAAAGGGAACCGGGTCAAAATTTTTAGATTTCGCTGCCAGCCGCGAACAGGTTATGGGGCCTGAGCTGGCCAGGTATCGCGTTGTCCATTTCGCCACACATGGTCTGATCAATAACGAGCATCCCGAGTTGTCGGGGATCGTCCTATCACTGTTTGACGGGCAGGGAAACTCTCAGGATGGCTTTCTACGACTGCATGACATTTACAACCTGTATTTGCCCGCGGATCTGGTTGTGCTGAGTGCTTGCAGCAGTGGCCTCGGCAGGGACGTAAAAGGCGAAGGCCTGATCGGTCTGACGCGAGGATTCATGTATGCCGGTGCTTCAGGGGTCGTAGCCTCGTTATGGAAGGTCGACGACGATGCCACCGCTGAATTGATGAAGTATTTCTACGAGGACATGTTTACGAAAGGTCTTTCTCCTTCCGCAGCGCTGAGAGACTCTCAGCTGAAATTGTCGCAGCAGAAGCGTTGGCAAGCTCCGTACTATTGGGCTGGCTTTGTGATTCAGGGTCAATACAACCAACAACAGAACTTTGGCGGGCGATCTTTCCTCACTGGTCAACGAGTGCTAATCATCTGTGTCTTGGCCGGCCTTTTGCTCCTCGCCTCGTTTTTTTTCCTCCATCGAAGACGAAGCGGGATTATTTAGCTACAATGCCATAGCGGCAATGGGCTCCTTTGCCGCAGCTAGATACCTCGCCAAAGCCCCATGAACAAAAACTGGGTTCTTACTCAGGAATCATTTGACGCGCTGCTTGACTGGCTCGATCCCCAGCGTGAGAAGGCTGGACAGAAGTATGAAGATATCCGCCTCCGCCTGATAAAGATTTTCACCTGCCGGGGATGTTCCGAACCCGAGGATCTGGCAGACGAGACGATAAATCGCGTCACGAATAAGCTCAAGGAGATCGAGGCTGGTTTCACAGGAGACTGCGCCCGATATTTCTATGGCGTGGCAAATAAGGTCCACCTTGAATATTTGCGGAGAAAACCGGCTGTGATGCTGCCACCTCCAGCGTCAAACTCTGATGAGGTGGAACGAGAATTCAAGTGCCTGGAAAGATGCATGGAGCGACTAACACCGGACAATCGGGTGCTTCTCCTGCAATATTATCAGGAAGAAAAAAAAGCAAAAATCGTCCACCGGAAGCTATTGGCCGAACATCTGGGCATTGCAGTTAATGCCTTAAGGATAAGGGCTTGTCGCATCCGGGCCACTCTTTTGGAGTGTGTTCAGAATTGTCTGGAGCGCACAAAGATGTGAAATAGACTGCATGTTTCGGTCATTAAGGTTGGGAGAGCAGTTCAGGAGACAATGACCTTGTCGAACAACAGAGAGCCGGAAAAAATGAAACAATATCTACTGGGTAAGTTGTCCCCGGAGAACTTAATTGCGCTTGAAGAGAAACTGTTGAGAGATGGCGACTTCTACGAACAAGTCTTGATCGCCGAAGACGATCTCGTGGACGACTATCTTGCAGATCATTTATCCGGGCCGGAACGCGAAAGGTTCGAGTCTTATTTCTCGATTTCGCCCGAACGCAGGCAAAAGGTGCGTTTCGGTAAAGCTCTGAGGCGCTATATCCTTGGCGAAGGTGTAAAAGTCTCCGCGCCTGAACGCTCGCAAGAGTTATCAGTGGCGGACAAGCGTTCGCGGTCGAAACCAGGTTTTGTCCTTTGGCCTTTCAAGCTGAGTCCCGTTTTTGGTCTGGCGCTTATCATTACAGTCTGCCTGGCTCTATTCGCTGTTTCCCGGATGGTTTTCAGGGGACCATCTTTTCGCGCAACCGTTCAGAAGCCACTGCTGAAGTCCACGATCATCGCTCTTGTTCCTGGATCGACCAGGTCAGAAGGAGTAACTCCACGAATATCAATCCCTCAGGATGTGGACTCGGCGCGGCTTCAGCTTGAGTTGAAACGCAACGATTATCCAGCTTATAAAGCTGAATTACTGAATGATACCAGCGTATTAGCGACTAGCGAGCCGATGAAGCCCGAAGTGAACGGCGGTCGCATCCTTGTCTATCTGGCCGTACCCGCGGGCGTTTTGAAACCGGGAGACTACCAGGTTCGACTCAGCGGAATTTCTAACAGGAATGGTGTAGAAGTGGTTGACAGGTATCCCTTCCGAGTGGTTGCCCACTAAGACCCGAACCCTTTTCGGCTTGATTTGAGGAGCTGTTTTTTTGCGCGAAATGTTTTGCGCCGGGAAATCATATCCAATTGAAGGATCGCTGTCTCGGACTCTCAAGAGGACCGGCTTAGCACCTCAATTCGAGGATGCCGACTTTGCCGCAAACGATTTACCCCACGCAGCGAACGAAGATCCCTCACCCCTCCATGCGATAGGCATGCCTCATTAGAAACGGCGAGCGACTAGATTTGACTAGTCGCTCGCCGTATTTTTGAGTTCCTCTGGCCTGTTGATTTCTGATCTGGCCAGACTTCTTTAGGTTAGTAGATCGTACTGACCAGCTTCCCCGGTTGCTTGCTTCCTGACGTAGTTCCTGCGTAGAACGAGGTTGGGAAGATCTCTTGCCCCAAGACGGGTAAGGTGAACGATATGGTTGCCGGGAAAAAAAGAAAGGGAATCACTCCCCATGCACTGTTGGAGCGTCGGCGTGCGGGACGAAACACCTGCGGCAGCGGGCTTCGTACTTGTCTGAAGCGCCGACGGCGACGCGTTCTACCGACTCGAAGGTGCGTTGTGAGTAGTTTGCCGGTTGCCCACACTTCATGCAGATGGCGTGCGTTTTCGTGATGTATTCGGCGATGGCCAGGAGTTGTGGCATTGGTTCCCACGGTTTGCCGGTGTAGTCCTGATCCAGGCCGGCAATGATTACGCGCACACCTCTCCGGGCTAATTCGTTGGCGACGTTGACCAGATCGTTGTCGAAGAACTGACCTTCATCAATGCCCACCACTTCGGTATCTGGTTCGACCTTCGCCAGCACCTCCGCTGCGGCGCGAATATTTGCCGACTCATGACGCATCTCGGAGTGGGAAACGATATTACTCTCTGAAAACCTTGAATCGAGTTCAGGCTTAAAAACCTGGACCTTTTGGCGTGCGATCTTTGCGCGGCGCAAACGCCGAATCAATTCTTCCGACTTACCGGAAAACATAGACCCGGCTATCACCTCAACCCAGCCGGCATTAGCGTGTAAGTGCGGTGGCGGTTCGATGTCGTTGACTTGTGCGATTAATTCGTCCATTCATTCCTGAGATCTTGGCTTTCTTAAGTATACAGCGCAGCGTTATAAAATGGAGCGAAGGCCGCGATCAGGGCCAGCTCAAAACTCAACGACCTCGTTACCAAATCGCGTGAGAGCACTCCCCATGCCCCCTGTCGGCTGCGCACGTCACGTCCGCCAGATACCTCGTCAATTACCAAACC
>Ga0070708_100000981_pt1 | contig 21711 bp, 18 predicted proteins | sample KBSK5503metaG_FD_65469 | JGI IMG/M metagenome (GOLD analysis project Ga0070708, IMG submission 65469) | Corn, switchgrass and miscanthus rhizosphere microbial communities from Kellogg Biological Station, Michigan, USA - KBS K5-50-3 metaG | ecosystem: Host-associated > Plants > Roots >... | reverse complement strand
TGCCTTCAGGGCAGCTGCTCGCGTACTCGCATGGGGATCCGGCAAGCCGCGAGATTCGCCTAGCACGGCGGTTGTCGGCCGATAGCGGTATCGCGTTTCACCAGGAGCCGATCGATGCTCGCTGCTACGACATCGACGTACTACAGCAGGGTTTCGATCGCGAAGAGCACATCGTCTTTCCGCACTGGCATCGAGCTGGGCGGATCGCCGCCGAGATGGGTCCGCGTGTCGTCACTGCTGGAGTCTACGGCGAGGTGCTCGGGGGCCACTACGGGCGCGCAATGCTCCTCCAGGGCACGGCGAAGATTCGGGAGGTTCTGTTCGGGCTTCTTGAGGGAAGGCGATCCTCAGCTGGAGCTTCCACTGAAGAATTGGCGACGCTCACGAGATTCCTCCACGGTGGCGATCTGGTTCGACCGTGGCCCGTTCGCGAGCGTTGGTGGCAGGACGCGCGCATTGAAGCCGATGAGGTGAACGCGGATGTCGATCGCGACGTCGACCGGCTCAGGAACCGTGGCGTGCACTCGATCGATCAGTTGATAGAAGCCTACGTCAGCGAACACCGCGGCAGCCAGTATATCAATGCGCAAATCCGTAGCTGCCGCGCGTACACCGATGTCAGCTTGCCGTTTACCGATCGAAGGCTCCTGGAATGGGCAACCAGCCTACCTCTGCGAACGAAGATTCACAATCGTATAAATCAGAAATTACTGCGAGAGTTTGCTCCTGCGACGCTTCGGCTTCCCATGGCCGCCACGCTCGCGTCAGCAAAACGACCGTTGATCGTGCAAGAAGCGTCACGATTGGTTCGGAAGGGCCTTGAGTTGGGGAGGTGGCGCGCGCACTTCGCTTCTGGCGGCCGCATCGCGCCACCGCGGTTGTCATGGGTGAACTTCGAGTTTCTCCGCAACGGCAAGCATCTCCGCGCGATTATCGACGACCTCAGTGCGGACTTGTGGGACAAGCCGGCCATCATCAAACGCGTTGAGCTTCTCGCGCGCGGAAATTCCTTTCCAGCCCACCCCATGTCCGATCAAATCATGAAGATCTACACGATCGATCTTGCCTTGCGCGCGGCCTAGCAGGCTACCGCTTGGGGCGTAGCGCACGCCCGCCAATGATGGCCAGGGCGTTGATTCTCGCCAGGTAATAGAGCTGGTAGAGAACAACGCCGCGCCAGATGGGGAATCGCGCGACAGACGACCGGCGCCGATACATCACCGTCACGCCGGGTGCGAAGAATGCCAAGAGGAGTCCAATTCCGACGCGGCTCCACATGCTGATCGGAGCAAAGATCATGACGCCGATCGCCGCCGTGAGTGCGTACAGGTGGATCACCGTCATCGCGGTTGGCTTGTCGAGCGAGTGAGCGGAGACGGTTCCCAACATACCGAGTCCGCGCCAACGTTCCTTGCGAAAGAAAACCGGAAGTGTCTTCGCATTGTCGAGGTGCGCCACGGCCAAGCGCCGGTCCTCGATCAACCGACCACCAGCCTGTCGAATGCGCTGGCAAATCTCGGCGTCTTCTCCCGTTTCCAATCCTTCGTCAAAGCCGCCAATCTGCTCGAACACGCTCCGCCGGACGGCGAAATTTGCCGAGTTGATCCACTCGCGCGCCCCCTCGGAACCATCGTCATGCATTCGATTCCAAACCGACTCCACCCAGGTTGGATTCAACGGCAGTACGACTTTACAGCCTGTGGCCTCTGCTCCCGTTTCGGCAAAAACCGTGTCGATCTGTGTGAAATAGTCCGCGGCGAGTAAGCAGTCACAGTCGATGAAACCGATGATCGGCGCGTGGCCTTGCTTCGCCCCGAAGTTCCGCACCGCCGAGATTGTCCCGGACGGAAGTCGCAGCAAATTCGCCCGCGTAGCGAATTTCTCGGCAAGAAGCTCGTATGATCCGTCGGTCGACCCGTTATCCACAAGCCATAGCCGCGTCGCGCCGTGCGCATCGACCGCGTCGACGACAGACCCGACCGCCTCGTCGAGGAATTTGATTTTGTTGTACACGGGGACGACGGCGTCGATTCGCCCAGCCGAGTCGGAATTGGGCCCCGCCGCTCTCACGAAGTCGAGCCTCGCTGTGCAGCGAGAAGGAGATTGCGCACGACTTGGGTTTTCCCGGATGCGGCTCGCTCGATCACATCGCAACGTTCGACCGTGACCTTGACCCCGGGAAGCTTTCCGGTGAGGTGGTCTCGAATGATTGGGGCGATCGTATCGGCAGTCTTCGGATCGGAAACGATGCGGATCGTCAGATGATCCGCGCGATCCTGGACCACCTGAAACTGGCGAATATCATGTCCCGCCTTTCGCAAGTCCTCGAACACGTACATGAAAAACTCGCCGTGATACCGGCGACCGTCGACACCCTGCACAACATCGTACGCGCGGCCCCAGATCTTGGATAGCACCGGAAAACCCCGACCGCACGTGCATGCAGGGCCTGGGATGCCATTATCGCCGATTCGATATCGAATGAGCGGCATCGCTCGACTGTTCAGATCCGTCAGGACGATTTGGCCGCCCACGCCGGTGGAGACGGCGTTGCCATTGTCATCGAGGAATTCAACCACCAAATCCGCAGACATCATGTGGAGCGACCCCTGATCGCACTCATAGGCGATCGGCCCCACTTCCCCGCATCCGTATTCCACGAACACACGAGCACCGAACACGCGCTCGAGCAGTGCGCGTTGAGGAGGCGCAAGCACCTCGGATGTGGTAATCACAGCCCGCGCGCCGATGGCGCGACCATCATATCCGCTCCGATCGACGAACGACGCGAATGCCTCGAGCATCGACACATACCCGTAGAGATACGCCGGTTGGAACGAGACACACCGCTTCCAGTACCTCTCCAAATCAGCGTCATCGAACGCAAAGGCCGAGAAGCGTAGGCGGTTCATTGCGAAGTCTCCGGCGCGACCCAGCAGACGCCGCCGCCCAGCAAACTGCGATCCCCAGAATCGGGCACACCGGTCCCCAAAATGAATCCCTGCCCACCCGTACCCTAGCCACATCGCTGCTCGCTCGAACGCCAGCGCCGATCGATCCTTTGGTATGGTGACCGCCTGCCCCGTCGAACCCCCGGTAGTCTTGTGCGTTACCCGACCAGGGGCCGGAATCGCGGAGAGCTGGGCGGTCCTAGTCTGAACCTCAGTCTTGCTGAGCAGCGGAAGGGAGCGAAGCACCGCGAACGCATCGGCCGGCTCGATGTGAGGTTGTGCAGAGAGAATCGCCTTGTAATGCTCGGTTCGATCAGCGGCGAAATTTAGGAGATCAGAAAGCCGTCCCTTCTGCAATTCCTCCAAGCGGTCGGCGGGCCACCACTGAAATGACTCAAGTGACTCGAGTCGGCGGAACAGAGTTCCCTCACCAATTGCGCGGACGACCCCGGGGTAAACGATTCGCCCGTATATCCAGCGATTCACAGCGTCGAGGGGCACGCGGTCAGCCCACCACGCTAGAGTCGGACTGGGGCCATTCCTGCTCGACTGCGAAACGGCGCGCCGTGCCAAAGACCCTCTGGCGCGCTCGGAAATTCAGCGTCTGCGGACACCGGTCTGCGCGGAGCCAGACGTTCGTGCGGTACCGATGATATCCGGGGTCGAGGCAACCCATCGGGCTATGACATTTGGTGGGTGGTTGGCACTGGCGTCCAAAGATATATGTCGGACGCGAAAACTCCTCATCCGCTCCCCGTTTTCGGCGTCGAGTCAGGAGCATCCGCGCCTATTCGGGGACTGCACGGCATAGGTTCTTAGCCCCGAGCCTCACACGAGTTCATAAACGGCGACGTAGGTCGAGGATCCTTTCCAATCGATAACAGTCGACGTCCCCGGGTGCTGAATACGGTGATCAACGCTATTCGCGGTAGCCTGGCCACGAGTCGCCGATGGAAGACCTCGGCGTTCTCGAGTAAGACCGACCCCGCCGGTCCAGTGATCACGCGAACCTGCGTCCCATAACGCCGCTCGATCTCTTGAATCGGCGTGAGCTCGCGAAGGTAGTCGCGGAGTTGCTTGCCCCGATGACTACCGCCCACCAAGACGTGCGGTCCGTTCTCGACTCCGACCGGCGCGAGGTACACCATTGCGTTTAGCGAGCGCACACCGGCGTGATCGAAATGAAACGCCGTCGTGAGTTCGTCTTCATGGTCGATGTGCGAGACAAAGAGCTTGCACTCGATCAGATTCGGTTCAGAGCCGAAGTAGGCGCGTGCGGCACGAACGATTTGCGGATCCGTCGCGATGCGCCCGAGCGCATCCGACTTGAGATGCGCGTCGACATAGACTCCGGGAGTCTTGCCGCGCCAGAAGGCAGCCGATTGCTCCAAGACTTCCGAACGAACGCGAGGTCCTGCGAAGTAGCCGTCACGCTCGAGCGCGTCGACGGCGACGGGAAGGTCTATTGCGCTCGTCAAAGTCGATGGCTGATGGCTAGTCTCGTTGCACGGCGGCGACTTCCACCGGACGTATGCGAGCGCGAGGCGTCGCCACGGTCCGAAATGGATCAGATTCCGCAGCGAGCGAACAACTTGAACGAGGGTCCGATGGCGACGGGCGCGAATCTGCAATCGTGCCATCAGTCCGAGCAACTTCCGCGTGCCAGCCCTTGCCACCGGCGCTACAAGCGACCTCTGAAGCGTGCGACGCGGCGTTTCCGGACTCATCGGCCAAATGGATTCACGCGCACCCTCAGGAACAATCCGCCGGACAAGTCTAATCCAGTCAAACTTGATCACCCGGTGCGCCCGATGCCGGTTCAATATATTCGTCAGACGCATGGTCGACGTCCCCGGACCATGCTCCATGTCCCTACGAGGCTTGCTTGAGTGCCCCGCGAATAAGTGTCGTAATTCCGGCGTATAATGCCGCACCCCACATCGGGGCGGCGATCGATAGCGTCGTAGGCCAGACCTACAAGGATCTCGAGATCATCGTCGTCGACGACGGGTCGGTCGACAATACGGCGGCGGTTCTGCAGACATACGGAAGCCAGATCAAATACATTCGCCAGGAAAACCAGGGCGTTTCCTCAGCGCGTAACCACGGAATCCGAGTCGCCCGAGGCGAGTTGATCGCGTTCCTTGACGCCGATGACGTCTGGTTTCCAGAGAAGCTCGAGCTGCAAACTGAGTTCCTGTCCGCGCACGAGGAAGCGGCGCTCGTCTTCGGAGACCTCGAGCTCGTCGCGAATGGCGAAGTCGTCGAGCCATCGTATCTGGCGCTAAAGAAACACCCTTGGTGGTCGAAACCGGACGGCGTACTCGCCAAGGACGCCTTCGCTAACCTGCTTGAAGAGAACGTCGTCTCCACGAGTACGACGCTGGTCTCTAGCCGCGCGCTACGGCAGGTCGGCCCGTTCGACGAGGACCTGCCCACCGCCGAGGATCTCGATTTGTGGTTGAGGGTCGCGGCGAGTTTCCCAATCGGTTGCGTCCCAAGAGTGATGTGCCGAAAGCATGTCCTCGACTCGAGCTTGTCCGCCGACTATTCTCGGATCGCCAACGACTTTCTCGCCGTGCTGAACAAATACACGAGTGGAGTCTTGCCGAGCCGCCGCGAACACGAGCCTCTCATTCGATCGATGGTTGCTCAACTTCAGTTCGACATCGGCTATTCGTTCTTCGAGGCGCACGATCTTGCGAACGCGAGGAGTCATTTCAGGCACGCCCTGTCGCGACGACTCGGACTGAAACCACTGCTCTACTTTGTGCTGACGTTCTTGGACCGACGAACGCTCGAATGGTTGCGGTCACTCAAACGGAAACTACGCGCCTGAGGGCCAGGGTTGCGACGCTCCTGCCCCACCGCGATGCGGCGCACCGACTGGCTCCAAGTCGATGATCTATAGGCTTTTCTGCCCAGTGTGGCGCATGCGCATCAGTTCGACGCATGCATTCCACGGCGGCTCGACAGTTGGCCTCTGTTGGAGCAGTCAAGGGGGGCGCGAAATCCGGATCATACGTCCGGGCAAATGAGCCGCCACAACGGGTCTTGGCGCTGTAACTCCTTTATTCGAATAGACAAACGAGACGCGTCGAGTGTCCTGATCTACGGCGCGTTCCTGGCCCTCTTCCGGGTTGCTTCACGTCTTGATCGATAACGCAACCGCTGGTTCAGGAAATGCACCCGCACGGGTCGGTTGGGGATGATTATGCCCGTTGTGTTGAGTGACGGCGACTTGGTCGAGCGCACTGGGGTGATCGACGTAGACTGCCCTCTCGCTGCTCCACTAGCGCATATCCGCAGTAGTTCCGCCGTAGGTCCGTTCCATTTCCGTCCAATGGCACGCCGGTCGTGAGGCCGGTTCGCAAAGCTTGGGGTCTCTCCTCCCTTGAGATCGCCCGGCCGCCGGGAATGGCAGTCCAGTTGCAACGCCATTTCTTTGGAGGAAGTCGTATGGTAAAGAGTATGCGGTTGATGGTCCTCGCCCTCGGGGCAGCTGCCTTGGGTGCTTGTTCGGATTCGAGTGTTACCAGCGTACCGAAGCAGATCGCTGCGGGAACCGGCCCTGAGTTCCTCGTCACCGGCGCTGGTGTACCCGGGCCGGGAACCGTCGGATCGCCCATCGTCTACCCTCTGTACGCGGGCGGCGGCGGTGGTGGGACGGGCACACTCGTTGGTAATGTCTCCGTCTGGAGTGCATTGGTCAGCGGTAATACCTACGCGATCCACGTTACGTACAATATCACCCTCGCTGGCGCCTGCTTGACGGGGACGCATCTAGACGTCGAGCTACAGCTGGCAGCCATCCCGCAGAAGAACGGCAACCCGCCTCCGGGTCAGTTCCCGTATTCGCACACGGATGCCTGCACCACCACCGACAGCTACACAGTCAACATCAACCTCGGCGCAACTGACAACGGTGTCGTGATCGCGGCGCACGCCACGGTACTCGGCGTTGGCGCTCCGATCTTCCCTGCCACGAACTACGTGAGCGGTTCGACGATGCCGGCGACGCTCACTGGCCGACGTACCGGCAATGTGAGTGGGTTCACGGCAGCGAACACGCCGCTCGTTCAGGCGTGGGAGCCGACTAACAACGTCGATCCGTCGTTCTGGGACCAGACCATCGTACTGGATCCAAGTGGCAACGGCGCGTGGTTGGAGAACAACCATGCTGATTGGATGTGGGAGAGCTTCCGGGTCCTCGATCCGATTCAGGGCACGGTCATCCAGGCGAGCGCGGTCATCACGCTTCCTGTCGCGACCACCGGCACGTTCCGGATCACCTGCGACAACGGCTACCGCGTCGACCTGAACGGCACGACGATCACGACGGCCGACGGCGCCACAGCAGGTCTCAACACGCAGCTGTCGAATGATTTCGCCGCGAACATCGCGACGAACACGAATCTGAAGCAGGCGAACGTAAGCGGTGATGGCTGGCAGACAGTAGGTGCGTACAGCGTCAACCTCCTCGCCGGTGCGAACACCTTCACGATCTACGGCGTGAACGAGTACATGAACACTGACGACACGCATACCGGGTTCGCGGGCTTCGGCCCGGCCTTCACGGTTCGCGCTGCGGGGCCGGACCCGGTCGGCACGATCGACCTCAACCCGGCGGGCTGCATCTTCGGTCTGGCCGCCAACGCGGTTGCGGCTGGCGAAGAGACCGCATGGGGTGCTCCCATTGGCTTTAGCGGCGCCACGACCGGGTCAAACAGTCTCGGTGGCAACTTCCCGGGCAACAACTGGGCGACGTACTTTACCTACAAGGTCCGCTAATTAGCCGGTAGGGCTCGGCGGATTGGCACCTGATTGACTGAAGTGAGACGAGGGGGCTCCGGCGTGCCGGAGCCCCCTAGTCGCGTCTCCGACGAAATTGTCGGCGTCATTTTGACACTGCTCGCCTCGAACCGACGACCATCGAAATCACGTCGCGGAGTTTTGGGGCTTGTCGCTCCTGCGAATACTGATCGTGAACCTTGCGCGTGGCCTTCGCGCCGAGCCGACGCCTCGCCTCATGGTCGCCGGCGAGCGACAACACATGCTGCGCAAACGCCGCGGCATCAAGGTACGGCGCGATCAAGCCGGCGCCGCCATCCGCGAACTCCGGACCACCACCAGACCCCTCGAAGCACACGAGCGGCAATCCCATCGCCGCAGCCTCCAACATCACCAGAGGGAACGGATCCTCGCGCGACGTGAGCGCGAAGATGTCCATCGCGGAAAAGAAGTCACCGGGCTGCGAGGAATTTTCGATAACCGTGACTCGCTCATCCAGCCCGCATGCATGCACGTCGTGCATGAACTTCCAGTAGTCCGCCGTTGTGCGATGGGCCCCGAGCCACAGAAAATGAACGTTGCGACCCCTCGCATCTGCCGTCGTGAGGCGCGCCACCTGAAGGAACATGTCCGCTCCTTTGCGCCAATCGAGCGAGCCGCAGGCACCAACGAGTACGTCATCGTCGGAAAGTCGAAGCGACGCGCGCACTCGCGCCCTGGCGTTGGCCGAATCAGGCGGTTCATTCTCGAGCGTTATGAACTCATGAACGGTGGTGACTTTGTGTTGTGGCACGGCACAGCGATCGACCAAGAAGTCGCGCACGGCAACTGAAGCTGCGATGAAATGCGCGATGCATGGCACGAGGGGCGCCAGCCCTTCTTTTCCCGCCCATTGCTTCATCGCGAAATCGAGCTCGTGTACGTGACAGACTATCGGAATACCCGTTTGCCCGAGAGCGCGAACGTCCCTGTGTGGGGCGATGGTGTTGACGTACACCATGTCATAGCCGCGACGCTGCGTGCGGCGCGCGAACAGCCGGTCTTCCATCGCTGACCAACGACTCCGCCCCATAAGGCGTCGCGCTACGCGCGCGGCGAAAGCAGGCTCTCGTTGGAGCACCTCGGTGCTCGCTATGGCTTCGAACTCGGTCAACAGAGGCCCGCCCTCGACGATTCTCACATCGAACTGGGCATCATCATTCCGGCGGAGCCATTGCAGGAACGTCAACAAAATGATCGGTGCGCCGGTTCGACCTGCCGAGTGACCGATGAAGAGAATCTTCTTGGGACGAGAGGTCATCCGGCCACCATATGTCGCAGGAACGCGCGACGAATTCGGCGATCGAGAAGGATCCCACGCCACAACGACGACACATCCTTGACCGACCGCATCGCGGCGCGTAGATCGCCGGACCGCAGTTGCTGGCGAGCCTCGCGTACCAGGACCGAGCCGAGTCCCTCGTAGAGCGTGCGCTGGTTCTCAAACCGAAGCCGGTTCCTGTTCCGCGACGGCACGTCGCGCAAATGCTGCTCGATGGTTTCACAGCACGCCCTCAGCAGACGCCCGGTTTGTTTCGATGCGTTGCCGGGATGCAAGCGATAGTACAGCGCGAGTCGATCGACCATGACGATCTTGGACGCCTTGGCAATTCGAAACCACAGGTCCCAGTCGTCGGCTCCCCATATCGACAGACTCATGCCCCCGAGACGCCTGAGCAAGTCGGAACGAATGAGCGTTTGCCCCGGCGAAAGAAACGGGTTGGCGGCGAAGAGAGTCTCGAACTCAATGGTCGGCGTAAACGTTCCCTTCCGGCGACACGCTCCGTTCTCGTCGATGGCCTGCAGCGTTCCGCCGATCATACCAACGTCGGGATGCTCGTCGAGAAACTCGACTTGCCATTCCAATTTGTCCGCCGGCCAGAGATCGTCATCATCGAGAAGCGCGACATATTCGCCTCGTGATCGACCAATACCGTAGTTGCGCGCTTTGTTCTGCCCCTGATTCGACTGCTCGAAATACTCGATCCGTCGCGCTTCGATCAGCGGACCCAGGACCGCGCGAGTGTCATCGGGAGAGCCATCGTTGACGACGATGACTTCGTAATCGGTCATCGTCTGTCCGAAAACCGAATCGAGCGTATGGAGAATGAAATCGCGATGGCGATAAGTAGGAATTACGACGCTGACTCTTGGCACGGACACTCGTCTAGATTGTGAAGCAGTTGAATCCTAACAATGAGGGCACGTAATGGGTGGTGTATCGGCGCGATTGATCGCGTTCTATCTCCCGCAATTTCATCCGATCCCCGAGAACGATGAGTGGTGGGGAGCAGGCTTTACGGAGTGGACGAACACCGCCAAGGCGAAGCCACTGTTTCGCGGCCACTATCAGCCTCACGTTCCGGCCGACCTCGGCTTCTACGATCTCCGACTACCTGAGGCTCGTGCCGCGCAGGCCGAGTTGGCGCGTGAATTCGGAATCGAGGCGTTCTGCTACTATCACTACTGGTTCGGCGGCAAGCGCATTCTCGAGCGACCGTTCTCCGATGTGTTGGCGTCGGGGCAACCGGACTATCCGTTCTGTCTCTGCTGGGCAAATCAGACCTGGACCGGGATATGGCACGGGGCGCCGAACCGGATTCTCATCGAGCAAACGTACCCGGGAGAACAGGATCATCGCGCGCATTTTGAGACACTGCTGCCGGCGTTTCGCGATCCGAGATACGTGAAGGTCGATGGCAAACCGGTGTTCGTGATCTTTCAGCCAGCCGAACTTCCCGAGTCAGCCAGAGTAGTGCAATTGTGGCGCACGATGGCGACGCAAGCGGGGTTGCCCGGCCTCCATCTCGTCGGCACGAATCTCGGCGTTGGTCGCAAGCCGGCCGACTTTGGATTGGACGCCTCGACGACGGCAAACCTGCCCGCTCGGCGACCTTGGGTTTCGAGACGCACACCGATCAAGTGGATCCGAGCACGCTACCGTGAATTGATCGGCATGCCCACAGTCTACCAGTACCATCAGCTCGCCACGCAACTGTTAGCGCCCGACGTGCCGGGCGTCGAAGACTATCCTTGCTTGATCCCGAATTGGGACAACACGCCTCGAAGCGGCAAGAATGGTCTCGTACTACACGGCTCGACCCCGGAACTGTTTCGGGTTCATGCTCGCCAAGTCATGGAGCGTGTACGAAGAATGCCGCCCGGGCACAACTTGGTGTTCATCAAATCCTGGAACGAATGGGCCGAGGGGAATCATCTCGAACCGGATCTGAGATTTGGCCGCAAGTATCTCGAGGTCCTTCGAGATGTCTTCATCGAACAATCAGGATCGCCGCCACCATGACGTCGTTCACGCGATCTCCCGCCCAGCGTTCTTGGTCGGAGAGATATCGGGGACTGCGGCCTTCTGTACTTCCCATTGCGAGTTCAATTGTGTCGCACCGTAAAACGGCATTCGCTCGAGTACCTCGACACGGAGACGGATACCGGGAACCGGCTGATTGTGTAGGACCGAATCCCAGATGTGCGCATCGACGTCGTAGGCGCCGGGCGCGACGTTCATTTGAAAGGTGAGTCGATACTTGAAGTCCCCCTGTACAGGCAGCGGGACCTTCCGCTGAAGGCCGGTGACGGAATGCACATGGGTACCCGTGCGCAGATCGACGATGCGCACTGCTGGGCTCCAGGTCGACGACGGATTTGCGAGATCAGCTGAGCCTTCGATGATGACGGTGAGATTCTCACCCGAGTAAACCGCCGATCCGTTCGGTGCAAAGATTCGATCGAAACGGATTCCGGTATTGGCAGCTCCGCTGGTTGCATCCGCCGTCACTCCGTGCAAGTACTCGTTGATGCACTCCATCGGCGCCCCCGACATTCGCACCGCGCCGTGGTCGAGGAGAATCGCCTTCGTGCACAATTCGGTGATTCGGTCGAGCTGATGCGACACGAGAACCACGGGCGCGCCCGCCGTCGCCATCTCCTTGATGCGCCCGAACGCCTTCGTCTGAAACGCGGCATCGCCGACGGCCAACACCTCATCGATGATGAGAATGTCGGGCTCGAGATGCGCCGCAATCGAAAAGCCGAGTCGAGCGTTCATGCCGCTCGAGTAGCGCTTCACCGGCGTATCGATGAAATCCGCGATCCCAGAGAACTCCACGATCTCATCGAACTTTCGCTGCACCTCGGCCTTTCGCATTCCCATGATCGCGCCCTGCAGGTACACATTCTGCCGGCCGGTGAGATCCTGGTGAAACCCCGCCGAGACCTCGATCAGTGCGCCGATCGTTCCGCTCGTCTCCACCACGCCGGCGGTAGGCTCCATGATCCGGTTGAGGATCTTGAGCGTCGTCGATTTTCCGGCGCCGTTGCCGCCGATGATGCCCAACACGTCGCCGGGCTTCACCTCGAATGAGAGATCTCGTATCGCCCAAAAATACCGCCGCTCGACATCCGTCTTGGGCTCGCGGCCGACGAGTCGCCGGAAGGTCGCAGGAACGAGATCGCGCAGCGAATCGTGGATTCGCCCGCGTCGAAAACGCTTCCATACTCCGTCGAAGACCAGCGATGGCGTCATGAGCCTAGGCCATCTCGGCGAAGCGGCTCGAGCCGCTTCTGAAGACCAGCATACCAACAATCAGGAGCAGCAGCGCCGAGCCGGCCGCGTAGCCGAGCATCCACGGCGCCCACACGACGATCGGGCCGTTCCTCGTGGCAACCGCGACTGTCTCGAGCAAATTGTGGCCTCGCACCATCGCCATGTCCATCGCCTGAACGAAGGGCGACAACGGAAGATCCAACATGATGGCGGCTCCCTTGCGCCCCAGCATCTGCGGCTCGAAGAACACCGGCGTCGCAAACACACCAAAGTTGAGCACGACTTGCACGATGTATTTCACGTCGCGATAAAACAGGTTGGCACAGCTGAGCAACAAGGCACAGCCAACGGTGAACGTCACGAGCAGGATCAGCACCACGATGACCCACAGCGCGGCCCACGTGAGCGAGACGCCGATGAACGGCAGGATGATCGTGAGCATCACCAGGCCGACAACCAAGTCCGGACTCTGCGCGATGACGGTGGCGAGGGGAAGCGATTCGCGCGGGAAGTAAACTTTGCCGATGAGGTTCGCGTTGCCGATGATGCTCTGCGTGGCCGTCGACAGCGCGCCGGCAAAGAAGGCCCAAGGCAGCGCCTTCGCCGCGAGCGAGGCAATGCTGCTCCCCTCGAGCGGCGTATTCGACAGCGTCGCCACCACCACCTTGAACATCATGCCGGCGCCGACGATCAAGAGCGGCATGAGCAGGGCCCACGCGAAGCCCATGACGGCCTGCGTGTATCGGATCGTGATATCGCGGAGGACGAACTGCATCACCAGGTCGCGCGCATCCCACACCTCGGCGATGATCGCCGCGACTGACTGGCGCCTGCGAACGAACGCGACCGGCGGTTTCGATCCTTCAGCGGACGCGATGACTGTCATGCCCTCGGTTAACTCATGCTGTGTGAATGGTAGCCGGCGCGGCGTTGGCCTCGTGATCGCGGACTCGTCCCAGCCAACGAGGAGACGAGTCGCCGCGTGAACCGGTCACGGCCATAAATCGCGTGTCCACGGCAACTTGCACCGATAGACGCGGTAGAAATCTACCGAGCTTTACCGAGAATTGAGTGACTCATCCGAGCGGGTCATCAATCTGTCACTGAAACTCGTCACGATCCGTACTGCAGCTCGATCCAGCGGCGGTAGCTGCCGTCCATCACCGCGCGCCACCACGGCTCGTTGTCCAGATACCAGTCAACGGTCCGAGCGAGCCCCGTGTGCAACGTCTCTCGCGGCTCGAAGCCAAGCCGACCGGCAATGACGGTCGGGTCGATCGCGTACCGGCGATCGTGCCCAGGTCGATCGCGAACGTGCGTGACCAGCTCCGCGCAACTGTGCCCGTCGCGCGACGCGGGACATCCGGAAAACCGCTCGGCGAGGGATTTATCAGCCTGGAACCGCGCGTCGACCAGATCGCAGAGCTGTTTCACGATATGTACGTTCTCATGTTCGGCGCGGCCACCGACGTTGAACGTGCAGCCAGCGACATCCGCTTGAATGATCCGGTCGATCGCGTTGCAGTGGTCCTCGACGAATAGCCAATCGCGCACCTGCCGGCCGTCGCCGTAAACGGGAAGCGGTCTCCCGGTCAGCGCATTGACGATCATCAGCGGGATCAGCTTTTCCGGAAACTGGTATGGGCCGTAGTTGTTCGAGCAGTTGCTGATCGACGTTGGCAGACCGTACGTGTGGTGGTAGGCACGCACGAGATGATCCGACGCCGCCTTGCTCGCGGCATAGGGGGAGTTCGGCGCATACGGCGTCTTCTCCGTGAATGCTGGATCGCCCAGGGCGAGCGATCCGTAGACCTCGTCGGTCGAGACGTGGTGAAAACGCGCTGACGGCCGCCAGCCGCCGTTCTGAGACCAGGCGCGACGGGCGGCGTCGAGCATCACCTGCGTACCGACGACGTTCGTTCGCACAAACGCACCGGGCTCGACGATCGATCGGTCGACGTGCGACTCTGCGGCGAAGTGCACGATGGTGTCTATCTCGTGCTTGGCGAGCACCGCGGCCACAATGTCGGCGTCCGCGATGTCGCCGCGAACGAAGTGCATGAGACCAGTCGATTCCAAGCTGGCGATCGTCGCGAGGTTGCCGGCGTAGGTCAACGCGTCGAGCACGACGACGCGATCCTCCGGATGCTCGCGCACCCAATAGTGCACGAAGTTGCCACCAATGAAACCGGCGCCGCCGGTGATCAGGAGACTACGCATTCATGAGCTCGCGGGTGGAATCGATGATTCCCTTTCGCCAATGCGGCGGCCGGTATCCGATTGCGTTCCAGGAGTCGTGCTTGTCGAGCACGGAGTATTTCGGGCGACGCGCCGCGGTCGGAAACTGATCGCTGCGAATCGGCGTGACGGTTGCTTCGGCGCCGAGCTTGCCCGCATCGTCGAGTGTTTCGAGGACTGTCACGGCGACGTCGAACCACGACCCGACGCCGGCGTCGGTAAAGTGCAGCAGCCCGCGCAGGCGTGGCCGCTCGGTGATGTGCCAGAGCGCGTCGGCCAAGTGTCGCGCTCGCGTCGGCGTTCCGATCTGGTCGTCGACAACTCGCATGGACTTTCCGGACGTCAGCAATCTCACGGCCGTTCGGACGAAGTTGGCTCCGCCCCCGGAGTGCACCCACGCGGTGCGGACGACGACAGCGTCAGTCGCCGCGGCAAGCACGCGACGCTCTCCCTCGAGCTTGGTCGCGCCGTAGACGCTGATCGGTGCAACGGCGGCATCGGTTCGATACGGCGTATGAGCGCAGCCATCGAACACGTAGTCCGTCGACAGGTGAATGACGCGGATCCCCGCTTTGGCCGCGGCCTCGGCAATGACGCCTGGGGCAACACCGTTCGCCTCCATCGCCTCGTCAGGCTGCGCCTCGGCACCGTCGACGTTCGTGAAGGCCGCGCAATTGATGACGACGTCGGGTCGCGCGTCGGCGATCGCACGAGCCACGGCGCCCGAGTCGCGAATATCGGTCCGATCGAGATCGTGGGCGACGACGATGATCGACGAGGGCGCGGTCTGCTGCAGCGCCGACCCGACCTGCCCCGACGCACCCAAGATCAGCGCGCGAGCCGTCATTCGTAACACGGCGACGCGGCGAGCAACGGCGCCGCGGCGTCGGCGTCGGAGAGTAGCGGCGCCGTACCGGCATCGATCGGCCATTGAATGCCGATCTCGGGGTCGTCCCACCGGAGGCATCGATTCGACTGCGGATGGTATAGTGTCGTGCACTTGTACGTCACATCCGCCACATCGCTGAGGACCAAGAATCCGTGCGCGAATCCAGGCGGGATCCAGACCTGTCTTCCGTCGCCGGCCTCGAGCGTGACGCCGGCCCACTGGCGAAAATGTGGCGACGACCGCCGGAGATCGACCGCGACATCGAAGATCGCGCCGCTCACGGGACGAACGAGCTTTCCCTGCGGATGCTCGAGCTGAAAATGCAGGCCACGCAACACGTGGCGCACCGACCGGCTATGGTTGTCTTGCGCGAACGCGGCGGGCAAGCCGATGCTCGGAAAGCGGTCGTCGCGAAACACTTCGGTAAAAAAACCGCGCGAATCTCCGTAGACTGGAGATCGCACGATGACCACGCCGGGCAACGACGTAGGCTCCGCGATCACGCTGGCTGATCCTCGTCCGCGAGGCCGCGCAGATAGGTGCCGTAATCGCTTTTCCCCAAGCCATCGGCCAAGCGTAGAAGCTGCGCGCGGTCGATGAAGCCCATTCGATACGCGACTTCTTCGGGCGCGGCGATCTTCATCCCTTGGCGTTGTTCCACGGTCTGGACGAAATGCGTCGCCTGTACGAGCGAGTCGTGGGTGCCGGTGTCGAGCCATGCGCTCCCGCGCCCCATCACCTCGACGCGGAGCTTCCCGCGCTCGAGGTAGGTCCGATTCACATCGGTGATCTCGAGCTCTCCGCGCGGCGACGGTTTCAGGTTCGCCGCGATGTCGACTACATCTTCGTCGTAGAAGTAGAGGCCCGTGACGGCGAAGTTGGACTTTGGCGCGGCGGGCTTCTCCTCGATCGAGATTGCGCGGCCTTGTGCATTGAACTCGACGACGCCGTAGGCCTTGGGGTTCGATACCCGATAGGCGAACACGGTCGCGCCCTCGGTTCGAGCGGCTGCGGTTTGAACCGACGTTGCGAGATCGTGCCCGTAGAACAGGTTATCGCCGAGCACGAGCGCCGACTTGCCTCCAGCCACGAACTCGCGACCGATGATGAACGCTTCGGCGAGACCGTTCGGGCTCGGCTGCACCGCGTAGGAGATCTTCAGTCCCCATTCGCCCCCGTTGCCGAGCAGTTCTTCGAACGCGGCTCGATCGCGCGGCGTGGTGATGATCAGCAGCTCACGGATGCCGGCGAGCATCAGCGTGGTGAGCGGATAGTAGATCATCGGCTTGTCGTACACCGGGAGCAGCTGCTTGCTCACGGACCGTGTGATCGGATACAGGCGCGTCCCAGACCCGCCCGCCAGGATGATGCCTCGCGTGTTCACGGACTCGATGTCAGAGGAAGTTGGAAGCGCAGCAACGGCCACTCAGGCAGACGGTCGTACGAGGGACCGTCGCCACCGGGTTTGGGTCACGGGCCAGGGCCCGCCTTGGCCGGCTCCCGGAATTTATCACAACGAGCCGTTGCTGATCCGACTTGGTGATCGCTAGTACAGCTTGATGAAGGCCTCTACACCAACGCCGTTGGCGATCCTGTCTTTGCACGTAGCGTTGGCAGTCCGAGCGCCGAGCGACACCGTGCCAACGATCGTCGCCTCGAAGTTGTCGCCAGTCGGATAGCTCGGCCAAATGACGTTGACGCGACCCGTGCCAGTCCATGTTTGTCCGCCGAGCGGCGTCACCGTTATCCGGCCCGTCGCATCCTCGACTTTGAAATCGAGGCTACCGTTGGGGTTCGTGCGCAGGAAGTTGTTGTAGTTGCCCGATCCATCCGGTCGAAACGTGCATGTTCCGATGAACGGAAGCGGAATATTGACGCCTTCCTCGGTCACAGTCGGATCGAAGGTCGCCCCGTTCCCCGACCCCCGCGCGAGCGCCGCAGTGTTCGTCGCAACCGCCGCCGGCCGCGTGGGCGGTTCGGCGCAACTCATGACCAATCCACACATTACGATAGCAACGACGGATAAGCGCATACGAATTCCTCCGGTGCTGCGTCTGGGTGCTTCTAGCGTTCCAGGCGGCGCTCAAATTGGCGCTGCTCTCAACCAAGCACAAGGAGACGGTGCAACGAGGCGGCTATCGCGGCTTCCGCTGAAGGATCCGCACGATTTCGTCACGCTCAACCGGGGTAAGACGCGAGTGCGTCGGCAGCGTAACCAAATCTCGCGCGAGCAACTCGCCCCCCGGCCATGCGCGCTCGGGGCCAGTCAGACGCGGAGCAAGATCAACGAGCGAGCGAGGGTAGCTTTGCGCGACGCCGAGCGCTGATGCGCGGGCCGACTCCTCAATTCCAGTCATGCCCCCAGGAACTCTGATCGGCAATCGTAGGTAGCCTGGCACCGCACTATCGATCACGCGAATCGACTGAACGCCCTCGTCGCCTGGGATGCGTTCCAGGAACCAGCGCGCGTTCTCGCGCCGGCGCTCGGCCTCACGCTGCGACGAAGCAAACGCACGCAACACTGCCGCCGCCGCGGCACGTGGTATGGTCGTGGGCGGAACTGGTGGATGGAACGTGGTTTCGCCTAGCCCCAGCGCTGGAATCGAATAGGGGATTCCGTAGACGGCTGGGCGACCCAGCGTCCATTGCGCCAACAGCCCAACAACCGAGCCGGCTTCCTGACTCGCACCCGGCGACGCCACGGCAATCGCATCGAGTGAGCCTTCGCGGCGGATCAATACCGCGCCCCCACGTCCGCCGGTCCAACCCTTTCCGCGACCAAAACTCAGCGTGCTGATCTCGCCGAGCGTCCCGAGCGGCTTGCCGCGCCAGCTCGCGCCGTGACCCTGTGCCGAATCCTCAATGAGTATTGTATCATACCTGTTCGCCAATGCGCCGATGTCGTCCCAGTCGACCGGCATGCCATACAGGGGGGCGATGACCGCCACGCGCACCCCCGACGCGAGGACGCGCTCGAGCGATTCGAGATCTGGACCGAGCGTGTCGGGGTCGAGATCATATAGCGCCGCGGAAACACCCGCGCCGATCGCCGCGGACGCGACGTCGAAGCAGCTGAACGCGGGCAACGCGACCGTTGGATTCTTGGGCCCGCCTCGACGCACTGCGTTCTCGAGCGTGACGTGAAGTGCCTGCGTCCCGCTGCCGGTCAGCAGCAGGTCCGACGCCGCGAACTCACGACGCAACAGCTCGGTCAACGCTGGTCGCGGATCGCGGGTCAAACGCAGCGCCGCGGCAACACCACGCATTGGCGCGCCGAGCGAAATCGGCGAATAAACGGCGAGCTGGTGGCGAATCGCCATTGCCGAGCGGCGCGTTCGGCTTACGGGAGCTGGCGAGCGAGCATTGGGCCCAGGCGATTCGCGATCGCCATCGGCAACCGACTCCACACTGCCGTCGCGGCACGAAAGAGCGGACGATCGGGCGACGGCGTTCCCGCGGCGCCGCTCTTCGACCAATAGGCCCAGGGCAACGGAACGTCGTCGCCGCCCCATTGCTGCTTGAATCGGTGAGTCGGACCGTCGGGCGTGCAACGCCCAAAGTTGAACAGACGGACGCCGCGTCCGATGGCTTCCTCCATCAGCCGAGCGTAAAGCAACATGTTCGGCGACAGACGATTCAATTCCCGAAGTGACGACGCCCATGTGACCTCGAGCTCATCGCGCCAAACGAGACAGCACGCCGCCGCCGCGGGGTTCCCTTCCGCGGTATACACCGTGGCGAACACCACGCGATCTCCGAACACCGCGGCGATTCGCTCGAAGAACGCGCGCGGCAACACCGGTGTCCCGAGGTCGCGCATGTTGCGCGCGAACACATCATAGAACGGCGCGAGCTCGCGCGGGCCGCAGCGCGCCGTCATGCCATCCTTCGTCGGACGACGCACCTGGCTTCGCAGTTTGGCGCGGAACGTCTTCTCCCACAATTCCTCAACGCTCGCCGGCATCGCCAGGTGCACCGAGATCTTTCGATTCGATGGCAGCACCGGTCCGGGCACGCCGCTTCGCGCGCGCAACTCCAGCAGCGTCGCCCCGGAGCGCCGAGCCTCGGTGACAGCGTGCTCGACGAGGTGCAGACGCGCGCCGTCGTCGCCGAGCGGACCGCCATCGTTGAGAAAGGGCAACGACACCAGATAATGGCCGAGGATACTTTTCACGCGTACGAGTGGCAGCGCGCCGCGCCACGCACCCGTACTATCGGTGGCAGCCAAGTACAGGGCTTCATGGCCGAGGACGCCGGTCATGATCTCGCGCCAGCCGGCGAGGTGGCAGAATGTGCTCTCGCTCGCCGTGGCGACGAATCGATCCCAGCGATCGTCGGCCGCGTCGACCACGACGACCTCCAACGAACCGATCGAGTCCACGCCGTTAGGTGGGCTGAGCGTATGCTCCGTCACCGTTCGTCTGCCAGCGCCAGCGACTCGCCGCCGCTCGTACCGCAAACGCGTCGCCGATCGGCGACCGCCAGCGTGTGCGCGATCGATTGGAATTGGAATGCGGCAAGCAACTTCTGCAGCCGCGGGACGGTTCGTGTCAGTCCGCCGTAATGTCGAAGGTGGGTGCGATATGGGACGTTCACGCGTGGCTGCTCCGGATCCAGCTCCCACGGATGGATGTAAAACGTACCCGGCACGCCGCGCCGCTCGGCGTCGCTCAGCGCGCTGCGAACGAGTGTGTACGGTAGATGCCGAAAATAGGCACCGCCACCCGCGGGCAGCACGGCGCTCCCCCACTGTACGGTCGCCGGTGGAAACTCGTGCAACGTTCCCGCAGCGCGGCGTAACAGATGGGGATCGCGTTCACCACCGGCGAAGCCGTAGCCGTCCCGTCGAACGGGATAGAGACTCGAGTCGTACCGATACCCTGTCTCGATCAAGACGTCGAGTGCCCAATCGACGTCGCGCGTGATCGAGAAACTCGGCGCACGATAGCCGAGCACCGTGTGGCCCGTGACGTCTTCGAGGATTGCTTTGGAATCGCGGGCCGACAGTCGAAATGCATCGGGGCTCAACGCGGTAACGCGCTGGTGGTCGGTACCGTGCGACGCGATCTCGTGACCCGCTTCGGCGATCTCACGCACCAGCGCCGGCTGACGCTCAGCGACCCAGCTCAAAATGAAAAACGTGGCGTGGGCGCGCCGTTCCGCCAATAGCTCGAGCAGGAGACGAACGCCCCGATCGACGCGACTCGGCAAGCTGTCCCACTGAGAACGGGAGACATGTTGCTCGAACGCCGCGACCTGGAAGTGCTCTTCTACGTCGACCGTGAAGTGATGGTAGATCGGCTTGGGAGAGTTCATGCGTATCTTGGGTGACGCCTTCAGACCGGCGAGCGTCACCGCTTGCGCCACAGGCCTGTTAAAGTAACCCAGACGCACTCCTCAACGTTGACCTCCGGCACCAAGCGGCCTCGCTCGAAGCAGCGATTGATCGTGGGCGGAATCGTCCTGGCGATCGCCGTCGGCACGCTTTGGCCGTCCAGACACGGGCTGTTGCGGCCGTTTTCGTTCTGCTTGACCTGCGATTTTCGATGGCTCGCCGACGCGGTGCTCAACGTTGGCCTGTTTGTTCCGTTCGGTATCGCCGCGGGTTGGCGGGCGAGATCGTTGTGGCGCGTGGTCCTGGCCGGCGCGCTGTTCTCGACGACAATCGAGCTGTTGCAGATAGGGATACCGGGGCGAGATCCAGCGCTACGCGACATCGTCTCCAACGCCGGCGGCGCGGCGCTCGGCGCCATCCTCGTCTACCGACCGCGGGCATGGCTGGCGCCCAGCGCGCAACGGGCGAGCTGGTTTGCGAACGCCACGGCCCTGGTCATCTTCGCGGTGATTTCCTGCACGGCTGTCCTTCTCGCGCCGGCTGAACCGCAGGTGCCGCCGCACGTATCCCGAGCCGAGCGTGATGCCATCGTGCGTTATCAATCGCACGCCGACGTCATCGGACTCGACGAGCCCGCGTATTACGTCGCGGGGATTTTTGCCGACGCCGATCCGGCCGCGCGAGGTCGTGCTGAACTGACGCGTCCGTCGAACGGATGGTGTTTGCGCGTCGATGCAATGGAGCGATGCGGGATTGGACCAACAGTGGGACGTGGATGGTCGGCGCTCATTTATCCCGCCGCGATTCCCCATCGTTGGGCCGATGCATTTATCGACATCGTGTGGACGGCCGCACTGTTCTTTCCGCTCGGGTTTTGGACGACTCGTCGCACGCTTGCGCTTTCGTT
>Ga0070708_100000979_pt1 | contig 21756 bp, 18 predicted proteins | sample KBSK5503metaG_FD_65469 | JGI IMG/M metagenome (GOLD analysis project Ga0070708, IMG submission 65469) | Corn, switchgrass and miscanthus rhizosphere microbial communities from Kellogg Biological Station, Michigan, USA - KBS K5-50-3 metaG | ecosystem: Host-associated > Plants > Roots >... | reverse complement strand
CCGAGCCCTCGGCCTATTCGGGGCCTTCGCGATCCAGTTCTCGCTGATCGGCATCTCGATTGGCCTCTTCCTGCTGTTCGGATATGGCCTGACGACCGGCGGGCCGCTCTTCATCCTGCCGTTCGTCTTTGGCGGCGCGATGCAGATGCTCGTGGGGCTCTCGATCGCGGAGCTGATCTCCGCCTACCCGCTCGCCGGTGGCGCATACCAGATCATCAACCGCATCACCTCCCACGCGCTGGCATGGCAGGTCGGATGGTGGCTCGGGATCGGCCTCCTTCTGGCAGTCTCCGCCGAGGCGGTCGGCATTGCGATCTATATCGGGCCCTGGCTTGGCATGGCTACCCCCAACACCGCCCAGACCCTGGTCATCGCCTTTGCCGTGATCGCGTTGATCACCGCCTTCAACGTCATCGGCATCCGGTTCGCCTCGATGATCAACAACATCGGCGTGCTCGCGGAGCTCTTCGGCCTCACCACGGTCGTCATCCTGCTCCTGCTCCATGGGCTGGCTCAGCCCGTCAGCTTCCTTGGGAAGACGGGCGGCGTGGAGGCGGCGCACGGCGGTTCGTACCTGATTCCGTTCCTCTTCGTGCTGCTGATGCCGGTCTTCATCATCGGGAGTTTCGACTCGACCGGTCACACGGGCGAAGAGACCAAGAACGCCGCAGTGGACGCACCGAGAGGCGTGCTGATCGCGAACTTCGGCTCGTACGTCTACGCGATCATCGCCCTGATCATCCTGCTCCTTTCCATCCCGGACCTCGGGGCGGCGATGAAGGACCCGGCACCGATCACCTACATCGTCACGTCGCGGCTCGGTTCAGGCATCGCCGACGCCTTGATCGTGGTCGTCGTGGTGAGCTTTATCGTGAACATGCAGATCCTGGAGCTGACCGTCGGCCGAATCTTCTGGGCGCAGGCTCGCGACGGCCAGGCCCCCGCGGTGGGCTGGCTGCGCAAGGTCAGCGCGAGCCAGACGCCGACGAACGCGACGATCCTGGCGGGCGTCCTGGCCTTCGCATTCACCCTGTACTCGTCGGGCCTTGTCGTCCTCGCTGCCGCGAGCGCACTGGGACAGATCGGCTCCTACGGCGTCACGGTCGCCGCTGGGATCATCGGCAAGCGGCGTGGGACGCTTCCCCAGCGACCATGGAACTACGGCCGCTGGAGCCCCGTGATCGATTGGATCGCGGTCGTCTGGGCCTTCTCGGTGAGTGTCATCATCGTCGCCCAGAACCCCAGCCAGGTCGCCCCGGGGGCGGCGGCAATCGTCATCGCTGGGTTGTTGATCTACTACGTCGGCATCCCACGAAGCCGAAGGGGGATCATGACCGTCGATACGGCGCCCAGCGCGGTCAACCCGTAAGGGAGTGCGGTCGAGCTCGGTTCGCACGTGCCGGCCGGACTCGACCGCTCCATCACAGCGTCGCAACGAGGGAGCCATGAACGGCCTCGGCATCACCCTGCGCCTCAAGCGGTTCTTCGACCACGCCAGCGACACCGCCATCATCGTGCCGATGGATCACGGGGTCGAGGGACCCGAGTACGTCGAGCTCGAAGACCCGCGCCAAGTCGTCTCCGATCTCGTGAATGCCGGGGCCAATGGCTTCCTCATGCGCCGCGGCCTGGCCCGCTTCACCGCCGCAAGCTATGCCGGTCGCGCCGCGTTGGCACAGCGGATCACCGGTCGCACCGGCCTGGCCCATAGAGACAAGGAGCAGCTCTTCATCGCCTCTCCGGAAGAGGCTCTGCGCAATGGCGCCGATGCGGTGTGCTACACGATCTTCCTGGGGGGCGACCACGAAGAGCGCGACTATCCGCTGATGGGACAAACAGCCGATACCTGCAGCCGGATCGGCCTGCCGTTGCTGGCCGAGATCTTTCCGGCTGGCGGACCGGACTCGGTGGCCTACGACGGCCCGTACAACGTCGACGACCTGAGGGTCGCCGTGCGCGTCGCATGCGATGAGGGCGCACACTTCATCAAGACCTTCTACCCCGGCGACGCCGCCAGCTTCGCCCGCGTGGTCGCGTACAGCACACTGCCGGTCCTGATCGCCGGTGGGCCGAAGGCCGATACCGCCGAAGAGGTGCTGGCGATGGTCAAGGGCTCCATGGATGGCGGGGGCCAAGGTGTCGTGATGGGCCGCAAGGTCTGGCAGTCGCCCGATCCGCCGGCGATGATGCGCGCGCTGGTGGCGGTCATACGCGAGGGGATGGACGTTGGTCCGGCGTTGCGCATCTTCAATGCGGAGGCCGCACGATGACCGCAAGCGACGCATCGAGGACCTGACCCATGGCCGTGCACGACTTCGGAAAGCCCCAGGGCAACTGGATCGACGGCGGCTGGCAGGCGCCGATCGCCGGCGGTTGGCTCGATGTCGAGGATCCCGGGACCGCCTCGGTCTTCTCCGCAATCCCCGCGAGCGACGAACAGGACATCGACCACGCGGTCGAGGCTGCGCGGCGAGGCTTCGTGGAGGGCTCCTGGAGCGGCGCCACGCCCAGCGACCGGGGACGTGTGCTGTGGGCCCTCGCGTCGCTGGTCCGCGCGAACGCCGAGGAGCTTGCTCAAGTTGAGACGCAGGACTCGGGCAAGCCGATCCGCGAGGCACGCGAGGACATGGCCGGCGTCGCCGACATCTTCGAGTACTACGCGGGGATGGCGAGCAAGATCGTCGGGCAGACCATGCCGCTCCCCGGTGGACAGCTCGCCACCGTATTGCGCACGCCGGTCGGCGTGGTGGGGACGATCACACCGTGGAACTTCCCCTTGTACGTGGCAGCCTGGAAGGTGGCGCCTGCGCTGTGTTGCGGCAACTCCGTCGTGCTCAAGCCCTCGGAGCTTGCCAGCCTCACCTGCCTGGCACTCGGCGAGCTCGCCTCAGAGGCCGGCATGCCGGCGGGTGCCTTCAACGTCGTCGCGGGCCTCGGTGATCCGGCCGGAGCGGCGCTCGCTCGGCACCCCGGCGTCGACGTCCTGGCCTTCACCGGCGGGACGCTTACGGGACGCAAGGTGATGGCCGCGCGAGCCGAGCTGGTCCGACCCGTTCAGCTCGAGCTGGGCGGAAAGTCGCCCAACATCATCTTCGAGGATGCAGACCTCGAGGCAGCGGCCGCAGGAGCTGCTTTCGGCATCTTCTATACGCAGGGCGAGAACTGCAACGCGGGCAGCCGCATCCTGGTCCACGAGCGCGTCTATCCGCGGGTCCTCGAAATGGTCGTCGAGCGCGCGCGTGGCCTGCGGGTCGGCCCGCCCGCCGACGAGGCCACGGAGATGGGCGCCCTGATCTCGCGTGCCCACTTCGAAAAGGTGGCGCGCTACGTGGAGGTCGGCCGCGACGAAGGCGCCCGCGTTGCGATCGGCGGCACTGAGCTCACCGATCCGGCTTTGCACGGCGGGTACTTCTACGCCCCAACGGTCTTCGCTGATGTCCACCCTGATTCGCGGGTCTTCTGCGAAGAGATCTTCGGCCCGGTGGTGACCGTTACGCCCTTCAAGGACGACCCCGAGGCGATCCGCCTGGCAAACGCCACCGAATACGGGCTGGCGGCGGGCGTCTGGACCCGCGATATCGATCGGGCGCTGCGCTGCATCCAGCAGATCGAGTCGGGTTACGTCTGGGTCAACACCTTCAACAGCACCCCGGTCGAGGCGCCCTTTGGAGGTGTCAAGCACTCCGGTTTCGGGCGTGATTGCGGCAGCCAGGCGATCGACACCTACACGACGTGGAAGACGGTGGCCTGGGCCGTCCAGCCTTTCGTCGACTGGTACCGCCCGGCCGGGGACGGCGGGGGGTGAAGCTCGGCCTGCTCCTGTGGAACCAGGATGCCACGTGGCCGGAAGTCGTCTCTGCCGCCCGGCGCGCCGACTCGCTGCGCTATGACAGCGTGTGGATGTGGGATCACCTGTATTCGATCGCGGGCGACGGGGTCGATCCGTATCGGCCCATCTTCGAGGGCTGGACGTCCATCAGCGCGCTCGCGGCACTTACCAGCCACATTCGACTCGGGCTCCTCGTGGGCTCGAACCCCATTCGCAATCCTGGCCTCGTCGCCAAGATGGCGACCACGCTCGACCACATCAGCGACGGTCGGGCGATCGTGGGACTGGGTGCGGGCTGGTTCGAGCTCGAGCACGTCGCCCACGGCATCGAGTTCGGGTCGGGGTTCGGGGAGCGGCTCACCTGGCTGGATGAATCGGTCGGCATCATCCGCGGCCTGCTCGACGGTGAGACTGTCAACCACCAGAGCGACAAGTACCGCTTCGTGGACGCGCGCCACGCGCCTCGTCCGGTGCAGGCCCGCCTGCCGATCATGGTGGGCGGGAACGGCCTGAAGAGGACGCTGCGCACCGTCGCGAAGTACGCGGACCTGTGGAACACGATGGGTGCGGTCGCCGACGTGGCCCTGCGTGACCGCGTGCTCCGCGAGCATTGCTCAGCTGTCGGGCGCGACCAGGCCGTCATCGAGCGAACCCTGGAGTTCAAGCCCATCATCCGTGACGATCCGGCGGAAGCCGAGCGCGTGTGGGCTGCCGCACTCGAGCGTGCGGGCACCCATCCGGACGCCATTCGAAATGCCTGGCTCGGCTCGCCGCAGAAGATCGCCGAGCGGCTCGAGCCCTACGCTTCGCTCGGCTTCGACACGGTCATCATCGAGCTCCCGGCACCGTATGACCCCGAGACGATCGAGCGGCTCGCGACTGAAGTGAAGCCGATGGTCGAGGCCAGGTCCGCGAGGTGAGTGGCAAAGGGACCAAGAAGCCGCGGGTGGGCTTCATCGGTCTGGGGATCATGGGCAAGCCGATGGCTCGGAACCTGCTGAACGCCGGCTACACGGTCATCGTCCACAACCGAAGCCAGCCGGCTGTCGATGAGCTTGCGGCGCAGGGTGCTGTCTCGCGCGCGACTCCTCGCGACGTTGCCGCGGACTGCGACGTCCTGATCACGATGCTCCCCGACACTCGCGACGTCCTGGCGGTCTACGCCGGGGAGGGCGGGGCGTTCGAGGCGCTTCGTCCCGGGTGGCTGGCGATCGACATGAGCACCATCGCTCCTCGCGCGAGCCGCGAGCTGTCCGAACGGGCCCGCGCATCTGGGGCCGACATGCTCGACGCCCCAGTGAGCGGCGGCGACAAGGGCGCGATTGGCGGCACGCTTTCGATCATGGTCGGCGGTTCGCAGAGCGCATTCGAACGAGCGCTGCCCTTCTTCTCGGTGCTGGGTACGACCGTCGTGCGGGTCGGCGATGCCGGCGCGGGCCAGATCGCCAAGGCGTGCAACCAGGTGGTTGTCGCCGGCGTGATCGCTGCGGTCTCGGAGGGCCTCGTGCTGGGCGCAAAGAGTGGTGTGGCGCCCGAGAGAATCGTCGAGGTGCTGCAGGGCGGGCTGGCAGCAACCAGGGTTCTCGAGATGCGCGGCGGGAACATGCTGAGCGGGACGTTCGATCCCGGATTCCGGATCAAGCTGCACAGCAAGGACCTGCGTATTGCGCTGGAGCTCGCTCATGAGGCCGGAGTGGTCCTACCCATGACCGCGGAGATCGAGCAGATGATGCAGGCGCTTCGAACGGCGGGGCGCGAGGACTACGACCACTCAGGCCTGATCACCTTCATCGAGGACCTTGCTCACTTTCGCGTTGCGGATGCCGCTCGCGACGGCATCGGTCAGTAGGTCGCCTCGGCATCCAGGCCGCGCAGACGGCGGCCAACCTCCTCGAAAACGGCAGCGCGAATCGACGGCGATCTGTCGAGGAGCTGCTCGAACCGCTGATGCGTCATCACGATGAGTTGACACGGCGATTCGGTCGTGGCGGTTGCGGTGCGTGGTCCGCCATCGAGCAGGGCGATCTCGCCGAGGAAGTCCCCGTCGCCGATGGTGTTGATCGTGTGGCCTCCACGCTCGATGCGCACGGTTCCGGAGACGATGATGAAGAAATAGCCTTCATGGCGCCCCTCGTGGGTCAGGACCTTGCCTGCTGGGGCGTCCATCTCCTCGGCGATCCGGGCGATCTCCCCCAGCTCTTCCTCCCCCACTCCCGAAAAGAGCGGCACGCGCTGAAGGAGCTCCAGCTTCTCGTCCATGGTCGGGCACTCCTTGACCGAGGGGTAGCGCCAAGCCGAACTGATCCCTGGCCAGGAGGATAGCCGGGCGCGAATCCCCGCTCAATAGCTTCTTTGGCGGGACGCGGGTCTCGGTGGCGACGACGCCTGCCTGGGCTCTGGGCGGGCGGTCCCTCAGCTGAGCACGGCGCGCAGGTCACGGTCGAGGATCGAGGAGAGCGTCTCAACTTCCGTTTCCAAGGCGTTCCGAGGCAGCCTGCCGGCCTCCGGGAACCACCTGACTCGCACGTGGTCGCGATCGAGCTGCCATGTGCCGCAGACCATACCGCCGGCCACCACGACCGGCGAGATCCAGCCGCTCTGCTTGCTCACCGCTGCTCGGCGCGCCGCGGGCACGACGTGGCCGTCCTCGGTGCCGGGGCCCAGCACGTACTGGTCGAAGCCCGGCAGCAGCCGCACAGCCATGCTGGGCCTCGCCGACGCCAGCTCGTCGAGGTCCTCCGCCAGAACGTACTCGGGTTCGCCATCGACTTCGACCTGCGCCAGCCGGTCGCCGATCGCGCTGAACCAGGCCCGAAGCTGTCGAATGCCGACCCTGCCGCGGGCCAGCCAATTGCGAAAATTCTCGATGGTCGCCGGCCCATAGGCGCCGAAGTAGCCCACGATCACGATTGGCGCTGCCTCGTCCGGATCGAGGACGCCGGCCCAGCGCGAGCTCGCGGCCTCCGGGCGCATGAATGTCACACGTCCGCCCCGGCTGGGTCCGAAGCACAGCTCCCCCTGCCATGCGAGGGGCTTCAGCAGTGTCCCCCAGCCCGAGCGAAGCTCTTCACCGAGTTCCGCCAGGCCGCGCTGGGCGACCACTGCCGCCACGAGTTCGTCCCGGCTGAGCGCCCCATTGTCTAGCGCCTCGCGGACCGCCCTGCGAAGCAGATCCCACCGCTTCGAGGTCATCCCGAAGTAGCGCTGCCAGCTCGGCAGCTCCCACGTTCGGCCAGAGGCGATCAGCGAAAGGAACGCTCCGCCCTCCTCGGGCGTGAGCAGGTGGAGCGTGCCGCGCATCGCCCAGGTCTTGATGAGATGACCCTCGGCCAGCGCCTGGCTGACCTCGCCGGGCCGGGAGTCACAGCGGCGGACACGAACCGCCAGCTCGGCGGAGGATGCAACTTGCGCCTGGACGCCACAGAGGCGGCGGACCACCCCCGCGACGGGCAGGGTACCGACCGGATCCAGCAGCTGCCGCTGCATCCGCCAGGCGAGCGCCTGTCGCCAGGTGACCTTCACGGCCATGCCAAGGGTATCGAAACGAATTGGCCCTGAGCAGCCGACGCCGGATGCCCCTTGCTCGCCGGACCGCCGGGATGCTATGACTACGCCGGCGGGGAAGGGCCCGAGGCCTCCAGGCACGGATGGCTAACGGGCGAGGCGACGCAGAGGGCGTGGGCGCATGGACGTCGAGGGCATCCGCCGAGTCTTGGAGCGCGCTGACGACGCATCAACGGACCTCGTCCGCTTCCTGTATGTCGACCATGGCGGGGTCGTCCGCGGCAAGTCGACCAGCCGCGTAAGCCTCGAGCAGCGTATGGTCACCGGCATCGGTCTGACCCTGGCGATGCAGGCCATGAATATGCTCGACGAGCTACAGCCGGTCGAGGGCATGGGACCGGTGGGCGAGGTTCGCATCGTGCCGGACCCGGCCACGTACGTCGACCTGCCCTATGCCCCCGGGGCCGCCGCCATGCTGAGCGACCTGGTGCGCCTGGACGGCGAGCCCTGGGAAGCATGTCCCCGCTCATTCCTCAAGGACGCCGTCGCCGCTGCGGCGGCTGAGGGCCTCGCCCTACGCGCTGCATTCGAGCCCGAGTTCCTGCTCGCTCACCGAGAGACCGATCCGGACGGCGAGGGGCGCCTGGTGCCGATCGACGAGAGCCTGTGCTTCTCGAGCACCGGATTCGCCATGGCCCATGACTTCGCCATCGATTTCGCGCGTGCGCTCGAGACCCAGGGCATGGTCGTGGAGCTCTATCACCCCGAGCTGGGACACGGCCAGCAGGAGCTGTCGATCCGGCACGTGCCAGCGCTCGCAGCCGCCGACCAGCAGGTCTGGTACCGGGAGACCGCCCGGGGCGTGGCATGGCGGCAAGGACTGTGGGCGTCGCTGGCCCCCAAACCGCTGGCCGATCAGGCCGGCAACGGAGCGCATTGTCATTTCTCGGCCTGGGACGTCGGACCCGACGGCGGACCCGGCGAGCGGAACCGATTCTTCGATGCAGACGACCGTTACGGGCTCTCGGAGCTGGCCTATCACTTCATCGCTGGGATCCTGGCTCACCTGCCCGCGCTGGTGGCCCTGACCTGCGGCAGCGTCAACAGCTATCGGCGCCTGCAGCCACAGCACTGGTCGAGCGCTTTCGTGTGCTATGGCAACGACAACCGCGAGGCGGCCCTGCGCATCCCTTCGCCGATGTGGGGCCATGCCGAGGCGTCTGCGAATCTCGAGCTCAAGCCGTCCGATAGCAGCGGCAACCCATACCTCGCGCTCGGTGGCCTGATCCACGCGGGACTGGATGGTGTCCGCCGTCGGCTCGATCCCGGCGAGCCGGTCAACGTCGATCCGGCAACCATGTCCGAGCGGGAGCGCCGCCGACAGGGAGTGGCGCGTCTTCCGACCTCCCTTGGCGCCGCGCTCGACGCGCTCGAGGGCGACGAGCTGCTGATGGAGGCGCTCGGCCCGCTGCGAAGGGATGCCTACCTGGCCGTCAAGCGTTCGGAGGTGGCCAGCTTCGCAGCACATGACGCCGCCTATGAGTGCTTCCAGCACGCGCTGCGCTTCTGAGACATGTCAATTGCCGCCATCGTGAATACGGAGGGTTAACGCCATGGCCACCCAGACAACCACCGTCGACGATCAGCTCATCTCCGAGCGGGTCGCGGGTGGCATCCTGCCGAGGGTCCTCACGTCGTTCGACATGGTGGCCATCTTCGTCGCCATCGTGCTGTTCATCACGAATGCGGCGGTCATCCAGAGCGCTGGGCCGACGGCCTTCGGCTGGTGGATCCTGGGGTTCGTGGTGTTTCTGATCCCTGGGGCGATCGTCACGGGCCAGCTGGGCCGCATGTTCCCCGGCGAGGGCTCCATCTACCTGTGGACCAACAAGGCGTTCGGCAGCTTCTGGGGTTTCTTCGCTGGCTTCTGCGCCTGGTGGCCGGGGATTCTCGTGATGGTTGCCACCGGCACCATCGTGCTGTCATTCCTGGGCTACGTGTGGCCCGACAGCATCGGCACCCTCGACATCCGAATCCAGGGAATCGTGATCGCTGCCTTCATCGTGCTCTCCGGGTGGCTCTCGATCCTCCGCTTCCGCCTGACCCAGAATATCGTCAATCTCGTCTTCGTTCTCTATGGCCTGGCGATCGTGCTCATGGGCCTGGCGGGCGTAGTATGGCTGCTTGGTGGGCATCCGGCGGCGACCAACCCGCTCGATTTTGCCGCCTACGCGCCGAGCGCCAAGACCGGCCTCAATTTCCAGAATTGGACCTTCTTCGGCCTCGTCATCCTCGCCCTGCTCGGGGTGGAGGTGCCGCTTAACATGGGCGTCGAGATCAAGGACGGCCGCTCCATCACCCGCTATCTGCTCTTTGGCTCGCTGGCCGTGATGGCCGCCTATCTGCTCGCCACCTTTGGGATCATGGTCGTCGTGCCCGCTGACGGCAGCTCGGCGCAGGTAACCGCCGTGGCGTCGGTCGTGGGCCTCGCGCTGGGCGATTGGCTCGGCAAGCTGGTGGCGATCATCCTGGCCGGGTTCTTCCTGTTCATCACGGTTGTCTACAACTATTCGTTCGCGCGCCTCATCTTCGTCTCCGGCCTCGATCGCCGTCTCCCGGCAGCGATGAGCCACGTGAATGCGAACAAGGTGCCCGACAGCGCCGTGTGGGTGCAGACCGTGGTTGCCGGCGCCTTCACCCTGCTTGCCTTTGACATCCTGCCTTCGATCGGCTTCGGCGGCGGCACAGCGGTCGAGGTGCAGACCAAGATCTACGACGTGCTGCAAGCGGCAGTGACGGTCATCTGGTGTATCTCGATGGTGATTCTGTTCATCGACGTGCTGATCATCATTCGCCGTTTCAGCAACGCCTTCGAGGCCACCAAGCTGGCCCACCCGGGTGTCTTCTACGTGTGCAGCGCGCTCGGCGGGATCGCCGCCTTCATCGGAATCGTCGCCACCCTGAGCGGCGCATGGACTCCCCTGATCCCCAACGACAGCGGCAGCGTGAGCATCCTCGGCGCGACGATCTCATACGGCGCCTGGTTCTATTGGATCGCTGGCATCGCCGTCGTGTCGCTCGTGGCAGGGGCGATCCTCTACCTGCTTGGCCAGCGCTCCGAGCAGACCGGTCGACTCGAGCCTAGCGCAGACCCCGGCTGATCCAACGGGCAAAAGTCCCCAGGGTGGGCGGCTCGACGCGGCAATTCGGGGCTGTGCTCGACGAAGACGAGGCGGCGCAGCGCATCGCGGCGCTGCCCGCCATCGACCAACACTGTCACGCGCCGCTCGCCAAGTGGCAAACATTGGGGACGGACAACCCCGCCTGGCGTCGCTGCTTCACCGAGGCGCGCCGGCCGTCGTCACTGAGCGACGACGTACCCGCTTCAGCCGGCTACCGCGAGTTCCTGTCCGCGCTGGCCGAGTACCAGGGAGTCGCATACCAGGGACTCGACGCCGACGGGGCAGATCGGCTCGAGGCCGCGGTCATCGAACGCCGCCAGGCGCAAGTGCGCGCCGCGGGTGACGATTACCTGCGTCGCCTGTTCGACGACGCGCGTATCGCCGCCCTCCTGGTCGACACCGGCTACGGCGGCACGCGAGCGCTGGGCGTCGCTGCGTTCGCCCGACGGGCGGGTCGGCCGGTGCACATCATCGTGCGGATCGAGTCGCTCGCCGAGGAGCTGCTTGCTACTGAAGGGGCCCGACATGCCATCTCGGGCGTGGCGTTCACCGACCGGCTGACCGAGCGCCTGGAGGCCGCGCTGGCTGCCGGCGCGGTCGGCTTCAAGAGCATCGCCGCCTACCGGGTAGGCCTGGAGCTGCCCGCGCCGCCGGCCCGGGCCTTGGCTGGGGCGCTCCGACGGGCTGATCGCGCGGTGCACGCCCAGCGCCTCGATGATCCGATCCTGGTCGCCCAGGTGGTGTGGACCGCTGCGCGCCTGGCGGCAGAGCGCAGCGTGCCGCTGCAGTTCCACACCGGCTTCGGGGACGAGGACCTCCACCTTCCTCGGGCGGACCCGACCCTGCTGCGCGCGCTGCTGCGCGACGCGGCCACCGAGGCCTGTCCCATCGTCCTGCTGCACGCCTATCCATTCGTGGCGCAGTCGGCGTACCTCGCGAGCATCTACCCTCAGGTGCACGTCGACCTGTCCCTGGCCATCCCGCTGCTCGGCGGCGCGGCGGCCGAGCGGATGATCGCCGAGGCCCTTGCCCTGTGTCCCGCCACAAAGCTGCTGGCGGCCTCTGATGGCCACTCATACCCCGAGATGCACTGGCGCGGCATGCGGCTGTGGCGTTCGGCGCTGGCCGCGGTGATCACCACCGAGGTCAACGCCGGTCGGCTCGACGATGCTCAGGTCGAGCCTCTCGCCCGGGCGATTCTGGCGGGCAATGCGGAGCGGCTCTATCGGCTCGATCTCCAGGGCTGAGCTGCTTCCGCGTATATGTATGCCGATGGTGCGCGATGAGTGCGCTCCGTTCGGTGAGCGTTCGGCGCCCTCTGGCCCGGCAGCACGTCCGCCGACGGTTACCATGGAACCGGGCACGTCCTTCGTGGTGCCGGGTATGGCACCAGCAGCGAACGGATCTCTTCAAAGCGACGCGTGTGGAGACTGACTGAATGCCTCTCTATCTGGACACTCACAAGCACATTCCGGGGCTGACTGCCGAGGCGGTCGCCGCCGCACATGCCCGCGACCTCGAGGTTCAGGGCAAGCATCACGTCAGCTATATGCGGTACTGGTTCGACGAAGCTACCGGCAAGGTTTACTGCCTGGCCGAGGCGCCGAGCCCCGAGGCGTTAACCGCTGTCCACCGCGAGGCGCATGGGCTCCTCGCCGACGAAATCGTCGAGGTCAGGGAAGGATCGTAGCCAGCGCGGCGGCGGTCGAGAGCTGCCGTCCCTCGGCTCGGGCCTCCTCAAATGGCGCCTCTCCGAGGAGCGCCTGGATCGTCCGCCTGAAGGCCTCGTACTCCTCCCGGACGGCGCGCGGGACCGGCGCCCTGATCAAATCACGGACCCGCTCGGCTGCCCCGACCAGGACCGCAGCGGCGCGCGGATCGCGCACGGTGACGACCGACGCGAGCTTCTCCATCGCGGATGCGATGCCCGGCAGATCACCAAGCGCCCGACGGATCTCCACGCTCTCGACGTAGAGCGCCTTAGCCCGGTCTAGATCGTTGGTGCGCGCGGCGACGTCGCCAAGGTGGGCCAGCGCCCGAGCGACGCCGCGTTCGTCGCGGATGGCACGCGAGATGCCGAGCGCCTGGTCGTGGAGCTGTGCCGCCTCGTCGTGCTTGTCCTGCCGTCCGAGCATGACACCCAGGCTGTCGAGCGCAAAGGCTTCGCCCCACCGGTCGCCGGCCCCCCGGAAGGCCGCGATCCCCTCGTCGTACTGTGAACGCGCCTGCTCTGGGTCGCCGTCGAGCGCGACGGCCTCGGCCATGTTGACGAGCGTGAAGCCGATCACCCGCGGATCACCGCGGTCCCGCGCCCAGGGGAGGGCGGTGTCGTAGAGCTGCCGTGCGGCTCCGTAATCTCCGGAGAGGACGGCGGCGTTGGCGAGGTTGTTGGCGGCGAATGCGATGCCATCGGGATCACCCACCTGACGGTGGAGCTCAAGGCTTCGTTCATGAAGCGCCGAGGCAGCCGCGTGGTCCCCGAGCATGAAGGCCAGGATGCCGGCTCCTGTGTACGCATCGGCCTGCAGCGCCAAGACATCGCCACTCGTCACCTCCAGGAAACGCTCGAGCCAGCCCCGACCCTCCTCGAGGTGGCCGTGGATTTCCCAGAAGCGCCACAGGCCGGCGGCGAGGCGGAGACCCTCCCGCTCCTCGCCCGGCGCGTCGAGGCTCCACTGCAGCGCCGCTCGCAGGTTGTCGTGCTCGCGGTCGATCCGCTCAATAGACTCGCCGGATTCCGCGCCCCGGAAGAACGCCGGCTCGGCGCGCGCGACCATCGCCAGGTACCAGTCTCGGTGGCGGCGCAGCGTATCGGAGGCCTCACCTGACTCCAGCAGGCGGTCGCGCGCGTATTGACGGACGGTCTCGAGCTGCCGATAGCGGGCCTCTGCTCCCTCGGTCTCGGCAACCAGCAGGGACTTGTCGACGAGGCGCGTAAGGAGGTCGAGGATTGTGTCGGCGTCGACCGGCAGCCCGGCGCAGACCGCCTCGGCGCCCTCTAGCGAACAGCCACCGACAAAGGCCGCGAGCCGCCTGAATACGGCGCGCTCATCATCGGCCAGCAGGTCGTGACTCCAATCGATGGTCTGTCGAAGCGTCTGGTGCCGCGGAACCGTAAACCGGCCCGAGCCGGTCAGGAGTCGGAACCGATCGTCGAGCCGGGTCGCGATCTGCTCGACCGGAAGTGCCCGGACGCGCGCCGCGGCGAGCTCGAGGGCGAGCGGGATGCCATCGAGGCGGCGGCAGATCTGAGCGATAGCCGATGCGTTGCGATCGGTGATCCGAAATCCCGGGGCTGCCGCGATGGCTCGCTCCACGAACAGCCGGACACCTTCGTATTGCGGCAGCTCTCCGGCGGTCGCCGTCGCTGGGTCGGGCACCGACAGCGAGGGGACCGGGAACACCGTCTCGCCGGCGATCGCGAGGCCCTCCCGGCTCGTTGCAACGACACGCAGTAACCCGCAGCCGCGAATCAGCGCATCGACGGTGCGTGCCGCCGTCTCAAGCAGGTGCTCGCAGTTGTCGAGGACGAGCAGAACACGTCGTCCGCGAAGATGGCCCATGACCGTATCCAAGATTTCCTGGCCGGGCGCGTGCATCACGCCTACCGCCGAGGCGATGGCCGGGGCGATGAAGGCCGGGTCCGTAAGTGGGCCGAGATCGACGAACCAGATCCCTTCCTGGAACTCGTCGATCAGCTCACCCGCGATTTCGATCGCCAACCGCGTCTTGCCGACGCCACCAGTGCCGGTGAGAGTGAGGAGCGGTGCGGAGGTCAGGACGCGCTTTGCCTCGCCGATCTCGCGCTGGCGACCGACGAATGTCGTGAGTTGACGAGGGAGGTTGTTGGGCTGCGAGTCGATCGACCGGAGGGGCGGGAACTCGTGGACGAGCTCTGGAGCGACCACCTGGAACAGGCGCTCGGGCGTAGGAAGGTCCTTGAGTTGGTGCTCACCGAGATCGATGAGGCGGATTTCGTCCGGGAGATCGCTTCCGGCGAGGTCGCGGGTGGTCTGCGACAGGAGGATTTGACCGCCGTGCGCGGCAGCGCAGATCCGCGCCGCGCGGTGGACGTCGAGGCCGACGTACCCGGTCTCAGTGCTGACCGGCTCCCCCGCATGGAGGCCCATCCGCACGCGGACGGGAAGCGGCCAGTCGTGACCGGCGAGGGCGCGTTGGCCATCAATTGCGGCAAGCAGTGCCCCGCGAGCGCGCGGGAAGGCGTAGAAGAAGCCGTCTCCGGCGGTGTCGATCTCCGTCCCGTTCTGGGCACCGAACGCCTTACGCAGCAGGCGACGGTGATCTGCCAGCACTGCCTCGTAGCGGTCACCGAGGTCGACCAGCAGCCGGGTCGAACCTTCGATGTCGGTGAACAGGAGCGTGACGGTTCCTGTTCCTGCGTTGGTCATCGTGCAATGCTCCGATTGAATGGGACGTGAGCCGGAATACCGATCGCTGCGGCGCCGGGCGGGCGCCGGTGCATTCTGACCATACCGAGGCCTGACCACCTATTGTCACTCGGATCACAACCGGCGGAGGAGGCGACATGAGCCTGAGGGCGATCCAGCAGCCGATCAAGGATCGATACCACGACGAACCCGGCGCAGCAATGATCACCTTGCACGCGGCTGGAATCTCGGGCGAGGGAGCAATGAGCTGTTCTATCGACATCGGTCGCGCGCTATACGCGGCTGAAGCGCACCCCGGCGTCGGTGGGCCCGGGGCAGCCGCCTGCTCCGGCGATCTGCTGCTCGGTGCTCTCGCAGCCTGCGCCCAGCTCACCTGCCAGATGGTCGCGGCGAACATGGGCCTCGTGGACGTGACGGTATCGGTCAGCGTGGAAGGTGATCTCGATCTGCGGGGCACGCTGGGGACGCCGGACGTGCCCGTCGGCTTCCAGGCGATCCGCCTGAGCTTTGCCCTTGGCGGTGAAGTTGATCCAGATCGGCTCGAACGATTGAAGGATCGGACCGAGCGCTATTGCGTCGTCCTGCAGACGCTCCTCTCGTCGACACCGATCATGTCGGACTGGGCCACCGGCTGAAAGCTCAGAGCCTCAGGTCGTTGCGCAATGGCCCCCAACTGGCGCATAGTCCGCACTGCATTCACGCCATCCGCTTGACGAGGAGGAACGACGGTGCAGATCAGCATTGCAGTCCCTCCCGGCCGCTCGGAGTAACGCCGTCAGCCTCTGACTGAGGCGTCCCCGGCGCTCCTGATCCGGTCGGGATCCCCCACCGACGATATCAGGAGCGCTTTTTCGTGCATTCCACGACATCGCCGCCACGGTCGGACCTCGCTTGGCCACACGCGGAGCCGTACGAGGACCACCCACACGGCACCCTCAAGTCCGGCAAGGAAGCCGAGATCTTCCTGGTGGAGCGACGCTACGCCAGCGGTCCGCGCCTGCTCGCCCATAAACGATACCGACCTCGCTACCCCGCCAAGGGCCAGCTGCGCGCCGAGGGATTCTCCAACTCCACCGCATACCGCGGCGACTCCATCTACAAGGCCGGCTGGTTCCTGCCGACCCGCGACAAGCGAGCGGTCATGAGCGGCAGCCACTACGGCCACGAGCTGGCCGGTCGCCTCTGGCCAATCCAGGAGTGGACGATGTTGCGTCGTGCCTGGAGTGCCGGCGCATCGGTTCCCTACCCCGTGGAGCAGACCGATCACGGCCTGCTAATGGAGTTCATCGGCGACGAGTCGCAGGCGGCGCCGAAGCTGGTCCAGGCCAGGCTATCGGCCTCCGAGCTGACGTCCGCCTGGGACCAGCTGCTGGCCAGCGTGCGCGCCTTGACGCATGCCGGACTGGTGCACGCCGATCTTTCCGCCTACAACCTGCTCTGGTGGAAGGGTCGGTTGGTCATGATCGACCTGCCTCAGGCGGTCGAGTTCACGACCAACACCGATGCATACGAGCTCCTTCACCGCGATGTCGCCAATGTCGGCGAGTGGTTCACGAGGCAAGGTGCCCCGGTGGACGTGGAGGCGGTGTACGCGGAGCTCCTGGCGCTGGCCTCGTGACTGCCTGACCTCAGCCCTCGTGGTCCTCCGCTGCATCGGCCGGCGTTTGCGGCGCAGCCGGTGATTCCTGCAGGTGGCTGGCCTCGACCATGGTTGGCCGCCCATCGCGCTCTTTCCAGCGCGTCTGCAGCCAGGAGTGAGCCGCCGTCCCCGACCAGGTGCAGGACGCAGAGATAGGCCGTCCCGGTCATCTCCACCGAATCGACCGTCGCCTCGGTCAACGGAAGGGGCAGCATCGCGACCAGCGGGCCCAGGTGGGCCTGCAGCTCCCGGCTCATCTCCACGGCTGCGCGACCGACGTCGCCGGCAAGGAGCGCGTCGCAATGCGCCTGCGCGTGCTCGCGGACGCTTTGTTCGTTCATTCGCTGATTCTACCGGCGTCGCCATCGCGGACCCGCCCCGCTGGGGCCGAGCCAGGTTGAAACGCGAAGGCGCCGTTAGAATGCGGCGTTCATCGCCCGCGCCAGAGGTCCTTCGACGTGCCCATCGCAGCCGATATCCGTGACGAGGCCGAGCGCCTCACGGGGGCGGCGATGTCCGCCAATCTCGGGCTCCGACTGATGGGTGGGCTCGGTGTCTGGCTGGTCTCCCCATCGGTTCGCACTCCGCCGTTCGCTCGCGACTATGGGGACCTGGACTTTGCCGTCCGCCGGCAGGACGGTCGCGCCGTGACCTCGTTTCTTCAGGAGCAGGGCTACCTACCGGAGCGGCTCTTCAACTCTATCCACGGCGCCCAGCGCCTGAACTTCAGCCATCCGGCTAGCCTCTGGACGATCGACGTTGTGATCGACGCGCTTCGGATGTCGCATCAGATCGACCTGCGCGGGCGCCTCGACCCGGGCCCGCGGACGATCGACCTAGCGGACCTGCTGCTCACCAAGCTGCAGGTTTGGGAGATCAATGCGAAGGACCTCGGCGACATCACCTGCCTGCTTGCCGATTTCCCGATCTCGGAAGGCGGTGGGCGGACCAACGGCGACGCGATCGGCCGGTCACGCATCCTTGCTCTGACCGGCAGAGACTGGGGACTCTGCCACACCCTCGAGCGGAACCTGCGCGATGTCGTGGCCTTCGCCAGAGAGAGGCGGCCGGCTGGCTCCCGATTCGATCCGGCGGCCCAGGCCGAGTCGTTACTCATGGCGATCGTCGCGGGTCCCAAGTCACTCGCATGGCGCGCCCGAGGACAGATCGGCGAGCGCGTCCGCTGGTACGAGACGCCCGAGGAGGTCCGGCACTAGTCGGCGAGCACACCGTGGCGCGCGAGAGCGTCGCGCCAGTAGACGACCGACGAGGTGAGATCGTCGAGGACGCCTTCATCGTCCTGTTCGAACGGCGGAATGATCTCGAGAATCAGCGCGCTTTCTTCGACCCGGCCTTCAGCGAGCGCATCGATGACTCGGTCGGCAGTGATCCGCCCGATCGCGTTGTTGCGATCGGTAAAGGGCCAGTGATGGTCGCCATCCGCGTCGGACTGCTGGAGCTGGATGACCGGAGCAGATGCTCCGAGCGCGCGGAGCCACGCATATGGGTCCCGATCCGCCCCGGCCGTCCCCGGTACGCACATGTGGCCGACGTCGAGGCAGAGCCGGATCGGTGTCCGCTCGACGTCGCCATCGGTGAGTAGCTCACGGATCATCGCCATGGTCGACGGCTCGCGTGCGGCGGCGAGGTTCTCGACGAGCAGGTAGGCCAGGCCGGCGCTCCGCGCATCAAGGGCCAGATCGTCGAGCGCGCCGCGCAGCGCGTCCCACAGGGCGGACCGGCGCGCCGGTTCTTGCCAATCCGCGACGGAGAAGGCTCCGACGTGGCCACCCGTCGCCCGACCACCGGCACGGGCGGTGAATCGGATGGCCTTGCGGTACCACGCCAGCGCCAATGCACGATCGCCCGGATCCGGCGAAAGCAGGAGATTGGACGAATACGCGGCAAGCCCGGTGAACGTGGAGTGCAGCTCGAGGCCATGATCGGCCGCGACGCGCGCAACGGCCTCCCCACGCTCATCGAGGTCCTCGCCCAGCGTGGTGGTGTCCACGAGATCCAGGCTGTGCTGGACCAGCCTGAGGTCAAGGCGATCCCGGACCACCGGAGCCCAATCCTCCGGGCGCGGCCAGCGCTTGACCGCAAAGCAGGTGTTGATCCCCAACCGCAGCCGCATCGCGTCAGTCGCTGCGGCGCGCCGCTGCCGAGGCCGCCAGCGTCCGCCACGCTTCGAAGGCTGTCTGGTAGTGAGCATAGGCGACGGGATCCGGCTCCAGTGCATCGTCGAGCCGGACACAGCGCCGGATCGCATCGGCGGCGTCGCGGTAGATCCCCGCCCCAAGCCCGGCCAGCATGGCGACTCCGCCGACCGCCGCGTCGCCGGGCACCGTGACCACGGGCACGCCGATCACGTCGGCCTTGATGCGGTTCCAGGTGGCGAGGCGGGTATCGCCGCCCGAGGTGCGCAGCTCAGTGACCCGCACCCCGCCCGCCTCGAGCAGCGCAAGCTGATCCCGGATGGCGAATGCCACGCCCTCGAGCATCGCTCGAGCCAGGACCGCACGGTCATGGCGCAGCGACAGGCCGGTGAATGCAGCCCTCAGGTCCGGATCGGTGCGCTCACCATCCGCGAGCGTTGGAAGTGCCAGCACTCCTCCGGCGCCCGGGGGAACCCGCGCAGCCTCGCGGTCAAGCCGCGCGTAATCGGCCGCGCTTGCAGAGCGCCCACGAGGCGCGTACAGGAGGTCGGCCATCCAGGCGATCGCGGCCCCCGTCGTGTTGATCCCGGTCTCGGTCGTGAGCCAGCCCGGGATGACGTGCGGATAGTGGCTGACCTGCGGTATCGAGAGCTGCTCCCGCACGGTCGCGTTCAGGCAGGTCGAGGAGCCTGCCATCTCGCTGACCAGTCCCGGCCGGACGACGCCGGCCCCGAGCGCGCAGGCCTGGGAGTCTGCCCCGCCCAGGATGATCGGCACGCCGGGAAGAAGGCCCGCCTGCCGGGCGGGTGTCGGGGCCAGGCCGCCCAGCGCCTCCCAGGATGGGCGAACCGGAGGAAAGAGCTCCGGGCGCAGCCCAAGCACTTCCTGGAGATCGCCCGCCCACGCCCCGCGGCGGAGGTCGAAGACGAGCGTCGCGGCGGCGTGCGTTCCATCCGTGGCCATCTCGCCGGTGAGGGCATGCGCAACCAAGTCGCGAGGCTGCAGCGCCCGGCTGGCGCGCGCGAAGGTCTCGGGTTCGTGGGCCTTGAGCCAGAGCAGCTTTGGCGCGATATGGAACGCGGTCGGGAGGTGACCGGTGCGAGCGTGGATGGCTACATCGCCGAAGCGGTCACGGATCGCTGCCGCCTCGGCGGATGCGCGATTGTCCCGGTAGATCAGGCCGGGCCCCAGGGGCGCACCTCGCGCGTCCACGAGGCAGACCGATGGGCACTGACCGGTGAGCCCGATGGCGCTGACGCGCCGGCGCGGCCCCAGCCCGCGCACGAGGCCCGCCAGCGCGGCGAGCGCGGCCGACCGCCACGCTCGCGGAGCCTGCTCCGCCCATCCAGGGGCGGGCGACTCGGTCCGATACGCTCGACGCACCTCGAGCTGCCGAGCACCGTCGAGGTCGAATGCGCACGCTCGCGCTCCCGACGTCCCGACGTCGATCGCAACCAGGATCTCCGTCCACGGGGTCGGCACGCGTCCTAGCCTCGCACGAGCTGGTGGGCGGCCACACGGTCATCCTCGAGCGTCACGAGGGCCCCGTGGAGTGAACCCGTCGCGTAGTCGCTGCCCGGGTTGATCGCGATGGTGCGGCCGAGCCGCCGGATCCCCGCGGACTCGTGGATGTGCCCATGGAGCCCGAGCAGGGGCTGCGTCGCGAACAGAAAGTCGCGCACGGCCGTGCTGCCCACGGGGGCGAACTTCACCTGGCCCATGACCTGCACTACGCGCAGGTCCGAGTCCAGGACCGGCGCATCGTCGAGCTGGGTACCGAAGGGCGGGACGTGCACGTTGACGACGGCCCGTGCGGGATCCTGCAGGCTGCCGCCGAGTTGGTGCAGTACATGAGCAAGCTGCTCCTCGGTCTGCTCGCGGTGGCTGTGCCACGGGGTGATGTTCGAATATCCCCAGCTGATCATCTCGTGCCCGTCGTCGAGCATGACCACACGGCCTTCGGCGTGCGTACCCCAAGGCGCTGCGTCGAGCAGCGGGCGCAGCGACATCGGATCGTCATTGCCGAGCATGAGGAAGAGCGGTACCCCAGTCGGTCGCAGCCGCTCATCGGCGAGGGCAAGCCAGGCAGTCAGCCTGGCTTCCATGAGCCTCGCGAACAGGGCCTCGAACTCGTCGGAATCCAGCGCCTCGAGCTCACCCGGATCAACGCGGTGCGGGTAGTAGCCGTGATCCTCGATCAGTCGCTCCAGGGCCAGCAGGTCGGAACCCTCCTCGACGGAGTAGTCGACGCCGATGAAGCGACAGCGCCAGCGACCGCCTGATTCCCGAACGATCGTCTGGATCGCCTTGCCCGCGAGGTCGCCTCCTAGGACCAGGATGTCGGCGCGATAGATGGGCGGCGCGTTGACGAACTTGCGGAAGCATTTCGAAGAGCCGTGCAGATCGGTCGCAAACAGGATGCGGGTCGCCCGGGCCACGAGTTTTCAAGCGCCGCCGACAGGATTGGAGCGCGCGCGGCGGGCGGCATCCATCAGCCGATTCGCGCGGTCCGGATCGACCGCGTTCCAGGTGCGCCCGTCCACCTTCAGGCTGCTCCCAACGATCACGCCGTCGGCGACACCAAAGATCTCGGCGATCCGTTCGGCGCGCACGCCCGTGTTGGCGATCACCGGAACGTCCGGCACCGATTCCTTCGCCATCCGCAGGTCGCTCATCTCGAATGGGACGCCCGCGGCCGGCCCGGAGATGAGGATCGCATCCACGCGCAGAAATGCCGCCCCGCGGGCGCGCTCGGCGATTCCCCGCACTCCGATCGCCGAGGCGAACTCCGGAGCGATGTTGTCGAAGAGCGCGACGTCGTCGGCGCCGATGGAGGTGCGGTACCCGGCGATGTCCCCGATTTGAGGTTCGATCATTCCGAGGTCGCTCTCGTAGACACCCGTCAGCACCTCTCGGATGAAGCGGGCCCCGGTCGCCCGCGCGACAGCTAGGGAGGCGATCGGGTCCCACAGGATGTTGACGCCGAAGGGCACGCGCAGGTCATGCCGGAGCTGACCGATGACCGAAGCCATCGCGG
>Ga0070708_100000978_pt1 | contig 21761 bp, 21 predicted proteins | sample KBSK5503metaG_FD_65469 | JGI IMG/M metagenome (GOLD analysis project Ga0070708, IMG submission 65469) | Corn, switchgrass and miscanthus rhizosphere microbial communities from Kellogg Biological Station, Michigan, USA - KBS K5-50-3 metaG | ecosystem: Host-associated > Plants > Roots >... | reverse complement strand
GCCCTTCTTCGAGCGGCCGGCGTCGCCCGCATCCGTGCCGCAGCGCTCCAGCAGGTCGTTCGCGCCCCGGGCGATGTCGCCGAGCATCAGCTCGAGGAGGTCCTCGAAGTCGGCGCCCTTGGCCGCCGACTTGCCACGCTCCCCCGCCCGTGCTGCCTGGGCGGCCTCGAGGGCGACCAGCTTGTCGTGGATCTCGCGGAAGCCGTCGGCGACCTCGGTGCGGAACTGGTGCAGCGGCGACCCGAGGCGGGTCGGGTCGAGGAGGCGCGCCAGTCGCGAGGCGTCGCCGTCGAAATAGCTCTCGAGCATGCCCGAGATCCGCCCGATGGCCGAGTCGCGGCGGCTCGGGTCGAACAGCTCGTCGACCATCGACCTGAGCTTGCCGCGGTCACCGAGGAACGCCTCCAGCGTTCGTGGCAGGCGGCCGTCGCCATCAGCGAAGTTCGCGCGCAGCGCCTGCTCGAGCGCCAGTGCCGCCTTCTCGTTGGCGGCGCGGCTCTGGTCGGTCATGCGCTCGAACTCGGCTCGGACCGCATCGACGTTCAGGGTCACGCCGACGCTCTGGAGCGCCGTCAGGCCGATCCGGAGCGCGCGCTCGACGAGGATCGACCGGTCACCCATCGGCTGCGCGGCGAGCCACGCCGCGAGCGGACCATCGGCAACCGTCAGCCGGTCGACCTCGATGCGGTCGCCACTGATGCGGACGCCGCCCTGCTGGCTCGGGAAGGAGACGATGCGGGCTTCCATGCGGCGAACCATCGCCGCCCCTCGTGACAACAGTCTGTCACGACCAGTCAGCTGCCTCGGTAGGTCGTCATCGAGAATGGCGCCAGCAGCAGGGGGACGTGGTACGAGCGGGACACGTCCTCGACCTTGAGATCGATCGCGAGGCGGCGGAAGAAGCGCTCGTCGGCATCGTCACCAACGGTTCGACCCGCAAGGCTGAACTCGAGCCGGTACGTCCCCGGCGAGAGCGGGCGCTCGAGCAGGTCGCGCACTCGACCGTCGTCATCGGTCAACGCCTGGGTCAGGCGGATCGGTCGATCGTCCTCGCCGAGCTTGTACAGCGTCACATGCAGGCCGGCGGCGGGCGCCCCTCGCTCGGTGTCGAGGACGTGCGTCGAGATCGTGGGCGTTCCGGCAGGGGCGTCGGCCACGTATCCTCCTGCGCATGGGCCAGCTCGAGATCACCGTCGGCGGCGACCTTCACTTTAGCGCCCGCTGGGAGGCGGACGCGCCGCAGACGATCGAAGCGATCCGGCGGATGCTGCCGATCGACTCGAAGCTGATCCACTGCCGCTGGTCCGGCGAGTCGACGTGGATCCCGTACGGCGAGTTTCGCCCGGGCATCGACTACGAGAACCACACCTCGCACCCGGCGCCGGGCATGCTCGCGATGTACCCGGGCGGGATCAGCGAGTGCGAGATCTTCTTCCCGTACGGCGCGTGCACGACGTCGTCGAAGGTCGGCCAGCTCGCGGCCAACCACTTCGCGTCGATCGTCCCGGACGATGGCTGGCAGGACCGCCTGCGCGAGGTGGGCCGGCGCGCGCTGTGGGAAGGGGCGCAGCCGATCCGGATCGAGGAGCTGGGCTGATGGAAGTGAGCACCGGTTTGCTCTGGATCGGCGGCGGGGTCCTGGTCGTGGTCATAGTGCTCGTCGTCATGGTCGTCGTGATGAACGGTCGCGGGCGAGGCGATACGCCCTGACCGATCAGGGGATGAGGGGCATCGGTCGAGGCGAGGCCTACGCCGCGCTCGCCGCGTCAGCGTTCGGCTCCGCATACGTCGCGACCGCATTCGCGCTCCGATCGTTCGAGCCGCTCGTCGCCGCGGTGTACCGCAGCCTCTTCGCGGCCGTCGCACTCGCAGTCGTGGTGTGGATCGCCCGGCATCGAGGACCGGCCCCCGTGGCCGAGTCCAAGCCGCCACGAACCCGCATTGCGATGCATTTGGCGATCCTCGGGGCGCTCGGAGGGGCAATCTTCCTCGTTGCGATGAACCTCGCCGTCGCCCGCGTCGGCGCGACGATCGCTTCGTTTGTCGCCGGACTCTATGCGGTGCTTGCGGCGGTGATCGCGCCGGTGGTGCTGCTGGAGCGTCTGCGACCTAGGGCGCTCGTGGCATTCGTTGTCGCACTCGTGGGTACTGCGCTCCTCGCCGAGCTCGATCTCACCGCCGACAGCATCGGTGGAATTGCCTGGGGCCTTGTCGGCGCCGCCTCGTTCGCCCTGTTCCTCGTCTTCTCGCGAAAGTGGGGTCGCGAGGACGGGCTCGACGGTCTCCTCATCGGGCTTGCGACGATGACCGTCGCCGCCATCGCGCTGGGTCTCATCGTGCTGCTCACCCGCCCCGCGTCGCTCCTGCCGAGTCAGGTCGCGCCCGAGGCGCTCGCCGCGATGGTCTGGCTCGTTGTGTCGGCCGCCGGCGGGCTGGCGCTGGCGCCGGCCAGTGTGAGATTGATCCCGGCATCCCGGTCCGCTGCCTTCCTGCTGCTGAATCCGATCGTCGCAGCCGCCCTCTCCGCCGCCCTCCTCGGAGAAAGACCCTCCGGCGTGCAGATGATCGGGGGCGCGCTTGTCCTGACGGGAATCGCGGTGGCGACCCTGGACCCGGGCGCCTTCAGGGCCCGACGCACGAGCAGCGGATGACGGATCTTCTCGTCCGGGGCGGGGCTGTCGTCACCGCCTCGGGCTCGACTCGGGCCGACATCTTGGTCCGGGACGGAACGATCAACCGAGTTGAGGAGGATCTCGCCGGTCTCGTCGTGGACGGCTCGGTCGAGGTGGTTGAGGCCACGGGCCTGTTCGTTCTCCCGGGCGCGGTGGACGTGCATACGCACACGCGCGTCGCTACCGATGCGGAGCCCGATCGCTTCTTCCAGGACTCGATGGCCGCGGCGTTCGGCGGGACGACGACATTGCTCGCCTTCAACAACCCGGGCACCGGGTCGTCGCCCGCGGCGGAACGCTCGTTGCTGGCCGGGCTGCGCGAATGGCGAGCTGCCACGGAGCGCGACTCGGCGATTGACTACGCGGTCTCGCTCGCCATCTCCGGGCGGATGGCCGACCCGGTGGCCGAGCTGCCATCGATGGTCGACCAGGGCGTCTCGACCGCCAAGGCGTTCATGGTCTTCGACTTCCGGCTCGACGATCGTCGCCTGTTCGATGCGCTGCGCACGCTCGGTCAGCGCGGCGGGATGCTCCAGGTGCACTGCGAGGATCCGGTGCTGATCGACACCGCCGTTGCCGACGCGCTTGCGCGCGGCGACACGGCGCCGCAGTTCCACGCCGCGACTCGCTCCACCGAGGCCGAGGCCGTCGCGACCCACCGCGTGATGGCGTTCGCTCGCGCGGCCGACGTGCCGGTCCATGTCGTGCACCTCTCGTCCGCGGCCGCACTCCGTCACGTGCGCGAGGCGAAGGCGGGCGGCGTCCGTGCCCACGCGGAGACGTGCCCCCACTACCTCGCCCTCACCGACGCGCGCTACGCATCCCGTGATGTCGATTCGGTCGCGGAGTGCGTGATCTCGCCGCCGCTCCGGCCGGCCTCGGACCAGGACGCGCTGTGGACGGGGCTCTCGGACGGCTCGCTGGACCTGATCGCGACCGACCATGTGCCGGACCGGATGTCGGTCGAGAAGGCCGAGGCCCGGCTGGGCGTGCCGTTCGATCGGATCAGCAACGGCGCGCCGGGCATCGAGACGCTGCTATCGATCGCCTACTCCGAGGGGGTTGCCAAGGGCCGGCTGACGATCGAGCGGCTCGTCGACCTGCTGGCAACTGCGCCGGCGCGCCTGTTCGGGCTCGAGCGCAAGGGTGCCATCGAGGTCGGCCGCGACGCGGATCTCGTGCTCTTCGACCCGGCCGCGCGCCGCACGCTGCGGGCCGCCGACCTCCATCACACCAGCGACTACACCCCGTACGAGGGTTTCGATCTGACAGGTGCCGTGCGCTCGGTGTTCGTCCGCGGCCGTCCCGTCGTCCGCGACGGCGCCTTCGTCGGCGAGCGCGGATACGGGCGGTTCGTCGGGCGCACCGCGGCCGGCGGCTGAGGAACTAGCCCGAGGCGCTCAGGACCGGGATCTCCGCCTGCGCGCGCCGTTGCTGGCGCAGGTGCAGGCGCAGGTCGAACGCCGTCTTGAGCACCACGAGGACCACGAGGGCGCCGATCGGCGCGCCGAGGATCGCGACCGCGAAGGCGCCGATCAGGATCGTGAGGTGGAGCACGACGACGCGCCCGTACGGCGCGAACATCTGGCGGATCGGTGATGTCGTCAGGTACTCGCGCTTGCCGAGGTAGTTGAGGAAGAACGACGCGCCGTGGCTGAGGAAGAGCGCGCCGGCGGCGATCGCCACGTTCGACCAGACGACCTCGCCGAAGGGCGTCGAGCAGGCGCCGATGCTCGGGAAGCCCGGATCGAGCGGGAAGCCCGGCGGCAGATCCGGCGTGCCGCCGATGCATTCGGATCGGGAGGCGCCGAAGAAGGTCGGCAGCGCGAACACGAAGATGCCATGCACGAACCAGAACATCCCGTAGTGGATCAGGAAGAAGCCCGACAGCACGAAGCCCCCGACGCTGCCGAAGCGGCTGAGGATGGTCGCCCCGACGTCGATCACCTGCCCGCTGCTCGTTTGCACGCGCGCGATGGAGCCCTGGGCATTGCGTAGCCGCGCCTCGAGCTTCGCGGCCGCGGCCGGATCCTCCTGGTCGAGCCCCGATTCTCGAACCATGTCCGGCACGGAGTCGATCAGGGACTCGCGGGCCAGGATGATCCGGGGCACGTTCCAGAACCCGACGATGCCGTTCTCGAGCCAGAACAGCACGAGTATGGTCAGGAGGCTCCAGCCGAAGAACAGCACGCCGATCAGCGGGATCGCGTTGGCGACGATCAGGGCGATCGCGGACCGGGAGGTCGCCGTCTGCCGGTATGCGTCGACCGCGCGGCTCAGGGTGTCGACGGTCATGGCTCGAGCCGATCGTAGGCGGGCAGGGTGAGGAACTCCGCGAACTGGTTGGGGAGGACGAGCCAATCCAGGAGCTCGGCCGCCTCGCCGAGCCTGCGCTCCCTTGCCCCGCCCAGGGCCGCCAGCTCCTCGTCGCGGATGGAGCGGTAGCGCTCGGCGGTCAGCGGCCGTCCGTCGTCGAGGGCGGCACCGGTCGTTCGCCATTGCCAGAGCTGCGAGCGCGAGATCTCGGCGGTCGCCGCGTCCTCCATGAGGTTGTTGATCGCAGCGGCGCCGTTCCCCGAGAGCCACGAGTCGAGGTACTGCAGCGCGACGGAGACGTTCAGCCGCGCGCCAGGTTCGGTGACGCGACCGCCTTCGACACGGAGATCGAGCAACGCATCAGGATCGCCGGGCACCTCCGCGCCGTGCGGCGCCTGGTCGGCCCGGGCGTCCATCTGCGTCTGGCGCGATCCGAGCACCGCATCGAAGACCTCGGTCGCGAGGGGGACGAGATCGGGGTGCGCGACCCAGGTGCCGTCGAACCCGTCGGCTGACTCCCGCTCCTTATCGTCGCGAACCCGCCGCATCGCCGCGTCGTTCACCTCCGGGTCGCGGCGGGAGGGGATGAACGCGGCCATGCCGCCCATCGCGTGCGCGCCGCGCCGGTGGCACGTCATGACCAGCCGCTCCGTGTAGGCCCGCATGAACGGCACCGCCATCGTCACCTGAGCTCTGTCGGGCAGGACCGCCGCCTCGGGTCCGCGGAACGTCTTGATGCACGAGAACAGGTAGTCCCAGCGGCCGGCGTTGAGCCCCGCGGAGCGTTCCCGCAGCTCGTACAGGATCTCCTCCATCTCGAACGCGGCGTGGATGGTCTCGATCAGCACGGTCGCCCGGATCGTGGAGCGCGGCATGCCGAGCGCGGACTCGGCGTACGAGAACACGTCGTTCCAGAGTCGTGCCTCGAGATGCGACTGGAGCTTCGGAAGGTACAGATACGTCCCGGATCCACGGCGTCGCCGCTCGGCGGCGTTGTGGAACGCGTACAGCCCGAAATCGAACAGCGCTGCCGAGATCGGCTCCCCGTCGACGGTCAGATGGCGCTCCGGCAGGTGCCAGCCGCGCGGCCGCACGAGGAGAGCCGCAACGCGATCGCCGAGCCGGTACGACTTGCCCTCCGGCGACGTGAACGCGAGCGTCCCCCGCACCGCCTCCTGCAGGGCGGCCTGTCCGCCGACGACGTTCGACCAGGTCGGCGAGAGCGAATCCTCGAAGTCGGCCATGAATGCCCGGGCGCCGGAGTTGAGGGCGTTGATGATCATCTTCGGCTCGGCGGGACCGGTGATCTCGACCCGTCGATCGCTGAGGTCCGTCGGCGGCTCGACCACGCGCCAGGACGGATCGAGTCGGATGGCGGCCGTCTCGGGCAGCAGGCCGAGCGTGGCGCCGGCGTCGATCTCGGCCTGGCGCGCCCGACGTCGCTCGAGCAGCCCGCGCCGCGTGGGCTCGAAACGGCGGTGAAGCGCGGCCAGGAAGGCCAGCGCCTGGGATGTCAGGACCCCGTCCCCGCCGGGCACCGGGGGCCCGACGACCTCCACCCCTGCCGGCGCGCCGCCCATCACCCCGTCGCCTCCGGGTTCAGCCCGGCGCCGGGGCGCGCCGCTGGACCGTCGCGTCGATGAGGCCGTGCGGCTCGCTCGTCGAGACGAACACCATGCCCGGGTTGTCGAGCCCGAACGGCGACAGGTCGACCTGCCAGTGATGCAGGTTCGGCAGCACCATTCGCACCCAGTCGATCGAGGGTTCCGCGTCCATCATCGCCGTCGCCATGATCCAGATCGAGGCCTGGACGGACGGGCTGAAGTGCTCGGCCAGGGACTCGCGCAGCGCCACTCGTGCGCGGTCCCAGGCGGCGTCGAAGTCGAACCCGTCAGTCGCTGCCAACTCGGGACGAAGGCCCCACGTGGCCCGCAGCTTCGTCGCCATCAGCCGATCGTCGACCTCCGGCAGTGTCGTGAACCGGTCGCGGTCGAAGCCGGTGAAGGCGGATTTCGTCGTTTTCATCACCGTCAGGTCGCCGAGGCCTGCCTCGACCGCGACCCCGCCGCCCTTGTGGGCCGCGACCCGGACGAGTCGTGTCAGGTCGCCCGCACGCGTGAAGGCATCCGGGGCCTCTCCGTTCTGGACCGGGATTCGCAGCCAGCGTTGCTCCTCGATGTCGATGATGGCTCGAGTGCACACGTCGTAACCGACAAAATGGCGAGCGAGCTCGAGCGCGAATGCCTCGGGCGCGCCGATCAGCCGCTCACGCGCGAACGCGTACACGGTGTTCTTCATCGTGTCCGTGGCGATGACGCCGGCGTTGTCCCCTCGGGTGTGGACCGCGTCGAAGTCACCCTCGAGGGCGACCGCGACGGTCAGATCGCGCAGGTTGTGCTCCGTGGGGCCGCGCCGGACGGTGACCAGCCGAATCCGCGACTTGCCGTAGCGGTTCTCGCCGAGCTCGTAGTCGTCTGTGCGGTCGCCTTCGCGATCAGCCACGGGCGCGCGCCTCGGCGATGTCGACGACCGCGGAGAGCGCTCGATGGAGCTCCGAATCGCGCTCGCGTGTCAGCGACGCCGCCATGTCCGGGAGCAGCTCCGCGCGCGATCGGCCGGCCACGAAGACACAGTAGCGGAAGCCGAACCGCGCTTCGTACTCGCGGTTGAGGCGGTCCAGCTCGGCCGCGACAGGGTCCCGCTCCCGTGCCGCCTCGCCGGCGAGATTCGCCGCTGCCTCCTGGTCGTAGCCCTGCTCGCGGAACGACATGGCAGAAACCGATGCCGGCGGGGCGCCGAGCCGCGGGTGCGCATCGACGAGCTCGAGCTGCAGCTCCTCGGGCATCTCGTGCGCGATCTGCCGCGCCCGCTCCAGCATCCTGTCCCGGGACCCGAACGGTCGTGCGGCAGCGAGTCGATAGAGGAACTCAGGCGCGTTCTCGAACAGAGGCCCCACATCGGCGACAAACTCGCCGGCGGGGATCCCATCGAGCTCGAACGTGCCCGACTCGGAGGCGTTCAGCGACCCGACGCCCGGAGGAATCCGCCGAGCACATCGGGCTCGACGGTGAGCGATACACCCGCCGCGACGGCCTCTTCCCGGAGCCCGGCGAGGTTCGCCTCGTGCGGGCTGCCGTACACCTCCCAGCCCGATGGGACGATGTGCGCATAGGCAGCGCGGGATCGCTCCCCGGCGCCGAGGAAATGGGTTGCGAGCGCGTCGGCGTCCGGGAAGACGTGGACGATCGAGAGGCGACTGCCTTCCTCGTTGAGGTAACCGATCTGAGCCTGGGTTGCCGGCTTGGAGGCGTCGAGCTCGGCGATGACGTCCATCCACATCGCCCGGAGCGCCTCCGCGTGACCCGGCTTCACCGCGAAGTGGCTGATGAACACGATCGGCTGCCCTTGCATCAGGTCATCCCTCAAATGAGCCGCCTACCAACCCCCCGCATCACGCAGCAGCCGGTGCAGGATGCGCGCCGCCACCATGCGCCGGTAGTCCGCGGTCGAGCGGACGTCGTCGATCGGATTCAGCTCGCCGGCCAGCGTCTCCGCGGCGCGGTCCGCGACCTCGGGGGTCGGCCGAGCACCCTCCAGGACCGCCTCTGTCGCGCGGGCGCGGGTGGGCGTCGCCGCGACAGACCCGAGCGCGACACGGACATCCTTCCAGCCGCCGCTCCCGAGGTCCTGCCAGGCAAGCGCCATGACGACCTTGGAGATCGCCTGGGCGCGGCGCGTGCCGACCTTCCTGAAGCGCAGTGAGCGGCCGCGAGGGAGCGGCACCCGAACCTGCAGGATCAGCTCATCGGGTGCGAGCGCCGTCTTGCGGTACTCGACGAAGAAGTCCGCTGCCGCGACCTCGCGCTCGCCGCGCTGGCCACCGACGAGGATCAGCGCGTCCGCGGCGAGCAGCACCGGCAGCGTGTCGCCCGCCGGCGAGGCGTTGGCGATGTTGCCGCCGATGGTGCCCCGGTTCTGGATCTGCGCGGCGCCGATGGTCGCCGCGGCCTCGACCAGCGCCGGCAGGTGCTCGCGGCACACGGTGGAGCGGCGGATCTCGGTGTACGTGCTGCGCGCGCCGAGCACGAGGGCGCCCTGCTCGAGCGAGATCCCGCGCAGCTCCTCGAGCCGCGACAGGTCGAGCATCCGGTCCGGGATCGGACCGAGCTCGCCGGTGATCGCCACCATGACGTCCGTGCCGCCGGCGATCGGACGCGCCGGGCCGGCTGCGAGGCGCTCGTAGGCCTCGAACAAGGTGCGCGGGGTTTCGATCGGCGGCTCTGCGGGCACGGCGACGGGTCAGTCCACGTGGGCGACGGCGGCGATCGCGTCGACGATCTTCGTGTAGCCCGTGCAGCGGCACAGGTTGCCGGCGATCGCCTCGCGAATGCGGTCCTCGTCCGCGTCACCGCCCCCGTCGAGGTACGCCCGCGCGGCCACGAGCATCCCCGGCGTGCAGATGCCGCATTGGGCCGCGCCATGATCGAGGAACGCCTCCTGCAGGGTGTCGAGCGACCCGCGCTCCCGCGCAGCCAGGGAGAGCCCCTCGACGGTGCGGACGATGCGGCCCTCGACCTGGCAGATCGGGACGAGGCAGGAATCGACGACCTGGCCGTCGAGGATGACCGAGCATGCCCCGCACTCCCCTTCCCCGCAGCCCTCCTTGGTGCCGGTGAGGCCGAGGTCCTCGCGCAGGACGTCGAGCAGCCGGCGCATGCCGGGCACGTCCACCTCCGCGGGGGCGCCGTTGACGAGGAACCGGTACGCGCTCATGCGGAGGTACCGCCCTCGGCGACTGGGCTCCCGGAGTCGGTCGACCCGTGGAGTGCCGCGAGGATCCGCTCCGGCGTGGCGGGCAGCTCGTGGATCCAGACGCCGGTCGCGTCGTGGATCGCGGCGACGACGGCGGGCGCCGCCACGTCCATCGGCAGCTCCCCGACGCCCTTGGCACCGTGCGGCGCGCCGCTGTACGGCGCCTCGACGAGGATCGTGCGGATGGTCGGCGCGTCGAGCGCGGTCGGGATGAGGTACGTCGCGAGGCGGTCGTTGAGGTACCGCCCGTCGCGCAGCTTGATCTCCTCGATCGTCGCGTAGCCGACGGCCTGCAGCGTGCCGCCCTCGACCTGGCCCTCGCACAGGATCGGGTGGATCACCTTGCCGACGTCGTCGACCGCGATGACGTCGCGAACATGCACCTCGGCGGTGTCGAGGTCCACCTCGACGGTCGCCACCGCGGCGGCCCAGCCGTAGGCGGGATAGGCGTCGCCCATGTACGTGACGTCGTCAAACACGACGCCGGGATAGGGCTCGAACGGCTGGTCGATCCTCGTCCCGCCATGGGTCCGCGCGTCGTCCCGGAACGCCTCGTGGAACGGCACGCCCGCGCTGCGCTCCTCGACCTCGGCCTTGAGCCGGCGCGCGGCGAGGATCGTCAGCCCGCCGACGACCATCACCGTCCGGCTCGCAACGGTCGGCCCGGAATCGAGCACCTCGGCCGTGTCCTGGGGCGCGTACTCGACCCAGTCGACGGGCACGCCGAGCTCCGCCGCGACCATCTGCGGGAACACGGTCTTCGTGCCCTGGCCCATCTCGGTATTGGCGGTGAGGACGCGAATCCGCGCGTCGGCGGTCAGCTCGACGGACGCCACCGACTTGAGCATGACCTCGCCCGAGCCGGTGAACCCGGCGCCGTGCCAGGCGAGGGCCAGCCCGATTCCCGCGGCGATTCGCTGGTCGCCGGTTCGCAGCGCGCCCGTCGGGATCGTGCCCGAGCCGCGACGTGCGGCCGCCTCGCGGCCTGTCCGCTCCCGCACGCGCTCGAAGATGCTCGCGCTCAGCGCCTGCTCGAGGACCTCCTCGCCGGCGACGCTCTCGCGCAGGACCTGGCCGGTCGGGGTCGTGTCATTGAGCCGGTACACGTTCCGTCGACGGATCTCCGCCGGGCTGATGTTGAGGCGCTCGGCGAGCCGGTTGAGCTGGGTCTCGGCGGCGAACTCGGTCTGTGGCGCGCCGAAGCCCCGGAACGCCCCGTTGGGCGGGGTGTTCGTGCGGGTCGCCGTGCCGCGGAGTCGCACGTTCGGGCAGCGGTAGGGTCCGCCCGCATGCAGGACACCTCGCGACAGCACGACCGGCGTCAGCGTGCAGTACGCGCCGCCGTCCATGACGACCTCGATGTCCTGGGCAACCAGGCGCCCGTCGCGTGTCACGCCCGTGCGGTGGCGGACGATGGCCGGGTGGCGCTTCGTCGTCGCCGCGATGTCCTCGTGACGGTCGTAGATCATCCGCACCGGGCGTCGCGCCTTGAGGGCGAGCAACGACGCGTGCAGGGCGATCATCGACGGGTATTCCTCCTTCCCGCCGAAGCCGCCGCCCGTCTCCTCCTGGATCACGCGGGCCTGCACCGAGCTCAGCTTCAGAGCGCGCTTGAGCGCTTTGTGGACGTAGTACGGGCACTGGAGCGAGCCGTGGATGACGATGCCGCCGTCCTCGCCCGGGACGGCGATCATGGCCTGGTTCTCGATGTACAGCTGCTCCTGGTGACCGACCCGGTACTCGCCCTCGAGGATGACGTCGGCGGCGTGGAAGCCGGCGTCCAGGTCGCCCCGCGAGACGTCGTAGTGCGCGAAGACGTGGTCCGACTGCTCCGGGTCGAAGATCGGCGGCAGCGACTCGGTCACGAGCCGGATCCTGCCTTTCAGCTGGCGCAGCGTCTCCCGATCCGGCGCAGCCAGCAGCGCGACGGGCTCGGCGTGGTGCCGGATCTCGCCACCGACCGGCACGAGCAGCGGCTGGTCGTCCTTGATCAGGCTGACGACGTTGTCACCGGGAATGTCCGCGGCGGTCGCGAGGACGACCTTCGACCAGTCGACGTCCGGGTCCGGCTCGATCGCGACGAGCTTGGCCCGCGCCTCGGTCGAGCGGATGGTGATGCCGTACCAGGCGCCCGGGAAGACGATGTCGTCCGTATACTTCGCGGCGCCCGTGAGCTTGGCCGGGCCCTCGCGGCGGAGCGGAAATCCGGACGCGCGACCCGGCACCCGCTGGCCGGGATCCACGATCAGCGCGCGGTCCAGTGTCTCCGTGCCGGGCGTGAGGGTGCGCGTGGGCATCGTTCCCCCTCGAGGCTCCTGCTCTGGGGCCTGTCCGTGGTCTCCGAGCCTACCATCGGAGGCCCGCTCATTCGCCTCCGGTTCGGTCGACTGCGGGCGCCTGGGTGAGCCACAGCCCGCCGATGACGATGCCTGCCCCGACGAAGCTGATCGGTGAGAACGACTCGCCGAGGATGGCGACGGTGAGCGACACGCCGAACAGAGGGATGAGCACCGTGTACGCGCTCGCCCGCGCCGCGCCGATCCGCTGGACGCCGAGGTAGAAGAGCACGAACCCGACCGCTGTCCCGAGCGAGCCGAGGTAGGCCAGCCCCGCCAGCGCCCTGGGCGACGCGGTCGTGAGCGCCCCGAAGCCGACCGGGTCCAGGAGGCCCAGCGGCAGGAAGACCAGCGCACCGAGGGCAGCCGAGACGCACGTGATCGCGGCGACGTGGAACCGCAGCGTCACCTTCCGCCCGAGGATCGTGTAGATCGCCCATAGCAGCGCCGACACGCCATACATGACGTCACCGGTGAGCGCCGCGGGATCGCCCGCGAACGCTGGGCCGACGACGAGCCCGAGCCCGACGAGGCACACGGCGACGCCGGCCGCCTGACGCCACAGGATGGACTCGCCGAACAGGATGCGGGCCAGTGCGAGCGTGAAGATGGGGATGAGGCCGGGCGTGATCACCGCGCCGTGGCTGGCTGGGGCGAGCGTGACGCCGTACAGGAACAGGATGTTGTAGCCAACGACCGAGGTCGCCGTGACGCCGAGCACGATCGGGATGTCGACTCGACGCAGGGGGATCTGGATGCCACGAAGCCGGCACCACCCGAAGAGCAGCACCGCCGCGGTCGCGAACCGGACGCAGGCAACGACCATCGGCGGGATCTCGTGGGTCGCCCATGGTGCCGCGACCCACGTCGCCCCGAACAGGGCGGTCGTGAGCACCAGCAGAACGGCCGCCGTCGGGTCGGTGCCGGCCCTGGGACGCGCGGCGGTGGCGGTCAATCCGGCGGGTCAGTCGCGGCCGCGGCGGAGCGCGCGTCCGGGCAGGGCGCCGGTATGCTCCCCGGCCGCAACCACGCGCGTGCCGTTCACGAGGACGTGCTCGATCCCGTCGGGGAACCGGCGCGGCTCGTCGTACGTGGCGTTCGACCGCACGGTCGCCGGATCGAAGACCACGAGATCCGCCACGAAACCGTCGGCGATGCGGCCGCGATCCCTGAGCCCGAGGCGGCCCGCCGGCCTGGAGGTCATCTTCGCGACCGCATCCTCCAGCGAGAGCAACGCCTCCTCGCGCACGAATTGGCCCAGGATCCGGGGATAGGAGCCGTAGCTGCGCGGCGAGGGCTTGGCCCCGACGAAGGTCGAGTCCGTGCCCACCATCGACACGGGATGGCGGTAGAAGCGGCGGATCCCGTCCGTGTGCGGACCCGGGGTGACCTGGTTGATCCGCAGGCCCTCGGCGATGAGCAGGTTGCAGAGCACGTCGACGATGTCGCCACCGATGTCGGCGCTGACGTCGCCGAGGGTGCGGCCCTCGAACCGGAGGTTCTCCGGCTGGGCGAAGTAGCCGAGCCGGATGTCGGCGAGACCACCCTTGCCCGCGTACAGGACACCGCGGGCCTGGAGCTCGTCGCGGATGCGCGCGCGCAGCGCCGGATCGACCAGGCGCTCCTTCGTCGGTCCGGGGCCACCGGCCTGGACCCACGGGGGCACGGTGATCAGGAGGCGGGTGCTCGCCCACTCGTAGGGGTACGCGTCGAAGGTGACGTCGAGGCCGTCCGCTCGAGCGTCGTCGACGAGGCCGAGCATCTGCTCCGGCGTCCCCGGGAACGTCGCTCGATGGTAGAAGTGGGTGATGTGGGTGGGCGCGCCGCCCCGCCGGCCGATGTCGATCGCCTCGCGGAATGGGTCGAGGAAGCGGTCGCCGAGCGTGTAGCGCACGTGCGTGTGGTAGATGCCACCGAGCCGCGCGGCCTCGTGCGCGAGATTCGCCAGCTCCCCGGTCGACGCGTAGGAGCCGGGCGGGTAGTCGAGGCCCGACGAGATGCCATAGGCACCCTGCTCCATCGCCTCGACGAGCATCGAGCGCATGTCCGCGAGCTCCCCCGCAGTTGGCTGGCGCTCCTCCCAGCCGGTCGTGGCGAGCCGCAGCGCCGAGTTGCCGACGAGGAACGCGACGTTCAGGCCCATCCCTCTGTCGAAGCGTTCGAGATAGGTCTCGACCGAGTCCCAGTCGAGCTCGAGGTTCGGCCGGCCGTCGAGGCCGCCGTTCATCTCGACGAGCTCGTCGAGCCGTTGGCGGCTCGGGATCGGTGCGTACGAGAGCCCGTCGACCCCGACGACCTCGGTCGTGACGCCCTGGCGGACCTTGGGCTCGTGACGCGGTTCGGCGAGGAGCATCAGCCCGGAGTGGCTGTGCAGGTCGATGAACCCCGGCGCGACAACCCGGTCGCGGACGTCCAGCACCCGGTCCGATTTGCCGATCGCGACCTCGATGTCGGTCGGGTCGCGGAGGACGGTCAGGCGAGCGCTTGCGCCGGGGTGCTCGCGCCACACGCCGACGGCGCCGGCGAACCCGGGCGAGCCGGTGCCGTCGACGATCGTCCCGCGATCGATCAGCAGCTCGAAGTGGCGGTCCGGACCGGCCATCGCCACCATCTTGGCAGGCTCGGCGCTGCTAGGATCGCCCGCCGATGCACCTCCCCGAAAAGCCGCCGTTTGCGCTGCGTGCCCGCGTCCTGACGCCGCTCGCGGCCGGCGGGATCGCGGATCATCCCGACGGGGTCGTCGAGGTCGCGGCCGACGGCCGGATCTCCCTCGTCGCCCCGTACGCCGACCGGACGCAGCCGGGCGAGCGCGAGGCGATCGACCTCCGCCCCCTCGTCGTGCTGCCCGGCATGGTCGACCTGCACGCCCATCTGCCGCAGCTGCCGAATGCGGGGCTCGGCGCCGGCCTCGACCTGCTCACCTGGCTCGACCGCTACATCTTCCCGTTGGAGCGCCGTTTCGACGATGCCGAGGACGCCGCCCGCCTCGCTCCAGCGGCGTTCCGCACGTTCGCAGCCGCCGGTACGACGACGGTCGTTGCGTACGGCGCGGTGTTCAAGGCATCGATGGACGGCGCCTTCCGCGCCGCCGAGGCACACGGCATCCGGGCGATCCTCGGCAAGGTGATGATGGATCGAATCACCTACGACGAGACGATCGACCCTGCGACGATCCTGGACCGGTCCGTGCGGGAGTCGGAGGAGCTCATCGCGACCTGGCACGGCGCGGATGACGGCCGGCTCGGCTACGCGGTCACGCCCCGTTTCGCGGTCTCGTGCACCGCCGAGATGCTCCGCGAGTCCGCCGCGCTCGCCGCGCGGACCGGCGCGTGGTGGCAGACCCACGTGAGCGAGGACGCCGGCGAGATCGAGGAGGTCGGCCGGCTCTTTCCCGAGGCGCGCGACTACGTCGACGTGTACGACCGTGCCGGCGGACTCGGGCCGAAGACGATCCTGGCCCACGCGATCCACCTCTCGGAGCGCGAGCTGGCGCGGCTCGTCGAGACGGGCACGCGGGTCGCCCACTGCCCCGCGTCGAACCTGTTCCTGGCATCGGGGATCATGCCGCTCGCTCGCTACCAGGACGCCGGGCTGGGGATTGGCCTCGGCTCGGATGTCGCGGGCGGACCGGACCCATCGATCTTCTCGGTCATGCGTGTCGGGGCGTATGCGCAGGCCGCTCTGCGGACCATCGTCGGCGAGGGGCGGACTCTGCTCGGCCCGCTCGACTGGCTACGGCTGGGCAGCTACGAGAGCGCGCGTGCGCTCGGGCTGGAGTCGCGCATTGGCTCGATCGAAGCGGGCCGCGATGCTGACCTGATCGCCGTGGATCCGCGCTTGACCGCCGCGAGCCGCGAGCTGCCCTACGACGCCGGCCGCGTTGAGGCCGCGGACGTCATGAGCCGGCTGATCTTCCGCGCCCACCCGGACATGGTCCGAGGCGCGTGGGTCAGGGGCCGGAGACTCGAGGGACCACTACCGCCGAGCTGAGCGCGAAGCCGGACTAGCGCGGGCTCAGCGGGCGCAAGGCGACGACGAGCAGCCGAAGCGAGCGCACGCCAGTGCGTGAGTGAGGCCGCGCAGTCGGCAACGCCGCGCCGCGGCCCGATCAGCCCGCGCTACTTGCGCTTGGTGCGGAACTGGTTGAGGTGCGTCGTCCAGTCGGACCCGCCGGTGGCGTTCGTCGCGCAGCTGCCGTGCCAACCGCAGACGCAGGTGATCGTCTGCTCGCGATGCTTGTACTCGTCGATGACGTGGCGCAGCGGCTCGGGCTCACCGGTTCGGTTCGCGGGGCGGGTCAGGGACAATGGACGACCGTTCAAGGATGGGCTCCTGGGCATGCCGGGCCGCACTCGGGGGGCGGCGTCGGGCAGAACATTATCGCCGATCTGGCGATTCCTCGTCGGACGGGGCCTCGCCGCTGGCCGCGGCTTCGAGCGCGGCGAGCTCGGCGTCCAGGTCGAGGCGAGGGCGATGCTGGCGGACCGTCGGTGCCTCGTGCTCGAGCCGCAGGACCAGGCGGTTGATGTCCGCGACCAGCGCGCCGATCGCGTCGCGATCGCGAGCTCGCACCGGCGACCCGGCGCGCCGAACCCGGGCCACAACGGCGTCGCGCCGACCAAGCAGCACGCGGATCTCGGCGTCGGTCGCGATCCAGCCGGGCGCGAAGCCCGCCTGCTTGAGCACGTGATGCGCCAGCGCCATGTCCGATCCGTCATCGTCGATGGGGATCGGCCCGCCGCGGAACGGCAGGTTCTCGAACTCGCCGGCGTCCATGGCCTCACGGATCTGGCGCTCGACGACGCTCTCCCAGCTCGGGCCGAATTGCGGCCGGCCCTCGCCATCGCGCCGCAGCGGGCTCATGGCCGCCTCAGAGCACCCTGCCCGGGTTCAGGATCCCGAGCGGGTCGAGCGCGTCCTTGATGGCGCGCATCGCAGCGACGGCCCCCTCGCCGCGCTGGATCGGCAGCCACTCGCGGCGTGCCGCGCCGATGCCGTGCTCCGCGGTGACCGTGCCGCCGAGGTCGAGCGCCGCTCGGAAGATCTCGTCCCGGACGAGATGGGTCAGCCGCGCCGCATCCGGGTCGTCGCGGGCAAAGATCAGGTTCGGGTGCAGGTTGCCGTCGCCCGCGTGGCCGAAGGTCGCGCAGCGCACGCCGTGCGCGCCCGCGATGCGCGAGATCGCCGCGAGGAGGTCCGGCACGCGCGCCCGTGGCACGCCGACGTCCTCCATCCGCACCGTCCCCTGGCGCTCGAGCGCCCGCAGCGCGAGCCGGCGAGCCTGGCGCAGCCAGTCCGCCTCCTGGGCGTCCTGAGCGCGGACGATCGACGTCGCACCCGCGGCCTGGATCGCCGTCTCGGCCTCATCGAGCTCGCCGGCCGCCGCCGCGCCAGGCGCGTCGGACTCGACCAGGAGCATCGCCGCGGCATCCCGATCGAGCCCGAGCTGGTGGGCGTCGTCCACGGCGACGATCGTCTCGTGGTCCATGAGCTCGAGCGTCACCGGGACGATTCCCGCCCTGGTCATTGCTGCCACGGCCTCGCCGGCCGCCTGGAGCGAGCCGAAGAACGCGAGCATCGTGGCGCGGGGTCCCGGCAGTGGTCGGAGGCGGAGGATCGCCTCGGTGATGATCCCGAGGGTGCCCTGGGACCCCACGAACAGGTGCGTCAGCGAGTAGCCCGCGGTGTCCTTGACGTTGCGGCCGCCGGTGCGGATCACGGTGCCGTCGGCGAGCACGACCTCGAGTCCCAGCACCCAGTCGCGAGTCTGGCCGTACTTCACGCAGCACAGCCCGCCGGCATTGGTGCCGAGATTGCCGCCGATCGAGCACTGCTCGTAGCTGGCCGGGTCCGGCGGGTAGAACAGGCCCTCGGCGGCGACGGCCTTCTTGAGCTCCGCGTTGATCACGCCCGGCTGGGTGATGACGCACAGGTTGTCGCGGTCGATCTCGAGGATCGCGTTCATGCGCGTGACCGCGATCGTCAGGGCGCCCTCGATGCCCGCCGCGCCGCCGGACAGCCCCGTTCCCGCGCCACGCGGGACGACCGGCACGCGATGCCGCGAGGCGAGCCGCAGCAGGGTCGCCACCTCCTCGGTCGAGGCCGGAAGTGCGACCGCGCCGGGAAGCCCCGCGGTCAGGTACGCGGTCTCGTCGAGGCGATAGCTCTCGCGGTCGGCGACGTCGGTGAGGAGGCGGAGCTCGGGCAGCTCGGCGGCCACGTCGGCGAGCAGGGCATCGATCGCCGTCACGGTCTGCATCGCGCTGATCCTACGCGGAGTCAGGCGCCGAGCAGGTGCTCCTGCGCCTGCGGGCCTGCGCCAACTCGCCGGTCGGCGCGCAGCGCCTGGGGCATGTGCCGGAACGAGGGCGGGAGCATCGGCCGCCAGGCCTCCCACGTGGCGACGAGCCAGGTCGAGACGACCTTCTGCCGGAGGCCCCACGAGAGCCGGTAGCCATCGCGGACCCGCGCGGGCAGGAGCCCAATCGAAGGCCAGAACAGCCACGCGTAGGCGCGCGCCGGCACGGCGTCGAGCGCTGGCGCGAGGCGGTTGAACGGCCACGCCGCGGCCGCCACGGCCGGGCCGAGCGGCGGGTGCAGGATGCCGTCGGCGAGCTCGCGGGCGAGGTCGCCGACCTCGATCGGACCGCCCGGCGAGAGCATGTCATCGAGGTAGGTCTCGAATGCGTCGAGGTCCGCGGGGAGCTTCGAGGCCGGGATGCCGAAGGCTCGACCGACCGGCAGCGTCTCCTCGTAGTAGCGCGCCCGAGCGTCGCGCGGGAGCCGCTCGATCCAGGCGTCGTAGGCGGCGATCGTCGAGTCGACCAGGGTCGCGTGGACCCATAGGGACAGGTCGGGGTCCATGGCGCTGTAGCGGCTGCCGTGCCGTTCCCTCGCGCTCGCGTCCAGCACGGCGCCCCGAATGCCGCGGTGCAGCTGGTTGAGGCGGCGAATCTCACCGCGCGCCTCCCCGGCCGTGCCGTAAACGATGCGCAGGTACGACTTCAGGGTGCCCGACAGGCGCTCCCACGGGTCGCTCCGGAAGTCCGAGTGCTCGGCGACGCCCGACGCGACGAGCGGGTGGGCGATCTGCAGGAGGAGCGCCCGCGGGCCGGCACCGAGCAGGAGCATCGCCTCACGGTTGAGCCGCCACGCCTCGCTCTTCGGCCCATAGAACCCGCCCTCGACGATCTCGGCAGCGGGCGTGTTGTCGACCAGTGGAACGCCCTACCTGTCGCCCGGCCGGCGCCCGACGAACCACCACGCGACGGGGAACGCCGCGGCGGCGAGCGCGAGCTTGAGCGCGTCCCACCAAATGAATGTCTCCATGCCGAGGTGATACGCCTTGTTGAGGTCGCCACCGAGGACGACATAGGCCAACCAGGGCACGCCGACTGCATAGATCGCGAGGCTGCCGAAGAGCATCGCGCCGACCGCGCCGGGGATTGTCCGATCCCAGCCCAGCTCTGCCAGCCGCCCCACGATCGCGGACGCGAGCACGAACCCGACGATGTAGCCGCCACTGGCACCGAGGACGATGTCGAGGCCGTGCTTGCCGCCGGCGAAGACGGGCAGCCCGATCGCGCCGATCAGCAGGTACAGCCCGGATGCAGCGATGCCGCGCCGGAATCCGAGCGCGCCCGCCGACAGCAGCACGCCGAACGTCTGGAACGTGTACGGCACCGGGTTGCCCGGGACGTAGAAGTAGATCTGGGCGCCAATCGTGATCAGCAGGACCCCGATGAGGATCAGCGCGACGTGCCGGGCACGCGTGTACATCCGCTCGGAGACGCGGATGGGCACGAGGAAATCGCCGATCGTCAGGCCGCGCTCCTGGGCGGGCAGGCGATCGATGCGCGGCATGCCGATCGTCATTCCGGACCTTCCTCCACGGCACGGCGACCACGTGCGCGAACGTGGCTTGGGGATCGTTCGCAGGCCGGCCGAGTCTAGCAGAGGGCCGCCGCTCCCCCGCCGGCCGGATTGGGTCCCGCCGAACGGATCAGTCGAAGCGGAGGGCCTCGACGATCGAGACGCGCGCCGCGGCACGAGCCGGGTAGAGCGCGGCGAGGGCCGGCAGCACCAGGCCGAGCACCGCCGCGACACCGATGGGCAGCCATGGAAGGCCTCCGGGAGTGCCGAGGCCGCCCCCGACCTGGAGCAGGACCGCGCCGGCGCCGAGGCCGGCAACGGCGCCCAGGACCACCCCGACGATGCCCAGGATTCCCGCCTCCACGACGACCATGCGCATCGCCTGGCGTCGGCTCATGCCGATCGCCCGGAGGACGCCGATCTCGCGCACGCGCTCGAGCACGCCCATGGTCAACGTGTTCACGATCCCGAGGGCAGCCACGAGGACCGCGACGAGGGCGAGGGCGTCGAACACCCCGAAGACACGAGCCAGCGCCTCGGCGACGGCACCCTGGATCCGTTCGATGGGGTTCGCCTCGAGGGCGAGTGACTGGGCAGTGGCACGGAGGCCCGGTGCAGCCTGGGCCTCCGCGCCGGGGAGGAAGCGAACGGCGTACGCGTCGGCGCCGAGGACGCCGAGCGAGGTGGTTGCGTCATGCCAGCCGACGAGGATCGCCTCGCCACTGGTACCCGGCATCGACCGCTGGACGATCGCCGCGACGCGGAGGTCCACGGAGCGGACGGCGTCGACCGGGATATGCATCGTGTCGCCAACGGCGAGTCCGAGCCGTTCCGCGAGACCCGCCGGCACGATGGCCGAGCCACCTGCGTCGAGCGCCCGGAGGGCGGCGGCGCGGTCGCCGGCGACCGCGGTGAGGCGGCCATCGGCGAGGAAGTCGGCACCGACGACGGCCGCGGCATCGAGCCGCAGGCCGCGGAATGCCATGTCGAATGAGGCGATGGGCGTGACGCGCCCCACGCCGGGAACGGCGGCGAGCTGCTCCTGGACCTCTTCGTCCGGACCGATCGGCCGGATCGAGGTGACCACCTCATCCCCCGGCACGACATCCTCGAGCCAGGCGAACGCGGCGGCGCGGGCTGCCTGCGCGGACCAGCCGAGCGCCACGATCATGGCCAGGCCGATGACGAGGGCGCCGAGGGTGAGGGTCGTTCGGCCGCGGTCCCGGGCGAGCGAGCCACGGGCGAGGCGCGCCTCCAGCCGCAGCACGAGCGACACGGGGTAGCCGAGGACGCGGGCCAGCGGGCGGACGAGGAACGGTGTGAGCATCGTCGCGACGAGGAGCACGCCGTAGACCGCGAGCGCGCGGCCGGCTCCGGAAGCAGAGGCGACGGGGGGCCAAGCGAGCATCGCCAGGATTGCCACGACGACGAAGATGAAGCCGATCCACGCGAGCCGGCCGCGCCGGACGCGCGGCAGGTCGAGCCGCGCGCGCAGGGCCTCGACGGGCGAGATGTGGGCGGCCGCGAGGGCCGGCTCGATCGCAGCGAGGACGGTGATCCCGATCCCGACGAGGGCCGCGGTGAGCGCACCCGCCGGATCGACGGCCCGAATCGCCGCCGACAGACCGGTGGCGTCACTCACGGCGCCGGCCATGAGCATCGCCATCAGCCAACCCGCGAGGACACCGAAGGCGGCACCGATGACGCCCAGCGCCAGGGCGCCGCTGAACACGAACCGGCTCAGCTGACCACG
>Ga0070708_100000977_pt1 | contig 21780 bp, 31 predicted proteins | sample KBSK5503metaG_FD_65469 | JGI IMG/M metagenome (GOLD analysis project Ga0070708, IMG submission 65469) | Corn, switchgrass and miscanthus rhizosphere microbial communities from Kellogg Biological Station, Michigan, USA - KBS K5-50-3 metaG | ecosystem: Host-associated > Plants > Roots >... | reverse complement strand
TTGTTTCTGTCTTGCTCCCATGTGATATCCGCTCGCTTTCCTCTCGGAGTTCGATCCATAAGCAGTAGGTTATAACTCTTTCGCTCCTTTTGCAAGCTAAATGCAGATTGACCCACTTAGGAGACGAAAAGCATGTTGGGCCTCAATTGGCTGATGTACATTGGAGCGATTTTAATCTTGCCACTACCCATTGGTCACATGTGAGGATGTTAGGGGATGAGTTTAAGGCACGACAGAAAAACAAAGATAGTAAGGTGAAAGACAATGACATACGATTTAAAGAGTTAGAGCAGGCGGTTCGAGCCAATCGTCAACTTGCAATTGCACTACAGAACCAAGGGCTGAACGAGGATGCAGCGCGGTTTGCCTATTGTGCTCAGAAGCTTCAGCGCGTGGTCTTGCGACTACAAAAAAAGTTCGGCCAATATCTCTTTTCTGGTTTTCTTGATCTCCTTGCAGGCTATGGTTATCGTCCAGGCCGAAGTGTCATTTGGTATCTGGTTACAATCTTTGGATTTGCACTCGCCTACTTTGCAATTGGACATGTACCATTCTTTCCTGATGCATTCGTGTTTAGCCTAACCTCATTTCATGGTCGCGGCTTCTTCCCAGGTCTAGGTAGCGGGAATTCATTGCATAATCCCTTAGTGATACTGGCTGCGTTTGAGGCGGTTATAGGGCTGCTAATTGAAATCAGTTTTATTGCTACCTTCACCCAGCGCTTCTTTGGGAGGTGATACCTCATTGTTCGGCTTACATACATTTCCACTGAGCGGTCTTAGTCGCAATGTCTCTATAGAAAAACCAGCTTTGCCACGAAAGGTTTGCCGCGAGGACTGGTACAACAGGCAAGACGAGCACACTTTGTTCTGAAAACGTGCTGAATTTTCTCGGCAACGCTTTGCTTCCGAAATCGCAGGAGCGGCAAATCTCTCTGACAACGTATCTCTATAAAGCTGAACAGTTCATGCTCAACTTGTGGCAAAGGTATGGTTCAATATTGGCAATAGTGCCTGACAAAGCACACTAGCGCGGCATTTGTTAGCAAAAACCACTTTCTGTCAAATGGCCCATTTCCGCTGGAATCCTTGTCCTACCCCTGTTAGGTGCGTGGCCTTTTTGTCTATCTGGCGAACAAACGAGGCGGGCCAGCCACGGACGCCGCGTACTCCCGATAGCGATTCGCCCAGTAGTCTGAAAAGCACCACATCCTCAAGGCCAGGTCCAATCCGTGCATAATTTGGTAACTGCCGTCCTGAAACGCAACAAGCGCTTTGTGGTAGCCGAGGTGAAAGGCTTCCAGGTAGATCCGCTCATAGAGTTGGGGGTCTGAGCTTCCCCATTTATGACGGTAACACTCTATCTTGGCCCACCCAGCTACGTCCACGTAGCGGTCCTGCTTTTCGTATACCTGCTCATATGCATAAGCCATGCCGTGAGTAGCACCGTCCACCCACACCGCTTTTGCCCCCTCCGGCAGCACATAGCACACCTTCCGGAGTCCTTCATCCTCATAGTTGTGTTGCATAGTTGTCTATACTCTCCTCAACTGCGTCAGCTGCTGCAAAATGCGCCCAACCTGCTCTTGTCGGCGCTGCAGGTCCTGCTCTGCGTCATCGCTCATCTCCCCCTCCTGTGGCTGATACACTCGCACGCCTGGTACACTTGGTATACCGCTTGCAGGAGCATTGAGACTCGTCACCGCAAACGGAATATCCCCGCCATCAAAGAGCAAGGCACAGGCCATACTGTCTGTATCGACTTGATCATCATGTGCTGCTTTCGGGAACATCAACAACTCTTGCTCAAAATCCTCCAGCCATGCTGCCCACTTCGGATGATAGACTTTGCCCCCAGCATAGAAGATGGCAGCAGTGGAAGCGCGACTTACCTTATCTGCCACCGGATAGAACGGTGTCACGGGAATACCGAGCGGTAAGAGCTGCTGCACTAAGGCTAACTGATAGGCCACTCCCTCCACGTGTATCGACTCATAGCGCCACCGTGCGTGAGCCGCCTTGATGCTCTCCTGCTGCTTCGGGTTATCCATACGATCACGAATGACCTCCCACAGCAGCAAATCATTTTGTGGCGTTATGAGCCATGTTGCAATCACGGTGTAGTCGGCAGTCGTCCGCTGGGAGATAGCCAGATCAATCGTGCCAATGCGTCGGCAGTCCCTGAGCGCATAATGCACATCCCCCGCAGGCGTTTCCAGAGCAATATACTCACCCTCAGCTCGATAGCGACGAATCCACTCCTGCTTGAAAATCGCCCCGCCCGCTGGGACAGGGCGTTGCTGGTATTGTCCAGCGTAGCCCACAGGGCCAAGGGTTCTTTTTGCTTTTTCGATCTCAGTAGGGCCAACACGCTCAGGCCAGAGCAGTTCGCCTTCCCGGGTACGCCAGTCACGCCACCCGATGCTTGTATACCTCTTGCTCGTTGGCTCCTCGTACTCAGCGGGCAGATTGAGGTGGACATAATCGCCTTGCTCGAGCACATGCCCTGCCAGGTCTTTCTGGTGCAGGCGCTGCATTACGATCACCCGCGCACCCGTCTTAGGGTTGTTGAGGCGCGTGCTCATCGTGCGATCCCACCAGTCAAGCACCGTCTGCCGCTGCACATCACTCTCTGCCTCTTTAGCATTATGGGGATCGTCGCAATTGTGGGTTAAGATACCATTGGCAAAGTAGTTATGGTTATCTTTTACTCTGAGGTTGTAGACGGTGCTGAGCGGTTCAATGGGTGTAACAGCGACGACAGATACCGCTTCCAGTCCCGTAGTTCGTTGCCCTTGTTCGGTATCTGGCTGTGACATGATTGGCAGAGTGATATCAAGTTGTCCAAGGCATCGTTGCCCTTGTTGTAGTCGATATGATGTACGTCCAGGGCTTTTCCATTCTCTACCTGTGTTTTGTGGCAAATCATACACTGGTATCCATCTCGTTTGCGCACCTGACTGGCTATACGTTTGAATTCCTTGCTGTATGGATGTGGCTGTGTTCTCCATCCACCATCTACATAATTGCCATTGTGTTCGCCAGCTATATAAGTGCGATGTGCAATACTGGCACACTCTCTGGAACAAAACTTGCGCTTGCCAATATCTCTTGGATAGATTAGTATATCTTTGTCGCACGCTCCACATTGAATAAGGATTTTTTGCTGATGCTTGGGATGCTTCTCTCCATGAAATACCTTTGACCGACATGCTATTGAGCATGTTACTGCTTTGCGTCGTCTGGCATCTCCTGGCTCCAGATAGAATATTTTTCCACACCCCTGACACACTCGTTCGACCCGCACACCTCGATACTGAGAGTTGTTTTGTCCCTGTTGCCACACACCATGACATTTGTGAGAACATACGATGACCTTGGTATTGCGGGCAAGATGGGCTGGCGCTCGATTGAACTCCTTGTCGCACACTTGACAGATTGCTTTCATAGACGGTATCCCCTACCCATATGTCTTTGGCTTGAATATAGCCCTTGCCATGCACATAAATGGGGTGTGTAGCGGTACAACGGATGATAGTCCCATTCGCACACGTTACCTGTACGCAAGCGCCCCCTAGATTGCATCCATAGGCTTCTATCGGTTTATACTCAGCAAGGCTAAGGGCGTGATTATATGATAACACATTTACGGGTAGTTGTCTATCTACAATGGCCTGTATAGCCAGTTCACCCTGGTCAGTTTGAATTTTTGTATCACCAGAAAGGCATACGACGATATCGCCGCCTTCCCCTGTTGCGGCGCTATCGGTGGAGACTGCCAGGCGGTAGCCCATACGAGAATTCTCAAAGCGCCCTTTGGCATTCTGATCCGGTTGAAGCGAAAACGACCAGCCGAAATTTCTTTGATACCAGGGAGAATCGATGATCTGGCGGCACTTGCGGTTGTCACGGATGGAGAGAGAGAGCGCATAGCTAGCAAACATCCAACGAACATGGGGGGTATCAATCCAAGTCCACATGGGCCACATGACAGCCACGCAGGTACTTTTCATATGACGTGGGGGAACGGTAATGAGCAGGTTTCGGATCTCTCCATCAGTCACAGCCATGAGGTGTTCACACATGACCTCAATATGCCGGCCGTGCACGTAGGGTGTAGCAGGTTCTACAATGTGCCACGCCTGCCGTACAAAAGCAGCCAGGTCGCGCCGCGCTAGTTCTGCTCTCGCCTCTTCACGTGGCGACGGCCGCCCATAGTCAATCCTCTTCGTCTTCCCCACTACCACCGTCTTGCCCTTGCCCTTCCTCCACCTCATCCAGAATCGCCACCAAGGCCGCCAGTTGTGTATTGGTGAGTTGGGTCACATCGATCATGATTTTGCCCCGTGTCGGAGCCTCCAGCGGTTCGCCATCCTTGCCGGTGAGTTCTTTACGCTCGGTAGCTGCCCCACGTGCAATGCGTTCTAAGTCAGTGGAGACCTTAAACAGTTGCACCGCTGCCTGGCTTCCAAAGCTCTTTGCTTTTACAAGCGTGTCGATCTGCTTCACCGCCTGCAGCGCATTGGCTTGTCCCATCACGGCATGGCGCTCATTCATCTGCTCCAAGGCTTCCTGGTTCTTACGCTCGCGCTCCGTACGCTGCTCAGCATCATACGCAGCAACACGCTTGACCCAGTGATAGTCAGATGACCACGTTTCTAATTGCCGAGTATATCCCGCTGGTTTGCCGAGTTTCTGAGCGAGTTTGGCAAGACTACGTGAGGATCCTAAGAGACAGTATTCTTGAAATGCAGCGGCAGCCTTAGGGGTCTCTTTGGGGGCCTCTTGCTGTGGCACCATCTCACCTCCTCCCTCTCAACTCAACATCACTTCATAGAGAGTCGGCCAGCGCTGGTCCCCTTCGTCCTCAATCTGCCAGCGCTGACATGCTCTATAGTCAGTATAGCGCTAGGGCCACCTGGGCGTCTCACCGCGGCACACCCTACAGATCAACGTCCTTTCACGAAAGACGACATCGATACTATGGCAATGTTTGCAGGCTACTTCCCCAGGATGACGGTTCGTGTCAACCGGCGTCCAGCGGGGGCTGATATGACCGCACGTGTAACATTCCACGCCATGCCCATTCGCATAGGTAAGCAGCACAGTGCTCCCGCAGTTCTCGCAGTTCGTTCGGCTGTATTGCTGGCTCCCGCCCTGTGTACGGCTATTGGCAGCCGGCTTAGGCGCTGGTGTTTGCTTTAGCAGAGCAGCGACCTGAGCCCTCCGCACACGCACCTCATCCCACGCAAGCATCTCGTTTATCTCCGCCAGGCTCCGCCCTCGCGCGAGGTTGCGTGCCTGTTTCTGTCGCGGGGATATAATAGCGGCTTGTTTGTCCATGGTTGTATTCCTCCTCACTTCACTTCCATCATCCGAAAGCTGGCGGATGATCCAGATAACAGACCGTGATATCGCCTGCTGTTGTTCCAGTCCAGGAATAGTACAGCCCCTGATCACATGAGCAATGGAACCAATAGGTGGCTCCGGCAGTGGTTGGGCTAATTGCTGCAATGGCGCCTCCTGCCCGTGGCAACATACCAGACAAGCCGTTATAGATCGTGAGCGTGTCCGCTGACCCGGCCTTATTCACCACGATATGAGACAGCCACGCACCGTCAACTGAATAAAGGTTGGAGTTGATTGCATACGAGTTCACGAAGTTCGCATTGAAGGTGGTACCTGTGACTGACAGCACCGTGATGAATTCCTGAGTCGAACCATTGACGACGCTCAGCTTTTTTCCTTTTGTGATACCCACCATGCTGGCAGGCGTCACCGTTACGTTATTGCCTGCCGTAATAGCAGCGGCGATGGTGGTGACGACAGCCGCCCCTATTGGCGTTGGGTTGGCGGCCAGTGCTGCAAAGTGAAACGGCTGGTATTCTGGTATCGGCGCGAGTCGTTGATGTCGCTGTGTTGGCATTGTCCTGCCTCCTCCCTACTACCTGCTACTGTTGTACTGCGTCAACTCACGGTAGAATTGCCGATCACGTTCTAATTGCTCGACCTGGCGCACGTAGTCCTTGATCTCATAGCGCCGCTGATCGATGAGATTGAGACCTCCCACACTGGTGAGGACCAGGTAAATGAAATCTTCAGGAAGGGCAAGCCGACGCACCGCCATGCGAGTATCTATTTGCGGCGTTGGTTCGATGGCAGGATGACCCATGCGCATGCTGTGCTCTTTAAGCTCCTGCAACACATCAAGACTCTTGAGCATGCGCTGAGCGAACTTGACCGCTGGCGCTACCTCTGGCTCTGGCTTCTCTAGCGGACTGAGTTCCTCTTCCAGCTTGCTTGCCAACTGAGGCCAATCTGCGAGCCGTTCGGCAATGCTCTCTTGTCGAGCGAGACGCAGAGCACGTTGTTCCGCAAGTGCTTCTTCACGTGTGCGCTCAGCCTCCAGCAAGCCGCGCATCTCGCCGGCGATCGCCATGTAGAGTGCCTGCCCTAACGCTTCCTTGCGCTCCTGTTTCTCTGCCTTCAGTTCGCTTCGTGTCTGTTGAAGCGCTTCGAGCGTCTGCTGATCCTCCTCCAATTGCTTGTTGATGGAGTCGGATTCGACCCTGGCCTGAGTATTTTGCGTAGAGTACTTGAGTTGCGTCTCTTGAAACTCCTGTTGCAGCGTGGCCAACTCTGCCTCAAGCGTTTTGACGTTGGCGGCGGTCGCCTTTTCAGAGCGTCCGCCTTTGGCAATACCTGCCGCGATACGAGCGCGTGAGAGTTTTTCTTGAGCTTGATCAACCTGCTCGCGCAACTGGGCAACGGATCGGGAATGCTCCAAGGTGAGCCCTTCCAGTTCATCCAGACGGGCAGTCCTGCGTCTCATCTCGGACTGCAAATCAGTGATTTGCGTGGTAATCGCCTCGAGAGCAGCAGATGTTTTGCTGAGCGCGCCGCGCAAGTCATCGGGGGTTTCAGGTTCGGGTTCGGTATGGGTTCCAGTCTGTTCAACCGGGGTTGTCATTTTCGGCAATGTTGTAACCTCCTCACTGCCACTTATCCACCATACTCTTTTACAGGCTGTAAAAGAGTATCTTGACTAATTATACGTTAATCCAAGGGGTCTAAGTCTTCTCGTCTTCCGGGGCACCTCCTCCTCAAGACATAACCAGCAGGTGATATGCTTCACTTGGGTTGATGCCGCCGAGCAGATCTTCTTCCTCTTCATAATGACATTCCTGCCGCTTGGCCTTCGCCTGGCGCTTCTCATCTTTGCGAAACGTGGTCCAATCATCGAATCCCCAGCAGAACCAGGGTCCTTTCTTGGCAGTGATGATCACCACCAGCTCGCCGTTGGCAATTCTATGAAGGTGAGCCGATCTGGGGCCATATTGGTCTATGACCAGCTCACAGAGATACTGCGCCTCTTGTTCAGTCATGCGATCTTGATCCTCCTACACACCTCACACTCGAATCGCTGTTCACTTGGCACATAGCGCCAATATTTACGATGGTTCGGAGACGAGGGACACACGCTGATATCCGCCCATCGTATAAGCAAAGCCAACCCTTTCCGATGCTTCTTAAGCGCCCTGGTGATCTCCTGGGTGAGCAGTGGTGAAGGCCAGACCTCGCGCTCAGAAATCAGGATGAGCCGGCGCTGACTCAACTCTTGAAGCAATTCGTCAATTGACACTAACCACCTCCATACTTCTACCTATGCCACCCTCCTGTGCTGAAGAGCCAGCCTGATGGTTCGCTCACGGTAGTCGGTACGCTCCCACTTCTCGCGATAGAGCTTCGATTGTCGAAAGAGTCTATCGATCGTAGACACATCCCCATCCGCCCAGTAGGCGAGCATGCGACAAAGCGCCTGGTCGGCCTCAGAGTGCGAGGAATAGCCTGCTATACTGCCATCATCGTATAAGGCTCGAAACTTTGCACCGTTGGGTGCATTCCTGGCCTTGCGTAGCACTTCGTCGTCAGAACACGAGTGAGGGAATTCGGGCAACGTTGCCCGAATTGGCGGCGCTTCTGGGGGCGCAAGTTCAGCATACCAGGCGTCGAGTTCAGTCTGGCGATCCTCTATCTGGTCGGGTGTGCCTGGCAGGTGATTCCCCCAAGTGAAAAAGCGGTCATGGTCATATAACTCGATACCCGGCCAGCGACACCGCGGCCCTGGTTTCTTGCCCCACACGATGATACGTACGCCTTCATCGCTGGGTGTGACGTAGGTACAGGAAGCAAGGCGAGCAATGATAGCTCGCGCTTCCTCTGAGATCTCGCCTGTTTCCTTGTTGCGGCAATTGTCCAGATCCGCACCGGTGAAATCGCCAGTGCACATAAAGCCAATACCATCAAACGGCTTCTTCCAGCGCTCCCGCTGCGATCGCTCATAGAGCGCCTGAGCCTGCTCATACGAGCGCCAGGTCGCGGGATCGGTCGAGCTCGCCTTTTGCGGATAACGCCCCGGTTCTGCGATATAGGGAACTTTGGTGAGCCTGCCTTTTTCATCCGACTCATAGCGCCAGCAGCACCAGATGGGCAGAGATCGCAATGCAGCAGGAGGACATGTGTCTACGATACCCGTTTCAACTTGAGGAAGTATAGGGACAGAGTATACTTCCTCAAGTTGCTCTTTGCTGGCTTCGATTTCTACATCATCAAGGCTGTCAGGGGAGCAAAAATCAAGTTGATTTTTGCTGGCTTCAGGCTGCTCTACAGGCGCGTTTACGAGTACTTCATCAGAGACACGGCGCTCTTCATCCCACTCATGTGTGCCACAGTTCGGACAGATATGCTCTCGTTGTACCTTTCGGATGTGGTCCTTTGCCTTCATCATGGCGCCACACTTCTTACATTTCTTGCGCCCGGCGTCCTTGCGCTTGCCGCCCCACTCGATAGGGGTTTGTGGCCGGTAGCGCTCGGGATGATAGGTGATGTCGCGTTCTTTGATGTAGGTTTCCAGATAATACCCCTGTGGGTAGCGTTCCCGGTCGGTTGTGGGGACTCTGACAACAAGCCGGTCGAAGATGGGAACACGACCAACATCCGTCTCAACTTCCATCCCATCATGAATGCGTATTTCTCGTGAAAGTGTGCCCAGGTTATCCATGAGCGTCCCGTAACTTTGTCCGGCCATGGATGCAGCATTCCAGCCATCTAGCTTGATAAAGTCGTGCTCATCGCGCTCGCTTTTGTGCTCGTGCAGATACCGGACGGTTGCAAGGATTGAGGCTTTGTGGGAGATCGTGAGCGTGTTGGCCTTGACCTCGAACAAATGCTTCACAAAGGCGTGCTCTTGAGAGAGCTGGTTGTAGTCCTCAGAGAGCTGGTTGTAGGCTGCACGGGAGCGGGTAAGTTCTGCCTCGAGTCTTTCTATCCGTTCTTCGATCTCAGCCGAGTAGGTGATGACCATGTGCCGCTCGGACTGGACTTCTTCAGGCAAAACAGTTGCAGGAAAAGCGGTTTGCGTCACCTCAGCGCCTCGCTTCCAGCGATTTGCCAACACAGGACTATATCACACATATGAAAGTGTGGTACACTGTGCCCATGGGGGGGTGTTTGCATTTTTTGCCGGCATGCTGTAGAATGTAACCAGCAAAAAATGTAACGTGAGTTACAGTTCATAGATACTCTCCTTTGAAGCGCTAGCCCTTGCCCGGCTGGCGTTTCTGCTACATTGGCCTATAAAAAAAGTGCCGTCCATGTTCCTTCTTACGAAAAGTAAGTGTTGCATTTCGACGGCACGTATGGTATTCTGTTTACATGCCGTCAGACGCCGTTTCAAGCAGTACTCGCAAAAGAAAGCTTGGAGCGGCGTTGCTGCGTTTTGGTTATAATTTCCGGCAATAAAAAAGCGCATAAGCCTGGGGTAAGGGCTTATGCGCTTTGGTTTTTATTCTGTTCTGTATCCCAGCTGCATTCATCTCATCATCCTCTTCCACCTCGCCACCGTGGCGCAGCTCGTTGTGTGTGCATTGTACCACTCCTCCTTGCCCGGTGCAATTGGATAAAGCGCACAATGCTGTCAGTTTGCTTTTGTATAGGTTGTTAGATGAGTTCATGTGTCAACTCTTCCATAGGACCACTAGCGGAGTTGACCCTTTTCGTGTATACTAGTTTCAAGGAGGTCAACTCCATGACACTGTTAGGATGAGCGCCGATCACTTTCTGAGGGGGGTCGGCGTTTTGCTTTTTCTTACCTGCCACCACGCCACATGACCACCGCTCACGCTCTTCCGCTTGTTGCTCCTACACGGCAAGCGGTTTTTCCTCAACCGCTGTCTCCCAACCCGGCCATTGACGCGCTTTCGCTGTGTCTGTTTGGTGCTGGAGCCGGGCCATGCATGCTTGCACGTGAGCATCCGTGAACCGCCAATCCTTTCCGGCTTTAAACCCACGCAGAATCCCGTCACGCAGCCAGCGTGCCGCGGTTGACTCATGCACTCCAAAATAGGCGGCGACTTCTTGGAACGTGTATAAGCGCTCGGCCATACTTCTTCTTCTCCTTTTGGGTAGATCAACAGTCCACAGGAGGTATAACGCTTTCAATGGCAAAATGTCAAGGTTAAGCCTGGTACAAAAGTACCTGTTGCGATAAATCAAATACTTGCTGATAAGAGTAAACGGGATCCAACCACCAAAAGTAACATATATCGTCTCACGATGTGTCAAACAACTAGCGAGTGCTGGTATAATGTGAAGCGGGTCCGTGGCAGGCAGTGCTCGTGGCCGCAAACCTGATGTCACTGCCTGCCCGGCTCAAGCCGCATCTTTCGATGTGCCTTCTCCAGCTAACCAGGGCTTCTCTCTTACTTCCTTCATGCGCTTCACATCGGCCAGGGCCAGGTATCGCCGCTTATCGCGCTTGAATTTCTTTGTAGGAATATCCAGGTCAGTAATGAGCGTGTAGAGTGTGCTGCGCTTTACACCCAGATATTCCATGGCTTCTTCATATGTGAGGTATTCTTTTGCCTCCATATATCCTCCTTTCAAACGGGTGCTAAATACATTCCGTTTGTTTCATACCTGAATTATAACATCAATTTGGATAGTTGTCAAATATTCGTTGTTATTAGTCCATAAAGTTGTTGACAACTATCCAATAACCTGTTATAATTCTTATAGAGAGTTGGTACTGAGCCAACCGAAGCAAATTCAAGGAGTTACGAAAATGGCAACCATCACAAAGACCGCAAAGACCGAGATCCAGAGCCCAGTTATCTATCGCATCACGGACAAGGCCACCGGTGCCAAGTTCTACCTGGTGAAGTCCGACAGCCAGGAAAACACCTACTACGAAGTACGCTGGCAAGTGAATGAATGGCGCTGCAATTGCCCGGCAACCAAGCCTTGCAAGCACGAGAGGGCAGTCAACGAGGTTTTGAAGATCCGCAGAGCTGCGCTTGCAGCCCAAATGGGCGGCCAGGTCCCGGCAACCGTGGCCCGGATGCAGGCACGCGAGGATGCGAAGCTCGCAGAGCAGGCAGCGCGGCGCAAGGCGTATGTGCAAGAGTTCGGCATCTACGAGTAGACAAGAAGAGCCCCAGGCTGACAACCATCACGAAGTCACCTGGGGCTCACCTATCGAAAGGAATTGTACCATGCCACGCAAGAAGAGCGCACCCGGACCATTCTACTATGTCTACATCATGGCCTATGCCAGCGCCGAGGTCAAAGCGCGCATCGAAGCCGGTGGGTATGCCGGCGTGGGTGAGATTAAGGCGCAGCTGACGTACATGGGTCCATCAGAATACAAGGCAAGTCAGGCGCTTTTTCGGGCATGCAAAGCCGGGCGGCGCAATCCGCTTGCCTATCAAGTGCTCGTGCAGGTCGGGCAGGAGACAATTATCGATGTGGCGATTAAGCACTAGTCCGCGACGCCTTAGCCTGCTCCTGCCGGCGAGGGCGTCTTTCTTTGCGTTTGGCTTCCAGGTGCTCAGTGATGGCGCGCAGGCCTGCGTTAGTTGCAGCATCGCGGCTCATCTCACCGGCTGCTGTCGAGACGGTGATGCCCAGCTCAGGCACAGTCACGACCAGGTGATCGCCCTGGGGTTCGTAGTTGATCGTGTATTGCTTGTTCAAGTGTGCACCTCCTGGGGCAAGTATACCATTACTGCTTGACAGACAAGCAAGCTATGCATCTCGATAGTGGCGCCGCCTGGCCGCTCACAATAGCCAGGTTTCAATCCTCGTTGCGCGTCTGCATCCTGTGCATCAACTACGCTCCGATCTATCTTATAATGGTTATAAGATGTTTCAATCCTCGTTGCGCGTCTGCATCCTGTGCATCTCGATAGTGGCGCCGCCTGTCCGCTCATAGTAGGCAGGCGAAGAAAGCGAGAAAAAACGATGAAGAGGAAACCCAATCCAGAAGAGACAAAAACGCGTACACTTATGGACTATGCGCTCGTTGCCCTGGCGCAGCTAGGGGGCAGGGCTACAAGAGATCAGATTGTTGACCGTGTTGGAGAACTGATCAAAGATCACTTGACGCCTGCTGACCTTGTGCCAGTCCATTGGGGACCAGACGGTAAATCGGCGTATGTGCCGGAGGGGTATACTGGCGAAACGTGGCCGGTTTGGGCTAACAAATCGAAGCAAGCAATAGTGAACGCCATCCGTGAGAAACTCGTCATCTCGGACGCAGGGGCGTGTATCTTCTCACCAGATGGCCTGCGCCATGTAGGAATGCTGGCAGCGCGTGGGTTGAAGCAGTAGCACTATAGTGGCGAGCCGGGCGGCCATACAGCCCGCGAGAAAGCGAGAAATCGATGAAACGTTTCTATTGCATCATCACACTGCTTGTTCTACTCGTCCTGACCCTGGCCGGTTGTGCGAGCGCCCCCACAACCACACAGCAGGGCACCCCTGCTACGCCCACGAGCACGGCGTATTCGGCTGCGGCTGCGGCAGCTGCTACAGTAGAGGCTCAGAACAATACTGGGGACAACAACAACCCGTACACCGCTCCGCCTCCTACACTGAATGAGAAAGCGTTTAAAGCTGGCACAACCAACACGACTGTGAGTGCTCTTGATAAGAACGGGAGTAGCTGGACAGGCAAAGCAGTGCATTTCACCGCCATCATCACCGGCTTTGTGAAAGATAGTAGTGGCATTACCAGAGGCGCCAATGTCCATGATTCCGGCTCCAGCTTCAGCAGCAGTTCTGTGCAGATTGGCTTTCCTGCTGGCACGGACATCAACAGGTTGAACCAGGATGATACCATACAAGTCTGGGGAACAGATGGGGGAACGGCTTCAGGCAAAAACGCCTTTGGTGCGACAGTGCAAGAAGTAGTCGTCTCAGCCTACTTCCTGACAGACATAACGACTGGCTACCAGGACAATGGGTAGAGAGAGCGCCGCCTGGGTTGGTCTCGGGTGGCGCATCGCCATGAATTGCGTGCACCTCCTCTTTCTTGAAAAGAAGTATACCATTACGAGTGTTGACAAGAAAATCAATCAAGCCGTATAATGGATTAGGTAAAATAATCCATTATATAGGCCGATTACCTGATTTCCAGATAACGCTTTTGAAAGGTCTAGCTAACAATGCGATGCTACTATACGAAGTTTGCTCACGACATTCACTTTGATAAAACACGATACCTGCAGTTTCTGCGAGAGCAGGGATTGAGTGAGCATGATAATACACACCTCAACATCCTTTTCATTACTGATTTCACCCTCGCACATTTCAGGGGCAGTCCCACTTTGGCTGATGGCGGGACTTACTTCCAACGTGACAGGGAATATGTAGAGAAAAGGAATAAGGAGGCTCGTGGGCTCTACCGACCATATTACCCATCTCGCGCCTATGCAGCCATTTTCCTTCGACCTGAGCAGCGTAAAACACCTGTGCATCTGTTGAATCCCATTTTTTTGAATGAGGATTTATTGCATGAGACAAGGCATCATATACAATACTGTCTGAAATTGCCATGCTGTAAACCTGTTGATGCTCCTGTTGACAGTGACGCGCCCAATGAAAGAAATCAACCCTGGGAGGTTGATGCGGAGGATTTCACATGGAAGTATCTCAAGCAGGTATCTTTTTTCTTGCCTGGTTCTCGCCCTCTGAAAAGGAGTGATCTGCAATGAACGATGAAACGGCAATCATGGGATGGCCAATAAACGACCTGGCTGATGTATCCGCTCTGGCTGAAGAATTTAGCAAGGCGACCAGGTTGACCCGTTATCATGAGGGCTTGCGCGACGAGACGATCCGGAGGCAGAAAACTGACCTAGCGACGTTCGCGCGGTTCCTGGAAAGCATCGGTACGCAGCCGGGCGACCTGTACAATAACCTGCACACCTGGCGGGGTATCACAGCGGGCTTGCTTGAAGCGTTCATAGAATGGCAGAAGCTGCAGGGCTACGCTATCGGCTCGATCAACATTAGACTCGCGACTGTGAAAGCCTACTGCCACCTGGCCTATGAAGTGGGCATCCTGGATGTAGACACCCACACGCACATACAGGGCGTCAAGGGCATCCAGCGCAAGCAGGCCCGTAATATCGATGCACGGCGCGCCGTCTCGCGCGTAGGATACAAGAAAGCCCAGGCCGTTGATATTCCAGTGGAGTTACTGCCAGCGCTCAAGCATCCTGCTACGGGCTTTCTGGCAAAGCGTGACGCGCTCTTAATGTGCCTGCTCTTAGATCATGGCTTGCGTGTGGGGGAGATCGTCATCCTCAAGAGAAACCATATCCACCTGCGTGGGCGGTCGCTGACGTTCTATCGCCCGAAAGTAGACGAACCACAAAACGACAGGCTTACCGATGATACCCTTGCAGCTGCGCGGCTATACCTGCCCACGTTGCCAGCAAAACAAGAATCACTCTTTGACCTGGCTATTATCAGCATCCAGGAGCGTGTACGGACGTTGGGCGAGTTGGTTGGCATACAAGGGCTTTCACCGCATGATTGCCGCCACTCCTGGGCGACTCGCGCTGCCAGGCATGGCACGCCCCTTGAAAGACTCAAGCAGGCAGGTGGATGGAGTAACATACAGACGCCGCTGCGCTACATCAAAGAGAGCGCGATCGCGAATGAGGGGGTGATACTGGAATGAGCGCTGAAGAAATCGGCCAGGATAGCGACACACCAGTGGAACGTAAACAGTGTGAGCAGTGTAACCACCGAAAACTTCTCACAGAGTTCCATCGACGCCAGAATAAGACCGATAATCGCATGCGCATTTGCGCACAGTGTTATCGTGAGAACCTGGAGGCAACGCGCCACCGTGGCGAGGAGCTGGCGCGCCTACGAGAATTGGAGCGTCAAGAGCAGGAGCGCGAGGAACAAGAGAAGAGTGCTGCTCACCAACAGCAGCAAAGGGAACGCGCTGCCCACTGGCCTGAAAAGGCATGTATAGGTTGTAACCAGAAGTTTCCTATTAACGAGCATGGTCACCTGGTCGTGCCTTTTTTTGATATGCATAGCTCCACCTGCGAACGATGTGGGGCTTCCCTGATTATCACCTATGAAGAAGATGGGAGACTGAGCTACCACTGCCCTAATCGGCACCAAGCAGGATGTGGCAATCAGTACCATGGCTACTCTGAAAAATATTGTCCATCTTGTGATGAGAAACGACGTATTGAACGATCCGTTCCCTGCTGTGTGTGTCAGCAAAAAATGGGCTACTTCTTAGGGCACTATCAAGGTTATGCTCCCTGGGGTGGAGGCACGGCTATTCGTCTCTTTTGTTATAAATGTGGAGAAAAGGGCTTTCTCTCGCTATCTCCCTCACAACAAGCGTTTTATATTCGTTCGCGCTGTGATCTCGTATTCCCACGAGGACAGGTGATCTATGGCCTGGTCGATCCGGAGTCTCACCTTGTGCGCAACGTTGGCAGAACGCATACTCCAACAAAACGTATGTCCGCGCACTTGCGCGATCGCCGTGAAGACTTTGCCGATGTGGGCAATGGGCCATATTATAGCAAAGCCACTTGGATGAATGATCTACGCATAAAGGGCTTGCGTCCCACGATGAAGATTTTACGAGAGGTTGAGGTTGCGCCAATGGTGATTGAATGGGAGCGTCGCTACATCCTCCATGGCATTCAGCAAGGCTGGCCACTCACGAACATGGAAGTAAGCTCCGAAGGGTTAGTTACACGCGCCAGGGCGAGTCAGCTTGATTTCTTGCACTGCTCGTTTGAGAGCCTGGTGCATGAGAATTTTGTCCATGAGAAAGGCATAGAAGCCTTCGTCCATGCCTATTACCGATAGGCTGGAAGAACGCGAGCAAGCTTTGATAGTTTGGGGAGGTTCTGAGGAGTGATTAATACATGGATTGCGCTCGGTGGCCTACTGCTAGGCGTCATAGGATTTATTGCAGGGAGGCTTGACCGTCGCCAAACATCTGATAAGCGTATAGAAAAGGCGACCCTTGACTTGATGGAAGGATTGAGAAAGTACCAGATAGGCATTCATATTCCCGTTCAGTCAGATCATTTGCGCGAGCAAATCAAGCGGAATATTCGGGCTATCCTTGAGAAACATTTCAAGTGATGCCCTTAGTAATACCCAAATAGGCATTAGCGCCACTAGTGCTGGAAAGGATGAACGACCATGCAGAAAAACCTTGTACAGCAGTTGACTGAGGAGCTGACGGCGCAAACCGCACGCGCTCAGGCGCTCCAGCAAATCGTTGACGAGCTTTTTACGATTGCCGCGCCTGGCACCGTGAAAAATGCGCTCTGGGCGCGGTATCAGGGCATTGAGGGCGCAAGCCCCCAGCAAAGCCAGCAACCTCGTGGGTTTGACGCAGAGGATTTATCAGAGCGGGTTCACGAGGATTGGGCGAATGAGGAGTAATGAAAGGCGAAAAGCCGAGAAAGCGAGCGAGATAGCCATGAAGAACACACCAGATGACGAGATCTCCACAGCCCTTGCCGGAATCCGCTCGCGACTGGACACCCTGGCCAGCATCAACGCTGAGAACATCCTGAACCGGGCGGACCCCAGGAACGCTACCATCAGATTATCGAGGAATCCTACGCTGCCCTGGGACTCATCGAAACCCAGGTAGACGAGCTGAGGTCTGAGTTAGAATATCAACACGCGCGTCTTGACGAAGCACGAGATGCAGCACTGGCAGAGGCAACCCCTGAGCAGGAGTAGCACGCTAAGCCCTGGGCAGATCTGAACTAACGACAATAAAAGTATCTGCAAGCGGTCTAAAGTAACCTTATCCTAGTAGGATTAGGGTTGATTGTGGTGGCATGTTAATCCTGATGGTAAAATTGCGTTTTTGCATGAGTAAACTTGATCGAGTTGTTGTTGAGTGAGATTCAGGGCACTGCTGAGGCTGGCACCGCTGAGGTCTGCACCGCTGAGGTTGGCACCGCTGAGGTCTGCACTGCTGAGGTTGGCACCGCTGAGGTCTGCACTGCTGAGAATGGTACCGTAGAGATCGGCATCGTTGAGGCTGGCACTGCTGAGGCTGGCACCGCTAAGGTCGGCACCGCTGAGGATGGCACTGCTGAGGTCTGCACTGCTGAGGCTGACACTGCTGAGGTCGGCACTGCTGAGGTTGGCGCTGCTGAGGATGGCACGGCTGAGGTTGGTACCGTAGAGGTCGGCATCGTTGAGGCTGGCACCGTAGAGGTCGGCACTGCTGAGGATGGCACCGCTGAGGATGGCACCGCTGAGGTCGGCACTGCTGAGGATGGCACCGCTGAGGTCGGCACGACTGAGGCTGGCACCGTCGAGGTCGGCACCGCTGAGGCTGGCACCGCTGAGGCTGGCACCGTCGAGGTCGGCATCGTGGAGACTGGCACGGCTGAGGTTGACATCGCTGAGGTTGGCTCCCCTGAGGTTAGCATCGTTGAGGTCTGCATTGTTGAGGATGGTACCGCTGAGGTTGGCACGGCTGAGGTTGGCACCGTCGAGACTGGCATCGCTGAGGTTGGCACCGTCGAGGTTGGCACCGTCGAGGTTAATGATTGGAGCATGTGTTTTTCTGTTAATATTATCAAAGCCGATTAACTCGGCTTCATGGAGGAATATCAGTAAGCGACCTTTACGCCCTGTATCCAACCCTTGTAGTGCTGTTAGCGTTCGCGCTCGTGCGAGTATTGCAACATCATCGTCTGGCTTGGATTTCAGCAAGTTATGATTAAGCAGCAAGTCTTGTATGTTATCTATGTACGTTTGTAGCGTTGATGCTTGCTGTTGATCTAATGCGCGCTGCTGGTCAGTGTCATGTTGCTGTTGGGCAAAATGCGCTTGCAATAAGCCAAACGCAATCGTTGCGCCGACTACTACGACCGGAATAGCAAGCTTCGAAATTAAATCCAGCCAATCCCAAAATGATTTACCACCACGTCTTGGTCGGCTGAAAAAACCTGTCTCCCTTGGGTCTTCGTCTTTATGTGATGGCGAGGATACTCCGGATTTGTTTGTGGCGGCCATGACACTTGCTCCTTTATCTATCGCTCTGCTGCTGTGTGCTCTCCTTATCCCACGCGATGCGCAACGAGGTTGACTGGCGAGCCAAGTGACCTGGTATGCTTGTGGGGAAGGGCTGTTGTGGCGGTTGCCGATAGGGGTTCTCCGGTAATTGGTTCGGGGGTTGTTGCATGATTCCTCTCCTACCTACCATAAAGTGCGTATGGCGACTAGTGCGCTATACATCGAGCACTATACCAGAAATAGAGCGATAGAGCAATCATAGAGCGTTTGCTCTATAACACACACACGCCGCTCTGTGTTGGAGGCAAAGAGCGGCGTGTGTTAAAGACATTCCAGGCGCTTCCATCCTACATCACGGGATAGCACACGTCAATGCTGTTCAATCATAACATGGAGGAGGAGTTTCAGATATCTATCACGGATGTGGAAGCTGTTGAACGAATGCTGACGGTTCGAGATGTGCTGGAATATTTACGTCGCAAAGGGATCGTGTAAGGGGTAACACATGATGCCCCGCTGGGCAGATTTGAACGAGCGTCAGCAACACTATATGCAGGCGATCTATGAGACGGACCAGGAGCAAGAAGCAGATGAGCGCAGCCTGTGGAAGCGTGGCGGCACACCTCGGCCAGCTCGCGAATGGCGCTGGATGGAGTATGGCTGAGGCATGGAAGGGCAGGTGTCAAGGATGAGAATGGCTATTATGGACACATCGGCTGGAATACCTGGCTGCGACTCAGAGATTACAAGGCCGGCGCGCTGGTGGAAGAATATCGAACAGGCGAGCCATACCTGGCGCATGTCGGCTACTCGATAGACATTCACTGGATCCGCCTCACGCCATTTGGTGAGCACTTCTATCGTGAGAACTGGCAAAGCTACCGCGATCTGTACCCGGATGTCGATGCACCTGCACCAGGTGAATAGTTGTTACTCATGCACCGTTTACGCTCACAGAAGGTGATCATAATCTGCATGCGTTCCAATAAAAAACCAGGAGATGGCGTTACCTTTCCGTATACCTACAGCCCGATAGCTGTCATTGACTCGTGCAGAATACCAAGATTTTTTCTTATTAACGCACTTAAAGCGAAGGCTTGGGTGGTAGGGATTCGCTTCAAAAAGGTGGTAGGCGTCGGTTGCCTGTTTTTGCACATCTTGCGGCAACTGAGCAAATAAATCGTGAAATGCTTTCGTCCGTGTACTTTTCACTCAACCGCAAATCCGCCTTCTTCTATTTCTCCTGCCGCCAATTGCCGCTCTGCTTCCTTGGCAAGTCGGTCCAATCCCGCCTGCACGTGAGGCTGAGCGAATAGGGCATCCCATTCTCGTTCTTCCGCATCATCCTCAATTGAATTTGCTATCCGCACAGACCATACTTCTGAAGTCGGTTTGCCCAAAGGAAGAGTAACTCTTCCCTGATAGGAGGTGATTGCTAAAAGATACTTGAAGTCAATCTTATCTGCTGTCATACCCACATTTTGAGGACGCGTATCAAGAGCCATTTGTATGATCTCCTTCTTGCTCTTCTCTTTCGGCTGCTTCGTATTTATCTAAAGTGGTTTGCAAAGCATCAATGATTTTCCGTACAAGTTTAGGAGCTACGATAAACCTTCCAACGCATTCAGCATTAATGCTTCCTAATTGTGCAAGTTTGGCTCTATTCTCTTCGGGCGTACCTGTAAGGAGCGGTAGTCGCATTTCAAAGAGAGATATAATGAACTCGTATTCACCTTGCTGCACAAACACATTGTTTACATATCGGCTCACCAGATCGTCTGACACGTGCCAATTAACAGGAAGGCTTATTTGTGTTGATTGCTCTTCTCGCTCTGTTTCATCCATGTGTGCGTGCTCTTTCTCAGTTGGAGTATCAGTTTAGCCTGCTGTAGATGATTCATCCTAACTATAATCCTTATCGGCAAAAATCGCAAATTATTGTTCAAGCTAGCCCCGATGATTGACCCTTGCCTGCTTCTCTGCTATCATGCCGGCATGTGTTCCATTGAGACCGGACCATATGAACCTATCCAGGGCAAAGGCCATGAGTGCAGGCGGGGCTCGTGTTTTTTGTTTGCGAGGAAACACTGAAGGAGTGTAATTTGAAAGAGCCTATAAAAGCTACTTTAGAGCTTTTCGTTGAAAAAGCAGATGAACTAGCAAAAGAAGATTTTACCCAATTTATAGAGGAATTTGGACACCAATTGAGGTATATAGCAGATCCTCAACAATTTACAATGAGTACGGTTGCGCCCACTCAGACTATGACCGACTCATTCTTGCTTACGTATCGCATGTTTGTTCAAGGAAGCGAGCATATGCGCTTCCTTGAACCGAGCAAAGTAATATCTGAAGAACTGTTGGATGCCTCTTTATCTCCTCAGTGGGTAGCAGAGGTGCAAGACGTTGCCCAAAAGGTACATACGTTCTTACGTGAAAAGCCAACTATACCAATAGTATTTAATCTGATTGACCAGCAAGGAAACACGAGAACAGAGTCTCCTACACGATGGGATATCCTCGAAACGTTACTTTATGGGGATCGTTCACATGCTACACCCGCACTACGAAAGCGATTAAAAAACTGGCTCTCAACACCTTTTAAAGAGCAGGTATGGGAGTTGCTTATGATGGAATTTAGACATATTCTTGCAGTTACTTTGAGTGCTATCCAACATCTTGCTCATTATGCTCGAATTGAGTTGGCTTTATCGCAAAGTAGATAAGTGCGGCTCTAAGGTCCTATCTTAACACTGGGCCGAACAGGTGAAACGGCAAAAGCCGCGAGTGACCAAGCGGCCTCGCGGCTTTTGTTTTCAGCAGGATGAAAAAATCTGGCCTGGACCCGGGACGATCTACGCCCTACTTTTTCACCGCATTGGTAAGTATCGCCAAGTTGGTTGAAAATGACTGATTCAGATCCTCACCAGTTACGCTCAAACTTCTGCCGCCGGCGAGCTGAGGGGTTTTCAACGGATTGAAAAACTACACCAGTCATCGATGCCTGCCCGGATCCCATCGCTCAATGGCTTCAATGACTACTTTCCTGATGCGATGTCTATTGCGCCTGCCCTCGTGGATCGTCTCAGCTTCCAATGCGCCGGTGTAAATCCATCTGCGCACAGTGGAGGCTTTCACCCGCAGGCGCTGCGCTACTTCTTGCGGTGTTAAGTATTCTGTGTCCATGCCTGAATGAACGTTCTCGTGTGTCTAGTTTGGGTGTCGTTCCTGTTGCCGATCATCGAGCGAGAAGAAGTGCACGCTCATCGCTTCGATGAGCGGCACGCTTACAAAGACTCCTCGGACGTATTCTGGCAGCCCAGGGGCACCATGAGCAGGCTGATTATTACTTCGAGCGAGCAATCGAGGTGTTTAGCACATATGAAATGCGCCTTGACCA
>Ga0070708_100000976_pt1 | contig 21795 bp, 29 predicted proteins | sample KBSK5503metaG_FD_65469 | JGI IMG/M metagenome (GOLD analysis project Ga0070708, IMG submission 65469) | Corn, switchgrass and miscanthus rhizosphere microbial communities from Kellogg Biological Station, Michigan, USA - KBS K5-50-3 metaG | ecosystem: Host-associated > Plants > Roots >... | reverse complement strand
TCGTGCGGCAACCTGCCTTCCAAGCAGGCTGTCGCGGGTTCGAGTCCCGTCTCCCGCTCTTTTTGTTAAACCGTCTCTTTGCAAGCGCTTCTAGCGCCAGTTGAGAACAACCAACCGGCGGGAGGGAAAGCAAGCAGGCGGTTTTGCCTTTGGCAAAAATGCGCGCAGCGACATACTGCCTCACAACCCTTGCATTGCCTCACCAAAATCGTCCTCTGCCGATCCCTTCTATCCTTCTCTCTCTAACTTACAAAGACGCTGCCACGAGGATACAAGGGTGCTGATGACCTCTGGCCAGATGAGCAATCAAGCGCAATACTCCTGACAAAAGGAAGAAGGTCATGAGGCAAGCGGAAGGAGATCTGTCGCATGTGATCTCTGGTTGGCTGGCAGATTCAGGAGGAACACGTGGGAAATGGATTGAGGACACAAGCCCGGCGAGTCTTGCTACGGCAGGTTGCGCCAACGTATCACTGTGCATCAGCGTCCCAGAAGCAACAGATCCTGGAAGACTTTGTGGGCGCCACTGCGTACGCACGCAAATATGCCAGGTGGCTGCTCAATCATGTCGAGGAGGTTTTTGTTCCACCGACAGCGCTTCGCCGACAGTATGGACCGGAGGTCGAAGAGGCGTTGGTGCTGGTTTGGAAGACGCTCAACCGGATTTGTGCCAAACGCCTAATCCCCTTCCTGCCAGATATTCTCGAAACCCTGGAAGAGGAAGGGCATGTGCAACTCAGCAAGGAACATCGCAGCCTGCTCCTCTCGATGAGTGCAGCTACCGCAGATCGCCTCTTGCAAGCCCATCGCTACACCGATCCCCACGGCCTTTCGACCACCAAAGCGGGCCCCTTGCTCAAAGAGCAGATCCCGATCCGCACCTTCGCCCAGTGGGACGAGGCCCAACCGGGCTTTCTGGAGGTCGATCTGGTCGCCCACTGTGGAGGGCGATTGCAGGGTGGCTGCCTCTATACGATCACGCTGACCGATGTCGCGACCGGGTGGATGGAGTGTCTTCCTTTACTCAACCGTGGGCGAGAAGCCGTGCGGACTGCCCTCCAGAGCGCTCGGACGCTTTTCCCCTTTCCCATTCTGGGATTGGATACCGATAACGGCGGAGAATTTATCAACGAGGAAGTTGCCGCGTTTTGTGTGCGTGAGCAGATCACCTTCACGCGAGGACGTCCGTATGAGAAAAGGGATCAGTGCTTCGTCGAGCAGAAGAATGGGGTGGTCGTGCGGCAGGTGGTGGGCCATGGCTGCCTGATCGGGGAGCATGCTTACCGACAACTGGACGAATTGTATCGCGCCTTACATTGGTATGTGAATTGCTTCCAACCGTCGATGAAGCTGGTGGCGAAACAGGTCGAGGGAAGAACGGTCCATCGGATCTACGACGCGGCAAAAACGCCGCTGCAACGGGTCCTGTCCTCTGGAGTGATGCCCATTACCCAACAACAGGAACTGCGTGCTCTTGCGAAAGCGCTTGACCCGCTTCGGCTCTTCCAGCAAGTGGAACAGTTGCAGCAGGCCACCTTTCGCTGCGAAGCTGATCGCTTCTCAGTCAGCCAACCGACACCGACCTCGCCGCTGGTACGGTTTGATCTCGCAGGATGCGCAATGGAGCTTGTCTTCCAGGAAGTAAGAGAGCCAGCTGAGCTTCCCCAGGTGGAGCAGGAGATCATGGCTGTCCTGAACTGGAGACGGACCAGCAAAGACCCTTTTGCTGGACAGTGGAAGCAAATTCTCACCTGGGTGCAAGAGAACCCGACGCGCAGCAGCAGAGACATCCTTCGAGAACTTCAGTCCCTGTTCCCTGGACGCTATGAGTCCTCGCATCTGCGCACGCTCCAACGGGGCATTCATAAGATCCGGACGCACCTGCTCCAAACAAATGGGGGGACGGCATCACCTGAAGGACCTCAGGCAAACCTGTCTCTCCCTGCCGAGCTGAAGCCCTCCACGCCGGCACCTGAGAGCCTGGCCTCTTCTTCCTTCCCAGCAAGCGTTGGTACTCCTTCTCCAGGTGACACGAGTGCGCGCTTCTGCGACCGGCATCAGTCGGCAGAAGAGCTGCCCTCACGCACCGGCAGGGAGACAAGGAGGTCTGTCCCGGCTGCCCTGACTTCCTCGCGGCCTGAACCAGGTCAGCTCGCCCGGCGTCCTCCCGCCGTCTCATCCCCATCTGCCGCTCATTCTTCCTCACCAGAGCAAAGTCAGCACCTGACGATTGAACGAGCGGTCCAGGAGTATCTGCAAGCTCACCGCGAAGTCGGGCATCGCCTGAAAACCCTCGAATGGCATCAGATGGTGCTCAATCATTTACAACAGTATGTGCTGACCGAGTGTCACCTCCTCCTCGTCAATCAGATCACTGAAACGACCATCTGCAACTGGCTGGCGTTTCTGGCGCAGGCGCCAACCGCGAGAGGATCACAGCGTTCAGCAAGCACCGTCGAGACCTATGCGCGCTCGGCGCGGGCGTTTTTCGGGTGGCTAGTCGAGCGCGGAATGCTCTCGTGTTCTCCCATGAGCGAACGAGCCTTCCCTCGGACCAGTGTCCCTCTCCCTCATGTTGTATCGCCAGCGACCTTTGACCAGGCGATGCGAGTAGGTTTTCCCTGCAAAGGGAAAGCGCCTGGAGCAAAGCGCATGGCTGCACGTGATCAGGCCCTCCTCTGGGTGCTCTTTGAGACGGGGATGACGGTCTCTGAGGTCTGTGCGTTACGTATGGCAGATCTGGACCAACAAACGGGCTCGCTGCGTGTGAGGGGAAAAGGAGGCCAAGAGCGCCAGATGCCCCTCGGGGCGACCTGCCTGAGCCACCTGCGTGCGTATCTGAAGCAGATGGAGCCAACCACCAAGAGCGGGCTGGCGAGAAGACATGCTGGTGGAGATCCCCTGTTCGGTTCCAGGGAGAAGCAGCCGCTCACCAGGAACGGGGTAACCATGGTGTTTGCCCGGTTCCGCACGCGAGCAGGGCTCAGTGACACCACCATGAGTCCTCAGATGTTACGCCACAGCTTTGCCCTCCGGTATCTGCAAGCGGGAGGAAACCCACGGGGTTTACAAGCATTGTTGGGGTATGAGGGCATGGCTCCAGTCAGACAGTATCTGCGCTGGCAGGACCAATTGTTCCACAACCAGACACAGAACAAGAGCGACCAGACCTGATGACGAGAGAATGAAACACGCACCATGAGGCACATGGCGAAAGGTTTTCGTGAGGAAATGCACATTGCAGGCGATCGTGAGGATTTCGTGAACATTGGCAAGGCTGCCGTGAGGTTGTCCCGTATCATATCTTGAGGAGAGCGTTTCCCGCAAAGGATCCTCTTCTCAAGAGCAGAGGGACAGAACTGACAAGCAGGGACCAACAGAGGGGGCGTGTACTGTACGCGCCCCTTGAAAGAGGTGACATGTGAGTGATGACCAAGGACTCATCCCGATTGAGCAGCAGACAGAGAACGGAGAGCAGCTGACCCAGTCTGGACTGGAAGAAGCTGAGGCGACAAGCGAGCGGGCGCTCGTCGCGTTACAGGTGAGCCAGGTGGACTTTTATGGCGATGGGTTAATGATGGTCCTGGTGGAGATTGGTGGGGAGCGCCAGGTCCTCGTCCCGCTCCGCCAGTTCTGTCAGTATTTGGGAGTCGACTGGGCAAGCCAATATCAGAGGACCAAACGCGATGAGATTCTGGCACGTGAGATGGCAGCCGTTGTTATAACAACAACGGCTGGTCCCGGGCAACGCTCTGGGCAGCAGCGGCATGCAGTGATCTGCTTGCCGCTGGATCTCCTGCCTGGCTGGCTGTTTAACATCAGTCCGAGTCGCGTCAAGCCAGCGTATCGCGAGCGTGTCCAGCGCTATCGTGGTTTGTGCTATCGGGCGCTGTGGCGAGCTTTTCAGCGCGGTGAATTGTTCCCGGTTGAGGAGCCGACCAGTGTGGAGGCGTCAGCTTCTACCATCACAGGGTCTCAAGATCTGCGCGTCATCGCCCTCTCTGAACAAATTGAAACGCTTTCTGCCATTGTAGAGTTGATGCAGGAGCATAAAGCAGCGTTACTGGCGGAGGGAAGCGCAATGGAAGCTGTTGCGGCCAACCAGCAGGAACTCATGACACAAACGGTTATAATTTCGTCGCAGCTCGACTATGTGGTGACGTTGCTGGAGGGGCTGGTAGGTCGAGAGGCTACGACCGAAACCATTGTAGCCAGGATTGATGAGCGAACCGCTCACCTGACGCCACAGCACGCACACTATGTGCGTGAGATGGTGGACCGGATCGTGCAGGAGATTGATCGACGCAGTCCGGGGCGACCACTCACCTACGCGCAGGTGTATGCGCAAGTCTATGGTCGCCTCAAACGACATTTCCGCGTGTCGAAGTACGATCAGGTCTCAGACGAACGCTTTGAGGAAGTCCAAATCTGGCTGCAGGAGGAGTGGCGCAGGGTACGTGGCGGTACCCTGCCGGAACAGGAAAGCCTCTTCTAGAGGAGAACGAGAAGTGGTGTCTCGTTCCAGGGACGCTACACTCCGCTTGCCGACTATCACGAGTAGTATGTACGCATGGCGGCGGTCCTGGAAGGGCAGATGGAACTCCTTGAAGCCGAATGGGAGCAGGTCGAACGCTGGTTTCAAGCCCAGCTGGGGCGGAAAGGGTAACTCTACTCACAAGAGAAAAGAGGATAACGAAAGCGATGAACAAATATACGAACAAACAGAAAAAGCGTCCTCCCAAGCGTTCACCCAGGCAGGCAAACACCGTGCGGTTCCCTTTGCCATTTGTGATGTTGCTCTGCTGGATGCGGTCCTATGCGGGTGACGAGGAGTGTAGCTGTGGCGCATCTCCCGACTATGAGATTAATTCGTTTGTCGATGCGGAAGGTCTCCTTGAGGCGGAAGGTCCAGGAGAAAAAGATCAACTGCTCCTCTCCTCTCTGGAGCAGCAGCGCAATGGTGCCTTTGCAGTCTATCAAACCTTCCTGGTCTGCCGACAACATGCCCTCCAGCTTTTCACTGATCTCTATGGTGAGCAAGATGCGCAACAGGCGCTTTCTCCCCTGCTGTTAGGCATCAGTAATCTGACGGTGACCGTGGGAAGAGAGATCACCACTGCAAAAAGTCCTCACGGAACGCTCCAGGTGTCCTACACGAATGCCACCACCGTCTCAGAAGTGATAGAAGCGCACACTGGGTATGCCGTCACAAAGATTCCCAAAAGATCTTCCGCTGAGTAGTCGCATCTCAGACCTGTCTGACTCGCTCGTATTGAGGACGCTTGGGGTATCTGGAGGTGGGAGAAGAATTCGTTGCAATCTTCCCGTTTTCCTTCATGGTATGGAATAATAATTATAAAGAGAGAAGGGATCAGGAAATGGGCATGTTTTCTCGAGCGATTCTCCCCAGCTCTCATGCACTGAGTGAAGCACCGTAGAGGTGTGCTCAGGAGGAGTTATGGTCGGCAGATTTCAGGTGATGGCGCTCTTACAGGCGGCGCGGGCACAAGCCCTGGGGTATCCCCTTGACGAGGCGGAAAGCTTCGGCCTCAACCGGGCGATCTTTTACGCGGCCGCGAAAAGGGGATTTAAGGGCGGTACCGGCAGCAAACATGCCGGCGAGAAACACGTTTTGAGAGAGACCCCTGGGAGGAGTACTACCAAGAAGGTCCAACAAGATGCCCTCGGTGACGAGGTCGCCTATTATGTGGAGATGGATGGAGAGAAGCGGTACGTGATGGGCGATGAGATTCAGGAGCCAGGCGACTTCCGCAGACAAGTCGCCGAGCGGTTTGGTCAAGCGTTTCCACAGGCCTGTGAACAAGCTGTACAGATCGTCGGGCAAACTGATCGAGCGACGTTAGAATCGCGTCGGAAATTTTATAGCGAGCGCCAACCCCCACATGTAGGGTCGCCCCAGGAGCACGGCTTTCGCACCGAGGGCAATAGCCTTGATGGCGTCAGAACCGCTCCGGATACCGCTGTCGAAGAGCAGGGGGATTCTGCCATTGACTGCCGCTGCGATATCGGGGAGCGCATTCAATGAAGGGTGGACCCCTTCGACCTGCCGGCCCCCGTGGTTTGAGACGATGATACCATCCATGCCGGCGTCGATGGCGTGCAGGGCATCGTCGGGACGCAGGATGCCCTTGAGCAGGATGGGGAGCCGGGTACGCTCCTGTAGGAAGGCCAGGTCCTTCCACGTCAGAGATGGATTACTGAAGATGGCGAGGAAGTGCTGGATTGCTGCCGCGGGATCCTGCTCGGGTGGTTGGGCGAGCGACTGGCGGAAGGCCGGATCGCTAAAATAGTTTCCCAGCCACTGACCCAGTAAAAAGGGCAGGTAGGCGTTCTGGATGTCCCGCTCCCGCCAGGCAAGCAGGAAGGTATCGGGCGTCACCACGACCGCGCTGCATCCGGCCACCTCCGCGCGCCTGACCACGCTGGCATTGAACTCGAGATCCCTGCTCCCTCAAGCTCGACCTGGCTCCAGAAGAGCAAGAGGAACTGCGCAAGCTGCTGTGGGAGAAGATCGGGTAAGGGCCATGCTGCGTGCGGCACAAACGAAGGGAAGTTGATCGTGAATGAAAGGGGTCGGCAGCGCTATGGTAAAATGTTAGTCGTGGCCCATATAGACGCTCAGCAAGGCCCCGAGAGGAGGCTGCTGGCGCTGGAAGAACTGGGCGCGACCTTTATCAAGCTGGGACAAATCCTTTCCACGCGCGCCGACCTGCTGCCCTCCTCTTATCAAATTGAACTGGCCAAATTGCAGGACCAGGCTGCGCCTTTGCCCAGGGACGTCATCGAAGCAGTCGTCCAGGCGGAACTCGGTCGCCCCCTTCGCGACGTGTTCGCTTCCTTTGGGCGAATCGGCTTGATCGATTATGGGTTGGTGGGTGCGATTACTGGTGAGACCCGGGAGCAATTGATCGATCTCCGCTCAAGGAGACGGACGCGATTGAGGTGCCCAATACTGACGTAGATGTCGAACTGTTCTTGTAGCGTGGCTTGCACTGGCGCGCGCTTGGCATCTGTGGATTGGCGCGGCAGGTCGCAACCAGCCATTGGAGTACGGCTTCTCACAGTTTAGATGGATGCCCATGTCTTCTATCGAGGAGCGCGGCCTCTCCCCGTGACTGCACTCCTTGCACCCAGCGATAGGCAGTGGATCGGCTGATGTGAACTCCCACAGTGGCTCTTGCCTCTTTGCAGGAGATTCCTTGGTGCATCAAGAGGACGAGGTGTTGCTTTGCTTCACGTCGTTGTCTTTCTCCATCACATGGTTGTCCTTCTGCCCCATAAGTCGGCTCTTCCCATCTGAGACATGGTCACGACGAGGGCGTGGCGATCAGCACGTATCCTCTTGACATTCAGCGTTGCCCCTCTCGAGCACTTTGCCGGCGTTTTCTGATCTGCAGGACGACAGAGCTGTAAGCCACTGTGCTCATAACCAGGGCGATCATCCCATAGTCAATTACTGGACGTATCAGAACCAGCACATGGCGATGGGTCCCTGAGGCTTGCAGGCGCTGCTTCATCTGCGCGCGTTGCTCTGGAGACGTCGCATACATGTTCGCGACAAGTACGACCGTCAGCGGCTTGCCGATCAGCACAGAACCCAGCAGGAGCAGCCCATACACGCCGGTCAGCAGCGAGTCGCTGATCAGCACAAGGTGAGGATCATGGAAGAGCAATGCACTCACGACTTTCGCCGCAATCCCTACGAGGGCAAACAAGCCAAGCACGCTCACCTGTCGCTTCCGCACGAACTCGATGAGCGAGCCAACTGCTGGCGAAAGGGCAGCCAGCAGGAGCGCGTTCACTGCGGAGAGATGATAATGCTCTGTGCCTACGCGATAGATAAGGTAAGGAACCAGCGCCGCATAAACCAGGGTGAGGAGCAGCCTTGTCCTGATCGTGCGTCGAGACAGGGCTGGTTGATTGACGGTCTGCATCTTTGACATCGAATCTCATTCGCTTTCTAGCGAGGACTTGGATTGCACGGCTTTAGTGAGGGATTCTGGTAGGGTGGGATTGCGCTCCTGGAGGATATCCTCCATGCGGATCTGGATGGTGCCTTTCCAATGCGGGTGAGTGAGGATATAAAACCGTTCCTCGCGAATGGCTCCAAAGACGATATCGGCGACCTGTTGGGGAGGCATCCCCTCTCGCACGGCTTGCTGGATGCGTTGCAGCACGGCCTCCGCTTGAGGAGGGGGTTCCTTTCCATCCGGGGCGTTCTGGAGTCTGGCCGGGCGGTTGCGCTGCGAGTCTAGCACGTTTGTATTCACGAAGCCGGGGCACAGGACGGACACCTTGAGGCTGGCGCCCCGCAGTGCCAGTTCATAATAGAGCGTCTCAGAAAGGCTCACCACGCCATGTTTGCTCACTTTGTAAATGCTCTGACCTGGGCCATACGTGAGACCCGCCATGGAGGCGGTATTGACAATGTGGCCCTCGGAGCGCTGCTCGAGCATGCGCGGGACAAAGAAGTGGATGCCATGTATCACGCCCCACAGATTGACGCCCAGCACCCATTCCCAGTCTGCCAGGGTGCTTTCCCAGGCGCTCTTCCCGCCTCCTACACCCGCGTTGTTGCACAACAGATGCACGGCAGAGTAGGTCTCGAAGGCTTTGCGAGCGAGCGTTTCGACCTCCCCGGCTTGTGAAACGTCCGTCGGAACAGCGAGGGTCTGTGCCCCCTGGGCGGCGAGATCCCGGCTGGTTTGCATGAGGGCCGGTTCTTCGATGTCGGCCAGGACGACCTTCATGCCCTCCTGCGCGCAGCGTTCGGCCAGCGCGCGGCCGATGCCGCTGGCTGCTCCTGTCACGACGGCGACTTTTCCCTGGAATGCTTTCATGATGGGTTCCTCTTTCGTTCCTTCTCCGTCAATGCGGAGAAATCGAGAGTGCCGTGGCTCGGTCAAACAGGGTCACCAGTTCGCGCGCATACGCCTCCACATCCAGGTTCGGATTGGCCGAAAGCCAGCGAGGCACCACATCAATCGCCTGTCTGATGGTGATGGCCATCACTCGCAGATCGAAAGCCCGAAACTCCCCATCTTGTTGACCTTTGCGCAAAATGGCCTCTAGCGCGTCGAGAATCGACGACTCTTTAAGGAGACCGGAGCGAAGCTTGCCGTCTGCTGGGCGTAAGTTGAGGACGATTTCCCTGATCGCCAGCATCTGCAGGCGGTGGGTTCCAATGTACTCGACGTTCGTCTGGATATAGGTGCGCAACATCAGGGTGGCCGTGGGTTGCGCAGCGATCGGCGGTCCTAGAAAGCGCGCGCCTTCCGTGTAGATCGCTTGAATGACCTGCTCGAACAACTCCTCCTTGCTGCTGAAGTAATAAACAATCACGCCTTTGCTGATGCCCGCTCGTTTGGCGATGTGAGCCAGCGATGCCTGGGCATACCCCAGGGTGGCAAGCGTTTCAATGGCACACTCAATGATCTGTGTGCGCCGGGCTGCTTCGGTGAACGTAGGACGCCTTTGACCGTCCGGTTTATCTTTTATCCGCATGGTCAAAATATAGCATACACGGATAGACTCTGTCAATCCTTTTCCCATCGTCGCTTCTTGCGAAGGGCACGATGCACATTGGCCGTGGTGAAATTGCCCTGTGCATCCAGCGTTTCCCCATGTTGGAGCCTGACGGTTGTCCCCGCCGGTCCCTCGACGCGGAAGCGCACCATCCCGGCAAAGTTTTGCCCCATGTCGACCACCGTTTCGCCGTTGGGCGTCTTCAAGAGAGCGATCGGCGTGATTTCCTCGTGCGGCCGCACCAGCGGTCCATTCGTCGCCACCAGGTGGTCCTTGGGGTACGAGACCGCCTTGACCTTCTACCACTGACTGGTATTGAAGCCCGGCATATTCCAACCGGGCATCTCCAGGCGAGCATCGTAGACTTCGCCCGCTTGCACATCCGAGCTGAGAAGGGGACCGGTGGTCGCTTGCCAGCCTTCGTCTGAAAGGACGAACTGTTCGTGGCCATCGGCGTAGCGGAGGTGGAGTTGGACGAGCAGGGCCAGACGCTCGCCGTAGGTGTTGCGCTGGGAAAAGGCTCCCAGTTTGCCCCGGTACCACCCGTCGCCGAGAATCACGCCGATGGCATTCTCATTTTGCTGGAGCAGCGCGGTGATGTCGTAGGTTTGGTACTGGAGTCGCCTATGGTAGCTGGTATAGCCGGGAGTAAAGTAGGCGTCCCCGACACGCTGTCCGTTGAGGAAGAGTTCGTAGAAGCCAAATGAGGTGATATACGCGCGTGCTGAGGAGACCGGCCCCTCCACCGAAAAGGTGGTGCGCAGGTAAAGACAGGGCTGCGGTGCTTTGGGGTCTTCCTGCCAGCCGGGTTCGATCCAGTGCGCTTGCCAATCGATCGGATGCAGCAGACCCATTTCCCACCACGCCGGCTCACTCCAGGCAGATGGCCGGTCGTTGCCGTCCCAGACGCGCACCCGCCAGGTGCAGCGCTGACCGGAGTGGAGGGCGGATCCGTCGTAAGGCACATGGATCGAGTGGGGAGAGAGGACCTTGCCAGTTTACCAGAGGACCTTGCTCGTATCTGTGACCTGAATCTGGTACGCGGACTGCACCACGCCACGCCGCGCGCTCGCGAGCTTCCAACTCAAACGGGGCTGGACGACATCAATACCCAGCGGGTTGTCCTGGTATTCGCACCGCAAGTCTTGCACCAGGAGGGGGCCAGTAGATCGGGAGTTCCTGGTCATAAGGACCTCCTTTTTTTCTTCTTTAGCGACCCCTTTCCCTTTTTGTTGGAACGAGTGGCAATTCATTGCGCCCCTACAGCCCTGTCAGTTCTGCGCACGCTTGCCAGATGCGCCGTCCTCGTGCCTCATCGTGAGAGGCTTTGGAGGAGGCAACCGGTTTCTTTGCAGTTGTGATGTATTTTCCGGAAACTCCGGCGAATCTCGTCTTGCGACGATAGATCGGCAGGAAAGAATGCGATGGCGTTGTTTCCACTCCTGGCCTTGATATCGGTAACCGCCGCCTCGCCCGTCTCGCGATGCCGCCCAACAATGAGCGTGGTCGCGCCCTTGCCCACCAGCGCCTCGGCAGTTGCACGCCCAATGCCGTCAGTTCCTCCTGTAATCAGCACAATTTTGCCATACATGTTGTCGGGGACTGGCGGCGCAGCCGTATTCTTCTCGGTGTTCAACATGATATTTCAAGCTCCTTCTGCTACCGCGATCAGATCGGTTTACAGGTGGACTCCTGTGTGGAGTCGTCCAGGCCATAGCCGCTCTCGATCAGGTCTTTCAACCGCTTGATGAAGCGTGCTGCCGGCCCCCCGTCGATGATATCGTGATCAAAGCTGATCGTCAGGCTCAGATACTCCCGCAGAGCGATGTGCCCATCCGCGAGCGCCGGCTTCTCGCCAATACCGCCCACCGTCACCATCAGTGTTGGAATGGCTGGTGGAATGCCCCAGGCAGCGTGCATTGCCTCATGAGAAATCTGACTTTGCCTTCTTTCCAGAATCCACTCATTGCGAATCTTTTTCGCGTTTTCAGTAAGGCCACGACATCATCGTTTCCTCTTGGCCTAAAAGGAATGGATGAGATACAATGAGGTCAAAGAGGAAGATTTCTCGTGAGGCAAGCAGGGGCATATCTGTCATTTCGGGAGATGTGTCTCCTGCAAGACTTTTCCAAGGGAGGCGATCGTGGAGGGAGGATTGAGTCTTCAAACAAGGCGGGAATTGCTTCAGCACATGGCGCCTCAGTATCGCAAGGCACCGTCTGCAAAGAAAAGCGTGCTGCTTGATGCATTTACCCAAGCCACTGGATATCATCGCAAGTATGCCATATGGCTTTTGAATCATTCAGCGGAAGTACAGCCGACCACTCTTCATCCACGCCCACGCCACTATGGGTCAGAAGTCCAACATGCACTGTTCATGGCCTGGAATGCGGCAAACCGCATCTGTGCCAAACGGCTCATCCCCTTTTTGCAGTGAGAAGGACTTATCATGGCTGCTCTCCTGGCGCTCGTCGCCACCATCCTGACCTCCTTTCTCCCCATCTTGAACAAGTGCCTGCTGCGTGACAGTCGTCCAGCGCTGGTGGCCTGGATCATCAACACCGCTTCTCTGCCCATCCTAGAAGCAGGAACCCTCCTGCTCACCCAATGCTCGATGACCCCACTGCGTGGAAGCCTTTCACTCGCATGCGCTGCGCATATCCCACGTATCGATGGTCTCTTTGTCGCGGCTCTGCTCACCTCCGCCCTCTTGAATTGGGCCGCCACCCTGCTTTCCACCCTCGCTCTTGCGCGGGCTGACGCATCGCTGGTGAGTCCCCTGCTCACCTTCAATCCCGCCTTCACCTTGCTCCTGGCCTGGCCAGCATTGGGTGAGGCCCCCGGTCTGCACCAGCCCGGAACGCTTCTCGCGATTGCCGCCTCGGCACTGTGGGGAACCACCACCGTGCTGGAAAAGCTCGCGATTGACCACATGACTCCTCCCAGCGGCCCGGCGGTGGCCTTGATCGGGACGTTCCTCCTGGTCGCGCTGCTCACGCCGGGAGCAGTACGCTCAACTCGAGCAGAGGAGCCGTCTCTCGCCACGGGACCCTGGCAGGGGCTCCGTTCCCACCCGCGTGCTCTCGCGGCCGCCGTCCTGCTCGCTGGTGTCGCCCCGCTCTTTGGCTTCACAGCGATTGCGCTCGGCGTCGTCGGGTACGTGACAACGCTCTTCAAGCTGAGTGCCGTTCTCACGATTGTCTGGGCACGCGTGTTCCTCCACGAGGGGCAAATGCGCGAACGCTTGCTTGGTGCAAGTGTGATGGTTGTTGGTGGTATGCTTGTCGCCGCGTAGCCACACTCTCGGATGCCAAGCCAACGGTGCGTTGCTCCACCAAAAATCTTCCCCAGCAGTGTGTTCAACTGGCGGTCAGGAAATCCTGGTTGCCTTCTCTGCTGGCGAGGTCAGTGCGGGTGATGGGCCACGGATCACTTCTGCTTGCCACTGGCTCCTCAAAGGGTGCGAACACCTCTCAATCTATCACATCAGGAAAAGGTGCATCGGCAGGAGCTACGCATGGTTTTCGGGCGAAAACAAGATGAGTCACTCTCAAGTTGTCGACATGGGTCAGAGCTCCGGTTCAGTCGCACGTTCCACGAGAGGCAAACGCATGGAGAGTTAGCCTGCGAGATCGTAGGCCTGCTTCAGCCAGGTGATCACCTGTGCATCCACGTCATTGATGGTGTTCACGCGCACGCGGTGGGTGAATAGCGCATTGAAGTTGGCAGCGGATTCGAGCCGCTCAGTCGTGGGCACCTCCTTGAGGATGAGACCTACGTCGATGCGCGTCGCCGTCGTCGGCTGGATCATCGCGAACTGTTTCTTGCGCCGCAGGCTCACATAGCCCTTCTTCGGTGCCAGTTCAATATCATCCCCAAAATTCGTGATCGCCATCATCAGCGCATCGTGGAGAGGCTTCAGACCGGCCTTCTTGCCACTGTACAGCTCAGCGATCGGATCGCGACCGGAAGCCTCGGCAGCCTTGATAATGCCTGCCGCATCCGCCTCGCGCGCCTTGAGAGCCACGCGGTGCGCTGAGCCATGCGACATGCCGTACTGGCTCTTCAACATGGCGACCATATCGGTGTGTTTCGTAAGGCCGCTCTCTTTTACAATGGCGATCCACTCGTTCAACGGTTTCCCATATTGCTGTTCGATATTACGGATTTGCGCCTCTAGACCCTCATCAACGGTACTCATAAACCCTCCATTCGTGCTGTCATCCAGTAGAGTATAGCACATGTTTCCCATCGGCAACGAGCCGGGGCATTGCCTTACGCGCACACCGGCTTATGGGGTTTTCCGATCAAGATGGCAGGAAGAGAGTCCCGCCCCACGCCTCGCTTGAGCTAGCAATCATAGTCACCATGCGAGCAGTCGGCATGCGAGCAGGGACTGCTCGGCGCGATTCTGTGTGAGTTCCAATGCTCACAACACTGTCGTCCTTCCCTGCTCCCGTTCACGCGAGCTCCAGCAGCGACTCCCCCCGGATAGCGTGGAAAAGTTATATCCCTGATAACGGGAGAATAGGAATGAAAGCGAACTCTTATACCATGCTCGGGTGAGGGTATCTTTGCCCGATACTGATCGAGGGGCTTTCGCTGTTCCTCATTCCTCCTGATCCAGCAAAATGATAGGCACCTGATGTCAGATGAACTCATGTCGCGCATCACTTGACACAGATCCTCCCGTATGGTACTCTTCTCTCTATAGGTAGAAATAACATAGGATGAATAGACATATGTACGCTGAGATCGTGATTTTGTCTATGCTGCGACAACGGCCACAGCACGGTTACGAGATCAAAAAAGGCATCGACCAGGTGTTTGGCGGGACGGTCGCCCTCAATAATACGATCCTGTACCCAACCCTCAAACGCTTTGAAGAGGCGGGGGCGGTCGTGCGGCAGGTAGTGCAGCAAGAGGGTAAACCCAATCGCCATATCTACCACCTGACCGAGCGCGGCATCGAGTTGCTGCACACCTCGCTGTGCGATTTCCCGCCCGAGCAAGCCGCCAATGAAGCGGAGTTTTTTACGCGTGTCGCGTTTTTCGAATATCTCGAACCGCCGGAACGAGAGGCCATCATGAAGAAGCGCCTGGTCTATCTGCAGGGGTGCCTGGACTATCTCCACACCATGCAACGGATGGCTGATCAGGAGGACTGCGCTCCCGGCACAGGCATTTCGATGTCCAATGCCCAGCGTGTCCTCGCCTTTCATCTCCAGCGAGTTCGCCATGAATATCAGTGGGTCGTCACCTGGCTCGAAGAGATGCAGGCCAACGCCTCCTCATCGTAAGATGCGGCCCTCTCCGCTTTCGTTCTGAGACAACAGGAAGGAGAAACCGATGACCGAACAACAGACGCTTCCCTGGGAACCTGGGGCAAGTGCTGCGCCCTTGCCACCGCTGGTGGACCTCTCAGGTGTGACACAGGAAGAGCAACCGCTGGTGGCTCTCTATCGTACCTACGGACCGGTCTTCCAGCTTCCTCAACAAGGGCAAGCCCCACGGATCATCCTGGCAGGCCCAGAAATCAACGTCTTCATGGCTCGTCATGAGGATGAGTTCTTCACTACAGGAGAGCAGTGGGAGCAGTTCGATGCGATGATCAGCCAGAAGCCCAGAAGTGGGATGACCGAGGCCAGGGATGGAGAGGCTAACCGCAAAAGGCGAGCGCAGAGCAGTCGTCACTGGTCACGCGCTCGTATCCTGGACCAGATCCCGCAGATGATCGAGATCACCCATGCCTGGACGCGGGACTGGCAGCCTGGCTCGAGCATCGCAGTTCATGCGAGCATGCGCCGCCTCGTCGCGGAACAGTTAGGCCGGTTACTGCTCGGTGTCTCGCCGGGAGAGTACCTCGATGATTTTGTCACCTACCTCAACACGACGATCGTCAATACGCTCAGGGTTGGCGGCCAGAGCGGTGAGCGCTTCGATGCCCCCGCGTATCAGCGGGCGGTCGAACGCGTGAACGAGTTTGGCCGCGCAGCCTATGAAGCGCACCTCCTGCTTCCGCAACCCAACGGCAAACCGGATATGATCGATGATGCCATGCGCGAGACGGCACACTACCCGGAACCGTATCGCCGGGCCATCCTGGAGCACGTTGCTCTGGGGCCAATGCTGGCAGGCATTGACACCGTGGCGAACTCCCTGAGCTTCATGCTCTACGCCCTGCTCGCCAATCCAGAGGCCAGGCTGCGGGTGCAAGCAGAGGTGGATGCGGCCTGGAGTCATGGGACGCTCTCCTGGGAGCAGTTCAAGCAGATGCCCGATCTCCACGGGGCGATGATGGAGACCTTGCGGCGCTATCCGGTCGCAGGCGGCCACCGGGCGCGTGTCGCCAGACCGTTGACCCTGGCAGGCTATCACCTGGAACCAGGCAATGAGGTGGAGGTGGCCATGACCGTGCCCCATTTCCTGGAGGAAGTGTATCCCGACCCTATGCAGTTTGATCTTGAGCGGTTCCGCCCGCCGCGCAACGAGCATCGCAAACCGGGTGCCTACGCGCCATTTGGCCTGGGTGACCATACCTGCCTGGGGGCTGGCATCGCCGAAGTGCAGTTGATGGTCACGATGGCGACCTTGCTCTTCACGTTCGCCTTGCAGCTTGATCCACCTGACTACTACCTGGTCATTGAAGAGCACCCCACCCCCGTACCGGGGAACCATTTCCGGGTGAAGGTGAAAGAGCGGCGTACTTCCTCTACCAACGAGGGGAGGATACGATGAGCAACGATGTGAGATATGCCCCTGAGATGATGAAGAAGATCTCCTCCCCGCGTTTTGCCGCATTGTACAACTGGATGATGGACCGGCCTCTCGTCCGGCGCGGGTTTGATCCCTTGCGGCGTGAGACCGTCGGGCAGGCACACGGAGTCGTGCTTGAGGTGGGTGCCGGTGGAGGGCAGAACTTCTCCTTTTACGATCCTACCCGCGTGGTGCAGGTGGAGGCGGTCGAGCCGGATGAGGCCATGCTGGTCGAGGCCAGGCGGCGCCTGACTGCTGCTCCCATTCCCATCACGCTCGCACGTGCCCCGGTCGAGGCCCTCCCGTTCCCTGATGCGCATTTCGACAGCGCGGTGGTCACGCTCGTCTTCTGTTCGGTGCGTGATCCGGAGCGCGGTCTGCGCGAGATCTGGCGCGTGCTCAAGCCGGGAGGGATACTCTTGCTCCTCGAACACGTGCGCGCGCAAGGAAAGATGGCCGCGTGGGTCCAGGATGTGCTCGTGCCGCTCTCGACGCGCTGCATGGGCAATTGCCATTGGAACCGCGATACCTTGCACGCAGTTCTGCAAACCGGCTTCCAGGCCACCCAGGTTCGCCAGCTTAGCGGAGGACTCCAGCCCATGCTGAGCCTTTCAGCGATCCGTCCCCAAACGCAAGAGGAGACAGATGAAGGCCAGTGATGAAGCGAAGCCTCGAGGAAGAAGCCATGACGTTCATCACGAAGAGATCATCGTCGTGGGAGCCGGACAAGCCGGCCTCTCCATGGGGTACTGGCTGAAACGAAAGTCTCGTTCGTTTCTGCTCCTGGAAGCGGGGCCGCGCATTGGAGAGAGTTGGCGCCAGCGCTATGACTCCCTGGTGTTATTCACGCCTCGCCGCTACAGCGCGCTGCCCGGCATCGCATTTCCAGGTGATCCCGAAGGTCGCCCGACGAAAGACGAAATGGCAGACTACCTCGAAGCCTATGCCGACCACTTTGCGCTTCCCATTCAGTTGGACACGCGGGTCGTGGGCATTGAGAAGCACGGAGAGACGTTCATCCTTCAAACCACACAGGACACCTATCAAGCGGCGACCGTCATTGTGGCAACGGGGCCATTTCACCACCCGCGCATCCCGGCATTCGCCTCTGCGCTCTCCCAGGAAGTGCAGCAGCTTCACTCGGCCTCCTACCACAACCCGTCCCAGATCCCCCAGGGTCCCGTCCTGGTCGTGGGAGCAGGCGATTCCGGCGCGCATCTTGCGGCGGAACTGGCTCACGCGCATCCGGTGTCTCTGGCTGCTGCTCATCCGCTGTACTTTGTCCCACTCACGCTGTTAGGCAAAAGCCTCTTCTGGTACCTGGATCACCTTCGCCTCCTGGAAGTCGATGGCGAGAGGAGCCTGGGAGCCTGGCTCAAAGCACAACCGGAACCGGTGCTGGGCCTGGAACTGAAACAGGTGCTGCGGGAAAGGCAGGTCCAGATCAGACCACGCGCGACCTCCGCACAAGGCAACGTGGTTCAGTTTGCCGATGGAAGCCAGACCCAGGTACGGACGGTGATCTGGGCGACTGGGTATCGTCAGGATTTTTCCTGGATACGCATTTCAGGATTAGCGGACGAGTGCGGTCGACCCAGAGAGCAGCAGGGAGTCAGCTCCACTCCAGGGCTCTTCTTTCTCGGTTTTCCCTGGCAGCCCTCGCGTGGGTCCGCACTCGTGGGGTGGGTCGGCAAAGATGCCAGGCGACTTGCAGCTCTGCTGCAAACCAAAGAACCGGTACTCGATTGAGAAGGAGATCACTCATGAACATTGTCTTTCTCATTTTGGCTCTCTTTTCAGAGGTGGCAGGAACCACCTCTTTGAAGCTCTCACACGGATTCTCGAAACGCACTCCTGTGCTGGCGATGGTCGTCTTCTCTGGACTGAGTCTGATCTTGCTTTCCTTCGCCCTCACACAGGGTAGTGCTGGCTTTGAAGTGGATGTGGTGTACACCGCCTGGTCTGTAGCTGGCATCGCTTTCATCGCCATTATCGAACTCCTCTGGAAGCAGCGGGAGCAGTGGAACGGTAGGGACATCGGGCCCATCGGCACCACAGCCCGCATGGTACTCGGGTTCGGGCTTGCCGGCAGCGTGATCCACGCCCAACTCTCGACGCGCTTTGCCCCCGCCACACACGCGCCTGCTACCTGGGCGCTCGGCCTCGTCGGCTTCCCCGCTCTCGTGCTGGCCTGGCACTGGTGGCGTACTCGCCGCCACCCGGAGCCTTTCCGCGGCACCAGCCCTCTAAGCTTTGCGCTCAGCGTCGCGCTGCCCCTCGCCCTCTACCTCACCTGGTGGTATGCGCCCGCCTTCTCCGTCACCAGCGACGCGGTGCTCCTCTTCGTTGGCGGTTCCATGGTGCTCGCAGCACTGCGCGGCTACGCCGGTTGCGAGATGCTAGCCCTCTCCAACTGGCTGCTGCGCCGCTACGACCAGATCGCCTGCGCCGTCTTTATGCCCATCGACTCCCTGGAGCAGCGAGGCCTCGCCTTTGAATGAAGTGGGACTCACAGGCGGTTGCATTCATCTCTCCTCATCGGCAACCGGCTTTTGCGTAGGGAGACGGCACCCGTAACGTACCACACGCACGCGCAAGAAGAGCGTGACACTGAGCAGGACAATCGAGGCAAGTCCTAGCAAGGGGCGCAGGGGATTGAAAATGGTCATTGCGCCTCCCAGGCCAAGCAACAGGACTACCACTTTGTTGCAGACGGGACAGCCAACGGAAAAGAATGAGAGCAGCGCGCCTCCGAACGCTCGTCCGCTGCCTGCCAGGGAACGGTTTCCCAGTGCTGCTTTTTGAGATAGCATGGGATAGAGCGTCATAAGCGCCAGTAACGGTCCGAGCAGCAGTGCTGAAACGATCCAGATCACATAGTCCTGCAGGCTGATTGGCACCGTGCGACTAAACAGATGATTGGGAACGAGCAGCGTTGGAACGCCAAGGAGTAGAGCAGATCCGGCTGTATACAGCGCGGAGAGACTCCAGAAACGAAATCCGAACATAATTCCTCCAGGAAGCTTGCGTTTCGACATCTAAGCGGAGTTCGTCGGTGCTCGCTCGCCCTCCTCAGCCTGCCTGGGATGCTTTTGTGGGATGCCATAGGTGGCAGGAAGCAGGCCCTCTGGCACGACCTCGGCGTAGCGTGAGCGCAGCACCAGGAACGTGAGCGGAATCAGTAGGAGAAAGGCGATCAGCGAGGTCCACTGCGCCTGTTTGAGACCCCAGTTCAGGCTGAACAGCGGCACCACCACGTTCGCTCGCGCGAAAAAGATGAGCAATTGCGTGACCGTGTAGCCAAAGAGGTAGGTCAAAATGAGCGCGCCAGGTCGGCGATAGCGCCGCGCCAGATAAAGCAGGAGCACGATCAGCACACCGTTTAAGAGCAGCTCATAGCCGGCGGCAGGCTGCACCGGAACGTGGCAGGTGCTCGTGTTCGGACAGGCAAAACTGTTGGGGTTGTCGTAGACCGTTGACCAGGGCAGCGTACTCGGATAACCGATGATGTCGCCATTGATCAGGTTGCCAATGCGCCCGATCATCTGCCCACAGGCTGCGAAGAGTGCGCCAGCGTCAAGCACCACCAGGGGATTGAGCCATTCTTTGATGGCTCGAAAGATCAGCACCGGCACGATCAGGAAGAGCGCGCCATAGAAGGCCATCCCACCCTCCCAGGGCGCCAGGATATGCTGTGGCTTCAGCAGGTAATCGGAGACCAGATCGGGCTGCTGAATGACGTAATAGAGGCGTCCACCAACGAGGCCGGCTGCGATACACCACCAGAGCATGCGGTAGACGCGGTCCTGGCTGATGCCCTTGCGCGCGGTATAGCGGCGGATACACCAGAGACCCGCCACAATCGCCACGACGTACATCAAGCCATACCAGTGCAGAGCCAGCGGACCGATGTGCAGGAGCACCGGGTCAACGTTGATGTGAATATACGGACCGATTCGCAGCCAGCCCCAATTGATCAGGGAGGACAGCGTGACAGGGAGGCTTTCCATCGTTTTTTCTCTCTCCCCACTCAAACCAGCCGGAGTGCCAGCCGACAGAAGTCGAACACCGCCACACTGGCAACAAACATCATCACGTCGAACACTGCCACACTGGCAACAAACATCGTCACAGAGCGCAACGTCGGCATGCTGACTGTCGCAGAGGAGCTACGCTCTCTGTGAGAGGTCCGCCAGAAATCCAGGGAAAAGAGTCCCACAGCCAAGGCGAGCAATAAGATGGTCATCGGCCAGTTCCAGGAGAGGAGTGCCATGCTCCAGTTCACCTTCATCCTGGCCAGGCGCAGGACCAGCACAGCCAGCACGACACCAGCAAGCATCAGCGCCTCTCGCCCAGCCCGTGTGCTGATGCGTGGAGAGAGGAAGCCACCCAACTGCAGCAGGAGAGCAAGCAGACCACTGCCGGTGAGCAGATACGCCGCGAGTACGGTGAACGTAAACGATGGGGAATGCGCAAGCACCTGCGAAATCAGCGCGGTGGTACTCACCACGCTCAGCGCGTAAACCAGCCCATGAAGGACCCTGGCACCTCCTCTCCAGAAACGAGGGTGCATTTCTCGCGCCCAGGCTTCAGCAAAAGCCGCAGGATTGGGACCAAGCACCGCTTCAAGGGATTTGCCGTCGGAGACGGCTTGCTGTAAGTGTTGCTCCAGTTCGAGTTGCATCTCAGTGCTGCTCTCCAGTGCAATACCGCGCAACTCCCAGTAGCCCATGCAGGCCTCAACGAGATCAGCGATCTGTTGTTGGGTGTGCTGGTCTGCTCTGTTCATCGGACCGTTCTCCTTTCAGAATGCGCTCAACCGCCTGGGCAAATCTCTCCCACTCGGCCTGCCATTGTTCCAGTTGTTTGGCTCCCGTTGGCAGGAGACGATAATACTTGCGCTTGGGGCCATCACGCGACGCCACGAGGTAGCCCTCGATGTAGCCGAGAAGTTGCAGGCGGCTCAAGAGCGGATAGATGCTGCCCTCACCCACCAGATCCAACCCCTGGTGGGCCAGTTGCTGTACCATCTCGTACCCGTAGCAGGGCCGTTGCGCAATCGTGGCGAGCAGGCACATATCCAGCGTGCCTTTGAGTAACTGCGTCGAACGAGTGTCCATGAGCGCCTCACGCTTTCACTATCTTGCAATGTAATCTACTGGAGCAAGTATAGCATATAGTATCTTGTTTTGCAAGAGAGTGAAAATCGAGCATTCCCAGGTGAAGATCGTGCTTGTCTCTTCCACGACGCATCTCGGCCGAGATGCGTCGTGGAAGAGTCTCACGCCATTCTGATGACCAAGGAGATTTTTGGCGGTCTTGACCATCACTGGTCGTTTTCTGAACCCTCTTCTCATGCGAGATTATCTTCATGTCGCTACCAACAAGCAAGCAGGGTTCATCAAGATGGACACTGTAGGTAAAGGCTCTCCCGCATTTCTCGTACTCAGCAATTGAGAGAAATTGGGATGAGATGGCTTGAGAGGGCATCGT
>Ga0070708_100000974_pt1 | contig 21809 bp, 19 predicted proteins | sample KBSK5503metaG_FD_65469 | JGI IMG/M metagenome (GOLD analysis project Ga0070708, IMG submission 65469) | Corn, switchgrass and miscanthus rhizosphere microbial communities from Kellogg Biological Station, Michigan, USA - KBS K5-50-3 metaG | ecosystem: Host-associated > Plants > Roots >... | reverse complement strand
ATCATCACCGATGACCCCGAGGCGATGCTTGCCGTGCGCGCCGTGCTCTGACCGATCGCTGTCGCTGCTCGCTCAAAAATGATCGCCGGGCGCTGACCAAGCCATTTGGGCAGGTCCGGTCTGATTCAACGTTCGACGCATCGAGTCGACCCAAAACGCCGCGAGAGTTATGCGATGCGCCGGGCAGAGCCAAGGCCAGTCGCGAGCGACGCGTGATCCCGAGCAGCGCGCTTCACCGATCGATGAGAGGTTCGATATCGAGGCATATCATCGGCTAGCTCGACCGCGTAAGCTTCGACGACGCGACGCGAGACCGCGGCGGTTTCGCATAGACCAACAAGTCACGCAAGAGCGTGAAATTGCCACGGATACCCGGCGTACATGCCCCTATACAATTTGTGATGCACGCCATAAGTACTGGTTTTGATGTGTAATAGGCAAAATCTTATGAACTACGTTATCACATGATTATCAACAGCGGGTTTTCGCGCCGGATTCCGCCCTGGTCGAGCTCTTTTCAGAATCAATGAAGCGCGAAACGCCATTCACGCGCCAAGTAGGGATTGACCTCCCGATCATTTGCGGCGCGATGTATCCCTGCTCCAACCCCGAGCTCGTCGCTGCCGCGTCGGACGCCGGGGCGATCGGTGTCGTCCAGCCGGTGTCGATGACCTACGTTTTCGGCCACGACTACCGCGACGGTCTACGACTCATCCGGAAGATGACGACCCGCCCTTTTGGCGTGAACGCGCTGATAGAGCAATCCTCGAAGACTTACCGCGCGCGGCTCGAAAAGTGGGTCGACATTTCGCTCGAAGAGGGCGTCCGTTTCTTCGTGACCTCGCTCGGCAACCCACGTTGGGTGGTCGACAAAGCGAGACAAGTGGACGGCGTCGTCTACCACGATGTGACCGAACGGAAGTGGGCGCAGAAGGCACTGGACGGCGGGGTGCACGGCCTCATTGCCGTCAACAACGTGGCCGGTGGACATGCCGGAAAAATGTCGCCAGAAGCCCTTCTGGACGACGTAAACGGGTTCGGCCTACCTGTGATATGCGCGGGCGGGGTCGGCGATCCTGCCACGTTCCGGCGCATGATTGACCTCGGTTATGCCGGCGTCCAAATGGGCACGCGGTTCATTGCCACGGCCGAGTGCCGGGCTCATCCAGACTACAAGCAAGCCATCGTCGATGCCGATCCCGAAGACATCGTCCTCACCGAGCGTCTCACCGGACTGCCTGTCTCGGTCATTAACAACCAGTACATCCGGAACCTCGGGACCCGTGCCGGACCGATCGCCAGGTTCATGCTTCGTCACCGAAAGATGAAATACTGGATGCGGAGCATTTATGCCTTGACCTCGCTCCGCCGCCTCAAGAAGGCATCGCTCAGCTCCGCGGGGGCCAACGAGTATTGGCAGGCCGGCAAGAGCGTGGTCGGGATCAATTCCGTTGAGACAGTCGCCGAAGTCATCCGTGAATTCGCCGCGGCGCTCTAAGCCGCCGTCAGGAGCTCGCGGGCGGGCCGTTTCGCGCTCAAGAACCCAACCCTTCCCCACCGGGTCGTGTCTATGGGTTGGTTCTGAACCAGGTGCAATTGTCCAGTTTACTCGTCGTGACTGACGCCGCAGACGCCCAGCCCAACTCTCAACCTCACCCGCGGCTGTTCGACCGCCAGCTGGTGGCCCGGTGCCTCGCCCAGGATGCGCTCGCTGAACGCGCGCTGTATGACGCGCACGTCGATCGAATCTACCGGCTGATGTATCGGATGGGGGGAGACGCGGACCTCGCGGCGGACTTTACCCAGGAAACCTTCATCCGCGCGTTCGAGCGGCTCGAGCAGTTTCGCGGCGATTCGTCGCTCGCGACGTGGCTCCATACCATCGCCGTCTCGGTCGCGCTGAATGGAATGAGAAAGGTGAAACGAACGCAGGGACGCACGGAGACGATCGACGACGTACCATCGCTCGCGGCCGAGGCCTTCCGGTTCACCGGTGACCTCAAGGCGCGGCTGCACGCCGCGATCGACGCGCTATCGGAGAAGCTGCGCCCGGTGTTCGTGATGCATGACGTAGAGGGCTACACGCATGAAGAGATCGCCGGATCCCTTGGCATTCCCGTCGGAACGTCGAAGGCCCGACTGTTCGATGCGCGCGCAAAGCTGCGCATCGCGCTGGCCGCTTTTGCTGGAGATCACATCGCATGAATGACGATCGCATCGACGAGCTGCTCGCGCAGGGCGCTCGCGACTATAACGAGCCGGGTCCAATCCCGCGTGACGAGATGTGGGCACGGATCCAGGCCAGCCGTCGCGCGGCTCCGGTCGTTCCGGTCCGGCATGACGCGCGTTCGTCACGACCGATTTGGATGTGGTCGAGCGTCGGTATCGCTGCAGCGCTCATTCTCGCCGCTGGTATCACTATCGGTCGGCGAGTCGAGCGGGCGACGCCCACATCGGTCGCTCCCGTAGCCGTGACTCCAATCGTCGCTCAACCGACTCGGGATTCCGCGCCGGCAACTCGCGCGACGACCGTCGCCAATCGCGATTCGCTGATCGGCAAACTCCGCGAGCAGACGAACAACACCAATCGCCGCGCCCGCGAGTTGGCGAATGCGCAAGATCGCACCACCGGCGCGCCGGCCGAGACGAACCTCGCCTATCACCTCGTGGTGCTGCAGCACCTCGCGGGCAGCGAGGCAATGATCACGGCGTTCCGTACCGCGGCGCGTCGCGGTGAGATGGACGCGCAGCTCGCGACGTGGTCGCGTGAGCTGTTGAGCACCACGCGTATGCTCGAGTCGTCTGCGGCAACCCAAGATCCCACGATGAAGCGATTGCTCGAGGACCTCGACTTGGTCATCTCGCAGATCGTTCAGTACGTCACTCATGGCACCAACAATTCCGAAGACCTCGATCTCATCGAGCAATCCATCACCACGCGCGGCGTCATCACGAAGCTGCGCGGCACTGCTTCCGCCCGGAACTCCGCGGCGGGCACCTGAGGATCCGACAATGAAGAAGGTCCTGTACATCCTGTACATCCTGTGCGCCTTGGCGCTGACGACCGGCGTCGTCGAGGCCCAACGTGCGCGCACCGCGTTTGGTAGCGTCGCGGCCGAAGATGCGGCCGACTCGCTCTATCGGGCCGGGAAAGCCGCGATCAACGACCGCGACTATCGACGAGCAAGCTCGCTGTTCAAACAGCTCGTCGACAAGTATCCCTCGTCCGCGCGCGCTGGTGATGCGCTGTACTGGCGTGCGTGGGCGCTCTACCAACTCGGGAGTAACAATCGCAGCAAGGCGGACCTCGAAGACGCGCTCGCGGCGCTCGACCGCTACAACCATAGCTACGCCAAGGGTGGGACGATGGCGAGCGACGCCACTGAGCTGCGCGCGTCGATTCGCACTGCGCAGGCGAACCTCGGCGACGCCAACGCGGCGGGCGACATCGCCAAGGCGGCTGGTGGGCTCCGCCAACGTGGCCCGTGCAACACCGCCGACGACGAGATGCGCTCCGCAGCATTGCAGGGACTCTTGAGCATGAACTCACAGGATGCGGTTCCGATCCTCAAGGATGTCCTCAAGCAGCGTGACCCGTGTCGCGAACCACTTCGCAAGCAAGCGGTCTGGATGATCTCCCAGAAGCAAAGCGCCGACATCGTCGCGACGTTGCTCGACGTTGCTCGAAACGATCCAAGCAGTGACGTACGGCAAGATGCGATCTTCTGGTTGTCGCAGACCCGGTCGGCCGAAGCGATTCCCGCGCTCGACTCGATCTTGTCGTCAAGCCGCGATGAAGAAATGCGGAAGAAGGCCATCTTCTCCCTATCGCAATACAGGGACGAGCGTGCGCGACAGGTTTTGAAGCGCGCGGCCGAGAATGAGAACATGTCCGAGGAGTTGCGCGGCGACGCGGTGTTCTGGCTCGGTGAGTCACGCGTGGCCGACCTCGACTACTTCAAGACGCTGTTCCGCAAGACGAAGAACGCGGAGATCCGCTCGAAGATCGTGCAGGCTGTCTCAAGCAGCCAGTCGCCCGAGGCAGGAAGCTGGCTGCTCGACATCGCGCGCGACAAGTCGTTCGACATCGAGACAAGAAAGAACGCGCTCTTCTGGGCGTCGCAGCGGCGCACGTTCGATTTCGATCAAGTCTCGTCGATCTACGATCAAACGAAGGGCGACGAGGAGATGCAGAAGCAAGTCATCTTCGTTCTCTCGCAGCGGCGCGAGCCGGCCGCGGTCGACAAGCTCATGGCCATCGCCAAGGGCGACGGCGACATCGAGATGCGCAAGCAGGCGTTGTTCTGGCTCGGCCAGAAGAACGACCCGCGCATCCGCCAGTTCATCCGCGACCTGATCAACAAATGAGAAGCGTGACGTGGTTGGCCGCGAGCGCGCTCGCCACGAGTCAACTCGCCGGCCAATCGTTGGCGAGCCGTGTCGACGCGGTGCGCGACGGACGAGTGCTGATGACGTTCGCCTCGCGTCCGGGCGTGTGCGGCGATGACCGGGGCAGCATGTGGATTCAGGGATCGCGGAAGTCGTGGTCCACCGGCGACCGGGAGTTCGTTTGCATTCGTAGCCCAGTGCGCGTCGCGATCGGTCGCGCGGACAAGCAGAGCGTGAGTGTTCGGACGCGGGTCGGCGGACGGTGGAGCGCTGGTCAAGGCGATGTGGATTTGGGCGAGGTCTCCCCGACCGACGCGGCCGAGTATCTCCTCGGTCTCGCGCACACGGTCGGCGGGAACAGCGCCGACGACGCGGTGAGCGCCGCGGCGTTCGCCGATGCGGGTGATCAGTCGCCGGGGTTTGTGCGATTGATTCGAGACGACGACGCATCGATGGACGGGCGCAAGCAGGCACTCTTTTGGCTCGGCCAAAGCGATTACCCGACGGCCGATCTCGTGCGCCTGCGCGAAAGCCTCAAATCGCATACGCTGCGCGAGCACTACACCTTCGTGCTTTCCCAGCGGCACGAAGACGCGGCCGTCGATGGGCTGATCGATGTTGCGCGGCACGATTCCGATCCTGAGATCCGCAAGCAGGCGATGTTCTGGCTCGGACAAATGAAAGAGCCCAAGGCAATCAAGTTCCTGCAGGATATTCTGACGCGTTGAGGTTGTCATGCGCCGCACGCTACCATCGTTGGCTCTGTTGTTCGCGCCGTTTGTCTCGCCGGCTGCGCAATCGCTCGGCGAGCGAGTCGCTGGCTCTGACGGGTTGACTCAAGTTGTTTTCCCGAGTCGTCCGGGCGTGTGTGGTGACGGACAGAGCACCATCGGCAACGTGCTGGGTCGGTCGAACTATTACGGCGGCGACGTGCAGTTCAGCGGGCACGGGAGCTGGTCCGATCGGCCGTGTGTGCATGGGCCAGCGCGCGTCGTCGCGACGGTCATCGGGCGCGAGGTGACGCGTCTTCGCACGTACGTCGGGCCGGTTCCAGCGGCGTCGGCAGACACGCGAACCATAACGGCCAGCGCGAGCGACGCGTCGGCGTGGCTGAGCGACATCGCGACGCGAGGCACCGGGCGCGTCGCGTCGGACGCGATTCTGCCGCTCGTCATCGCCGACGCCCCGCAGCCATGGCCGTTGCTGCTCCGCGTCGCACGCGATGACAGCCGACCACGCGACGTTCGGCGATCGGCGCTCACCTGGCTCGCGAATGGCGTGAATGATCATCTCGGCATCGCCGACACGCGCGACAATACCGACGAGGACGAGATGCGCACCCAAGCCGTGTTCGTGCTGTCGCAACGCCCGAAAGCCGAGAGCGTGCCGGAGTTGATCGAGCTCGCCCGGAGCTCGAAGCACGGGTCGGTCCGTCGCTCCGCGATCTTTTGGCTCGGGCAGACCGGCGATCCGCGCGCCGTTGAGGTATTCGCCGAGCTGCTACGCCAGTAGCAAGAACGCGTCGTATAGCGAGTGCGTCCACGCGGTGATCCCGAAGCCGCGCACCAGATACAGTGCGCTGAACGCGAGCCCGCTCAACATCCGGAACACGAACGATTGGACCTGCAGCTGATCGCCGTACGGCCCGATGTAGTGGAACGCCGAGAAAATGAATGCGCCGACGATCGCGGCAATGATTCCCGCGGTGCGGCGGCTGAGGCCGAGGACGACGCGCGCGCCCGCCGCGATTCCTGTCACGAGCAACACGCGGAAAAAGAGCTCCTCGTAGAGGCCCGCGCCAAGCGACAGCATCAAGCGCGTCGTCCAACTCGTCTGCTCGAGCGGACCGATGCTCAGCGCGTGCAGCGAGCCAAGCAGTTTGGCGGTCGTCATACCGATCACGAACCCGAACACCGCCGCAAGCCCCGCGGCTTCGCCGAGCATGCCGAAGAAGACGATTGGCCGAATGCGATCGCGACTGGCGCGCAGATCACGAATGACGAGGCCGACGCCCAAGAGAATGATCGCCGCCATGAAGAACAGCGGGCCGCGTGCTCCGGCGACCGCGGTGAATGCGCCGCGAAGAATGGCGTCGGCGCCGTTCCGCAACTCAGGATGGCCGGGTTGCGACAGCAGCGCGGCGAGCGCCTCGTACCCGAGCAGAAGTGGCAAGGCGAACAAGATGCTGTAGCGATGCGAGCGGCTGATCGCGAAGTACGAGCTGCGGCGCGCGGGGGCGAGCGGACGTGCGGCGGTAGTCATTGCTCGACCTTACGAGGAATGCACATCGGAAGTTCTGGTCGGCGGCTCAGGCTTGGCGACGCGGTTGACTCCTCAGACCGGTCGAAACGACGGTCGAAGGCGCCGCCCGGGAGTTGCGGAACCTTCGCACCAAAATTATGGTACGAGTGTCCGTCGCGCCTGTTGCGACGTGAGTCATGTTGAACCCGAAACCGAGGAGGTGATCCATTGTCTAACGGAACTCGTAACGGCAGGATCGCCGGAAGCCGCTAAGCTCTTGACTGCTTAGAGCGCCGGAAGCCTGCCTGTTCCGGTGACTGAGAACATGAAGGGCCGCCGTGGTCATCCACGGCGGCCCTTACCGTTTTCCTCGGTCATCTCCCCGTGCTGCCAAATCCGCCGACCCGCGTGGTCGTGACTGAGACCGACCCCGTTTCGACCTCCAGCACTTCGTAGCGCGCTAGCACCATTTGGGCGATACGCTCTCCGTGTGCGATGTGAATCGGGTGCTCGGTGGGGTTTCGAACGATGACCATCCATTCGTCCGGATAATCCGAATCGATCGTGCCGGGTGCGTTAGGGATCTGCACGCCTTTTTTGAATGTCGTACCGCTACGAGGCCGAATTTGCGCCTCGACACCGTCAGGCATCCGTGCCTTGAAGCCAAGCGGGACGAGCGCGGTGACGCCGCTCGGCAGCACGAACCGGCACTCGGAATTGGTGTGACGCGAATTGGGGTCAGACTCCATTTCGGACGAAATGGGGTCTGACCCCAATTCGCGGTCCAATTCGTTGCTAGCGACCAACGCGTCCCACGTTCGTTGACCATCGGAGCACTTGATGGCTCGGCCGCGAAGGTACGCGCACAGATCGTAGCCAGCCGACCCTTCGGTCGCCCGACGAGGAGGCTGGGCGTCCGAGTGCAACAGTTCGACAATGAGTGGCATCACGACAATGTACACCACGGCAGTCATCGGGGGTTGCCCCACGAAGCGCCAGGCAACTAGCGTCTAGCCATGACCTCACTTCCACGTCTTGTCTTCGCCGCGTTGGGCGCATTCGCATTCTCGGGTGCCGCGCCCGCTGATCCGCTCATGGCTCCTGGCGTCTCGCGCGAGCTCGCCGACGCTCGATCCAAGCAGCTGAGCGCGATCCGTTACGCCATGAAACTGTCGGTCGTGGCGCGCGACACAGCACGCGGCTCGATCACGATTCGATTCCGCGTCAGGGCTCCAAGCGACGTCGTCGTCGATTTTCGCGGACCAAGTATCTCGAACATCGCCGTGAACGGTGGCTCGCCGGCGACGACGTTCAACGGCGCACATTTGCGGATTCCATCGGCGGCGATCAAAGCCGGCGAGAATGTCGTGCGTGCCGACTTCAAGACACCGATCGCGCCGGCGGGCACGAGCATCATCAAATCCCACGATGACAAGGACGGCAACGACTACCTCTACACCTTGCTCGTTCCGTCGGACGCCAACCTCCTCTTTCCCTGCTTCGATCAGCCGGATCTCAAGGCGCGGCTGACGCTGACGTTGGTCGTGCCCAAATCGTGGCAAGCGCTCGCCAATGGCGTCACCGAACAGGTGAGTGAGGATGATGCCGGCCGCGTCTTTCATTTCCGCGAGACCGATCCGTTGCCGACGTACCTGTTCGCGTTCGCGGCCGGACCGTGGAAGGAGTTTACCGCCGGCGGCGGCAGGACTCCGCTGTGGGTCCGTGCTTCACGCGCGCGCGAGGTCGAAGTCGACTCGCTCGAGGCGCAGGTCGGATCGGCGCTCGCCTCACTCGAGAAGTACTTCGGCGTCAAGTATCCGTTCCAGCAGTTTCAGTTCATGCTCTCGCCCGCGTTTCCGTTCGGTGGCATGGAACATCCCGGCGTCACGATGTTCAATGAGGAATCGTTCATCTACCGCGAGCCACCCACGCTCAATCAGCGCCTCGGCCGCCGCGCGACGATCTACCATGAGGTCGCGCACCACTGGTTCGGCGACGACGTGACCATGAAGTGGTTCGACGACCTCTGGCTCAAGGAGGGTTTCGCGACGTACATGGCGGCGAAGATGCAGGACCTCGAAGGATTGCCGAATCCATGGATGTCGTTCTATCTGCGGAACAAGCCGGCGGCATACGACGTCGACCAGACTTCGGGCACGACGCCCGTCTGGCAACAGCTGGCGAATCTCGACCAGGCCAAGAGCAACTACGGGGCGATCGTCTACAACAAAGCACCAGGCATTCTCAAGCAGCTCAACTACCTTGTCGGGGATTCGGCGTTCCGCAGGGGACTGCATGACTTTCTCATCGCGCACCAATATGGGAACGCGACATGGCAAGACCTCCTGGGCTCGATCGGAAAAGCCGCGCACCGATCGCTCACCGACTGGGGCCGACAATACATTCTGCGCCCAGGAATGCCAGTCCTCGAGCAGCAACTCGAGATCGCAGACGGCAAAGTGAAGCGTCTCGCGTTGATCCAGCACGCCGCCCAACCGCTCTCCGGCGCCGGCGTGTGGCCGATGAGAACCGAGGTCGTGCTCTCATCGCACGGCACGATTGCTTCCATTCCAGTGCAGGTCACGGCGGAAACGACGATCGTCGCGGCGGCGGCCGGACGTCCAGCGCCTGATTTCGTCTTTGCGAACGCGAACGACAACGCCTATGGCATGGTGATGCTCGACCCGCGGAGCTCGCAATGGATTGCGGCGCACGTCGGCGAGGTGCGTGATCCGTTGCTCCGCGCCATGTTGTGGGGCGCGATGTGGGATCTCGTCCGCGATGCGCGCCTCGCACCGGAGGCGTTCGTCGCGTCGGCCTTACGCGAGCTCTCGGCGGAGCGCGACGAACAGATCGCCGCGGGGATCGTCACGCGAATGAATCGCGCCGTGTCGAGCTATCTGTCGGTATCGCAGCAACAGGCGATCATCAGCTCGGTCGAAGACACGTTGCTCGCCGGCGCATCGAACACGGAACGCACCTACGGTCTCCGAAAGAATCAGCTCGACGCCTACATCTCATTGGCGCGCAGCCCGGCCGCCACGCAGCGACTCACCGCCTGGCTCGACAGCGTGTCGACAGCCGGTGTTCCGCTCCGTCAGCCGACGCGATGGAACATCGTCGCGCGTCTCGTCGAGCGCGGCGTGCCGAACGCCGACCGGTTGATCGCGACCGAGGCGTCGCGCGATACGACGACGAGCGGGAAACGCAGCGCGTTCGTTGCGGCGGCAGGACGTCCGGCGGCGAGCGCGAAGAAAGACTACTTCGAACGCTACTTCCGCGACTCGACGCTCAACGAGGACTGGGTGACCGCGAGCATGCGCTCGTTCAATGTGCCGGATCAAAGCGCATTGACGCTTCCCTATCTCGAGCCCGCGCTCGATACGTTGTCCTGGATCCAGCACAATCGTCGCATCTTCTTTCTCGGGTCGTGGCTGGGCGGATTCATCGGCGGCCAGCGATCGCCGGAGGCGCTCAAGGAGATCGATGACTTTCTCGCACGGCGTCCGGCGCTCCCGCTCGATCTCCGGCAAAAGATCCTTCAAACGCGTGACGATCTCGAGCGGACGGTTCGCATTCGTGCCAAATACGCTGGCGGAATCGCGCTCAATCCGGCGACCGGACCACGGCGCTGACCGCGGCGACCGTCGCCGGCAGGACCTGATCGTCGGCCGGCGACCGCTCGCGCGCGGTGTACTCGGCATAAAACTGTGCCGCAACGTCCACGTCGTGCTCATCGACAAAGCCCGGTCCGAGGCGACGCGCTCCCGCGAGCGCAAGCGCGTAGAGATCCCGAGCCGTACGAGCGATCGCGACGTCGCGCAGCCCGCGCTCTCCTCCGGCGCGAAGCAACGCGCGGCTCTCAGCGGCAAGCAGCGCCGCCTCGCGCGCTGATCGTTCGTCGTACGCCAGGCCAGTCAGAAACACGAGCGGCGCGGCGTAATGGCCCGGATCGATCGCGTCGCACGAACGAACCTCGAAGTGTCCGCGCGGTCTCACCTCGGGAAACAACGTCGTGAGATGCGTGGCCCAGCGCGCGTCGCCGTCGTCGCGCGCCAGCGATGCCCTGAAGGGGTGGTGCATTCCATCAGGTCCCCTGGCCAACATGTCGTTCGCACCCAGCGCGAACCGCGTGTACGCGTCGGCGGGGTCATCGTCCGCCACCGCCACGCCGGTCCGAGTAGGATCGAGCATGCGCCAGCAATGGGCGCGAAAGCTTCGGTGCCCTGTGTCCCCGCGCTCATAGTGCGGCGAGTTCGCGAAGACGGCGATGAGGTACGGCGCGAGGTCGTTCAGCAATCGCCAGCGTGCGGCGGGTCGCGGACCGCGGTCGAGCGAGACTTGGATCGCCGCAGTTTGGCGCATCATGCGCGCACCAAATGGGCCGATGTCGTCGAAGTACCGCGTCATCCGCTCGTAGCGATCGACGTGAAGCTGGAGCGGAATGCGGCGCACGTCGTTGCACGGATCGATGCCGGCCGCGAACAGCTCGATGCCTTCGTCATCGAGCGCAGTCCGCAACGGATTCACGATTCGGTCGAGCACGCGAATCAACTGCGACGCCGACGCGAACGGCACTGTGCTGACCTCGAGCTGTCCGCCGGGCTCGAAGCTGATCGTCGCTAACCCGGCCGCGTCGAACCGCGGAGTTCCATCGTAGCCGCGGAATTCCGTCCACCCGCCGCGTGCCGCGTATCGACGCAACCGGTCGATCAACCCGTGCGGCCCGCGCAACGACAGAGGCACACGCGTCAGCCCGTCGAGCACGAGGAACTCGACTTCGGCGCCTACGCGTTCCAGCGCGCCTTCTTGCGGCGTGAACGCGGTGGCGTGAATCCCGTCACGCAGTGCGATGAACCGCGCCGGTGAGATGTCGTTCACGACGTCGGCTCGAGGATCGAGAGGGCGAATCGCGCTTGTGAGTCAACGAACCAGTGAGAGAGCGACAGCGCGGCCGCTTCGGCGAGCGCTTCGACTGCCGCGCGATCGTACTTGTAGCTCAGCTCCGTGCGAATCCCTTCACCGTCGGCGAACGCGATCGAGCCGAGTTCCGGAATGTGCACGCTCTGGGCGCCGACCGCGTGCAGGTGCATCTCGATGCGATGGTCGGCCTCGTTGTAGAACGCTCGATGCGCGAACCGCTCAGGCAAGAAGTTCGCTCCAAGCTGGGCGTTCAGGACGCGGAGCATGTTGCGATTGAATTCAGCCGTCACTCCCGCGGAGTCGTTGTACGCCGCGTCGAGCACGCGCGGGTCCTTGCGGAGGTCCGTGCCGAGGAGAAGTCGGTCGTCCGGACCCATGTGCTCGGCGATGCGCCGCAACAGCGCGACCGCGGACGGCGTGTCGAAATTGCCGATCGTGCTCCCGAGAAACGCGAACAGAATGGGACGATCGACGACTGGCGGCAACTCGATGTCGATGTTCATGTCGGCGACGATCGGCTCGACACGCAGCCAGGGAAGTTCCCGCTCGAGGGCATCGCGCGTCTGCTCGAGAAACTTTTCGCTGACATCGATCGGGACGTAGGTCACGGCTTCGCTGCACCGCCGCATCGCGGAGAGAAGGATGCGCGTCTTCGACGCACTCCCGGCGCCCAACTCGACAAGCGTGCGCGCCCGAGTGAGCTCGACGATGTGTGACACGCGCGCGAGAAGAATCTCGCGCTCGGCGCGTGTGAGATAGTACTCCGGCAGACGCGTGATCTCTTCGAACAGCTGGGAGCCACGCTCGTCATAGAAGTATTTCGGCGAGAGCTCGCGCGGGCGTCGCGACAGGCCATCGCGAACGTCGGCGAGCATCGCGCGCCGGCGGGCCGCGTCGTCGCCAAATTCCGGCGTTGTCAACACCGCGTCGATGCTAGTCATCGCGCGCGCAGCGGAAGCCGGCAAAGATCTGTCGCCGAATCGGATAGTCCCAGTTCCGAAAGCTGTTTCGCACCGCGCCGGGTCGAGTCGCCCACGACCCGCCGCGCAAAACTTTGTATTCGTTGCCAAAGAACATCTCTGAATACTCGGGATACGGGAACGTGCGGTAGCCGGGATATGGTCGGAAGTCGCTCGACGTCCACTCCCACACGTCGCCGATCATTCCGTAACACCCCAGCGGCGACCAGTTCTTCTCGTACGCGCCGGCGGCGGCTGTCGTGAACGACAGCTGATCGACGTTGGCACGGTCGGGCGTCGCTGGTTCGTCGCCCCACGGAAATGCTTGCATGCCGTTTGTCGTGGCATTCCAACCGGCCGCCATTTCCCACTCGAGCTCAGTCGGCAGACGCTTCTCTGCGAACCGCGCGAACGCCTCAGCCTCGTGATAACAGACGTGGCACACCGGCAAGTTGGGATCGACGGATGCAACGCTGTCCATGACACGCACGCACCACGCGTCGCCATCGCGCATCCAGTATTTGGGAGCATTCGCCTGCGACTCGTTGCGCCACGCCCAACCAGCCTCCGACCACAGCGCGCGATGGTCATAGCCGCCGGCATGCATGAACTCCAAGTAGTCGGCGTTCGACACCGGGAATACGTCGATCGAGAACGGCGCGAGATCGATCTCGTGTTGCGGACGCTCGTTGTCGTACGCCACGGCGCGATCGTTCGTTCCAACGCGAACACGGCCGCCAGAAAAACGTGCGGTGGCATGCCGAGCGACCTCGCGAGCCGCGGGCGGCGTGTACGCGCGCGGCGCGCGATACGGCATCCCTTGTTTGAGCTGAAGCGTCTGCAGAATCGTCTCGTTGTGTTGGTACTCGTGCTGGAGCACCATGGAATAGACGTATCCGTCGCGCAGCAAGTCGTCGTCCGAGTCGAACCGAACGTGAGACATACGATCGAGGACCCGCGATCGGATTTCGCGCATCAGGACCCGGCATTCATCGAGCGTCGGCAGTTGGAGCGCGCCACGCACGCGCCGCGGATTCTCGAACGGGTTGTAGATGCCCGGCATCTCGCTGAATTCGATCGGACCCTCGAGGTTGCGAACCAACCAGAGCTCCTCGAAGTGCGCGATGTGCCCAAGATCCCAGATGATGGGACTCATCAGCGGATCGTGCTGGAGACGCAGATCCTCGTCGGAAAGCGGTTCGACGAGCTGCAGCGTCCGAGTACGCGCTTCGTCGAGTCGGCCCGCCATTTCTTGTCGCGTCATGCGGGGCCCGGCCTCGCGAAACGTTCGACCACCGCCAGGCCGGCATCGACGCCAATGGCGAGGAGCGCGGCAGGGATTGCTCCGGAAAGAATCATGCGCGTGTCCGACAATGCGAGGCCAGCAACGATCGGCTCGCCGAGTCCACCGGCGCCGATAAATGCCGCGAGCGTGGCCGTGCCGACGTCGATCACCGCGGCTGTCCGAATCCCTGCCATGATAACTGGGGTGGCAAGAGGGAGCCGCACGTCACGAAGGATTTGACGATCAGTCATGCCCAGTGCCCGCGCGGCGGACACCGCGGCAGGGTCGGCGTCGCGCACGCCGGTGTACGTGTTGCGAACGATCGGATACAGGGAGTACAACACCAGAGCGACCAACGCGGGAATCACGCCAATGCCGAGTAACGGGATCATGAAGGCAAGTAACGCGATGCCGGGCAGAGTCTGCAGGACGCCGACGGCCCGAATCACGCCTTCGGCTTTGCCCGCCGCACGCTCGAGCACGAGTCCGATCGGCACGGCGATGAGCACGGCGACGATGAGTGAAATCGCCACCAGCTCGATGTGGCGTCCGGCCAGCCGCGCAATGACGCCGCGCTGTTCGCTCAAATAGCCGGTGAGGCTGCGGGTATCGGCCGCAACGCGCGCCCCGCCCTTTGCCGTCGTCGACAGCAGCCCGAGCGACGTCAGCGCCTCTCGAGCCACGACTGACACCGGCGTTTGGTCCACCTCGATGCGCTGGTTGAGCGCGCGCATCTGGCGTTCGTCGAGGCGTCCGCTCAACTCACCGAGTGCGGCGATCGCGCGCGGATCGCTCGCGGCGAGACGTCCGCTGACCAACGCCGCGGCTTCGTACGGCGGAAAGAAACGCCGATCGTCGGTGAGCACGACGAGGTCGTAGCGCGCGATGAGTCCGTCCGTCGAATACCCATCGATGACATCCACCTGCCGGGCGGCGAGCGCTTGATACTTCACGGCGGGTCCGAGCGCGCGAACGTCGTGAAAGCGCAATCCATATGCGCGTTGCAGGCCCGGGAGCCCGTCAGCACGCCCAATGAAGTCCGGCGTAAGACCTGCGCGGAGCGATTGCGATTCGCGAGCGAGGTCACTCAGCGTCGCCAGATGCAGCGAGTCGGCGGTCGCACGACGCACCGCGATTGCGTAGGTGTTCTGGAATCCGAGGGGCGCGAGCCAGCGCACGCCGTACCGATCGCGGAACGCACGCGACACGCGCCGAAAGACTTCCCCGGAACCTCCCAACGGTTGTTCGCCGAGAATCGCCAGCAGACCAGTGCCGGTGTATTCGGGATAGACATCGATTGCTCCGGTGCGCAGTGCGCCGAACGCGATTTCCGTCTGGCCGAGTCCGGGCCGACGATCGACGCGAACGCCGCGCGCCTCGAGCAGTTGCGAGAACATCTCTGCCAAGAGATACGATTCGCCGAACGGCTTTGACGCCACGATCACGGGCTTCGTCTCGACCGGCGCGGCCGATGTCTGCGCCACGAAGGCTACAACGACGAACAGATTCATTCGGCGCCCACGAGCTGTGTGACTCGCGCGCGCTGCAGCAACGTGCGGACGTAGTCCGTCGTCGGATCGGCGACCAACACGGACGGTGCCGCGATCTGCTCGATCCGACCGCGACGCAGGACGGCAATGTGCGTCGCGAGCAACAAGGCTTCGTGCACGTCGTGCGTCACCAGCACGCACGTCATGCCAAGACGATTTCGGAGCGAAGCAAAGCTCTCCTGCAGCTCCGAGCGCGTGATCGCGTCGAGCGCACCGAAAGGCTCGTCGAGCAACACGACCGAAGGCTCGGCGGCCAATGCGCGCGCGATCGCCACGCGTTGACGCTGCCCGCCAGACAGCTCGCGCGGCCAACGTGGTCCGATCGTCACTGGATCGAGACCGACCAACGTCAGCGCGGCGCTCGCTCGTTCGGTCGCTCGCGCGTCACCGATGAGTCGCAACACGAGCTCGACGTTTCGAAGGACACGCCAGTGAGGAAGCAAACCGCCGTCCTGCGGCACGTATCCGATGCGTCGCCGCAACTGAACAGGATCCGTCGCGCCGGCATCAGCGCCGTCAACGCGAATCACACCCGCATCAGGATCGACGAGCCGATTGAAGCAGCGAAGGAGTGTTGTTTTCCCCGACCCACTTTCGCCGACCAATGCGACGCAGGCGCCGGTTGGGACGGAGAGCGAGACGTCATCGAGCGCGACGAGCGGGCCGAAGCGTTTCGTTACGTGCTCAGCCGCGAGCGCCGCTGGCCTCCCTCCTGGACTCGTCATTCGATAAAATCCGCGGCGGGGCGCCCGCGCGGAAGACCGCGGTCACAAAAGGCCAGTCGGTGCTATTTCGGCCGACAGCGACCCGCCCACCACCCGGCAACGCCCCTCGCGCCGCCGGATGGGAACTACGGGGCGGCGCTACCTGCCGGGCGTGAACGTGAACGGCAGTTGCACGAGCTGCTTCACCTTCTGGCCAGCCGATTCGGCGGGAAAGAATGACATCCCACTCACGGCGTGTCTCACTGACTCCGTGAGCTCGTTGTCGCTCGATTTCAGAACTTTGAACGTCGTCATCTCCGGCCGACCGTGGTCATCGACGACAAATTGAACGAGCACGTGCCCTTCGATTCGGGCATTGCGAAGGCGATCCGGATAGAGCGGCGTGGGCGCGGACTTCGGTCTCACCGCCTGCTCGACCTGAAAGTCGAGGTACGTTTGATCGGGACTCGCCGAAGGATCGTTGTCGCGCGCTTTCTGAGCGTGCGCGACCGACGGGCGTAGCAATACGGTGAGGAGAAGCGCGAGGCCAACAAAGTATTTGGTCATGAGTTGTCGAGTTGATGGTTGGTCGCTTGAAGCGAACGGAACCATGGGCTCGGCGACTCCTCGCAGCCAATACTCTTTTGTTGGGGATCTCATGCTTGGCCCGGCTCGGGTGCGTCCGAGGCATGACATGCCCAGGAACAAAGTATTGGTCGGCCAACGCCGGCACCGGTAGCCTCCATCGAATGAGACTCACGATTCGCGCTAAGCTCGTCACTGGCCTCGTCGGGGTGTTGCTCGTCGGCACCGTCGCGAGCATCGGCGTGTTATCGATGATTTCGCGATCGGTCGATCAACTCGATGCCGTGATCGCGCGAGAAGATGTCGCGGCGGTCAAGGCGGTCGAGGTGAGGCTCGCGATGCTCGAAATAGGCGATGCAATGCGCGGGTTTTTGCTCGACCCGACGAACCAGGCCGAGCTCGCGCGCAAGAGCGCGGCCGACAGTACGCTCACACTTCGCATCCAGGAGCTCAAGCAGCTCGCTCCGTCAAAGGACGTGATCCAAAAGCTCGAGCAAATCACGACCTTTGATGCAAGCAAGCTCAATCCTCTTGCGGGCGACATCCTCGAGCTCGCGCGCACCGGCAAGACGACGCCGGCGCGCGACAAGTTCGACAGCGAGTATCTGGGTGCACGCGGTGCCGAGGCGGCGATCATGGACGACCTCGAGCGCGCCTCACAACATGATAAGGACACCGCCGTTGCGAAGGCGGCGAGCAATCAATCGCGTGCGCGGGTCGCCAGCGCGATCCTGATCGTGGTCGTCCTGCTCTTCGGATTCCTGATCTCCATGCAGCTCGCCGGCCGAATCGCCGCACCGATCGTCGACGCCACGGAGAATCTCAAACGCATGGCGAGCGGCGACCTCAGTGGTCGCATGACGATCAAAGCAACCGATGAAATCGGCGAGATGGCCCGACATTTCAACGGATTCGCCGACGAGATCGAACGCGTCATCCGATCAGTGCGGAGCGGCGCGACGGCGCTGACGGGTGCGTCGGGGCAGATGGCCGCCACCGCGGCGAATCTCTCGCAGGGCACAAGCGACCAAGCCGCGTCTGTTCAACAGACCACGGCGAGCCTCGAGCAGATGAGCGCATCGATCACGCAGAATGCCGACAACTCACGCGTCACCGAGCAGGCTGCGCTCAGCGGAGCGCAGGACGCCGAGCAGGGTGGCCACGCCGCCCGAGAGACGACGGTCGCGATGAAGACGATCGCGCAGAAGATATCGATCATCGAGGACATCGCCTATCAGACGAATCTGCTTGCATTGAACGCCGCGATCGAGGCAGCGCGTGCCGGCGAGAACGGCAAAGCATTCGCCGTCGTCGCGATCGAGGTGCGAAAACTCGCCGAACGCAGTCAGACGGCCGCCACGGAGATCAGCGAGTTGGCCACGACCAGCGTTGGCGTTGCGCAGCGATCCGGCGCCTTGCTCGAAGAACTGGTCCCAGCAATTCGGCGCACGGCGGGGCTGGTGCAGGAAGTTGCCGCGGCATCGCGAGAGCAGACGGCGGGTGTGAATCAGATCAATCAGGCGATGAGCCAGGTCGATCAGGTAACGCAGCGAACGGCCGCAGCCGCGGAAGAACTGGCGTCGACGTCCCAAGAAGTGGCGGCCCAAGCCGAATCGCTCGAGCAACTCGTGAGCTTCTTCAAGATCGACGACCACGACCGTGGTGCTGTCGCGGCTGGCGCAGCCGCTTAGCGGTCCTGCGACAATACCGTATCGGCGTCGCGCCGCGCGCTCCACATCGGCTGCGCGACGCACCGATCGAAGTCGATGCCGCGACACGTCGACTTGGCGGCGGCTTGTACTTGCCGGCGCACCTCATCCGGATACGCGTGACAATCCGGTGTGTTCCGCCCGCTGACGCAACCGTTGTAGCGCAGTAGCGCTCTGCGCCATGCGGCGTCGCGGTCTTCAACCAAGCCGGCCGCTTTCTGCGCGACCCAGCCAAGAATGAAGATGCCGTACTTCAGATTCGTCGAATCGGTGTGAACGTTCGTGCCGAATTTGCGTCCGAGGCTCTGCCACGGGCGCGGCGCCACCTGCATGAGCCCCACGGCGCCGACGCGTGATCGCGCCGACGACTTGAGCTCGTCGTTCTCGGTCAGCATGACGCCCAGCACGAGCGCGGGAGGAATCTTTCGCGTGTACGCCTCGCGCACCGCCACGTCAGCCAATGCGCGTGCTCGCGCCTGGTTCACCTTACCGGTGCGGAGCAGGTCCATCGCGAACAGTTCACGGTCCAGCAAGAATTGCGGCGTCTTGAGGGACACCTCCGCCTCGGCGTGCATCCACGGCGCGCGCGTCTCGTTCGAGTCCACGTAACGATGCTCGATGAGCTGCGACGCCAAGGGCGCGCGGCTCACGTAGTAGGGTCGCGTGACAGAGGTCGCAAAGACGATCGCCGCAACAGAACCTGCGGCGAGCACGATCTGAGACCAGACGGAGCGCTTCGATGAAATGAGAGACCTCCAAGCGGCGAATGATGCTCGGGACGACGTGACGCGCCAGCCCCGGCAGTTCCGATAACACGGTTGTGATACTGGGCGCGACGACTAGGTGTTCCGTTTTGGCCGGCGCCAACGAAGCCAATCACAAGATTGGCAATGTGTTAGGACCCCTTAGGGTAGCGCGAGACGGCCCCGGGCGCAACCGGTTTTTCAGATTCTCGCGCATCTGTTGGGCATCGTTCTTGTGGGCGTCTGGTTTCGGGGCACGCGGCGCCATCTCGCACCCCGTACACTTCTGGTAACACGCTCACACCATGGGCGGCTCCATTCCCACAAGCTCCGGCATTCGACCCATCCGACAACCGACTCCGTCCAGACCGAGAGGAGTGAGACGGAGACGCCGCCGCATGCAACCCGTGGCGTTGTACTCGCTCGTGTTCGTCGCGTTGGTAGCGTTGGCGATCGTCGTCCAGCTCATCGTGCACATGGCCCGCACCGATCCGCGCGACAGCCGCGCGATCGCCGAACGCGAGCTGCGACTCAACACGTTGCAACCAAGCGAACGGGTCATCCGAATGGTCTCGGTCTTCAAGCGACCCGCGATCGACTATTTCCGCGCGACGCGCGGCCTGCTCGTTCTCACGAACCAACGGTTGCTCTACCTTGGCCTCGAGCCGCGCGACCTCCTCGCCGCGCCGGATCTGCCGCCGACGTTCGAGCAGCGCGACTTTCCGCTCGACACGCTCGTTCGCGTGTCGGCGGGACGGACGTTCTTCGGCATCGCCAAGGCGGTCGTCATCTCCACGCCGAACGAGACACTCAAACTCGGTGTGCCCTCGGGGGCGTGGCCGCAAGCGAATCTCATTGTCGTCGGCATGAACGTGCGTCACGACCGAGCGGTCGCCCAAAGCGCGCAGCAACGCGCGCTCCTTGCCACGGCCGAAACGCAGCGTCGTGAGGCCGAGGCGGCGCGGCGCAAGGCAAAGTTCTACACAGTCAAACGCGGGGATGCGCTGGGCAGCATCGCAACGATCTGGAACACGACGCCCGACAAGCTCCAGGCGTGGAATCATCTTCCCGGCAACAAGATTCGCGTCGGCCAAGTGTTGCTGGTCAGACCCGCGCTCTGATCACATCGGCGTCGCGGGCAGGATTCGGCCCCGGCATTCACCGAAGCCGATGCGCGGGTGGCCACTCCGCTCGCAGAAACCACGCAAGATGACCTCATCACCATCCTCGAGAAATTTGCGCGTCTCCTCCGTCGGCAATTGAAGCGGCTCTGTTCCACGCCAGGTGCGCTCGAGCAAGCAGCCGCGCGATTCCTTCGTCGGACCGGAGACCGTGCCGCTCGCTAACAAATCACCCGCGCGCAGATTGCATCCGTTGCTGGTGTGGTGCGTGACGAGCTGCGCCATCGTCCAATACATGTCGACGAAATTTCCGGCGCTCACGCGCAGCGGCTCGACGCCCTGTTCACGCATCCGTGATGAGGCCAGAAAAACTTCGAGCGTGATGTCGAAGCCGCCAGCGTTCGTGTTCGCCTGCGAGAACAAATAAGGGAGCGGCGCCGGATCATCCGCTGGACGCGGGTACGCACGCGCACGAAACGGCTCGAGCGCGTCGAGCGTGACCACCCACGGTGACAGCGACGTCGCAAAGTTCTTGGCGAGAAATGGCCCGAGTGGTTGGTATTCCCAGGCTTGGATGTCGCGCGCCGACCAATCGTTCACGAGACACAGACCGAACACGTGTCGTTCGGCGTGGTCGATCGCGATCGACGAGCCGCGTGAGTTGCCCGTCGCGATGAGCGCTCCGATCTCGAGCTCGTAGTCGAGGCGCCTCGTGGGCCCGAAGGCGGGAGGTCCGTCGGCGGCATCGCGAGTTTGGCCGACGGGCCGCCGCACGTCGGTTCCACTCACGACGATCGACGACGAACGCCCGTGATAGCCGATTGGAATCCACTTGTAATTCGGCAGCAGCGGATTGTCGGGACGAAACATGCTGCCCACGTTCGTCGCGTGGTCGATCGACGCGTAGAAATCTGTGTAATCGCCGATGCGCGCCGGAAGCAATAACTCCGCGTGGTGCATTGGAACGAGAATCCGCGTCGCGATCGTCTGATCGCGCTCGAATTGGGGCGACCCCGATCGGAGCAGTTCACTCAGCGCGCGACGTAACGCGCGCGCCGCGGCGGATCCGAGCTCGAGCAATCCATTCAAGTCAGGCCCGCGGCAGGAATCGGCGGCGCGTGCCGCGTCGGCCGTTAGAAGTCCGGCGTCGGCGCAGGCGGGGACGTCGACGATGTGATCGCCGATCGCCACTCCGGTGCGCGGTCGTTCACCGGCGCGTTTGAATACTCCAAAGGGAAGATTCTGAATTGGAAACTCGGTCGACGTCTCGTTGGCCGAGCGGACCCATGATCGCAGATCGGGATCGTTGGTCGGGTCGAACATCACGGCAAGAGGACGAGCGATCGCAACTCGTCGACCGGCTCGCTGAACGAGCACGAGCCGAACGACATCATGACATGATCCCGCACCGATCGCGCTTGCTCTTCGTCGAGAGTAGCCTCGCGCCAGCGAACCGTCGTCGGTGTCGCTGCGAAAGCACGGGCGTCGCGCTCGTCGAGGAGTTGCGCGGCGTCGCCGTCGCTCAATCCGGTCGTCATCAAACCCGCGGCGAGCAACACGTTCAAGAACCCGAACATCGGCCCCGTCGGGGCTGTGGGTT
>Ga0070708_100000973_pt1 | contig 21817 bp, 18 predicted proteins | sample KBSK5503metaG_FD_65469 | JGI IMG/M metagenome (GOLD analysis project Ga0070708, IMG submission 65469) | Corn, switchgrass and miscanthus rhizosphere microbial communities from Kellogg Biological Station, Michigan, USA - KBS K5-50-3 metaG | ecosystem: Host-associated > Plants > Roots >... | reverse complement strand
AACCGGAAGCGGCTGCACTCCTCGATCGGCTACTGCAGCCCGGTCGATTTCGAGGATAGGATGAGGGCTGCGTAACTCAACCCGGTGTCCACCAAACCGGGTCAAGGCCAAGGATCACGTCAACGTCAACGACCACGTCAACGTTGATGTCGACGTGGAAGTCGACGTCCTAGCCGAGCAGCTCCAGGATCGCGCGCAGCGCGGCCAGCGCCCAGTCGTTGCGGCGGCCTAGCTCGGCGCCGAGCTGTTCCAGGGCCTTCTCGATCACGTGGGTGCGCAGGAGCATGTCCAGCTCCGCTCTGGTCTCGGGCAAGAACGGAGAGCCCTTGGCCCCTTCCAGGTAGGAGGCGAGGAATGCGGCGGGCGCCCAGGTCGCCCACAGCTTCGCCCAGGGCTCCGCGGCGGCGCGGTCGCTTTCGCGCACCGTGGCCGGATCGCGCAGGCCCATGGTGGCGGCGATGTCGAAGGAGCGGAGCATGGAGGCGATGTCGCGCAGGCCGCTCCGCTTCCGCTTGCGCTCGGGGAGAGGCTTCTCGGGATCCTGCTCGAAGTCGACCACCACGAAGTCCTTGCCGGTCCAGAGGACGTTGGCGAGGTGGTAGTTGCCGTGGATCCGGCCCCGCTTCACCGTCAGCCGCTGGCGCAGCAGCGGCTCGAAGCTGGCGTACAGCTCCTTCTCGCGCGCGAGCAGTTGCTGGGCCAGCTCGCCGGGGCGGCCCTGCAGGCGCGCGGCGCGAAGCTGGCGCAGCACCTTGCCGGTCAGGTTCCGTTTGGTCTGGTACACCGATCGCTGATCGAGCGCGCTGTACGGTTCCAGCGCGAACGCGGGGTCGTCCGGAATGATCAGCGCCGCGTGCAGCTCCGCGGTGCGCTTCCCCAGCAGGCGCGCGGCGGCCAGCGAGCTGCCCAGCATCTCGCGCGCTTCCGGAGGGACCTCCGATCCGGCGAGATCGACCATCGACGCCGACGGGCGCGGCGGAGGCTTCAGGTCGCCGCTGCTGGCGAGGGCGCGCTCGAAGTAGCGGCGCAGCTCCTCGCGGAAGAACTGCCAGGCGACGCCCTGGTTCTGCACGTATCCGTGCAGCGTGGCGATGGTGATCGGCTCTCCGCGCCGCGGCCGCAGCTCGACCGCTCCCCAGAGAGGGGGAAGGGGCGCCCAAGGGGCCCGCTCGGTGAGGGCGCGGCAGATCTCCAGCTCGGGGCTCGTCCCCTCCGCGAGCCGGCGATAGAACTTGAGCAGCAGCGCGTCTCCGTACTGGACGGACGCGGCGTGATGCTCCTGCCGGTACAGCCGCGGCTCCCCGTCGGGCAGGTCCGGCTTGGTGGTGGCGACCAGCGTTCCGGAGGCGCTGCCGATGCGCAGGCCGGCGCGGCTCGCCTTCAAGAGCGCGGCGGCGGAAGCGGGGTCCGCGAGCGCGTCCACCAGATACGCCTGCGCTCCTTCCGGGCGCCGGAGGATCGCGATCACCGCCTGCGGGGAGGCGGGCTTCTCTCCCGACTCGATGCCGAGCGGCACGACGTAGTGCTCGCTCTCCCCGTGGCTGAAGTCGATCTGCGCCAGCGCGAGGCGGACCGAGTCGAAGGGAATGACGTCGAGGATGCGCGCCTGCGAGATCTCGCGCCCCGGGCTGCGGAACCAGCGGCGTCCCTCGATCCAGGCGGGCAGCACCATCTCCAGCGCGGATCGCTCGGCGGAGGTGAACCCGTCCTCCCAGATGGAAGGGAAATCGACGACGGGCGGATGGTAGGCCGCCTCGCGCGCGTCCATCGCCGCGCTGCGCGGCTCGTGCAGCGAGAACCAGTAGAAGGCGTGCTCGCCGAGGGTGAGGAGATAGGGCAGCTCCCCGATGGGGGGAAAGCGCGTGCGGCCGATGAGCTCCGTGGGGACGCGGCCCTTGAACTGGCGCAGGTCGAGCTCGACGAACTGGGTGAAGCGGGACAGGTTCGCCACCACCAGCACCGTCTCGTCCTCGAGCTGGCGGATGAAGGCGAGCACCTTGGGGTTCTCGGGCGAGAGGAACTCGATGGTCCCGCGCCCGAAGGCCTGGAACCGCTTGCGCAGGGCGATGAGGCGCTTGGTCCACCAGAGCAGCGAGTTCGGGTTCCCCTGCTGCGCCTCCACGTTCAGCGACTCGTAGTGGTACTCGGGGTCGATGATCACCGGCAGGATCAGCCGCTGCGGGTTGGCGCGGCTGTAGCCGGCGTTGCGATCGGGGCTCCACTGCATCGGCGTGCGCACGCCGTTGCGGTCGCCGAGGAAGACGTTGTCCCCCATGCCGATCTCGTCGCCGTAGTAGATGACCGGCGTCCCCGGGAGCGACATGAGCAGGGCGTTCATCAGCTCGATCTGCCGGCGGTCGTTCCCCGTCAGCGGTGCCAGCCGGCGGCGGATCCCCAGGTTGATCCGCATCGCCGGCTCGTGCGCGAAAGCGCGATACATGTAGTCGCGCTCCTCGTCGGTCACCATCTCCAGGGTCAGCTCGTCGTGGTTGCGGAGGAACAGCGCCCACTGGCAGTTGGGCGGGATCGCCGGCGTCTGCGCCAGGATGTCCGCGATGGGGAGCCGGTCCTCCATGTGGATGGACATGAACATCCGGGGCATGATCGGGAAATGGAAGTTCATGTGGCACTCGTCGCCCTCGCCGAAGTAGGCGGCGGCGTCTTCCGGCCACTGGTTCGCTTCCGCGAGCAGCATGCGGTCCTTGAACTTCCCGTCGACGTGGGCCCGCAGCTTCTTGAGGAACTGGTGCGTCTCGGGAAGGTTCTCGCAGTTGGTGCGGTCGCGCTCATAGAGGTAGGGGACGGCGTCGAGGCGCATCCCGTCGACGCCCAGGCCGAACCAGAAATCGACCACCGCCAGCATCGCATCGTGGACCGCGGGGTTGTCGAAGTTCAGGTCGGGCTGATGGGCGAAGAACCGGTGCCAGTAGTACTGCTTGGCCACCGGATCCCAGGACCAGTTGGACGGCTCGAAGTCCTTGAAGATGATCCGGGCGTCCTTGTAGTGGTTCGGGTTGTCGGTCCAGACGTAGAACTCGCGCTCGGGCGAGCCGGCCGGCGCGCGGCGGGCGCGCTGGAACCAGGGATGCTGGTCGCTGGTGTGATTGAGGACGAGCTCGGTGATGACCCGGATCCCCCGCCGGTGCGCTTCCTCGACGAACTGGCGGAAGTCGTCGAGGGTGCCGACGTCGGGGTGGACGTCGGTGTAGTCCGAGATGTCGTAGCCGTCGTCCTTTCCCGGCGAAGAGCAGATGGGCAAGAGCCAGAGCGCGTTGACGCCCAGGTCTTGAAGGTAGTCGAGCTTGGAAGTGAGGCCCGGGAAGTCTCCGATCCCGTCGCCGTTCGAGTCCATGAACGAGCGCACCCGCAGCTCGTAGATGATGGCGTCCTTGTACCAGAGCGGATCGTCGCGGAGCTGGGCGCGGCGCATCTCCCAGGGCTTCTTGCGCATCGCGCTCATCGTGTTCACGGCGCGCTCCTTCCGTAGATCCGCGTCGTCTCGCGCAACCTCTCCTGGATCCCGCGGCCGGGCAGCGCCGTCAGGCGCCACTCCCAGTTGCCCTGCGAGGTGCCCGGCAGGTTCATCCGCGCTTCGTTGCCGAGCCCGAGCAGGTCCTGCGCCGGCGCCACCGCCAGATTCGCCACCGACGCCCAGACGCCCCGGATCATGTCCCAATGGATCTCGCCTCCCCCATCCTTCACCCCCAGGTAGGCGAGGGCGGCGCGCCGCTCCTTCTCGCACTGCCGCGGCAATCGCTGCGGCGAGCCGCAGTCGCGGAACCAGCCCACGCTGGTGTCGTTGTCGTGCGTGCCGGTGAACGCGACCGAGGCGCGCTCGTAGGCATGGGGAAGGAAGGTGGCGGCTTGCGGGTCGGTGCCGAAAGCGAACTGCAGCAGCTTGATGCCAGGGAAGTGGAACCGCTCGCGCAGCGCGGTGACCCCCGGAGTGACCGCTCCCAGGTCCTCGGCGATGAGCTGCGCGGGTCCCAGCGCTTCGAACAGCTTCGCTCCCGGCGCCGGCCGCCAGTTGCCGTTCCGCGCAGTGGGCTCGTCCGCCGGGATCTCCCAGTAGCGGGTGAAGCCGATGAAGTGGTCCAGCCGGACCGCATCGAACCGGGCGAAGGTCTGCGCGAACCGCTCCAGCCACCAGCGGAAGCCCGTCCGCTCCATCTTCTCCCAGTCGTAGAGCGGATTGCCCCAGCGCTGGCCCTCGGCGCTGAAGTAGTCGGGCGGCACGCCGGCGACGACGGTGGGCTGGCCCTGGGGATCGAGGAAGAAGAGGTCGCGGTGCGTCCAGACGTCAGCGCTGTCGTGCGCGACGAAGATGGAGAGGTCGCCGATCAGGCCCAATCCCAGCCTGCGGCACTCGTCGCGCAGCGACTGCCACTGCCGGGCGAAGAGGAACTGCTCGAACCGGTGCTGGTGGATCTCGTCGCGCAGCGCCTGCCGGGCGCGGTCCAGGGCGGCGGAATCCCGGGCGCGCAGGTCGGGCTCCCATTCCGTCCAGGGACGGTCGCCGCTGGCGCGCTTGATGGCCATGTACAGGGCGAAGTCCTCCAGCCAGCCGGCGTTCCCGGCGCGGAAGGTCTCGAGCTGCGCGTGGTCGCTGCTGCGCCGGGAGAAGGCGTCGAAGGCGGCGCGCAACTGCCTCTCGCGCCAGGCCTGGGTCGCGGCGTAGTCCACCCGGCCCTCGGGAAACGCCGGCGCCTCCTCCAGCGAGGTCCGCGGCAGGAGCCCCTCCTCGACCAGGCGGTCGAGGCTGATCAGGAGCGGGCTGCCCGCGAATGCCGAGTGAGCGCTGTAGGGGGAGTTGCCGTAGCCGACAGGACCGACCGGCAGCATCTGCCACCAGCGCTGGCCGGCGTCGCGCAGCCAGCGCGCGAACGCGTGCGCCTGCGGCCCCACATCGCCGCAGCCGTGAGCGCCCGGCAATGAGGTGGGGTGCAGCAGGACGCCGCTCGCCCGCTCGCTGAGATCAAATGGCATTGCGCCCGATCATAGATACGGCTCGCATCCTAGGAACGCCTCGGAATCTTTGCCTTCCTCCCCGCATGCGCGGGGATGGGCCCGTCGGATCGAGCGTCGACGGCCGCCCTGAACGGGAGTGCAGGTGTGGATGCATCGAGCGCGCGAAGTTGTTACACATGGCAGCCGCCGCAGTCGCGGCAACCGGGCCGCGAGTTGCGGCCTGTGAACAACGAAAGAAGTCTTCAAAATGGTTACTGGTACCGTGAAGTGGTTCAACGACGCGAAGGGGTTCGGCTTCATCGTGCAGGACAACGGCGGCCCGGACGTCTTCTGCCATCACACCGCCATCCAGGCGGACGGCTTCCGCTCCCTGGCCGAGGGGCAGAAAGTCGAGTTCGAAGTCACCAAGGGGCCGAAGGGCCTGCAGGCCGCAAACGTCCGTCCGATCGCGTAAGCGCGAGCTGGACAGCGTGGACGAGCCCGGTCTTGACCGAGACCGGGCTCTTTCGTTGTAGGAGATGGAGGACGCGTGCAGCCCAGATCGAACAAGAGACAGAAAGAGCTGGCGCGCCTCGAGAGGCGCAAGAGCAAGGACGAGCGCCGCGAGCAGCGCAAGAAGGAGCGCGCCGAGCGGATCGTCGCTGACGGCAGCGATCCGGACATCGCCGGAATCGTTCCCGGACCGCAGCCGAAGACAGAGGACTGAGCGGGCGCCTACGCCGGCGCCGCCCGGGCCGACGCGGGGACGGGAGGGGCGAGAAAATCCTCCAGCTCGTCCTTGCGCGCGGCCGCGTCGCGCTCGCCCAGCTCCATCAGCTCGGTCGCGTACTCGACGTCGAACAGCAGGTAGCTGAGCATGTCGGAGGGGTCGCCGCGTCCCGCCGCTTCGCCCAGCCGGCGCAGCAGATAGCCCGCCGGGCCCGAGAGGCGGCGCCGCACCGATTGCCGGGTGAGGATCGAAGCGGCCAACACGCCCAGGTCTTGCGAAGGGCGGATGAAGAGGTCCTGCACGGGCCTCAGGCCTCCTCCGGCGGTCTGCAGCGCGGCGGCGACGTGGCCGGGCACCGCGCTGGCGACGCGGGAGAGCTCGTTGAGGGCGGCGTTCACCTGGCGCAAGTTGGAGAGATCGTTCTCCACGCGGTCCAGCAGCAGCGCATCCAGCAGCTTGCCGAACAGGTACAGCGGCGACGAGAGCGCCTGCTGATCCTCGGCGTCCTGCCGCCCGGCCTTGTGCGGCCGCATCGGGCGGGGAGTGCGCAATCCGATGACCAGCACCCGCCCCGCGCCCAGGCGCAGCGCCGGCGCGATCGGCGTGTTCTGCCGCAGGCTTCCGTCCGAGTACAAGCGGCCGGCCACGCGGACCGTGGGGAAGATGATCGGAATGGCGGCCGACGCCAGCGCGTGCTGAGGCGTGAGGCGGACCACCGTCCAGTCGACCGCGCGATCGCCCGAGCTGAGCAGCGCCGGCGCCGCCTCGGTCTCCATGAACACGACGGTGTGCCCCGTCTCCACGTCGGTGGCGGAAACGGTGACGCCGATCACGAGCCGGTCGGCGACTCCCTGGTGCAGCGACCGCCAGGGGATCACCGAGCGGACCAGCTCGGCCAGCGGCGTCGCATCGAGGAGGCTGCGCGGACCTCCGGCGCTGGCGGAGCCGAACAGCCAGCGCACCAGGCCGGCGAGATCTCCCCAGCCGAGCTGGAAGACGTGCTCGAGTCCGAGCTGGCGCCAGCGCTCGGCGAGATGGCGGACGCCGAAATCGGCGACGTCGTGGTGCGCGGCGATGGCGCAGGCGTTGATCGCCCCCACGCTGGTGCCGGAAAAGATCCGCGGCCGGGACGAGTCGCCCAGCCGCGGAGTCAGCTTTCCCAGGATGTAGCGGAGGACGCCGATCTCGTACGCGCCTCGCGCTCCTCCTCCGGAGAGGACCAGTGCGAGCGGGGAGTCGGCCTCCGTCATCGCCTCGGGTGTCTCTCCGTCAGAAGCGGAAGTCCAGTCCGCCGTTCACCAGGAAGTTCCAGTTGTTGAAGGCGCTCGGCGCGTTGGTCCCACCCCCCAGGGGGAAGTCGGCGTCCGCTTCCAGGTAGACCTTGAAGAGGACGAGCGGGATGTTGAAGCCTGCGCCCAGCCGCAGGGCGTAGGTCCCGCGGCCCTGATCGTACGGCGCGGGATTCTCCACGTTGATGGGGATGGCGCCGCGCAGGTAGAAGGGAATGACCGGGGGGCTGATGCGAACGCCCGGCCGGATCACGGTTCCGATGCGCGATCCGCCGCCGGCCGGCGAGCTGAGATAGAACTGCTCGGCGATCTCGACGTCCAGGGCGATGATCTCCGCCGGCAACCAGTAGCTGAGCATGAGATTCCCGGCGAACGGCCAGTTGTCGCTGAGCGCGTGGGTGCCACTGGCGTCGTGGTACGCGAGGTTTGCCTCCGCGCCGATGCGCAGCCCGGCGGTCGCGTGGGCGGCGAGTGGAGCGGCGAAGATCAAGGCAGCAAGGAAGAACTTTCTCACAGTGGCCTCCGTAGGGTCCGACCTCATTGGACCATCCGGAGGATCGGGCGGCCACTTTTCCGCCGCTCAGGCAGACAGCTCGAGCATCCGCTCCACCGGCCGCAGCGCGCGCACGCGCAGATCTTCGGGGAGCGTGATCTCGGGCGATCGATCGCGCATGCAGAGGTAGAGCTTCTCCAGCGAGTTGAGCCGCATGTAGGGGCAGATGCTGCAGTTGCAGCCGCTGCTCGGCGGAGCCGGGATCAGCTCCGCGTCGGGGCGCGCCTTCGACATGAGATGGAGGATTCCGACCTCCGTCGCGACGATGAAGCTCTTCGCCGGACTCGTCTTGACGTACTCGAGCAGGCCGCGTGTCGATCCGACGAAGTCCGCCAGGGCCAGCACGCTGGCCTCGCATTCCGGGTGCGCGATCAGCTTCGCCTCCGGGTGGCGGACCTTGAGCTTCTGCATCTGCCGCTCGGTGAACTGCTCGTGCACGATGCAAAACCCCGGCCACTTCACCAGCTCGCGGCCGGTCTTCTTCTCCACCCAGGCGCCGAGATGGCGGTCGGGCGCGAAGACGATCTTCGTGCCCCTGGGGAAGCTGTTGACGATCTTCTCGGCGTTGCTGGAGGTGCAGATCACGTCGCTCAGCGCCTTCACCCCGGCGGAGCAGTTGATGTAGCTGACCACCTTGTGGTCCGGGTACTGCTGCAGCCACCTGGCGAACTGGTCGGGCGGGCAGCGGTCGGCGAGGGAACAACCGGCGTCCAGATCGGGCAAGAGGACCTGCTTCTCCGGGTTGAGGATCTTCGCGGTCTCGGCCATGAAGTGCACGCCGCAGAAGACGATCACCTTGGCCTTCGTCTTCGCCGCCTGCTGCGAGAGCTGCAGCGAGTCGCCGACGAAGTCGGCCAGGTCCTGGATCTCGCCGTCCTGGTAGTAGTGGGCGAGGATCACCGCGTCGAGCTCCTTGCGGAGCCGCTGGATCCCGTCGAGGAGCGCCTGTCCCTGCGGCAGGTCGGCCATTCCCCTATTCTAACTTCCCCGGGCCAGCTCGCCGAGCCGAGCCACCACCGCCCGCCCCCCGTCGTCGGCCTGGCCGAAGCGGTAGTCGCTGCGCCCGGCGCTCAGCTCGTCGCAGAGCGACAGATCGACGTCGTCGCGGAACGTCGCGGCGGTGACGGCCCGCCCTTCGATCACCACCCCGATGGGCGCGCGCTCCTCCAGCCTGGAGAGGAGCGCCTTCTTCACCGGCCGGGGAAGCGCTTTCGGCACGCGCGCTACCAGCACCCCCCGCGCTTCCTCGCGCGCCTGGGCGGCCAGCGCGTCCACCGGCGCCAGCGCCTCTTCATGCGCGCGGGCCAGCTCCGCGAGCCTTCGCTGCAGCCGGGGAGGGATGTCGCCCTGCACCAGGGCCTCCACGACCTCCTGCCGCAGCGATTCCCGCTGGGCGCTGCGCAGCTCGGTGGCCGCATGGTCCAGCGCTTCGCAGAGCAGCTTCGCCCGCGGGGACAAGGCATGGCCCCGGCCGGGACTGTCCGCGGCCCGGGCATCCTCGTCCGCTTCCGGCCAGGGCGGCATCCCGCCGCGGAGGAACTTCACCGCCGAGAGCAGTCCGTCGAAATCGGCGTGCGCCACCACCACGTCCACCGGCCCGGCCTTGCGCACGACCTCGGGGGTGACCAGCTCCGGGCAGGCGTGCGCGATCCGGTTCGGCACGAGGAGGAAGCGCGGGTCGCCGCGAAAGCGGGACCAGCCCAACGGGTGCTCGTGATGATCGATCCAGACGGCGAGGCGGTCGCCGAGCGCGTCGAGGAAGGGAAGGGTGCTCTTCTCGAAATTGTCCCTGGCCGCGAAGGCGACGTCCACCACCGCCACGCGGCCCTGCTCGGGCGGGGCCGGCAGCTTGCCGGGTTGCTCGACGAACATGACGCGCATCGGGAAGTCTTAACGCGCTACAACTTCGGGGACACCATGGATTCCTCGCAGGGATGAAGCGCGCGAATGGTGTCCCCTAGACTCAACGCCATGGATTCCCCGCAGGGATGAAGCGCGCGAATGGTGTCCCCTAGACTCAACGCCATGAATTCCTCGCAGGGATGAAGCGCGCGAATGGTGTCCCCTAGACTCAACGCCGTGGATTCCCCGCAGGGATGAAGCGCGCGAATGGTGTCCCCTAGACTCAACGCCATGGATTCCTCGCAGGGATGAAGCGCGCGAATGGTGTCCCCTAGACTCAACGCCACGGATTCCTCGCAGGGATGAAGCGCGCGAATGGTGTCCCTTAGACTCGTCGACTGATCTAAAGTCCACGCGCATGCAGAACCTCCGCGACAAGCTCCTCAAGGCGGGGCTGGTGACCGAGAAGCAGGCGCAAGAGGCCGCGCGCGATCAGCGGCACGGTTCGGCGAAGCCGCATCGCGAGCGTGAAAGAGCGATCTCCGAGGAGGAGCGGCAGCGGCGCGAGGCGTTCGCGGCCCGCGAGGCGGAGCTGGCCGAAGAGCGCCGGAAGGAAGCGGCGAAGCAGGCCGAGGCGCGAATGCAGTCGGAGCGCGCCCGGCGGCTGCGGCAGCTGGTCGAGACGCACCGGATCCGGGAGGCGGGCGAGGTCGTTTTCCACTACGTGCGGCGCAACGGCAAGGTCGGCCGCCTCGACGTTTCTCTCGAGACGCAGAAGAAGCTGGAGCAGGGGGCGGCGGCGGTCGTCGACGATCCAGGCTCGCCGGACTGCGCCGTGGTCTCCGCGGACGCCGCGCGGCGCATCTACGAAGTCGATCCGCAAGCGATCCGCTTCTGGTACGGGCCGGAAAAGCCCATCGGGTTCTCGGACGCCGGAGAGTAGCGGGCGGGATCAGGCGTGCTCGAAGGCGTCGCCGCGCCGGAAGATCTCGAGGATCTGTGGGTGCGCCTGCTCCTCGCGCATCGCCGCGATCAAGGCCGCGTGGCGCTGGCTGACGACCGCTCGGACCATCTTCAGCGTGGGCGTCAGCTCGCCGGTCTCCAGCGCCGGCATCTCGGGCACCAGGGCGATCCGGCGGACCCGCTCGTAGTGCTGCGGCGCGAGCAGGTTGGCCGCCTGCAGCGCTTCGACGATGGCGCGCCGGATCTCCGGGACCTGTGTGAGCCCGCGCTGATCCTCGGGGACGTCGAGCTGGCGCTCCTCCAGCCAGCGCCGCGCGGCCTCGGGCGCGATCCAGCAGAGCGCGGTGACGTGCGGCTGACCGGAGCCGCACACCACCGCCTGGTCCAACAGCGGCGTGGCCGCCAGCGTGCGCGCTTCCACCTCGCCGCCGGAGACCTTCTCTCCGGTGGCCAGCTTGAAGACCGCATCGATGCGGCCGAGCAGCTGGAGACCGTTCTCGGTCCATTCCCCCAGATCGCCGCTGTGCAGCCAGCCCCCTGCCATCGCCCGCCGGCTTTCCTCGGGACGGTTGCGATACCCCCGCATGATCTGGGGGCCGCGGACCAGGATCTCGCCGCTGGCGGGAAACCCTTCTACGGGCTCGAGCTTCACGGCGGTACCGGGCAGCGGATGTCCAACGAGGCCAGGAGCCCGCGGGTCCTCTGGCCGGGCCACGGTGGCGCACGGCGAGGTCTCCGTCAGGCCCCACCCCTCCAGGAGCGGAACGCCGTTCTCCTCGAACCAGGAGAACGCCGACTCGCAGGCGGGAGCGGCGGCGCTGAAGGCGAATCGCAGGGCGCGCAGGGCATCGGCCAGCTTCCGGTCTTTCTGCGCGCGCGTCACCAGCGCGTTGTAGACGCGCGGCACGCTGAAGTAGACGGTCGGCCTGGTCTCGACGAAGTTCTGCGCCAGCCGGTCGAGGTCGCGGCCGCGCGAGTCGTCGATGGTCAAGACGGCCCGGTGCCAGAGCGCCATCAGGCGCTCGAAGAGCGCGCCGAAGCAATGGTGCCAGGGCAGGTAGGAGAGGAAGACGTCCCGGTCGGTGACGTCCCAGACCTGGGCGAGCGCGGCCTGCTGGGAGAGGGCGTTGTGGTGCGTCAGCTCGACGCCCTTCGGCTTGCCGGTGGTGCCGCTGGTGTAGAGGAGGAAGGCAACGTCCTCGGGCTGAGCGTCCACCGTGGAGACGGAGCCCGACGAATCGAGCCCGGAGAACGCGACGCCCCGGGGATCCTCCGCCAGCGGCCGGCCTTCCAGCACTACGATGCGATCCAGCTGCCGCGCCGGCGCCAGCTGGTGCTCCTGCCCGGGATTCCCCGCCACCGCGACCCGCGCGCCGGAGTCGGTCAGGCAGTGGTGCAGCACTTCCGCGGGGTAGCCGGGGAAGATCGGGGCCACCGCGGCGCCCAGCGTCAACACGCCCAGCTCCGCCATCAGCATCTGCGGCGAGTTCTGCGCGACCAGGGCCACCACGTCCCCGCGCTTCACGCCCAGCGACCGGAAGCCCGCGGCGACGCTGCGGCGGCGCGCATCGAGCGCGGACCAGGACAGGTCCTGCCACTTTCCGGAGGGCCCGCGCGAGCGGACGGCGGCGCGCGAGGGCTCGACCGCGGCGCGGGCCGCGATCAGCTGCCCGACGCTGTGGAAGGGGACTTCCGCAAGAGGAGGGCCGACGATTTCGCGCCCCAGCATCCGCGCGACTCTACGCTCCTCTCGAGCGGGAGCAAGGCGATTGCGCCCGGCGTGTCCGCGAGCACGCCGGGCGCTGGGGATCAGCTACTGCTGCACGTAGGTGACCCTGACCTTGCTGGTGAGGGTCAGCTGCGACCCGATGGTTCCGCCCGCGATGTTGACGACGTTGAACCGGTCCAGGTCGAGCCGCTGCGTCGGATTGGCCGGGTTGCTCGCCACGGCGATCGTATACGTCCCCATATCCGGGACGTCCGCCGGCCCGAAATTGCGCGTTTCGACCGACGCCGAGTACGCCGTGGCGGGAGTCGTCCAGCTGATCTGCAGTGGTCCCGCCGGAACCGTCGCGCCGCTCTGCGGCGCGTTCACCACGTGCAGGCCGGGGTTTCCCACCACCACCCCGGTGACGCTGCCGCTCGGGTGGCTGACGTCGAGGCCGAAGTCGGCGTTGCTGACCGCGGCCCTGGAGCCCATGTACTTCCCCGAGCCCGCGGTCGACTCCACCAACGGAGCGTCGCCGAAGTTGGCGTTATGGACGGTGACGGTCGCGCCGGACACGTTGGCGCCGAGACCATCCTGCAGATCGACCTCGAAGCTGGTCGCGCCGCTCGACTGATCGATGGTCGCGGTGACGTGCAGCGTGGCGCTGCCGCTTCCCCCGCGGTTCCGCTCGAGCGCGGTGCTCTGCTTTCCGCAGGCCACGAGCGCGAGCGCGACGAATGCGACTGCAATGCGGTTCATGGGCTCCCCCTGTCGATGTTTCGACGAGTGTCTAGGGGACAACCCCTGGAAGCCATTTTCAGGGACAGGGCCGGACGTGCGCGCGCAGGAGCGCGCCCTTCGTCCCGCACGCGGTCACATCCGGCGCCGCAGTCCGACCTACTTCTTCGCGGCCGCCTGCTTCTCCCGGAACTCCTTGATCATCTGCTCCTGGGTCGAGCGGGGCACGGGCTGGTACTTGGCGAATTCCATCGAGAACTCGCCCTTGCCCTGCGTCGCGGAGCGGAGGTCCGTCGAGTAACCGAACATCTCCGAGAGCGGCACGTGCGCGCTGGCGATCAGGTAGCCCTCCACCGTCTCGGTGCTCTGGATCACGCCGCGCCGCTGGTTGAGCTGGCCGACCACCGCGCCCTGGAACTCCTCGGGAGCCTGCACCTCGACGTTCATGATCGGCTCCAGGATCACCGGCTTGGCCTTGTCGTACGCCTCGCGGAAGCCCATCAGCGCCGCGGTCTTGAAGGCCTGCTCGCTGGAGTCCACCGCGTGGGAAAGGCCGTCGTTGATCACGCAACGCACCTTCACCACCGGGAACCCGATCAGGGAGCCCTTCTTGATCGCCTCCTTGAAGCCCTTGTCGCAGGCGGGGATGAACTCGCGCGGGATGGCGCCGCCCACCACGTCGTCGACGAACTCGTACACCTCCACCGCGTCCTCGGGGAGCGGCTCGATGTAGCCGGCCACGCGGGCGAACTGGCCCGAGCCGCCGGTCTGCTTCTTGTGGGTATAGGCGAACTCGCCGCGCTGCAGGATGGCCTCGCGGAACGCCACCTGCGGCTGGCCCACCACGACTTCGCAGCCGTACTCGCGCTTGATCCGCTCCATGTAGATCTCGAGGTGCAGCTCGCCCATGCCGGAGGCGATGGTCTGCCCCGACTCCTCGTCGCGGTGGACGCGGAAGGTGGGATCCTCGCGGGTGAAGCGGTTCAGGGCCTTGGAGAAGTTGGCCGCGGCCGACTTCTCCTTGGGAGCGATGGCCAGCGAGATGACGGCGTCGGGCACGTGCATCGAGGTCATCGTGTACTTCAGGGCCCCATCGGTGAACGTGTCGCCGGAGGCGCAGTCGATGCCGAACATGGCGATGATGTCGCCGGCCTGCGCGGAGTCGATGTCGTGCATCTCGTCGGCATGCATGCGGACCAGACGCGGCACCTTCACCTTCTTGCCGTCGCGGGAGTTGACGATGAAGTCGCCCTTGGCGACCTTGCCCTGGTACATGCGCAGGTAGGTGAGCTGTCCGTAACGGCCGTCCTCCAGCTTGAAGGCGAGGCCGACGAAGGGCTTGGCCGGATCGGAGGCCAGGACGACCTTCTCTTCGTTCTTCGACTGGTCGTGCGCCTCGTTCACCACTTCCTTGGGATTGGGGAGGTAGTAGACGACGCCATCGAGCAGGTGCTGTACGCCCTTGTTCTTGTACGCCGAGCCGCAGAAGACCGGAGTCAGCTTGAGCTGCAGCGTCCCTGCCCGGACCGCCCGGCGGATGTCCTCGACGCTGGGCTCCTTGTCCTCGAGGAACAGCTCGGTGAGCTTGTCGTCGTACTCGGCGGCGGCGGCGATCAGGTCGTGCCGCATCGACTTGGCCTGCTCGAGCAGCTCGGCCGGGACCTCCTCGGTGCGGATCTTCTCGCCGTTCTCGCCGTCGTAGTAGTGCGCCTTCATGGTGATCAGATCCACCACGCCCTGGAACTTGTCCTCGGCCCCCATGGGGAGCTCCATCATCACCGCGTTGTGGCCGAGCTTCTCGCGCAGCTGCTGGGTGACGCGGAAGGCGTTGGCGCCGGCGCGATCCATCTTGTTGATGAACGCCAGCCGGGGGACCTTGTAGCGCCGCATCTGCCGGTCCACGGTGATGGACTGCGACTGCACGCCCGACACGGAGCAGAGCACCAGGATGGCGCCGTCCAGGACGCGCAGCGCGCGCTCCACCTCGATGGTGAAATCGACGTGTCCGGGGGTGTCGATGATGTTGATGTTGTGGGTCGGGCGCGAGGCGTCGGTGGCGTCCCACTCGCAGTAGGTGGCCGCGGACTGGATGGTGATGCCCTTCTCCCGCTCCAGGTCCATCGAGTCCATCTTGGCCCCGACGGCGTCCTTGCCCTTCACCTCGTGGATCTGGTGAATGCGCCCCGTGTAGTACAGGATGCGCTCGGACAGCGTCGTCTTGCCCGAATCGATGTGGGCGGAGATGCCGATGTTGCGGATGAAATCGACGTTCGCGTTCGCCACGTTCTGCCTTCCCAAGAGCCCCCCGAAAAAGGGGCGCTGCAACTACCAAGAATCGGTGTGAAAAATCAAGCGCCCGGCCGCGCTTCGGCCGGCCGGCCTGCCTGCGTCGTGATGACCGGGCGCATCTATGATGCACTCGGACGTCGTTCGATGCGCTAGAACCCAAGGCATCGCAGGACCCTCCAGGCCGTCTGCGGAGCAACCAGGCCGCCGAGCATCCGATGCGGCCATCGTCATTGTTCCCTGGGAAATGACGCAGATCGAGTTTTTGCAGCAAAAGGGCTACCGGCGCCTCGGATCCCCCAGGAGCGGCTTCCGCTTTCCTGACGCCCCGCCCAGGGAGCTTTCCCGCCTTCGCTCGCTGCGCCTTCCTCCAGCCTGGACCGACGTCGCCATCAACCCGGATCCGCGCGCGAAGCTGCAGGCGGTGGGGAGGGACAAGAAGGGCCGCTGGCAGTACGTCTACAGCGCGGAGGCGGTCCGGCAGCGGGAACAGCGGAAGTTCGACAAGCTGATGGCCTTCGGCCGCGCCCTGCCGAGGCTGCGGAAGGCCATCGACCGCGGGATGCGGCTGCGCGGGCTTCCCAAGGAGATGGTGATGGCGTGCATCCTCCGCATCCTCTCCACCTGTTTCATGCGCCCCGGCAGCTCGGTCTACGCCAAGGAGAACGGCTCGTTCGGCATCGCCACGCTGCGGGGACGGCACGCCAGCGTGCACGGCGATACCGTCCATTTCGCATACCGGGGCAAGGCCGGCAAGATGCAGGTCCGCGAGCTGCGCGACCGCCGGGTCGCCAGGATCGTCCGCGAGCTGAAAAAGCTGCCGGGGAAGGCCGACCTGTTCCGGTGGGTGGAGCCGGATGGGACGATCGTCGACGTCCGTCGCAGGCACATCAACGCGTACATCAAGGAAGTGATGGGCGAGAGCTTCTCGGCCAAGGACTTCCGCACCTGGGCGGGTACTTTGATCGCGGCCTGCGTCCTGGCGCGCATGCACCACGAGGCGGTCGACGGGCGGACCGACCGCCGGAAGATGGTGGTCGCCGCCATCAAGGAGACGGCGGGGCAGCTCGGCAACACGCCGGCGGTGTGCAAGGCGAGCTACATCTGGCCCTCCGTGCTGCGCGATTTCGAGCAGGAGAAGGTGCTGAAGAGCTACTACCGGACGCTCGACGAGCTGGTCGAGGCGCGCACCTACACGGCGGAGAGGGCGCTGCTCGAGCTGCTCAAGACGGGCCGATCCGCCTTGCCGCTGCCCAAGCGGCGGGCGCGCCCGCGCGAGACGAAGCTCAGCCGGCGGATGCGGCGCAGCCCGCGGGCGCGGCGCCTGGCGAGGGCGTTCACACTCCACTGACGGGAATGTTGCGGCGGGAAGGGCGCCGGCATACATCAGGGGACCAATTCCATGGGATCCCATGCATCTCGCGACGCCCGCACCGTGCTCGACGCCATCCGCCGGATCGTGCGGCTGCTGCGGCAGTCGGCAAGCGACGCGGAGAGGCGGACCGGCCTGTCCGCTGCCCAACTCTTCGTCCTCCAGCAACTTCGCGCCGCCGGCGGCGCGCTCACTCCCAGCGATCTGGCGGAGCGGACGCTGACGCACCAGAGCTCCGTTTCGGTGGTGGTGAAGAGGTTGGTCGAGAGCGGTCTGGTCTCGCGGGCGCGGTCCGTGCGGGATCGGCGCCGGGTCGAGCTCTCGCTCACGCCGGCCGGGCGTGCCGCGGCACGCCGGGCGCCGGAGCTCGCGCAGGAGCGGCTCATCTCCGCCGTGGACCTGCTTCCCCTGGCCCGTCGCTCCGGCCTCGCTTCCGGGCTTCTGCAGCTGGTCGGCCAGCTGGGCATCGCGGAAGCGGCGCCGCCGATGTTCTTCGAAGAGCGCAGAGGATCCCGTGCCCAGTGAGATCGCCGGCGGGCAGACGACGGAAGGATTGCCGGTCGCGCCATCCCTCGGTCCGGCGCTGTTCGACGCGCGGGTGCCGCCCGAGCGCGCGCTGGTGGACCGCCGGGTGGTGTTCATCTGCGGACTCTCCGTCCTGATCGCCGGCGTCGCCGGGGTGGTGGCGCAGGCGCTGACGCGGCTGATCGGATTGGTCACCAACCTGGCCTTTTACGGGAAGCTCTCCACGGTGTTCTCGTCTCCGGCGGCAAACCGGCTCGGTCCGCTGGTGATGCTGGTCCCCATCGCCGGCGCGGTCGTCGTCGGGTTGATGGCCCGTTACGGGTCCGTGGCGATCCGCGGCCACGGCATCCCGGAGGCGATGGAGCAGGTGCTGCTGAACAAGAGCCGCATCCCCGCCCGCATCACGCTGCTCAAGCCGGTCTCCGCGGCCATCTCCATCGGCACGGGAGGCCCCTTCGGCGCCGAGGGACCGATCATCGCCACGGGCGGCGCGGTGGGCTCGCTGGTGGGCCAGCTGCTGCACACCACCGCCGCCGAGCGGAAGACCTTGCTCGCGGCGGGCGCTGCCGCCGGCATGACCGCCACCTTCGGCAGCCCGGTCTCCGCCGTGCTGCTCGCGGTCGAGCTCCTGTTGTTCGAGCTGCGGCCCCGCTCCTTGATCCCGGTCGCCCTGGCCGCGGCGGCGGCGACCGCGGTGCGCATCGCCTTCGTGGGAATCACGCCGGCGTTCGCGATGCCGAACATCGTCCAGCCCAGCGAGAGCGCGCTGGCGTCCTACGTCCTCCTCGGCGCGGTGGTGGGTGTCGCCTCGGTCGCGGTCACCCGGATCGTCTACGCGATCGAGGACGCCTTCGACCGCCTTCCCATCCACTGGATGTGGTGGCCGGCCATCGGGGCGGTCGCGGTGGGAGTCTGCGGCTACTTCGCTCCCCACACGCTGGGCGTCGGATACGACAACATCGACCGCATCCTCGCCGGCGAGGTCGCCGGCCGGGCGCTGCTGGTCCTGGCCGGCCTGAAGTTCGTCTCCTGGTCGGTGTCGCTGGGAAGCGGCACCTCCGGCGGAACGCTGGCCCCGCTGTTCACCATCGGCGGCGGGCTGGGGGCGCTCCTGGGAGGGGCGGCGGCGCGCGCGTTTCCGCATCTGGGAATCGATCCCCGCATCGCGGCGCTGGTGGGCATGGCGGCGATGTTCGCGGGAGCGTCGCGGGCGATGCTCGCGTCGGTCGTCTTCACCTTCGAGACCACGCGGCAGCCGATGGGCCTCTTGCCCCTGCTGGGCGGCTGCACGGCCTCGTTCCTGCTCTCCTGCCTGATGATGCGCAACACCATCATGACCGAGAAGATCGTTCGCCGCGGCGTGCGGGTGCCCGGCGAATACGCGGCCGATTTCCTCGAGCAGGTGACGGCGGGCGCGTGCGCTTCGAAGCCGGTGGTCACCTTGCGCGGAGACGACCTTCTGGACGCGGTGCGTGGTTTCATCGGGGGCGGGAAGACCGGCAGCAGCCATCAAGGCTTTCCGGTGGTGGATGCGGAGGGAGCGCTGATCGGAGTGCTCACCCGGCGCGACCTGCTCGATCCCGCCCGTCCGGGGACGGCGCGACTGCGCGATCTGATCCACCGGCCGCTCGCCGTGGTGTTCGCGGACAGCTCGCTGCGCGAGGCGGCGGATCACATGCTGCAGGAGGGGGTGGGCCGGTTGCCGGTGGTGACGCGAGAGGAGCCGCGAAAGGCGATCGGGATCCTCACCCGCAGCGACCTCATCGCCGCGCACCGCCGCCGTCTGGAAGAGACCCACGTCGCCGAGCTCAGCCTCAATTGGCGCGGCGGTCCGGCGAACGGGAAGTCCCCATGACTTCCGCCGCGGCGGCGCAATGCGAAGGGCCGCTCCGTTTCCGGAAGCGGCCCTTGCGACGTGCGAGTGAAGGGATGGGCTACTGCTTGCGCACGTTCTGCGCTTGCAGGCCTTTCGGTCCCTTCACGACCTCGAACTCCACGCGGTCACCCTCTGTGAGGGAGCGGAAGCCGTCCATCTGGATGGCGGTGTGGTGGACGAAGACGTCGTCGCCGCCTTCCTGTGAAATGAACCCGAATCCCTTGCTGTCGTTGAACCACTTCACCGTGCCCTGCGCCATGAAAGCCCTTCTCTTTGTAACGGACGGGGGTCGCCGCCCTGTGGTTGTTGCGCGGACGTCCTTCGCCCGCGGCGAGGGATCGCTAGCAGGACTTTCGTCTGACAGTCAATCGGGGGAGCCCTGAGTTGCTATCTCGACGCGCGCACCCGGAAGCAGGTGTACGTGAACGAGGCGCCCGGATCCTGCTCCAACCCGGTGACTTGCGCCGCCGCTTCGTCGACGCGTTTCTTCAGCCGCTCCGGCAGCGAATCCCGCGCGCTGTCGAGGATTTCGGCGAACTCCTGCAGCATGCCGTGGAAGTAGCCCGGCGGGGATCCCTGGTGCAGGTGGAAGGTCGTCGGGAACGCCTGGACGTCGGTGAATCCCGCCGCCCGGCAGAAGCCGTAGAGCTTGCGGCCGATCACCGGATCTCCGCCCCCCTCCTCCTGCGCCTTCCAGAGGGCGCGGAAGCACTCCTCGGCCAGGGGGATCCGCGGCCAGAACGCCAGCGAGTCGTTGTCCACCTCGGTCATCCAGGCCACTCCGGTGGGAGAGAGCACCCGGCGGACTTCGCGCAGGATGTCGACGGCGCGCTCGCGCGGGACGTGCTCGAGGAGCCAGGACCAGTGCACCACGTCGAAGACGCCGCGGCGGAAGGGGAGGGCGGCCGCGTCGCTCTGCACCAGGGCGAGCGTGGGACCGCGCTGGCGCGCTTCCAGGAGCTGCGGCAGGGAAAGGTCGGCGCCGATCAGGATGGCGTCGGGCAGTCGCGCGGCGAGCCTTCGCATCATGGCGCCGGTGCCGCAGGCGAGATCCAGCACCCGCGCGCCGGGTCCGGCTTCGACGCCGTCCAGGATCCAGCGGGTGAGGAAGCGCGCCTGCTTCTCCAGGCGCTCGGTCTCCTTGGCATCGGTCTCGCCGTGGATGTAGCGGGCCACGGCGCACTCTTAAGCGAGATGGAGGCCGAGCGGCAACGCCTCCCCGAAGACGCGCTGCTCGTCCTTGGCCGCCAGCTCTTGCACTTCGAGGATCGCGCGCGACCATTCCTTGGGGGCGCCGGCGCGGTCCAGCTTGTCCGCCGCGAGGCGGCGGGCGGGCTCGTCGAGATCGCGCGCACGGTCGCCGGAGCGCCGGGCGAGCTGCGCGATGGCGAACGGAGCATCCTCGACGGAACGGAAATCGAGGGAGAGGAGCGCATCCAGCCAACCGGTCGCGACCTCGGGCGGCACCGCGTGGTGCGCGGCGCCCGCGACGGGAACGCGGGCGCCCAGCCGCCCCAGCGCCCAGGCGACCCCGGGCGGAGGACGAGGAGCGGACAGCTTCTCCAGCAGCCACCCACCGGCTTCGATCTTGCGGTCGACGGGAAGCCGTTCGAGAGCGCCGAGCAGCCGGACCATCTCGTCCGGCGCCAGGCCCGGAGGTTTCTTCCCCGGATTGGCGACGCGCTGCTTCGGGGCAGGCTTCAAGTGCGGCGCGATGGCCTCGAAGAGCGCCAGATGCGCCTCCTCGCCGAGGCCGGCGGCGATGCACCGCCAGAGGATCCACCACGCCGCCCAGACCGCCGCCTCCTTGTGGTGCGTGAGCCCCTGGGAGAAGAGCGTCCAGGTCTGCTCGACGCGCCAGGGATCGAGCGGCGCCCCGAAGCCGGGACGCAGCAAGAAGCCGCCGAGGGCGAGGAACACGCGCTCGTGGTCCGGGCTGCGCCGCCGCTTCTGCGCGCCCGCCCACAGCACTCCCCAGAGGTCGCGATCGGTGGCCAGCGTCCAGGACGCGCGGTCGCCGAGCACCCGTTCGAGGTTGCGCCACACTTCCTTCGCGCTCGCGTCCTGCACCGGCTTCTTCCCGAAGACGATCTGCAGCTGCTCGCGAGCGGCGTCGATGGACCTCGGGAGCTGGGAGACGCCGCCGCCCTCGCGCGAGGCTCCCCGGAGCTGGAACTCCAGCTTCCACCGCTGCGCGCCTTCGCAGAACACCTCCAGGGTGCCGATCTCGGTGAGAGCGGCCTTGAGCCGCACCGGCGCGGCTCCCTCGCCGGGGACGACGGTCTGCAGCGGAGGGAGCTCCGAAAGGTCGTCGTCGACGGTGACCAGATCGCCCGGGCGTTCCGGGCGGAAGCCGGAGGAGGCGAAGAGACGGAACCGCACTGGACGGCCCAGCACGAGCGAGAAATCGCGCTCCAGCGCCTGCTCGGCGCCCTCCGGCGCTCCGCGGGGGACGACGCACACCGCTTCGCCCGCATCGCCCACGCCCACGTAGTACGCCCGCGGGCTGCCGCCGCCGATGCGCAGGCCGAGCCCGCGCCGGACCAGCGCGTACGTGGCGGCGCCGCGCGCCACCGCCAGATCGGGCGCATCGTTGCGCAGGCGCCGCAGCCCGGGATTGCCCCAGCTGGAGATCACCTGGGTGAGCCGGTCCGACAGGAGCGGCGGCCGCAGCGCGCCGCCGTTGTAGAGGACCGCGTCGAGGCGCAGCTCCCGCGCGGTGCGCGCGTGACGTTGTAGGAAAGCCGCCGCATGCCGGGTGATGGCGGGATCGGCGGCATAGGGCAGACCGAGCTCGGCCAGTCCGGCGCTGCGGGCGGCGCGCGCCGGCGCCTCCGTGGCAGAGACTCTTGGAAAGAAGCCGTCGAGCAATAGCGCGCGCACTTCCTCGCGGCCGAGCTCCGCGCTGACGGTTCCGCCGATCAGGCGCGATCCGCCGCCCGCCACCGCGACCGACGTCCGCTCCGGGGCGCCGTCGCCGAGCAGCAG
>Ga0070708_100000971_pt1 | contig 21829 bp, 17 predicted proteins | sample KBSK5503metaG_FD_65469 | JGI IMG/M metagenome (GOLD analysis project Ga0070708, IMG submission 65469) | Corn, switchgrass and miscanthus rhizosphere microbial communities from Kellogg Biological Station, Michigan, USA - KBS K5-50-3 metaG | ecosystem: Host-associated > Plants > Roots >... | reverse complement strand
ACGTCGATCAGGCGGGCGCGCAGGAAGTTCCGCGCGTCCACCTCTTCCTTCGAGCGCGTCTCGAGCCGCACGAAGAGGTCCAGCGAGTCGACCATCTTGTCGGCCCCGATGTCGCCCATCTCCTTGCGCTCTTCCAGAAGGCCGAGCATGCCCGCGAACTCGGAGCGGAACTGGCCCAGCTGCGGATCGTCCGGCATGACCGCGAGCCGCGGGTGGGCATGGTTGACCCCGGCGGCGTCGAGAAAAGGCGGAACCATGAGCGCCGCCGCGGGATGGATGGTGCTGGTCAGGTCTTGCAGGATCTCGCCGAAGATGGACGCCAGCGTGTCGGGGTCCAACAGGCCGGCCACGTCCTTGTCGACCGAGCGGAAGGCCCAGGTGTCTCCGTTGCCGCTCTTCAGCCGGAGGTTCTTCGTCTGCAGTCCGCCACCGCGGCGGACCGGACGGAGGCCTCCGTCGAAGGTCCGCAACTCGAGCACGGGCACTTCCACCGGAGTGGTCCAGACGTCGCGCCACTGACCGCCGAGAAACAACCTCTTGAACCATCCTCCGCCGTAACCGGGTCCGGGCGTCACGACTTCGACCTGGGGCTCGTTCGCCGCTGCCGCGTCCGCGGTGCCGGCGCACAGGCCGGCGATCAAGGCGAGCGTCGCCGGCGCGTGATCCAGCACGCGAGTCATGGATCCGCGGGCCTTGCAGGTTTCGCGCCGGAGGAGCATGGGTGTCATCGCGGGACCTTCCTCGTGTCAGTGGTGTCGAAGGAAGTGCCGCCGTCGTTGACACCGCGTCGCCGATCGACACGACGGCCGCCGCGGGACGGGGGGCTTGGCACGACACATGAAGGATGCCGTCGCAAGCGGGTTGGACCCCCGTAGCATCACACCCTATCCGATCGCGAAGCGGCAAGGAGAGATCTCATGGGCACGGTCAAGGTGAAGGACGGCACGGAGATTTTTTTCAAGGATTGGGGCACGGGGCAGCCGATCGTGTTCAGCCATGGCTGGCCCCTGTCGGCGGATGACTGGGACACGCAGCTGCTGTTCTTCCTGAATCGCGGCTATCGCGTCATCGCGCACGATCGCCGCGGTCACGGCCGGTCCACGCAGACGGGCGAGGGACACGACATGGACCACTATGCCGACGACCTTGCGGCGCTGACCGCGCATCTCGACCTGAAGAACGCGGTGCATGTCGGTCACTCCACCGGCGGCGGCGAGGTGGCGCACTATCTGGGGCGGCACGGCCAGAGCCGGGTCGCCAAGGCGGTCCTCATCAGCTCAGTACCGCCGCTGATGGTGAAGACGGTGGCCAATCCAGGGGGCCTGCCCAAGGAAGTGTTCGACGGTCTCCAGGCGCAGGTCGCGGCCAATCGCTCGCAGTTCTATCGCGACTTTGCGGCGGGGCCTTTCTATGGGTACAACCGGCCGGGCGCGAAGCCCTCGGAGGCCATCATCCAGAACTGGTGGCGTCAGGGCATGATGGGCGGCGCGAAGGCCCATTACGACGGGATCGTTGCCTTCTCGCAGACCGACTTCACCGACGATCTCAAGAAGATCGCGGTCCCGGTGCTGGTGATGCACGGGGACGACGATCAGATCGTCCCCTACGCCGATTCCGCGCCGCTGTCGGCCAAGTTGCTGAAGAACGGGACGCTGAAGACCTACAAGGGCTTTCCGCACGGAATGCCCACCACGCAAGCGGAGACGATCAACGCCGACCTGCTCGCCTTCATCAAAGGATAGGCGCGCCACAAAGGGTTGACATGGCGAAGACCATCGCTTTCCAGCTGAACGGGAAGCCGGCGCGCGTGCGCGTCGACGACCCGGAGATGCCGCTCCTCTATGCCTTGCGCGACGATCTCGGACTGCGTGGGCCGCGCTTCGGCTGCGGGCTCGGGCAGTGCGGCGCGTGTACCGTGAACGTCGACGGGGAGGCCGTGCGGTCCTGCGTGACGCCGGTCTCCGCCGTCGCGCGCAAGCGCGTGCTCACGCTGGAGGGCCTGGGCACGCCTTCGAAGCCGCACCCCCTGCAGAAGGCCTTCATCGACGAGCAGGCCGTGCAGTGCGGCTATTGCATCAACGGGATGATCATGCAGGCGAAGGCGATGCTCGACGCCAATCCGCATCCGACCGCGGAGCAGATCAAGCAAGAGCTGTCCCAGAACCTCTGCCGCTGCGGAACCCACTTCCGGATCGTCCGCGCCATCCAGCGCGCGGCCGGGGCAACGTGAGGAGGGCGACATGAAGACCCAGGTCTCGCGCCGCCAGTTCCTCGAAGGCTCCGGTTCGCTGGTGATCACATTCTCACTGGGCAGCTTCGCCGCGCGCGCCGCTGTCGCCACGCCCAAAGCCGCCTCGCGGGCTCCCAAGACCGTCGCGCTCGACGAAGTGGACGGCTTCATCGCCATCGGGACGGACGGCAAGGTCACGGTCTACTCCGGCAAGGTGGACCTGGGCACCGGGGTGCGGACCGCGATGGCCCAGATCGCGGCGGAGGAGCTCTCGGTTCCCCTCGCCCACGTCGAGGTGATCCAGGGCGACACGCTCTTGACGCCCGATCAAGGGCCCACCTACGGGAGCTTGTCGATCCAGAACGGCGGCACCCAGATCCGGCAGGCGGCCGCGACCGCGCGCGAGGCGCTGCTGGCCCAAGGAGCGGAGAAGCTCGGCGTCCCGCGCGCGGAGGTCGCCGCCAAGGACGGCCGGGTGGTCGCGAGCCAGGCATCGATCGCGTACGCGGAGCTCGTCGGCGGGAAGAACCTCTCGCTCAAGCTCGATCCGAAGGCGCCGCTCAAGGACCCGTCGACGTACACCATCGTGGGCCGGCCCATCCCGAGGCTCGACATCCCCGACAAGGTGACCGGGCGGTTCCAGTACATGCAGGACTTCCGCCTTCCCGGAATGCTGCACGCGCGCGTGGTCCGCCCCACCGGTCTCAAGGCGTCGCTGGTCTCGGTGGACGACGCCGCGGCGAGGAAGGTCACCGGCTACCTGGCGACCGTCCGCAAGGGAGACTTCCTCGCGGTGGTGGCGAAGACCGAGTGGGGAGCGATCCAGGCGGCGTCCGCGGTGAAGGCGGCCTGGTCGGACTGGCAGGGCCTGCCCGACGAAACGAAACTGTGGGAGCACGTCCGCAAGACGCCGGTCGTCCGCGACCAGGTGATGCAGACGGCCGGCAACTCCGCCGAAGCCCTCCAGGGCAAGAAGACGCTCACCGCGAGCTACGACTTCGCCATCCACACCCACGGCTCCATCGGTCCCTCCTGCGCCGTCGCCCAGGTGAAGGGCGGCAAGGTCACGTGCTGGACCGCCTCGCAGCAGACGCACCTGCTCGTCAAGCAGCTCGCGCTCATGCTCTCCGTTCCGGAGCCGGACGTGCGCTGCATCTACATCGAGGGCTCGGGCTGCTACGGCCGGAACGGTCACGAGGACGCCGCGGCCGACGCGGTGCTGATCGCGAAGGAGATCGGCAGACCCGTCCGGGTGCAGTGGAGCCGCGCCGACGAGCACGGCTGGGACCCGAAGGGCCCGCCGACGCTCTTCGACTTCCGCGCGGCGCTCGACCCGAACGGGTTGCCCGCGGCCTGGGAGTCGGAGGTGTTCATCCCCAATCTGCCCCCCAAGCTGGTGGTGGCCTTGGTCGCGGCAAAGCTCGCCGGGCTTCCGGCGGACCCCGAGCATCCGGGCAACATCGTCCAGGGACTCGCCATCCCCTACGGGATCCCGAACATCAAGGCCACCGCGCATCTCTTGTCGGAGACGCCGTTCCGCCCCTCGTGGATCCGGACGCCGGGGCGCATGCAGAACGCCTTCGGGAACGAGTCGTTCATCGACGAGTGCGCCGCGGCTGCCGGGATCGATCCCATCGAATACCGGCGCAAGCTCCTCAGCGATGCGCGCGGCCTCGAGCTTCTCGACCGGCTGGTGAAGGTCTCCGAGTGGACTCCGCGCCTCCGGGGCGCCCCCCGCGGCGACGGCGACGTGGTGAAGGGGCGCGGCGTCGCTTACGTCAAGTACGAGCTGGTCCGGACGTACGTGGGCGCGGTGGCGGACGTGGAGGTGGACAGGAAGAGCGGCGCGGTCCGCGTGAAACGCTTCTTCGTGGCGCACGATTGCGGGCAGATCATCAACCCGGACGGCCTGGAGAACCAGATCCAGGGCAACGTCATGCAGACGGTGAGCCGCACCCTGGTCGAGCAGCTCCGCTTCGACCGGAGCAAGGTCACCAGCCTCGACTGGGCGACCTATCCGATCCTCACCTTCCCCGACCTGCCGGAGGTGAAGATCGCGCTGATCGACCGTCCGGCGGAGAAGCCCTGGGGCGCGGGCGAGCCCACCGCGGCGATCGTGCCGGCGGCGATCGCCAACGCCATCTTCGACGCGACGGGTGCGCGGCTGCGCTCCGTGCCATTCACGCCTGAGAAGGTGCTGGCGGCGATCAAGGCGGTGTGAGGCCCGTCCCCATCCCGCCCTTCTCGCTGGTGTGGAAGGAGTCGAAGATCCGATCCCCGGAGAACCCGGCTGGCGCGGTGCATTATAACCTTCGTCTCTAGACCCTTCCCCCGCTACCGGCGAAGCCAAGCGATGCGATGCGAGCACCATTGACCAGGCAGCTCCCGCTGATCCTCGCCTTGCTGCTGGCGGATCGGGTGGCCGCGGCGACCAGCGGAGAACGCATCGCTCTCACCTTGACCGGAGGCGTGAGCCTCGGCGCGTACGAAGCGGGCCTCGCCTGGACCACCGTCCGCCTCCTGCGCTCCGACAACGCTCCCCTTCCTCCGGGCGAGCTGGTGGCGCTGACGGGCGCCTCCGCCGGGGGCGTCAATGCGCTGCTCGCGGCGGCATTCTGGTGCGAGGACGACGGCGAGCATCGCGACGACTCGGTGGACGACAACCTCTTCCTGCTCGCCTGGCCGCGGGTCGGACTGGGGCAACTGCTGCCCGACGACCCGTCCGCGTACGGCCCCGACGACGGCGTGCTCGCCGGCGCTCCGCTGGAGCGCGTGCTGGAGCTGATCCGCTCCTCGCTCGACGCTCCTCGCGGCCGGAGGTACCGGGCGGGATGCTCGATTCCCGTCGGTCTGACGGTGACCCGCACCGAGCCCGAGGTGCGCGACGTCGCCGGCATCCAGGTCAGGGGACAGCGATTCGTCGTGCCTCTCCTCTTCGACGTGGACGTGGAGGGTCACCCGAGGCTGCTGCGCGCGCCGCTGGTTCCGGGGAGCGAATCCGCCTCCTCCGCCATCTACCTTGGCGAATCGGAAGACGGCACCATCAGCTCCCTCCAGGCGAGCAACGCCGTGCTCGCCTCGGGTGCGTTTCCTTTCGCATTCGGTCCGCGGGAGCTGTGCGATTGCGCCCTCGAGTGTCCCCTGGAGAGGACGGTGACGGACGGACGGTGCCCCGGACCGGACCGCAGCCATCCGCTGACCGGACTTTCTTGCGCGAAGGTGCCCCCCGCCGGGGAGCGCAAGCTGTGCCGGCGCAGCTACGTCGACGGCGGCATCTTCGACAACGCGCCGGTGGGGCTGGCCATCGACCTCGTCGAGGCCAGCGTCGTGGCGCCGCCGCTGCGCTCGATCACGTACGCCCTCTACGATCCGGACTTCCGGCGGCTGTCGCCGTTCGCCGCCACCATGTCGGAGTCCTCCGAGCAGGCGGGCATCGGCGGGTCCATGCAGGTCCTGGCGAGCCTGATCGCGACGGCGCGCACCTCCCAGTTGAGCCGCGCGATCAGCGCCGACGACTGGAACCGCACCACCCGCACCACCCTCGATCGGGCGGCGGCGTTGGTCTCCACGCTGTCGGATCTGCAGAACGCCGCGGCTCACGCCGGCGGCGAGGCCGGCGAGCAACGCACGGACTTGTCCCTGGTGGAGCTGACGCGCGGCCCGACGCGCGATCGGGTCGGCCGGCGCCTCTACGAGTGCCTTCGCCAGCTGCGCGCCTCCTCGTATGGCAACGTCGCCCTCCTCTCGCGGTGCGCGGCCGACCTTCGCGCGGGCGTGCCGCAGCTGGACGGTGCCGCGCGCCTGCAGATCCCGGAGGTGATCCAGGTCTCGCAGTGGCTGTTCGAGCTGGCCAGCGTGAATACGTCGCCTGCCAACCGCGATCGCCCTTCGCGGACGCTGCGCGATCCCAAGAGCACGCGCGCGGCCCGGCTTCGCGCGGCCGGGACCTTCCGGAACTCCGCGTTGATCGGGATGCTCGCTTTCCGCTTCCTCGACGGCGAGGTGGAGCGCGTGGCGCGGGCGGACATCGACGCCGCGGAGCTCCGCGCCTTCCGGAACAACCTGCTCGGACCGGTGCTCGCGGCCGGCGAGCTGGCGCGGACCACCGAGGCCTTGCTTCGCACCCTGGCGCCGGACCTCGAGCCCGGGTCCGAGTGGCACCCGGGCGGCGGCGGGCTCGAGCCCCTCATGCGCAAGCTGATCGACGACGGCGATCGGTTGGCGCGTTCCACGGAAGAGCTGATCTACTCCACGGCGCCCGAGCGCGCGCTGGTGATCTCCCGGCGTTTCTCGCCCCTCTCCGCCTCGCCCCTCTTCAACTTCACCGGCTTTCTCGACCGCAGCTTGCGGGAGGCGGACTTCTATGTCGGCGTCTACGATGCCTCCTGGCGAGCCGCGGACGTGATCTGCTCCCGCGAAGGACCGTACTCCCCGGCCCGCACCGCGCCCGAGTTCAAGGAGGACAAGCCACTGGAGCTCGACGACCGCTCCGAGGACACGCAGCGCTGCATGGGCGAGGCGCTCCGCGACGTGGTCGAGAGCCTCTCCCTCCGGTCCGCCAGGGCCCGCTGGGTCATCGCGCATCTTGCCCGCCTCGAGCTGGCGGCGGCGCTGGACGACTCCGGCGCCGCGCGACGGCTGTCCGCTGGGCCCTCCTGGTCGTGGCTGCCTCCGGAGGAGCCGGCTCTCGCCGGCGATCCCGTCGCCGTGGTGATCGAGACGTTGACCTCGCAGAAGCGCCAGTGCCTGCCGCAGTCGAAAGAGGCGCTTTGCCTGGCGGATCTCTCCTTCGACGACCTTCTCGCCGGGCTCAATGCGAGGAGCTTCCGCGGCAGCGACGACAGCATGCGCGACGCGCTTGAAGGCACCACGAGCTGGGCGAGCGGGCTTGCGGCGAAAGTCGCGGCGCGGTCCGCCGAGATCGAGCTGGACAATGCCCGGAAGAAGGGACGCCACCCGGACGGAACGGTCCTGGTGGTGCTGGGCGCGACGCAGGGATGGGCCCATCGGACGCGCCTGCTTGGAACGGCGCCCCGCTTCCACCTCGATTCCTCCAGCATCCCGTTTCCCGCGCCGCGCGGGGCGAGCTCCTACGGTCCGTTGATCGCGCACCTCTTGCCGTACCGGGTCAGTTTCGACGTCGCGCACGGCGGGATCGCGCTCTCCTGGTTGGAGCCCCAGGTGCGGTTGACTCGATCGTTCTCCATCTCCGCACTGGCCGATGTGGTGGACATCTACTGGTCGAAGGGGCACGGGGCGAGCACCCTGGGCGTGCTTCCCACCGTTTCACTCAGCGCGTTCACCATCTCGGTCGGCCCGCGCTGGTCGATCCGCTGGACCGCCGGGACACCGGGCGCTCCCGGGTTGCTGGCGCGGGTGGCCGTGCTCCAGGAGCGGCTGGCCATTTCCACCGGAGTGAGCACTCTCCGCGCGGACCAGCGCGAATGGTTCTTCACGGTGGGATTCAGCGACGTCAACGGGCTGGCGTACTGGCTCAATCCCTGGGTATCCGCCTCACGCTAGGCGAGATGAAAGTCGGAGTTCCGGGACACAATACGGAATTGCCCAATGCGGAGTTGCGTATTGTGTCCCGGAACTCCGACGAAAGTTCCGTATGGTGTCCCCGGAACTGGTCTCCGGAACTGCTGGGGATCAGGCGGCCGCGGAGCGGGCTTCGATGCCGAGCCGGCTCATGCGCGCGATCAGGGTCGTGCGCTTCAGGCCGAGCAGGGCCGCGGCGCCGTTCGCGCCCCCGACGCGGCCGCCGGCTTCGCGCAAGGCGCGGAGGATCTCGTCGCGCTGCGCCTGTTGGAGCTGCTCGCGGACGTTCCGCAGCGGGAAGGGCTGCACCTTGGCTTCCCAAACGCCGCGGCGCGGCCGATCGCGTGGCATCAGCTCGGAGAGGTCGACTTCCAGGACCGGGCCGCTGGAGAGGATCACCGCCCTCTCCAGCACGTTCTGCAGCTCCCGGATGTTCCCCGGCCAGGAGTACCGGCACAGCTCCGTCATCGTCGGCGAGGGAATGCTGTCGATCGACTTGTGCATCCGCCGGGAAAACCCGGCCGCGTAGTGCCGGATGAGGAGCGGGATGTCTTCCGGGCGATCGCGGAGCGCGGGGACGTGGATGGGGAAGACGTTCAGCCTGTAGAAGAGATCGGCGCGGAACGTCCCTCGCTCGACCATGGTCCTGAGGTCGCGATTGGTCGCCGCGACGACGCGGGCATCCGTCCGCAGCGTGCGCGCGCCGCCCAGCCGCTCGAATTCCCTTTCCTGCAGCACGCGAAGCAGCTTGGGCTGCAGCTCGAGCGGGATCTCGGCCACCTCGTCCAGCAAGAGGGTCCCGCCGTCCGCCATCTCGAACCGTCCGATGCGTTGGGCCAAGGCGCTGGTGAACGCGCCCTTCTCGTGCCCGAACAGCTCGCTTTCCAGAAGCCCGGTGGGGATGGCCGCGCAGTTCAGCTTGACCAGCGGGCCGGCTCGCCGTGGGCTGAGCTCGTGGACGGCTTGCGCCAGAAGCTCCTTGCCCGTGCCGGTCTCGCCTTGCAAGAGCACGGTGCTGCCGGTCGGGCCCACCGATTCGACCTGCTTGAGCGTCCGGCGCAGCACGGCACTGCGCCCGACCATCGTCCCGAAGTGGAGCGCGGAATCCACCTCGCGATCGCCGTCCAGCTTCTGCACCGTTTCGTCGAGGCCGAGCAGCAACCCCAATCGGTCCGTCGAGTGGTCGATGTAGGTTGTCATGCGGGGAGCTTGCACCCCGCTCTCGGGAGAAGTCTCTAATACCTTGGTGTCGCCGATACCTACGTATGGCTGACGTCCGACTTCCCCAATCTGGAGCTCTCCACCTCAGCCTGGCGGCTCCCGGCGAGGCTCAGGGCCTTCCGCACCGCTTCCATGAGCGACGCCTCGCTGAAGGGCTTCGCCAGGCAATCGACCGCGCCGTTCTTGAGGATCTGCTCGCGGCCGTCCTCGGCGCCGTGCGCGGTGATGAAGACGATGGGGATGCCGCTCTCGCGAACCTTCAACTCGCGCTCCAGCTCCGGACCGCTCATGCCGGGCATGGAGACGTCCAGGATCAGGCAGCTGGCGCGACCCACGCAATCGGACGCGAGGAAACGCTCGGCGGATGAAAAAGCCCGGACCGGCAGGCCGAAGGACCGGAGCAGATCGGGCAGGGATTCCCGAACGGACTCGTCGTCATCGACCACGCAGACCAAGGGTGTCATGCCGTCCGAAGCATGACCGACGAGTCCGTGGATGTCCACGATACCTTGGTTCATCCGATCAAACCCGCTCGATGAAACCACGGAGCATCAGCCGCGCCCGGTGCGCATCCCGGCCGGCGGCGGCCGGCGAGGTTTCCAGGACCGCCGCTGCTTCCTCGAGCGGCAGATCGAGCAGATCGCGCAAGACGAAGGCGGCGCGGGTCTGGTCGTCCATGCATTCGAGGGCTTCACGGAGCAGCCCGCCGATCTTCCTCGCTTCCACTTCGCTCCACCTGCCTTCGCTCGCCGGCAGGCGGCCCGCCGCGTCGAACGCCGGCAGCAAGGACTCCAGCGAGCAGGACGGCTTCGGGCAACCCCGCTCTCGCTGCGCCAGCGCGTTCCGGAGGGCCATCCTGTACAGCCAGGTGGCGAACCTCGCACCCGGCGCAAGGGCGCCGCCGTCGCGCCAGGCCGAGAGAAAGGTCTGCTGCAACACCAGCTCGGCGTCGCGCAACGTCGCGCACATGTTGCGGGCGATCACCCAGACCGCGTTGCGATGGCGTGCCACCAGCAGGGCGAACGCCGCGGCGCTCCCGGTCCGGACCAGCTCCGCCAGCACCTCGTCGCGCTCGTCCTCAAGCTGCCTGACGTGAATCATCTCCGCTTTCTGGAAGGTGTCAGCAGTGTCGACGGGCTGCCGCCGGCCCTGACACCGACATGACCGTCCGCGCCGATCCGCGGTCACCGCGCCCGGACGAGGGGCGTATCGACGACGTGCTCGCTCACGAACCACACTTGCGCCTCGTTGGGCCGAACCACTTCGCTGAGAAGCAGGTCGTTGGTGCCGTCGTCGCCCAGCTCGGCCGCCTTGCGCGCCAGGGCGCGGGCCTCGATGAGGATGTGCTCGTGCGCCTCCAGCAGGCGCGAGATCTGGACGGGCACTTCCTCGCGGCCGCGGGGCGGGCGCTCGATCTTGGTCATCGCCGCCACGTCGTTGGCGATGGCCACCGCCATCCCTCCCAGGGTCTGGATCCGCTCGGCCAGCGCGTCGACGATCTCCGTCTGCTCGGAGGCGTGCTTGTCGAACAGGAGGTGCAGCTCGTAGAACGTCGGGCCCGACAGCTGCCAGTGGTGCTTCTTGTACATGTCGCGGAGCATGATCGAGTCCGCGAGGATCTGGTTGAGCCCGTTGACGGAAGTCAGCCGCGCTTCGTCGCCGAGGCCCAGCGGATAGCGGGTCAGCGTCCCGAAAGCCTGCGTCTCCTTGCCGCGCTGGTTCAGGATCGGTTGGGCCTCTACCTGGCTCTTGACGGTCATGTGCATCCTCCTGCCGCCTTCGAAGCACAGGACGTGCCAAGCACCGGGACGAGGCGCGGCCGCCAGAGCGCGGCCGCGATGATGGCCCCATGTACAACACCTGTCGGATCGAGCAACAGGTCGTCCCGGCGCAAGGCATCAGACGTGGTGCGGATTCGCCGATTCCGAGGACCGCCACTCGGCCGTCGTGTTTCCGTCCGGCACGGGGGACGGCCGCCTGTTGTAGTCGGGGCTCTCCGGGTTCCCTCGTTCGGCCGCGTTGATCTCATCGTTGCTGGCCGGGCGCGACGGCGTCATCCGGCTCCCGTAATCGATGCTGTTGGGGTTGCCGGCTTCTGCCGAATCGATCTGGGAATCCGCCATCGGCGCTGCATGCGCGGCGCGCGTTGCGACGACGGAGAGTGACAAGGCGGCGATGAGCGAAAGGCTGAGTTTCGACGACATTTTGGTCTCCTTTTCCAAGCGGGAATCTTCCTGGTACGTCGGTTGGAAGAGCGGGCGCGTTACACGACGCGCCGGTTCCGACCGGAGACCCTCTGGTGTCGACGAGCGCCTGAAACTCTGTCCCGACAGCTTACGGGAGCTGCACCTGCACTGGGGAACCGGGAGCAGCAGGGGTGCCGCTGACGATCACCAGATATCGCCTCGGCGAGCTTCCCTCGCCTTGGACGATCTGGCGGATCGGCCCGACCGCGTTCACGATGGCGGCGCCGGCCGGATTGGTCATGAACGCGGAGAGCGGTTCCAGCGCGCCGCTGCCATCGGCGTTGGGTGAGAGCGCGATCAGGTATGGCTTCTTCGGCTGGAGCCCCGTCACGGCTGCTTGCAGGATCTGCGTCAGGCCCTGCTCGAACAGCGAGACGCGGGTCGCCGGCTTGCCGCCCGCAGGTCCCAGGACGAGGTGCGCCGCGTTGGCCGCCGCGCCGAGCGGCTCGAGGTGCTCGGTGCCCTGCCCCGCCGGCACCGCGTTCGGGACGTAAACCACCGCCTGTGCCGCCTGACCGATGGGGATGGTGGCGATGACCTTGTTCTCCAGCGTGTCGATGGCCGTCATCGCGTCGCCGTTCTCGATCCCGACGTACACGCGCGAGCCGTCGCCGGAGGGCCAGATCCCGTGCGGCAGCTCTCCCACCGGGACTCGCGCCACCTGCTCGAAGGTGTCGGTGCGGAAAGCGAGCACCGTATCCAGCCCGCCCACGGTGACATAGGCGAACTGGCCGCGGGCATTGCGCACGAAGTTGACGTGGTTCGTGATCGGACCGGTGTCGAGCACCTTGAGCACGTTGAAGGGCGGCTTGCCGGAGAACACCATCACCTTCCCGGTGTCCTTCAGCGTCAGCCAGACCTGATCTCCATCCGGCGTGGCGGCGATGTTCGGACAGAACGGCGACTCCTGCTTCACCTTCGCGACGACCTTGTGATCGGCCACGGTGACGACGGCGGTCTCCGGCACGAAGCTCGAGCACACGTACCCGTACCTTCCGTCCGGCGAGAAGATGGTCATGCCGGGTCCGTTCGCGACCTGGATGCGCTTCGTCTCCCGGAACGTCTTCGCATCGAGAACCGCGACGTAGTCCTCGCCCCGCACTGTGACCCAGACCTCCTTGCCGTCCGGGGTGAAGAACGCCTCGTGAGGCGAGCGCCCGACGTAGGTGACGTGCTTCACCGCGTTGCTCGCCGTATCGACGAAGCTGACGGAGTTGGAGCCGATGGAGACCACCACCACCGTGCGATGGTCGGGCGAAAAGCCCAGGCCGTGCACGATGAGCTGGCCCCGGTACAAGGGCGAAAGGTTCGCCGGCTGCGGGTCGCCGAGCCGGATGACGCCCAGCAGCTTGTTCGCCTGGGGGTCGATCACCGACACCGTGTTCGAGAACTGCTCGGCTGCATACACGCGGTCCCGGCCGCTGACGGGAATGTCGGGCGCCGTGGCGGAACCCGGCGCCTGGCCGGCGGATGACGGACCCGCGAACAACGCGACCGCGAACAGGGGCGAAAGGGAGCGGGCCATGTCAGTGCTCCTCCGGCGGCCGTTGCCCGATCTGCGTCGGCGCCGCGCTGCCGGCCGGCAGGGAATCGCCGAGCGCCAGGCGCATGAGCGCGATCTCTTGTTGCTGATCGACGATGATCTGCTGCGCAAGGCGCTGCAGTCGCTTGTCCTTCCCGTAGCGCAGCTCGGCGATCGCCATGTCGATGGCGCCCTGGTGGTGCGGGATCATCATCCGCGCGAAGTCCCGGTCGGCGTCGCCGGTGAAGGGCACGTCCATCGCCGCATGCATGCGGGCGTTGGCGTCCAGCATCATGGACTGGAACCCGTCTCGCCCCGGCGCGCCAGGATGGTGCGGATCCGCGCCGAGAAGCGCGAGAGCCAGGATCACGACGGACCAGCGTCCCCAGGTCGTAGTGCTCGTGTCAGGCATGTCACACCTCCTGCTTCAACCACGGGTCGAGGAGAGCGCCAGGCTCAGGCCATGAGCTTCTGGACGACTTCCGCGAGACCGACCTTGCCCTTCAGCACCGGCGCACCGCCCTCGAACTTGATCCAACCCTCGTTGAATCCGTCGAGCATCCGGATCCGCGGAGCCGGATCGCGCATTCCCTGGGCGCGAAAGATCGCGGCCCAGCTCTCGCGCGGAACGGCCTCGGCGCGAACCGGACGGCGCAGCGCCTTGGAGAGCTCCGCCGCGATCCGATGGGGGCTGACCCGCTCCGGCCCCTCGAGCTCGACGACGCGCTTGCCCGTCCAGTCCTGCAGCAGCAGCTCGGCCGCGACCCTCCCGACGTCGGCCGTGGCGACCATCGGGATGGCCCTCCCGAGCGGCTGCAGGAAGCTGGAGATGACGCCCTGGTCGCGGGCGCCAGCGACGTCCCAGCTCAGGTTGTCCATGAACCAGGCGGGCCGCAGGAACGTGATCGGCAGCGGCACCGTCGAGAGCGCTTCTTCCATCAGCGTGCGTTGGGTGAGAAGATTCGACGCCGCGGCCTGGGCGCCGATGGTCGAGAGAAAGACGACCTTGGGCGGGCGGGTCGCCTCCAGGGCCTGGCGAACGGCGGAGATGATCGCCCTGGCCTCCCAGAAAGCGGGCTCCGGATCGAAGTTCGGAGGAGGCAGGACGAAGACGCCCGTGACGCCGGTGAACGCATGGGTCAGCGCCCCCGCATCTTCGATCTCGGCGATGGCGATCTCGCAGCTGCGATCGGCCCAGGCCTTTCCCTTGCGGGCGTCGCGGACGACGGCCCGGACGTGCTGGCCCGCGGAGAGCAAGCTTTGCGCGACGGCGCCGCCGACCTTCCCCGTGATCCCCGTGATGGCGTACATCGAACCCTCCGTTGACGCCAAAGACTTGTTTGCTTGAGCCGGCCGCCGGATCCAACGCGAGATGCGCCGATCTAAGGTGTGGGTCCAAGCATACCGTTCGAGGAAGGTCCTGCGATCGCCGCCCTCCCTTTTGCCGTGTACGCTCGACCCATGGATCTCCTGATCCTCGCTCCGCTCCTCTCCGGCGCCCTGGTGGCGGCGCAGCAAGAATTCAAGAACCCCAGCGTCATCGAAGTCCATGCTCCAGGGGGCGATCTGACCGTCCGCGCGCGCCGGGGCACCGCGCTCGTTCCCGGGCTGGGCGAGGTGGATCAGGTCTACGCCTACGACGTTCGGCCCGGCACGGCATTCCGCGAGAGCTCCGCGACGGCGACCTTGGGCCTCATGCCGCCCGTCATCTCCGTCGACCGCGCGAGCACGCTGCGGATCCTCTTCCGCAACGACCTGCTGACGGCCGACGTCGCGGGAAAGACGGGGCCGACTGAATCGAACCTGCATACGCACGGGCTGCTGGTGTCTCCGAAGGGGACCGGAGCGGACTTCGGCGATTGCATCTTCGTCCTGGCGTCCACGTCAGGCACCAGCGCGGCCGCCCACCAACACGGCCCACAGACCCAGGGAGATCCCTGCTCGCTCGACCCCCGGGCCGGCCCGGTCCGCGTCGAGAGCGGCGACGTCCGCTACAGCTACGTGATCGCGCCGGACCATCCCAGCGGGTTGTACTGGTTCCACCCGCACCCGCATGGATTGTCGGAAGTCCAGGTCTCCAACGGCCTCTCGGGCCTGATGTCGATCGGCCGCTTCTGGGACACGGCCTACATCAAGTGCCGCATCACCGCTTCCACCGACGTCGCGGGACTGGCGGCGTGCCGGGATCAGGAGGCGCAGCGCGACGAGCTGCAGGCGGAGCGGGACGCGGACCGATCGTTGCAGGTCAGATATCTGGGCCTCAAGGACATCCAGGTCTCGAAGCTCGCGGATCGCCGCGGTCAGCCCCGATTCCGCTTGATCGAGTTCCCCCGGCGCCCGGATCCCGGCGATGGAGCCGCAAGCGATGCTTTCGGCGACCAGACCGATGCGCGCAAGAACCGCTGCGGCAAGCTCGGGGTGAGCGCATCGCCGGGAGGCGAGATCACCTACGCCGAGGGAGCCGCCTCGCCCGGGCAATGCTGGCACAAGCAGCACCCCGACGAACGGTGGGTCTTCACCGTGTCCGGGCAGGTCAATCCGCGCATCACGGTCAAGGCCGGTCACGTGGAGGTCTGGCGTCTCGCCAACATCGGCGCCGACGTCACCTATCGCTTGCGGCTGGAGACCCTCGAGGAGCACCCGAGGCGTCTCGCGTTCGAGGTGCGGGCGCTCGACGGCGCCGCGTTGCCACCCAACGCCGTGCGCCGCAGGCACACCGAGATCGTCCTCATGCCCAGCGCCCGCGTGGAAGTGCTCGTGCAACGCTGCACCGCGGAAGACGCGCCGGCCGACTGCGTCGATCCCGCGCGCGAGGTCCATGCGCGGCTCCGCACGGCGGGGATCTCGACGGGCGTCGATGCCGACAGCGGCGATCTCTGGCCCGCGGTGGATCTCGCTTCGGTCGTCTTCGAAGCGGCTCCAAAAGGCTCGCGCCCCGTCGTCCGATCCGTTCAGCCAGCAGGTCCCCCGCCGGCGAGCCCCGAAATGCCAGCGGCTGCTCCACGAGCGCCAGCCCCGGCGCCGCCAGTGCCCGCGCAGCCGGCGACGTGCGATGACCGGCGCTACCAGGCAGGTCCCGCAGAGTTCAGGCTCGATTCCAACCTGGTCCGGCTGGTCCGATTCAACAATCGGGACTTCGGCGAGCACGGGGGCGAGCTCTTCGGCATCCACGTGGAGAATTTCCGCATGTTGGACGGCGCGGGAAGGTCGGTGGCCGTCGCCGATCTCGTCTCCGAAGGGCGGCTCGAGCGGCGCGACGAGCAGGCATCCGCGATCGCTTCGGTTTCGCTGGAAGACGCCTGCTGGAAAGCGGCTGCGGGGGAGCAGGCGGACCCCGCGGAGTTCGCCAGGTTCTACCCGGCGTTCAGGATGAACGGCGAACCCAACGTCACGGCCGCCTACGGCGCGCGGGAGTACTGGCTCCTGGTGAACGACAGCGACGAGTGCCACAACTTCCACATCCACCAGACCAAGTTCGTGGTGCTCGACGCGGACTTCACGGCGGGCGGACGGAAGTCGGCGGCGCAGTGCCTGGGCGATCGAGGCAACGCTCCACCGGTCAACCGGAACGTGCTCCACGACAACTACCCGCTGCCACCGGGAGCGCGCGTCTTCGTGATGATCCAGTTCGACGGACCGAAGCTCGGCCGGTTCGTCTTCCACTGCCACATCCTCGAGCACGAGGACAAAGGCATGATGGCGACGATCGGCGTCGTCGACGCCCCGGCGCGTTGATCAGCCGCCGGCGGTCGCCGGAACCGTGAACTGGAAGGTCGTGCCCGGGCCGCGGTCGTTCGGGACCGCCCAGAGGCGGCCGCCATGGTTCTGCACGATGGAGCGGCTGATCGACAGGCCCATGCCCATGCCTGTCGGCTTGGTGGTGTAGAACGCATCGAAGATCCGTTCGCTGCTCTTCGGGTCGAGACCCACTCCGGAGTCGCGCACCCTCACGAGCACTTGATCCGGCTCGCCGCTCTGCGTGGAGATGGCCAGCTCGCGGGGGCGATCTCCGACGGCGCTCATCGCCTCGATCCCGTTCATGATCAGGTTCAGCACCAGCTGCTGGAGCTGGATGCGGTCGCCCAGCACCTTGGGCAGGTCGTCTCGAAGCTCCGTTCGAAGCGCGACCCGGTTCTTCAGCATCTCCGCCTTGGCGAGGCCGAGGATTTCCTGAATGGCGCCGTTGAGGTCCAGCCGTTCCTTCTCGGTGGTGGCCTTCCGGGTCAGCGCGCGGATCCGTTGGATCACGTCGCCTGCCCGCCTCGCGTCGCGCACGATTCTCGCGGCCGCTTCTCGCGCTTCCTCCAGATTGGGCGTCGGACTGGCAAGCCAACGGATGCAAGCGCCGCCGCTGGCGGCGATGGCGGAGAGCGGCTGGTTGACCTCGTGGGCGATGGAACCGGCCAGCTCCCCCATGGTCATCAGGCGGGTCACGTGGGCGAGCTCCGCCTGGCTGGTTCGCAGGGCTTCCTGCGATCGCTTGAACTCGGTGATGTCGGTGACCGCTCCGACGAATTCCGAGCCGCCGGGCGGCAGATGCGCGACGACCCGGATGTACTTCACCGCGCCGTCGGGCATCAGCAGCCGATGCTCGAAGTCGAATTCCTTCCTTTGCTCGACCGCCAGATCGATGACCCTGCGAACCAGCGGCCTGTCCTCCGGGTGGGTTCGTTCCAGCACCATGTCCACCGTAGGCTTCGTTCCCGGCTCGAGCGCGAAGATTCGAAAGGTTTCCGGCGTCCAGTAGATATCTCCGCTCCCTACGTCCCAGCCGAAGCTGCCGGTGTGGCTGAGCCTCTGGGCCTCGGCCAGGTAGGTTTCGCTGCGCCGCAGAGCGGCCTCCGCGTGAACGCGCTCCACCCTCTCTTCGCCTTCGCGAAGGGCCCTGTGAACCGAGGGGAGGAGCCTCGACAGCCGGGTCTTGAAGACGTAGTCCGTGGCCCCGATCTTCAGCGCTTCGATCGCGACGTCCTCGTCCAGCGTGCCGGAGAGGAAGATGAACGGCACCTGCGGACACTTTTCCATCGCGATCTTCAACGCCGAGATGCCGTCGAACGAAGGAAGCGTGTAATCCGCCAGGATGAGGCCGTGGCCCTCCGCGTCGAGCGCCGCACGGAACTCCGCCTCGGTCTCGACGCGGGTGACGCGGCAGGGGACGCCCTCCGCCTCCAGACGATCCCGGACGAGGTCGGCGTCCTTCGGATCGTCCTCGAGATGGAGGATGTCCAGCTGGGGCTTCACGCCTGCTTCCTCTTGACGCTTCCCGGCGGGGGCTCGTTGATGATCGCCCAGAAGACGCCGAGCTCCTTGATGGCGTTGACGAACTCGTGGAAGTCGACCGGCTTCACCACGTAGGCGTTCACCCCCAGCTTGTAGCTTGCGACCATGTCCCGTTCCTCGCGGGACGAGGTCAGCACCACCACAGGGATCATCTTCAGCTTGGGATCCGACTTGAGGGTCTGAAGCACTTCCAGCCCGTCGATCTTGGGGAGCTTCAGGTCCAGCAACAGGACGGCGGGGTTCTCGTTCGTGCGCATCTTGAAGCTGCCGCGGCTGTAGAGATAGTCGAGCGCCTCTTCGCCGTCGCGCGCGACCACCACCTCGTTGGTGAGGTTGTAGTCCTCCAGCGCGGTCAGCGTGAGCTCCACGTCCTTTGGGTCGTCTTCCACCAGGAGGATGCGTCCCAGGGTGTCTGCCATGTGGTCATCTCCGGTTGGGGACTTCGATGAAGAATGTCGCGCCAGCATCCAACAGGGCCTCGGCCCACACCTTGCCGCCGTGACGGTGGATGATCCGTTGCACGGTGGCAAGGCCGATCCCGGTGCCTTCGAACGCCTCGGCCCGGTGCAGGCGCTGGAAGACGCCGAACAGCTTGTTGACGTACTTCATGTCGAAGCCGACGCCGTTGTCCTTGACGAACACGGTCACCCCGTCGTTCTTCTTCTCCAGGCATCCGATCTCGATCTCGGCGTGCTGCCGCTTGCGCGTGAACTTGACGGCATTGGAGATGAGGTTGACGAGCGCCAGCCTGAGCATGGCGCGGTCACCGCGCAGCTCGGGCAATTCGCCCACCCTCCAGGCGATGTCGCGGCCGCTCGTCTCCGGCTGGATCTCGTCCCGGACTTCCTTGACCAGCTGCTGCAGGCTCACAGTCGTCTCTCTGGTCTCGGTCCGCGCGATGCGCGAGAAGGAGAGGAGGTCGTCGATCAAGTTCCCCATCCGCTTGGTCGAATCGAGGATCGTCGCCATGAACCTGCGGCTCTTCTCGTCCAGGGTTGACGAGGCATGCTTCTGCAGCAGCTCCGTGTATCCGACCATGTGGCGCAGCGGCGCGCGCAGATCGTGGGAGATGGAATAGGCGAACGCCTCCAGCTCCTTGTTGCTGGCTTCCAGCTCCGAGCTTCGCTTTCCCAGCTCCTGGTTGAGGGTGCGGATCTCTTCTTCGCGGCGCTTGCGGTCGCTCACGTCGTTGTTCGTTTCCAGGATCGCCAGCGGCCGCCCCAGACCGTCCCGGCGCAGGGACCAGCGGCTGGCCACCACCACCCGCGATCCGTCCGCCTTGCTCCTCTCCAGCTCGCCTTCCCAGCGGCTGGCGCGCACCAGCTCCTCGCGAAGGTCCTCGACGGGGATGGGAAATTTCGTGTGCAAGAGCTGGGGGCTGCGCTTTCCGACCGCCTCCTCCGCCGTCCACCCGAAGAGCTCCTGCGCGCCGCGGTTCCAGTAGGTGATGACGTCGTCCATGTCGCGCACGAAGATGGTGTCGTGGGTCAGCTCCAGCAGGCTGGCCTGCTGGGTCCGCACGGCCACTTCCTTCTGCAGCTCGTCGCGCGATTGCAAGAGCTCCCGTTCGAAGCGGCGGCGGACGGCGCTGAACCAGGTGAGGAGCATCGCGAAGAGGACGAAGACGATGTAGTACGCGAGGTCGGTCCTGTTGACGTAAAAGGTGTAGAGCGGCTCCGTGAAGAAGTAGTTGAAGGCCAGGCTGGAGAGGACGACCGCGAGAATCGCGGGCCCCAGGCCGAGGTACCAGACGACCAGCGCGAGCTCGAAGAGGAAGATGGGGAACTCGAGGCGCTCGATGCGATACCGGTGCAACAGGAGGGAGGCACCGAGCGCCACGGCCACGGCTGCGACCGCGACGCCGTAGCGCTCGATGGCGATTCGTGCGGCTTTCAGCGGAGGAAGCGGCCGCGGCGGCGGGGATCGGGTCGCGAGAGCCCCGCCGCCGACGAAGCGCCGGATCGCGGCGCCCACCGTCGTGGCCAGTCCCGCTCTCCCGATCGTGCCCATGATTTCGCCACGCCCCCCACCACGCGGTCAATCTAGCAGAACGCCGCGGCGCAGTGCCACCGAGGTCCGGGTCAGCGCCACCCCGGCGAGCGCGACTGGAAGCGCCCAGGCCCAATGTCCTACCAGCGAGAGCGCAGCGGCGCCCATGAGACAGCCGGCGAAGAAACCGATGACGAGCCTCGAGGGTTTCGTCAGCCGCTCTCCGTCGCCTTCCATGAGCCGGCGATTCCCGGAGAGCCCGTCCAGCAGTGAGAGCACGGAGTTCGTCAGGTTGCCGGTCATCACCGCCGTGGACGGCGCTCCCGGCACGCCGAGACGCAAGAGAGCGAACTGACACGCCATGGCGGAGACCGCGATCATCGCGGTCGCGGCGGCGATCCCTCCCTGCGGATGGACGGCGGGATCGGAGATCGCGCTGCAGATGAGCACGCCGCAGAGCAGGAGGAAGTGGACCAGGAGCAACGGCCGCACCAGGGCCGATCCGCGCCTTCCCGTCGCTTCGGCGAGCAGCCACACGGCGGCCAGCGCGGCCATGAAGACCGGAACAGCGAGGATCTGGGTCAGGCTGGGCGGGCCTCCGCGCACCAGCAGGGCGGCGATGGTGATCAGGTTCCCGGTGACGTGGGCTGTGAAGAGGCTGCCCAGGGTCATGTATCCGATCACCTCGACGATCCCCGCGATCACGCTGAGGAGCGGCGGGAGCCAGTCGTCGGTGGCAGTCACGCCTTCACCCATCGATCGATGGCGAGCTTGGGAATGATCAGGCCGAAGCTCATGGCCAGGATGATCTCGAGGGCCGTCACGCCGTCCGCGACGGTGCCACCGAGGAGATCCGCCGTGGTCTGCGCGCTCTTCCCGATCTCCAGGAGGCCGCTCGCCATCCGGAAGAGGTAGACGCCCGGCATCATCGAGACCACCGCGGCGAACCCGATGCCGGCGAACGGCATGTGTCGCCGCCGCGCGACCGGCGCGAGGACCAGCCCGACGAAGAGGCATGCGACGAATGCGCCGGTGGCTGCGCCGGCTCCCGCCGACAGGGTCCACCACCGCAGACCGTGGGCCAGCATCCCGACGGCGACGGGCCAGACCAACATGCGCAGCGGCGTGGAGAAGAAGATGCCGTATGCGGCGACAGCGACTCCAGCGGCGAGCACGTCGACCCAGAGAGGTATGGATCGACCTTCTGGATCGACCGGCAAGGAGACGCCGAGGGAGCGAAGCGCCAGCAAGAGCCCGACGGAGATGACCACGACGATGAGACCCGCGTAGTTCAACCTGGCCGTGCCGAGAGGGACCCGCACGCGGGCGAAATCCATCATCGCGTTGAGGAAGTGCGGCCCGGGAATCAGGATCATGCAAGGGCAGACCGCGACCAGGCGCAGCGACGAGCTCAAGTCGTAACGGACGGCGAGAGCGCCGATGACGCCGGCGATCAGCGCCGCGCCGAGCGGCTGCAGAAGAGGGTTCGCGGTGAATCGCGCCAAGGTGCGGCGGAGGACGGCGCCCAGCGCGGCGCTGGCGACGATCAGCGCGACCGTCCGTGCGTGAGCGACCCCGAAGATGATCGAGAGCGCGGCCGCGCCCGCCGCGGCGGCGAGGGTGAACAACCACGCCGGCGCCGGCGGCGCCCGCGAGATGGCGTGGATCGCTTCCATCGCGGCAGGCGCCGCAAGCCGCCCCGAGCTGACCTGCTCGATGGCCGCCACGGCCGAAGCCACGCGGTCCATGTCCACGCCCGTCGGCTCTGCCTCGATGGAAGCGAGGCGGCCGCCGTCCGCC
>Ga0070708_100000970_pt1 | contig 21830 bp, 22 predicted proteins | sample KBSK5503metaG_FD_65469 | JGI IMG/M metagenome (GOLD analysis project Ga0070708, IMG submission 65469) | Corn, switchgrass and miscanthus rhizosphere microbial communities from Kellogg Biological Station, Michigan, USA - KBS K5-50-3 metaG | ecosystem: Host-associated > Plants > Roots >... | reverse complement strand
CTCGACCTCCAGGGCGTGGCCGGGGGAATCGATGCGACCCAGGGGATGGTCGTCCGCGACTTCGGCGAGCACCTCGGTCTCCGCCCCCGACGTCGTCAGGCGGTACTCCATCCGCCGGCCCACCCGCGCGAGCCGCTGGCCGAAGCGGATCTCGACGCGCTTCTTCTCGCGCGGCTCGATGGGAAAGACGTTGAAGGCGAAGCTCCCTTCGCCGGTGTGCTCCAGAAGCCCCGGGTCACGGCCTTTTCCGGTGATGCTGCCGTACAAGTTGCGCGCGGACTGCTTCTCGAAGACCTCGCCGACGATCTTCTGCTCGCCGTTCCAGTACGCGAAGCCTTCGACGGTCGCCCCCGCGGTGCGCAGGACGTAGCGGCCTTCCAGCCGCTGGTCGCTGACGTTCTCGAACTCCTGCTCGAGCACCGTCTGGGCGTACTGGTGATCGATGTGGATGCGCACCCGTTCGGACACGGCGCGCAGATGGGGGCTCGCGCCCTCGAGGCCCCGTTCGAGCAGGACGCCCTGGGCGAAGGCGGGCGAGGCGGACAGCAGGCAGGCCAGGATCAGCTTCTTCATGCGCGGCTCCGTTCCGGGAAGGACTGGAACGGGCAGCGATCCAAGATGCGTGCCGGCCGACGACCGCTGTGGTGATGCGTCGATCCGCGCAGCGCGGCGTCTACGTTCGATAGATCAGCGCGCGCGCCTCAACGGACGATCGAGAGCGGCTTGGGTGGTGTGCGCAGCGGCTCGCCCTCGACGAGCAGCAGCCCGGTCGCCACGTACTCGCCCGGATCGACCGTCCTTCCAGCATTCGTCCGCTGGTTCCACGTCGTCCCGACCTCCAACTCCTCACCCGCCGCGAGTGGACGAAGGTGCACGATCGCCGGAATGATCTCGCCCTCGAGCCGCCGCCAGACCACGTCGCCCCCTGCCCCAGCGATGATCACGTCGATCGTGGCCGAGCGACCACGCAGAACCAGATCGAAGGCCCTTTGCGAGACGTTCTGCGCACGCACGCGGAGGGGGACCGCCTCTCCCGCGCGCACCCGCGACGGCATGAGCAGCTCCAACCGCAGGGAATCCGATCCGGCGTCGACCACGGCGACACCTCCGTCGGCGCCCGCCCCGGCGCCGCCAGGCAGAGAGGTACGGCATGCGGCACCCGCCAGGGCGAGAGCGGCGGAGCCGGCGAGAAAAGAGATTCTCATCACCGGCTCCCCACCGGCTCCGGTGGCCGGCCTACTGCGTCGCGACCAGGGGTCCCAGCTCGTCCTCGACCTGCTTGAGCGGGCTGAACACGAACTGGGTGCCGGCGGCGTTGCCACCCCAGAGGATGCCGACCAGCTGGACGCTGTTGCCGGCGGTGATCCGGAACACGCCCGACCCGCTGTCGCCGCCCTGGACGACGACGGCTCCAATGGGGTTCGCGACGAAGGTCTGGCAAAGCTGCGTGATCTTGCTGCCCGAGACGTTCGTGTTCACGCAGGTCGCGGTGACGTTGCCCTGGGTCCAACCCGTCGTGCGGCCGACCTTGTTGACGGTGGTGCCGATGGCAAAGCTCGAGGTCGCGTTGTCCTGCGCAGTGACCGTGAAGCTGCCGGTGATGGTGAGGCTTCCGTTGTTCGGCGCCGACGTCTGGGCGATCGAGCCTCGCGTCGAGGCGACGCCCGCGCTGTACAGCGCACGCGCGCTGTCGCTGAAGCGGCACCTGCGTCCGCGGGGGCACACCCCGCCACGGAAATACGTCGGGTCCTCGACCTCGGTGGCGATCACCGTCGGGTCGACGGTGCTCGTCGGCTGGAAGTATTGGGTCCCCTCGACCCCGCCCTGGATGTTCGTGCAATGAGAGGCCGTGATGAAGGACCGGGCGGTGACGTCGTCCGCGTTGAATCCGAGAGAGCAGAGGAAGTTCCCGAAATTGATCTGGAGCCCCGCGACCGTCGGGCGCACCTGGTCGCGCAGCGTGGCGAGCTGGTAGATCGGTTCCCTCTCCTCGATCGAGAATGCCGACCTCGGGATTCCCAGGTGGGCGAGAGCGGCGCGCACCCCGCGCATCGCCGACGCGTTCTCCACCCCGATCACCAGCCGGTTCGTCGCCTCGTCATGGTGGGCAGACACGGTACCCGGCAGCGCCAGCACCTCCGGCGACGCTTGCTCGAACCACTGGGCCACCTGGTCATGGCCATGGCTCGCAGCCGCCAGGGCCTGGACGCTTTCGGCGGCGTCGTCGGAGTTGGACAGGCCGCCGCAGGCGGCAAGAGAACCGATCAACACAAAGCGCAGTGCACCGTGCTTGAAGCGCATTGGTCACCTCGCGAAAGGACTGCGTTAACAAGGTTTGCTGGGAGCCGCGCGCGCCATCCTGACGGGGGTTCGCGAGCTCCGTCAACAGGTGCAAAATTGGAGCCTCGAATATGACGAATTGACGATTTCAGCGCGGGCGGCGCTTCGAGGGTTGCACCCGCGGCGGCTCGCCCTCCTGCTTCTCGTAGTGCGGCGGCCAGGGTGCGTCGCCCTGCCCCTCGCGCTTCTGCCGCGCCGAGAGCTCCAGCAGCGACTCCAGCGAACCGGGCTGGGCGTCGATCCCCGCGTGCGGGTCGCCGATGCGCGCGAACCTCTCCGGGACGCTTGCCAGCGTGAACGCTTCCGGCTCGACGGCAGGCACTTCGTCCCAGCTGAGCGGCGTGGACACCCGCGCGTCCGGCGTCGGCCGGACCGAATACGCCGAGGCCACCGTCCGGTCCTTGGCGTTCTGGTTGTAGTCGAGGAAGACGCCGTGCCGTTCTTCCTTCCACCACTTGCTGGTGGCCAGGGCCGGCGCCCGCCGCTCCACTTCGCGGGCCAACGCCAGCGCGGCGGCCCGGACCTCCTGGAAGGTCCAGCGCGGCTGGATGCGCACGTTGACGTGCATGCCCCGCGAGCCCGAGGTCTTCGGCCAGCCCACGAGGCCGTGCTCGCGCAAGACCTCGCGCGCCAGCAGCGCCACCTCCCGGACCTGCGGCCAAGGGACTCCGGGCACCGGATCGAGATCGACGCGCAGCTCGTCGGGATGATCGAGGTCCTCGGCGCGCACCGGATGCGGGTGCAGGTCGAGGCAGCCCAGGTTGATGATGAACGCCAGCTGGGCCGCGTCCCGGACGACGAACTCGCGGGCGGTGCGGCCGGAGGGAAACTTCAGCTCGACGACTTCCATCCAGGGCGGCCGGGCCTCGGGGGCGCGCTTCTGGTAGAAGAACTCGCCTTCCGCTCCGTTGACGTAGCGCTTGAGCGCCATGGGCCGGCCGCCGGCGCCGCGCAGCGCGCCCTCGGAGACGGCGAGGAAGTACCGGACGACGTCCAGCTTCGTGTACCCGCGCTGCGGGAAGAAGATCTTCTCCGGATTGGAGATGGGGACGTCGCGACCCTCGATCCGCAGCGTCTCCTGGCGCGCCGGCACTGGCCCAGCATAAGGCAAGTGCTCAGCGGGCGGCGCCGAAGATCTGCTGGAGCTCCGCGGCCGGCGTCTCCTCCAGTTGGTCGTACCGGCATTCCGCGGGCGCCTTGTCCGGCCGCCAGCGCTGGAACGTGGTGGCGTGCCGGAACCGGTCGCCCTGCAGGTGGTCGTACCCCACCTCGCAGACGCGCTCGATCCGCAGCGGCTCCCAGGATAGGTCCTTGCCGCGGTTCCAGCGCGAAGAGGCGCCGGGCATGCGCTGGTCGCCGCTCCATTGCGCCCATTCGCGCCAGGGATGCTCGTCGGTGGCGCCTTCGCGCAGCGGCGCCAGCTCCTGCACCAGCTCCTTTCGCTTCGCGGCGGTGAACGACGAGGTGACGCCGACGTGGTGCAGCTTGCCTCCGTCGTCGTAGAGCCCGAGCAGGAGCGAGCCGATCATCGTCCCCGGCCCGTTCTTGTGCCAGCGAAAGCCGGCCACCACGCAGTCGGCGGTGCGCTGATGCTTCACCTTCAGCATCGTCCGCTTGTCGGGCTGGTAGGTCTGCTCCTCGCGCTTCGCCACCACGCCGTCGAGGCCGGCTCCTTCGAAGCGGGAGAACCAGTCCTGCGCCACCGCCCGGTCCCGCGTCGCGGGCGTGAGGTACAGGGGCGGCTGCACCTTCGCCAGCGCGCGCTCCAGGCGCTTCCGGCGCTCCGACTGGGGCGCCTCGCGCAGATCCTCGCCGTCCAGGCCGAGCAGGTCGAAGGCGACATAGGAGGCGGGAGTCTCGGACGCGAGCAGCTTGATCCGCGACGCGGCCGGGTGGATGCGCAGGAGCAGGGCGTCGAAGTCGAGCCCCTTGGGGCCGGCGATGACGATCTCGCCGTCGAGCACGCAGCGCGGGGGAAGTTGCTGCAGCAGCGGCTGCTCCAGCTCGGGAAAGTACCGGTTCAGCGGCTTGAGGTCGCGGCTCTGCAGCAAGAGCTCGGATCCGTCCCGGAAGACCAGCGCGCGGAACCCGTCCCATTTCGGCTCGTAGATCCAGCCCTCGCCTTCCGGGAGGCTGGTCCCGAGCTTCGCCAGCATGGGAGGGATCGGGCCCGGCAGCACGGGGCGGAATCATACCCATCGGGCTGGACGGCGGCATTCGAGTTGGGCGAAGCAGGCCCGGTGGATGCGGTGTTGTTCGTGCCCGGCTTCTTCGGATTCGGTGCCTTCGGGCATCCGGATCGACCGCTCATCGAGTACTTCGCCCGGGTCGAGGACGCGCTCCTGCGCGCCCACCTGCGCCCGCTGCGCTTCTTCGTACACCAGCCGCCTCCCGCCGGTTCGCTCGCGGAGCGTGCGCGGACGCTGTACTTGAAGACGGCCGACGTGCTTCGCTCCGGCATCGGACGCCTCCACCTGGTCGGGCACTCTACGGGCGGGCTCGATGCGCGGCTCGTGGCCCACCCGGGCTACGCCGCGCTGCCGGAGCGCGGCGAGATGATCTCGCGCATCGCCTCCGTCATCACGCTGTCGGCGCCCTTTCACGGGACGCCGCTGGCGCGGAGGGCCGGGCGCACGGCCTGGGTGGCGGCGCCGACCCTCTGGTTCGGGAGCATCCTGGCGAGCCGGCGGCGCCTCCGGTTGGCGGGACAGGTCGCGGGCCTCTGGAATCTGCTGAAGCGCGTCACCCAGCAGGAGCCCACGCCCACCGACGAGGTCATCGCCCAACTCGCGGACGTGGACGACGAAACCGCGCACCAGATCCGCCGCTTCCTCGGCGACGTCGCGCGCGACCACCAGCTGGTCGAGGACCTCACGCCGGACGCCATGCGCGAGCTGAACCGGACCCTGCGGGCAAGCGATGCCGTTCGTCCGGTCAGCTTCGTCTCCGTTGGCCCGCGCGCGAGCTTCTCGCCCTGGGCGTTCATCACCACGCCGGTGCAGCGGTTGCTGTACGACGTGACCTGGAGGCTGACGGCCGACGCTCCGCCGGATTCGTTGCGGATCCCGGAAGGGCCCTGGATCGGCGGGCATCACATCGCCCTGACCCCCACTTCGAACGATGGGATCGTCCCCGCCTGGTCGCAGACCCTGGACGGGCGGGCGGCCGGGATCGTGCTCGGCGACCACCTGGACGTGATCGGCCACTCGGAGGTGGCCGGCGCGACGTTCCTCCGCTCGGGGTCCAACTTCGACGAGGCCCGGTTCCGGGCGCTCTGGGAGCAGATCGGCCGGGCGCTGGGGACCGTTCCGACGTGACGGACCGCACACGGCAGCGCGGCGGGTCCGGTGTATACTCTCCGCCACATGACCCAGCCCGCGCCGACGTTGCGCGACACGAACCTGGACAAGCTCGCCACCCTTCGTTTCGACGTCCTCGTCCTCGGCGGCGGGATCAACGGCGCGGTCTCGGCCGCGGCGCTGGCGGCGCGCGGCGCCAGGGTGGCGCTGATCGACCGCGCCGACTTCGCCGGGACCACCTCGCAGCAGTCGTCGAACCTCGCCTGGGGCGGGATCAAGTACCTGGAGACCTACGAGTTCCACCTGGTGCGCAAGCTCTGCCGGGCCCGGAACAAGCTCTTGCGCTCCTACCCCAGCAGCGTGCAGGAGATCCGCTTCTTCACCTCGGTAGCGCGCGGGTTCCGCCACAACCGGTTCAAGCTCTGGCTGGGCGCGTGGCTCTATTGGATCATCGGCGGGTTCTTCACCCGCCGGCCGCGGCTGCTCTCGGTGCGCGACATCGCCTTCGAGGAGCCCATCGTGGAGACGAACGGGCTCGCGGGCGGATTCGAGTATTCCGACGCCTACCTGCACGACAACGACGCGCGGTTCGTCTGGGGCTTCATCCGGGCGGCGCTCGACTGGGGGTGCGTCGCGGCCAACTACGTCGAGGCGCTCGGGTCCACCCGGACGAAAGAAGGCTGGGTGACGCGAGCGCGGGAAGTGACCACCGGCCGCGAGCTGAGCATCTCCTCCGAGCTCTTGATCAACGCCTGCGGGCCCTATGCGGACGAAGTGAACGCCCGCGACGGCATCTCCACGGCGCACCGGCACGTGTTCTCCAAGGGCATCCACATCCTGATCGACAAGCTGACGCCCAGGCGCCGCGTCCTCACCTTCTTCGCCGACGACGGCCGGCTCTTCTTCGTCATCCCCATGGGGGGAAAGACCTGCATCGGCACCACCGACACCCGCGTCGAGCGTCCCGAGGTGGAGGTCACGCCCGGGGATCGCGCCTTCGTCCTGGAGAACATCAACAAGCGCCTGCGGCTCACGCGCCCGCTCGCGGAGTCCGACATCATCGCGGAGCGCTGCGGAGTCCGCCCCCTGGTGGTGTCCGGCAACAGCAACGGCGGGCGCGACTGGACGCAGCTCTCGCGCAAGCACGCGCTCGACATCGACGCGCCGCGCGGGCGCATCACCATCTTCGGCGGGAAGCTCACCGACTCGCTCAACGTAGGCGAGGAGATCTGCGCGGAGGCGCGGCGCCTCGGCGTGGTGCTCCCGTACCCGCGCCGCCGGTGGTTCGGGGAGCCTCCCAAACCGGTGCGCGAGGAGTACTTCCACCAGGCAAATCTCATGGCGCTGGACGCGCTCACCTCGCCGCAGTCCACCGAGAAGCTCTCGTCGCGGCTGTGGCGGAGGTACGGGGGGGAAGCGCTGGGGCTCCTCGAGGCCATCCGCCGCGACCCGCGCCAGGCGGACGTGATCATCGAGACCAGCGAGTACATCCGCTGCGAGCTGGACGAGGCGGCGCGGCGCGAGATGGTGGTGAAGCTGGAGGACTTCCTCCGGCGGCGATCGAAGATCGCGCTGGTGGTGCGCAAGGAGGAGGTCCGCGCGGCGCCGGGGCTGCGGGAGGCCTGCAGGATCCTCTTCGGCGAGGACCAGGTCGAGGCGAAGATCGCGGAGTACTTCGGGCGCGAAGCGGCGCCCTGGACCCGGACCCGGCAGGCCGCGTCCGGGTTGGATTGATCAGGCGGGCCCTAGCGCAGTGCTCCCGGCGACCCGCGCCAGGTGCAGGTGGTGCGGTCGCTCGTGGCGGCAACGAACGGGCGGCTGCTCCGACGCCCGGTGAGCGCTAGCGCTCGACGTCGAGCGCTTTGGCCGGATGCTTGTCGCGCAGCGCGTCCAGGACCATGCGGACTGCCTCGTCCGGGCTGTGCGCCAGCCGGACGCTGACCTTCCCCAGCTGTTGGCCGCCGACGAGCTCGGCGGCTCCGCCGGTCCCATCGAGCGCGACGACGGGCTTTCCGTCCCGAAGCAACAGGCCCACTTCGCTGAGCGTCCCGCCGCCCCCGCCGAGCACGATGGCGGCGTCCACGGCCATCGCGACCAGCGCGCCCTGCGCGGAGTTGACGCCGGTGGGAATGGCGAGATCCACCCAGGGATTGGCTTCGTCGCGCGAGGTGCCGGGGAGGATTCCAAGGCAGATGCCGGCGCCGTTCGCTTCCTTGTAGCCGCGAGAAGCGCCCGCCATGCAGCCACCGAGGCCACCGCAGACCAGGTGGACTCCGGCCCGGGCGAGCTCCGCGCCCACCTCGGCCGCCGCCCTCTCCCGCTCGGACCCCGGGAGGCCGTCGCCGATGACGCCGATGACCGGCCGGCGCTGCTCCGCGTTCTGCATCGGGTTCTCGCTGGCTGGCATGCCGCCCGAGCGATCCTCGGCGCCGGACCGGTCGCGTTCCATGTCCTCGAGAATGCGACAGAGTGCCGCCTCGGGCAAAAGAATGGCTGTCCGGCGTCCGTGGCTTCAGGCAGGCAAGAGCGCGGGAGGCGGCATCTCGGAGCCCGCCTCGAATACCAGCACACCTTCGTCCACGTATTCCTCGAGGTCCTCGGCGAGCCAGCGCTGGCGCGCGCGGATCTTGTGGAAGCGCACCGCACAGCACTCGCCGTCGTAGGAGAGGATGACGTTGAACCGGCCGGCGTATCGGGAAAGGGCCGCGGACACCGCGCGCGCCGTCATCAGCCCGGCCGTCAGCAGCAAGAGCGGGCAGGTGCGGACCAGCCGCGCGTCGAGCATGGACTCCATCCGCAGGCGGTTGGCGCTGCACTCCAGGCCGGTCTGGTCGGGGAAGTCCGCCGGGCTCAGGTGCGGCTTCTTCACGAATCCGCGCAAGAGGAAGCAGCCACCGGCCTGCACGATCTCGACGGCGGGACCCGGCGGCGGCACCACCGCCTCGACCTCGCGGCTGCGCAAGTCATCGAGGTAGCGGCCCATGCGGCGGTTGAACTTCATGCCTCAAGCATAGGGCCTGGGGCGCGCGGCGCGCATGAAAAACAGCGGCCTATTGCCCCCAGACCGTGACGATGAGGGTCCGCCCATGCTGCGCGCGGCGGTGCTCCCAGAGGTACAGTGCCTGCCAGGTCCCGAGGGCGAGATCGCCCCCGCTCACGGGAAGGGTCTCGGCCGTCCGGGTGAGGGCCGCCCGGATATGGGAGGGCATGTCGTCCGGGCCTTCGGCGTCATGTTCATAGTCCGCGTCCTCGGGAGCGATGCGCGCGAGGAAGCGCTGCAGATCCCGTCGCACCGCCGGGTCCGCGTTCTCCTGCACCACGAGCGAGGCGCTGGTGTGCTGCACCAGCACGTTGCACAGCCCGGTCCGGACTCCCGCGGCCGCGACCACCCGGCGGACGGCGTCGGTCACGTCGTGAAGGCCCGGGCCGCGCGCCTCGAGCCGCAACGTCTCCTGGTGGAGCTTCAAGTCCGCTCCCAGCGCGCGCCGTGGGCGCCATCGGGGCGGCCGCGGAGCCGTTCCTGTGGCCGGAAGCGGCCCTTGTACTGGAGGGAGATGCAGCCCTCGACGCGATAGCCCAGGTAGACGTAGCCGAGATGGCGGTGGCTCGCGTACTGGAGGGCGCGGAGCACGTTGTAGGTGCCGAGCGAAAGGCGCGCGCGGCCGGGATCGTAGTAGCAGTACACCGCCGACAGCGCGTGCGCGGTCTCGTCGGCGATCCCGATCGCGATCAGCTCGTCGCCGTCCCAGTAGGAGAACTCGCGCGCCGCGGCGTGCGGAAAGCAGAACTGCATCGCGTACGATTCGATGCCGATCCGGTCGGGCTTCCAGCCCCGCTCCTCCTCGCGGCTCTCGTGCCAGCGGCGGTAGAGGGCCAGGCGCACGTCGTCGACCACGGGCTCTCCCACTTCCATGCGCACGTGCGCGGCGCGCCGCAGGACCCGCTTCAGGTTGTCGGACGGTTCGAAGGTCGTCACCGGCACGCGCACCGAGACGCATTCGTCGCAGCCGGCGCAGACCGGCCGGAAGTAGACAGGCCCGAACCGCCGCCAGCCGCGCTCCAGCAGCTCGTCGAGCTCGGCGCAGGTCACGCCGGTCATCAGCATCGTCTCGGTGGACGAGCTGATGCCGTCGAGATACGGGCACGGCTCGGGGCCCGCGATCCGGTGCTGCAGCAGGCGCACGGATCGCATTGTACCGCTACAATCGGGCCGCGCCGATGAACCTGCTTCTCCTGCTGCCAGCGGACTTCGCAGCGGACGGGACCGCGCGGCTGACGGGAAGGCGCTTGCGGCATGCGCTGGAGGTCCTCCGCGCGGCGGAGGGCGACGTCCTGCGCGTGGGCGAATTGGGCGGTCTCGTCGGCAGGGCGGAAGTCCTGAAGATCGGCGACGGAGAGCTCGTCCTGCGGCCCTCGTTCGACGAGGCTCCTCCCGGGCGGCCGGGAGTCGATCTGCTGCTCGCGATTCCGCGGCCGAAAGCGCTGCGCAAGGTGCTGCCCGCGGCGGCCTCGCTGGGAGTGGATCGCCTGGTGCTGGTCAATGCGGCGCGAGTGGAGAAGAGCTACTTCGATTCCAGCGTTCTCCACCCGGACTGCCTGCGCGAGCTGCTGATGCTCGGACTCGAGCAGGCCCGGGATACGCGCTTGCCCGAGGTGCTGGTGCGCGAGCGGTTCCGCCCCTTCGTCGAGGACGAGCTCGACGCGCTCTGGCCGGAGGCAGGACGCCTGCTCGCGCACCCTGGCGCGGACAGGGCGCCGCGGCGGCAGTCGGAGCGGACGGTGATCGCGATCGGACCCGAGGGCGGTTGGGTGCCGTTCGAGATCGAGCTGCTGCGTTCGCGCGGATTCGTCCCCTTCACCCTCGGACCGCGCGCGCTGCGCGTCGAGGTGGCCGTCCCCTACGCGCTGGGAGCGATCAGGGCGCGGTGAGGCGGTCGATGCTCAGCCCGTAGAACGCGGCGCGGCCGCTGAAGCGCCAACCCAGGTGCGCGCCGCACGCCTTGCAGACGCAGATGCGCCACGAGCATCCGGGGAACCAGCTCCAGTACGAGGACGGCTCGCTTGCGTCCAGACACCCGGGCGCGTGCGCGAACCCCGCGATCACGTACTCGAAGCCGTCCGGATTCACGAACGCCCGCGTCCGCGCGCCGTCCAGCGAGATCCGGTCGCGATCGCGCGCTACATCGCCGCCGCAGGCAGCGCACCGCCAGATGGGCTCTTCCTGCGCGGTGGCGGCCCCGCCGGCCTGCTGTGCATCCTCACGCAGCACGCTCCGATTCTAGTCGGAGTTTCGGGACACAATACGGAACTCTCGTGGGAACCCGGTGGGCCTGGGCAATTGCGTATTGTGTCCCGGATCTCCGACCAAAGTTGCGTATGGTGTCCCCAGAACCTGGATGACGCGACTGTTGCCATCGAGTGCGGTGCCCGATGCCGTCCGGCTGATCGGGACGCGTGCGGCGCGGGGATTCGCCGACGGGCTCGCCAGCGTTCTGCTGGCCAGCTACCTCTCGCGGCTGGGGTTCACGCCGGTGCAGATCGGGGCCATCGCCACGGCGACGCTGTTCGGGTCGGCGGCGCTCCTGCTCGGCGTGGGCCTCTTGGGCCATCGGTTCCCGCGCCGGACGGTGCTGCTGTCTTCGGCCGCCCTGATGTGCGCGACCGGGATCGCCTTCTACCTGGCGACCGGGTTCTGGGCCTTGTTGGTGGTCGCCTTCCTCGGCACCCTCAACCCGTCGTCCGGCGACGTCACGCTCTTCCTCCCCACCGAGCAGGCGGTGCTCGCGGAAGCGGCGGCGCCGGCGGACCGGACCACGCTGTTCGCCTGGTACAACCTGGCGGGTGCATTGGCGGGAGCGCTGGGCTCGCTCGCCGCCGGCCTGCCCGATGCGCTCGCCCCCGCCTCGGCCGCCCAGGCGGAGCACGCCGCGTTCCTCGTCTACGCGGCGCTGGGCGCGGGCAGCGCGCTGGCCTACCGCAAGCTCTCCCCGCGTCTCGAGCCGCCGGCGGCCGCGCCTCGGACCGCGCCGCTACAGAAATCGCGCCGGGTCGTCCTGCAGCTTGCGGGGATCTTTTCGCTGGATGCGTTCGGCGGCGGCTTCGTCGTGCAATCCATCGTCGCGCTCTGGCTGTTCCGGCGCTTCGCGCTCCCGGTCAGCACGGCGGCCGCCATCTTCTTCGCGGTCAACCTCCTCGCCTCGTTCTCCCAGCTCGTCTCCGCCCGCATCGCCGCCCGCATCGGCCACGTGCGGACGATGGTGTACACGCACCTGCCCTCGAACCTCTTCCTGCTGCTGGCGGGGATGATGCCCACCCTGCCGCTGGCCACGCTCTTCCTCTTGCTGCGGGCGATGCTCTCGCAGATGGACGTCCCCGCGCGGCAGACCTATGTGATGGCCATGGTCCCCCGCGAGGAGCGGGCGGCGGCGGCGAGCGTGACCAACGTCCCCCGCAGCCTCGCTTCCGCGGTGGGCCCGGTCCTCTCCGGCGTGCTGCTGCAGAACAGCTTGTTCGGCTGGCCGCTGATCTGCGCCGGAGTGCTCAAGGGCGCTTACGACCTCATCCTCTTCGCCACCTTCTCCCGGAAGATGCCGGAGCGCGAAGGCTGACGGAAACGGTGCACAAGGCCCGCCCGACCTGCTATGGAGGGCAGCTTTCTCACCGGCAGGAGCATCGATGAAGCGGATTCTGGTCACGGGCGCGGTGGGGCAGATCGGTTCGGAGCTGACGCTGGCCCTGCGCGAGCGCTACGGCGGAGACGCGGTGGTGGCGACCGACGTGCGCATGCCCACCGACCCCGCCCTGCGCGACGGCGGACCCTTCGAATTCGTCGACTGCATGGATCCCCACCACCTGACGCGGGTGATGCAGATCCACCACGTCGACACCATCTACCATCTGGCGGCGCTGCTCTCCGCCGTCAGCGAGCTGCGGCCGCTGCAGGCCTGGCAGCTCAACGTGAACGGGCTGGTGAACGTCCTGGAAGCGGCCCGGCAGTACAAGTGCTCGCTCTTCTTCCCCAGCTCGATCGGCGCCTTCGGTCCGGACACTCCCCGCACGCGGACTCCGCAAGTCACCATCCAGCGCCCCACCACCATGTACGGCGTCACCAAGGTGGTGGGCGAGATGCTCTGCGAGGACTATCACCGCCGCTTCGGGACGGACACGCGAGGCCTGAGGTTTCCCGGCCTGATCTCGTACCAGACGGAGCCCGGCGGCGGGACCACCGACTACGCCGTGGACATCTTCCGCCAGGCGCTGCAACACGGCGTCTACACCTGTTACCTCAAATCCGATACACGGCTGCCGATGATGTACATGCCCGACGCCATCCGGGCGATGATCGAATTGATGGAGGCGGAGCCATCGCGCCTCGTCCACCGCAACGCGTACAACCTGGGCGCGATGGACTTCACGCCGGCGGAGATCGCCGAGGCGATCAAGAAGCGCATCCCCGCCTTCCACATCGAGTACGCGGTGGATCCGCGGCGCCAGGCCATCGCCGATTCCTGGCCGCAGTCCGTCGACGACAGCGCCGCGCGCGAGGAGTGGAAATGGCGGCCGCGATACGGGCTGGACGCGATGGTGGACGACATGCTGCAGAAGCTCCATTGAGGAAACGCCATGCCTTTGGAGAAGTTGATTGAAGACTTGAAGGCTCAGCTCAAGCATCTCGACGACGGGGGCACGGCCAAAGGCGCCGAGCACGTCGTCACCGCGGTGAAGCCGGCCCAACGAGGGCGGGGACCGCGCTTCCTTCTGCAGGGCTTCGGGGAGCGCCAGTTCATCCGGATGAACTCGAACTCCTACCTCGGCCTTTCGCTGCGGCCGGAGCTGATCAAGGCCGAGGAGGCAGCTTCCCGGGCGTACGGCGTCGGACCGGGCGCGGTGCGGTTCATCAGCGGGACCTACGAGCCGCATTTGAAGCTGGAGCAGGCGCTGGCCGACTTCCACGGAAGACCGGCGGCGATGGCCGCGGGATCGGCGTACACCGCGGTCGCGGGCGTCCTCTTCAGCCTCGGCAGCCCGGAGACGGCGCTCATCTCCGACGAGCTCAACCACAACTGCATCGTCAACGGCATGAAGCTCGCGCCGCACAAGGTGCGCAAGGTGTACCGCCACCTCGATCTGCGCGCCCTGGAGGATCAGCTCGAGGAGTCCGCCGACCAGGCCGAAAGCGCGCTGGTGATCACGGACGGCGTCTTCAGCATGCGGGGCGACCACGCTCCCGTCGATCGGATCGGCGAGCTCTGCCGCAAGTACGACGCGCGCTTCGCCCGCGGATGCGTCCTGGTAGTGGACGACTCGCACGGCGTCGGGGCGTTCGGGACCACGGGCCGCGGTACCGAAGAGGTCACGGGCGGGCGGGCGGACGTGCTGATCGGCACCCTGGGCAAGGGCATGGGGGTGAACGGCGGCTACATCGTCTCCGACGCCGCGGTCGTCCGCTGGCTGCGGGAGAAGAACCCCTTCTACATCTACTCGAACCCCATCGCTCCCGGAGAAGCCGCCGCGGCGCTGGCGGCGCTCGATCTCATCCGCGGGCGCTCGGGCGTCGAGCTGCTCTCGCATCTGCGGGCGATGACCCAGCGGTTCCGCGACGGGTTGGTGCGGCTCGGATTCGAGACCATCGCCGGGCAGCATCCGGTGGTGCCGCTGCTCGTCCGCGATACCGAGCGCACGCGCGCGCTGGTGGTCTTCCTGCGCGAGAACGGCGTGCTGGCGACGGGGTTGAACCATCCGGTGGTGCCGCGCGGCGAGCAGCTGATCCGGTTCCAGGTTTCCGCCGGCCACACCGAGGGAGACATCGACGAGGTGCTCTCGGTTCTCTCGAAGTTCAAGTAGCCGCGGGCACCCATTCCGAGACGAGTGGCGTCCACTGCCGCTTGCGGCGGGCGATGCGCTGCTCGGGCGTCTCGCCTTCGTAGGAGACCGCCTGGGCCGGCCGGTCGAAGGCGGGGTGGAGGAAGAGGTTGGCGTTGTGCACCGCCCAGGCCCGCTCTCCTTCGCGAAGCAAGCCAGCGCAGTACATGCCGCAGCGGGCGCACACCACCATCTGGGCAGTGCGCAAGCCGAAGACGTAGAGCGAGAGCAAGGAGCGATCCTGGACGCCGATGCGCGCGCGGCCCGCCGGGTCGGCCGTGGTACGTGCCCCATGTCGTCTGCAGAAGGTGCAATCGCAAGCGCGCAGGGGCAGGGAGCGGGGGTCTTGCTCGGTCTCCAGCACGATCGCGACGTTCGCGCAGTGGCAGGTGCCTTCGAGCCGGTACATGGCGCGCATTATATCGCCCCGGTCAAAGGACCATGGCGGTGGCGTCGCTCAGGAGGCGACGCGGAGCGCGGGCTCGGCGACGAGCAGGCCGTCGCGCTCGCGGAGCATCGCCACCAGGGCCCGGTCATGGAATGCGCGGATCGGTGCGCGCGGATCCGGGAAATCGGCCGGCAGCGACCACCAGGGCGGCTCGACGGGACGAGGCCGGATGCCGTTTCCGGCGCGGAGCGCCTTCGCTTCCGCCGCGTCGACGCGCACCGTCGGGCACCAGGGGAACAGGTCCTCGCCGCGCATCCACACGCGCTGGCCGGCGGGCGGATCCTCCCATGGCCCGATCGCCGTCCGCCGGAGCGCTGCGAGGTGCGCGCGCGCGCCCGTCGCGCGGCCGAGATCGCGCGCCAGCGAGCGGACGTAGTAGCCGCCTCCGGTCACCAGCCGGAGCGTGCTCGAGGCCGGCAGCCGGTGCGAGAGCCAGCGGGCCTCGTGCAGGTAGACCCGCGAAGGCGGAACCTCGAACGACTCGCCGCGATGCGCCCTGCGATATGCCCGCTCGCCGCCCACGCGCTTGTTGCTGGTCGGGGGCGGCACCTGGTCCTGCCAGCCCAGGAACGGCGCCAGCGCCTGGTCCAGGAGCGATGGGGTCAAGGGCGAGGCATCGCCGCGCGCGACGACGCGGCCGAGCGGATCTCCGTTGTCGGTCTCCGATCCCCAGGCGATCTCCGCGACGTACGTCTTGGGCACGGGATGGAGCAGATCCATCAGGCGGGTCATCGGGCCGGCGAGCAGGAGCAGCAATCCCTCGGCGAAGGGATCGAGCGCGCCGCCGTGACAGACCGGAAGCCGATCGCGGCGGATCCCCGCGCGACGGACGTCCTCCATGAAACCCCGCACGAGGGAAAAACTCGTCTGGCCAACCGGCTTGTGGACGCGATAGATGCCGGGGCCGATCGAGTCCGGAATGAGAGGAACTGACATGAAGACCTTCGCACTCCTCGCGCTCGCCGCCCTGCCCGCCTTCGCCCAGGGAGCGGCCAAAGGCAAGACCCAAGTGACCTGGTACGGCCACGCGGCCTTCGTGGTGAAGACGCCGGGCGGGACGACGCTGGCGATCGATCCCTGGATCAACAACCCCGCCAACCAGGACAAGACGGCGATGGGGAAGATCGAGAAGCTCGACTACATCTTGATCTCGCATGGGCACTTCGATCACGTGGGCGACGCGGTGGCCCTGCAGAAGAAGACCAACGCGAAGATCGTCGCCGTCTTCGAGCTGGGCGCGCAGCTCGCCGCCGCCGGGGTGCCGAAGGAGGCCGCCGGATTCGAGACGCTGGGCAACGCGGGCGGCGTGCTCAAGCTCACCGACGAGGTGTCGGTCGCGCTGGTGCCGGCGGTGCACAGCTCGGGATTCCAGGCGAGCGAGAACGGCCCCATCCTCTACGGCGGATCGCCCATCGGATTCGTCATCCAGATCAAGGGCGGCCCGACGCTGTACCACACGGGCGACACGGCCTACTTCAGCGAGATGAAGCAGATCGGAGAGCGCTTCCATCCCGACGTGATGCTGGCTTGCATCGGCGGGCACTTCACCATGGACCCGCTGGACGCGGCGCTGGCGGCGCACGACGTCGGCGCGAAGAGCGTCGTGCCGATGCACTTCGGGACCTTCCCCGTCCTCACCGGCACGCCGGGTCAGTTCGCGGCGGCGCTGAAGACGTCGGCGCCGAAGGCGAAGATGGCGCAGATGCAGATCGGCGAGACCCGCGCTTTCTAGCCCCGGCCGCCGCAGGCGGCTTAGGGGCTACGGGTGCGAATGATCATTCCGCAGCAGGTCATGAGATATGTTCTAGCCGCGGCGGCCGAAGGCCGCTTGGCGGCTATTTCAGGGCCGCGATCATCTGGCTGCCCTACCGCCTCAACGCCGCCAGCACGCGCTTGCGCGAGTAGTCGCCGAGGCGATCGGCCGCCGACTCGTACTCGCGCTGCGCTTCCGGCGTCAGGCGGGTGCTGCCCGTCAGCGCGACCAGCGTCTCCGCCGACTCGTAATCGCCGAGGTGGCGCGCCTGCCGGACGACCTCGACCTGTGCGGGGCCCTCCAGCTTGCGCGACGCAATCAGCGCCTTGAGCACGCGCGCCTTCTCGTAATCGCCGCCCACTTTCGCGGCGGTGCGCAGGTACTCCTGCGCGTCGACGGGATGTCTCTGGATCAGCGCCGTCAGCGCCTGCGCCTTCTCGTAGTCGCCGCCCATCTTGCCCAACGCGGCGAGCACGCCGCGGGCGAGCTCCGCCGACAGCTTCGGCTGGGCGATGAGCTCGTGGAGCACGCGGCCGCGCTCGTAGTCCCCCGAGATCCCGGAGCAGGCGCTGAGGAAGGCCTCGCGCTTGGCGTCGCTGTCCAGGCGCGCCTTGGCGGCGGCGGCCTTGAGGACCTCCGCCTTGTCGTAGTCGCCCGACATGCCCTCCACCGCGCGGAACACCGCCACCGCGGTGGCGTCCTCCAGCGGATCGCGCTCGATGAGAAGCTGTAAGTACCGGCGCCGGGCGTAATCGCCGTCGATGGTGCGCGCGTAGTCGAGGACGGCGCGGGCGCCGCCCTGGCGATACAGCTTCGGGGAGCGGACCTCGGCGGCGAAACCGCTGTGCTTGTCCAGGTCCTCGAGCGCCCGCGCGAACCATTGCGCGTCCCAGGGCCGTTGCGTCCCGTTGACCAGCAGGGTGCGGGTGAGGCCCGAGGAGCCGGGGAAGATCTCGGCGTGCCAATGATCGTTCGCCTCGTGCACGGTGAAGTCGAGCGATCCGCCGGACGAGATCCAGGCGACGTCGGTGGCATCGTCGTTCCAGCGGATCTCGCCGCGCACTTGGAAGACGGAGGAGCGGTCCCCGTCCGACCAGCTCGAAGTCCAGTTCCGCGCGCCGTCGCGGCTTTGGATGTGCTGGCTGCTCCGCCCCGGACGCGAGGGAGCAGCGGGCGCAGTCGGCGGCGTGGGTGGGGCGGGTGGCGTGGGAGGAGTCGGAGGCGTGGGTGGCGTGACCGCGACGAGCGGCGGCGCCTGCGCCAGCATCGGCCTCGGCCCCGGGCGAACGGAGGCCGGCGCTGCCCGTTCTGCCCGCACCGCCGCGAGCGGCATCACCACCATCGCGGCCGCGCACCCGACGGCAAACGACGCCCGCTTCCCGACCGGACGGCGATCGACTCTGGGATCGAGCACGGCCAGCAAGCGCCCTTCGAGCTGCGCCTGCCGCGCCATGGCCAGCGCGGCCCGTCCGCGACCCGGGCTTGCGGTGCGCGCCACTTCCAGCAGGCTGGTGGCGTAATCGGTGGGGCGGGCGCCTTCGCCGAGGACGCGATCGTCGCAGGCGCGCTCGCGCTCGCGGCGCATCGCGGCGGCCGCCGCCCAGGCCAGCGGATTCGGCCAATGCAGCGCGCAAGCGATCCGGGCGACGAGCTGGGTGAGCGCGTCGCAGCGCTCCACGTGGGCCAGCTCGTGGATGAGGACGGCGCGCTTGTGCTCGGCGCTCCACTCCGAGGCGCGGAACGGGAGCACGATGCAGGGGCGCAGCGTCCCGAAGGTGATCGGGACCTCCACCTCGCTGCTCTGCAGCAGCGCGACCTCGCGGCGCACTCCGGCGCGCGCCGAGCACTCGCGGAGGAGCTCCAGCCATTCACGAGCCACCGCGCGCTGGGCCTTGCGGGCCACCGAGCGGAGCTGGAGGTCGCCGGCCGCAATGCGCAGGAGGAGGGCCAGCGCCACCGTCGCCCAGACGAGTCGCGCGACGGTTGCAAGATCGATCCGCGATCGCTCGATCCCGACCGCGGCAGGCGCGGGCCCGGTGATATCGGCGACGTCGAGCTTCTCCCCCGCGCGTGGACGCACCGGCCGGCGCGTCTGCGCCGCAACCGGGGACTGCGGCGGCGGCGCGGAGAGCAGGAGCGCCTCCGGCTCCGCCGGCAGCGCCGCCACGCGGATGCGCGGCAAGACCGAGCCCGCCAGCGGGAGCGCCAGAGCGCCGGCGAGCGAGGCCGCCCAGATCAGGTGCCGGGTCGCGGCGGAAGCGCGACGCGCGAGGAGCGCCGCGGCGCCGCCGGCCAGAAGGATGAGCGAGGACTTCCAGAACAGCTCGATCAGCGCGTCCATCAGCGGCCCTCCTTTCGCGCCTGCTCGATCAGGCTCTGGAGGCGGTCCAGGTCTTCCTTCTCCAGCTGCGAATCCTCGATCAGCGCCGCCGCGGCGTCGCGCGCCGATCCGCCGAAGAACGTGCGCACCAGCCGCTCCAGCGCGGACTTGCGCGCCTTCGCGGGAGCGACCGTGGGCAGGTACACGTAACGGACGCCGTCCTGCACGTGCCGGAGCTGGCCCTTCTCCTCGAGGAAGCGCATCATCCCGCGCACGGCCGAGTAGCTGGGTGTATCCGGCAGCTCGGCGCGGACCTCGGCCACGGTGGCGCGGCCCAGCCGGTAGATGACGTCCATGATCTGCCGTTCCCGCCTGCCTAGCTCCATGCGGCACCTGTCTGCTAATGGGTTAGCACGTGCTAACGCATTAGCATCATCGATGTCAAGCGAAGCCTGCCGGTACCGCCCTCGAGCGAAGACGGCGCGAAGCAACCGCACCATGCGCTGGCCCCTCAGCCGCCGTCGGCGGCCGGGGCCAGGTCGCGAAGCTGGCGCCAGAAGGCGACCGTGGCGTCGGCTGCCCGGCGCGGCGTGAACAACAGCGCGCGCTTTCGAGCCGCGGCGCCCAGGCGGCGCGCGCGCTCAGGATCTCCCAGGAGGCCTTCCAGCGCCGCCGCGATCGCCCCTGGATCGGCGGGCGGAACCACCCAACCGGTCTCGCCGACCAGCTCGGGCGGCGCGCCATCGTCGCCCACGACCGCCGGGACCCCGCAAGCCATCGCCTCCAGCACTCCGCGACAGGCGCCGTCGTTGCCTTCCCGCAGCCAGACCGCGACGTCTAGGGCGCGGTATGCTTCCACCAGCCCCGGGCCGCGCAGGTAGCCGCCGAAGACGACGCGCTCGAGCCCCAACTCCTGGGTGAGGGCCCGCAGAGCCGGCTCGTCTTCGCCCCGGCCGACGAGGACCAGCCACGCATCGCCCAGACGGCGCTGCACCCGGGCGAAGGCGCGGAGGAGATCGCGCTGCCCGCGCTCCGGCTTCATCCGGGCGACGATCCCCGCGAGTGGGGCTTCCTTCGGGATCCCCCAGCGCGCGCGGAGCTCAGGGGATTTGCCGGGGGCGAACCAATTGCCGTCGACCGCGCCGGGGACGTGCGCCACCCGCCGGGCATCCAGGCCTTGCGCCAGGAGCGCGGCGCGATAAGAAGCGCTGTGCACGATCACTCCGTCCGATCTCCGCAGCGCCCAGAGCCTCTGCCGCAGCGCGCCCGGCGTCACGTCGATCCTCCGCTGCGCGGCGCGCACGACGCGAAGGTCGGGATTGCGGGCGCGGCGGGCGGCCCAGAGCGCGAGGGCGTGATCGTGCGCGAACGCCGCGTGGAGGACGTCGTAGCGCGCCTCGCGCGCCCAGGAGGTGAGCATCCTGGCGTCGTGGGCGACGTCCCACGGGCGCACCTTGCGGGAGAGGCGGAGACCTCGCTCCCAGGGGACGCCCGCCAGGGCCAGCGATTCGCCCAGGTTCTCGCCGGGGCGCACCGTGTCGCCCGCGAAGCGCGCATCCAGACCCTTGGCGCGCAGCTCGCGCGCCAGCGAGATCAGCCCTTCCGCGGGTCCGGTGCGGGACGAGCTGGACACCATCAAGAGCGGCGAGCGGGGCCAGCTCACGCCGAGAGCAGCGGCAGGCGTCCGGCGGAGAGCAGCGGTTCGAGCGTGCTCCACGCCCGGTCCTCGCTGAGGTCGAGCATGCAGCGGAAGTGGCCGCGCGGGCAGCGCCTGCGGCCGAAGAAGGAGCAGGGCGCACAGGGGATCCCGGCGAAGAGCACTTCGTGGCCGCGGAAGTCGAACATGGTCGGGTCGGTCGAGCCGAAGAAGGCCAGCGTCGGAACGCCCAGCGCGCGCGCCATGTGCATCGGCCCGCTGTCGTTGGCGACGAACGCCACGCAGCGGGCGATGAAGCCACCCAGGCCGCGCAGGTCGAGCTTGCCCGAGAGATCCACCGCGCCGGGGGCGAGCCGGGCGATCTCCGAGCCGAGCTCCGACTCCGATTCGGTCCCCTGGAGGGCGACCTGCAGGCCGCGGTCCAGGGCCCGGCGGGCCAGGCCGGCGAATCGCTCCATCGGCCAGCGCTTGGTGGCCCAGTTCGCGCCCGGCGAGAGCCCGAGCAATGGGCGCAGCGGATCGATGCCGGCCGAGCGGAGCACGGCGTCCGCCACCGAGCGGTCGTCGGGCCCGAGAAAGTACTGCAGCTTGCCCTTGGGCAGCTCGCGCCCGACCACCTCCTCCACCGCCGCGTGGTAGCGATGGGCGAAGAGCATCGAGGCGCGGTACGGACGCAGCGCGAGCTTGACGGGAAGCGTGTCGCGGAAATCGCGCTTGTGCCAGACCACCTTGGGCACGCCGGGAAGAAGGGCGCGGAGGATCTTGCTGCGGATCTTGCCGTGCAAGTCGAGGACGACGCTCGGGCGCACGGCGCGGAGCCGGCGGGCGTAGGAGAGCGGACCTTCTCCGTCGCGCAGCGAGACCACCTCGTCGACGTGGGGGTTGTGCTCGACCAGGTGCGAAAGCCGCTGCTTCACCGCGTACACGATGCGGGCGTCGGGCCACGCCGTCTTCAGGGCGTGGATGGCGGGGGCGGTCAGCACCACGTCGCCGACCGCGCTGAACCGGAGGACCAGGACGGTCTTGTTCACGCCGCTCCCGAGAGGAGATGGTAGGGCGCTGGAAGCCTGCAGTTCTCGAGCGGGATGAGGAAGGTGTCTACCAGCGCATGCTGTCCGGAGACGCAGGCATGCGACACGCCGTCGGTGAGC
>Ga0070708_100000969_pt1 | contig 21832 bp, 16 predicted proteins | sample KBSK5503metaG_FD_65469 | JGI IMG/M metagenome (GOLD analysis project Ga0070708, IMG submission 65469) | Corn, switchgrass and miscanthus rhizosphere microbial communities from Kellogg Biological Station, Michigan, USA - KBS K5-50-3 metaG | ecosystem: Host-associated > Plants > Roots >... | reverse complement strand
GCGAAACCCCGAGGCGCAGCGGTTGCGCCGGGAAGCGGATCGCTCCGCGGCCCGGGCGATCGAGGTCGCCCAGAACGGGGTCCCTCCCGAGGGCGCGGCGGTGCTTTTGGCGTCGGATCCGCGGGAGCACGGCCGCCGGCTCTTCCGCAAGTCGTGCGACTCCTGCCACACCCTCGACGGGGCGGGCGGGGCGAAGGCCCCGGATCTCACCGGATACCTTTCTCAAGATTGGATCGCCGGCCTGATCCGCAATCCGGACGACGCCCGCTACTTCGGAAAGACCAAGCTGCACGAGATGGAGTCGGGCGCCAGCCTCGGCGAGGCTCAGATCCAGCGACTCGCCGCCTTCCTCGCCGCCCTCGCGGCCCACGACGTCGCGCCGCAGCGATATCCCCCCGAGCTCAAGGAGGGGCTCAAGCTGTACGAGAACGCCGGCTGCGAGTCCTGTCACTCGCTGACCCCCGGGGAAGAGAGCGCGGCGCCCAACCTGAGCGGCTACGGCGGCCCGCGTTGGTTGCGCGAGTTTCTCCGCGACCCGGGATCGGGCCTCTTCTACGGGAAGGACAACGAGATGCCCGCCTTCGCCAAGCGGCTCTCTCCGGACGAGCTGGAGTCCGTCGTCTCGTTCCTGCGCGATCTCGCTCCCTCCCTTCCTCACGGCCAGGTCAGCGCCGCAACCCTACGGCCGCGCTTGGAGACGGAACACCCATGAGCCCGACTCAAACCATGTTGCTGCCGATCGAGAGCGCACCGATGCGAAAGGCCTCCAAGAGCTCGCGCCCTGCACCGTCCAACATCGGCGTCGATCAACTCGAGGTGCCGCTGTTGATCGCGACCCTCGACCGCGTCTTTCCCATCGGCGTCCCTCGGGGTTCCGAGCTAATCGTCGGCCGCGGCCCCAACGCCGACCTGCGTTTGACCGATCCCAAGATCGCCCCCCGGCACCTCGTCCTGAGGGCCACGGCGGACGGGGCGCTGGAGGTCGAGGATCTGAAGAGCCGCAACGGGACGCTGCTCAACGACGTGCAGCTCTCGGACAAGTCGCAGGCGCGCGTCGGGGATCAGATCTCCATCGGCGACAGCGTGCTGCTCGTCCTGCACGCGGTCGTCCCGCCCAAGCGGCCGGTCAGAATCCTTTCCGCCCCGGAGCTGGACGAGCGGTTGGCGGCCGAGTCCGAGCGGGCTCGCCGCTTCCGCAGGCCCTACTCGCTGCTCTTATTGAGGTCCGCCGCCCTGGGCAGCGCCGGCGGCGAGGAGCTCGCGCAAAGCCTGAGCCTGCTCGTCGATCCGGCGTGCGTCTGGGGAACTTTTGGTCGTCTCGTCCGCGCGCTCCTCTGCCCGGAGATGACCGGGGAAGAGCTGGCGTCCCTGCGGGGCAAGCTCGGCGCCGCGCTCGGGGCCGAGGGCCATCGGTTTTCGATCGGCTACGCCTCCTTCCCGGCCGACGGCGTCGACGCGGACGGCATCCTCGAGACCGCGCTGGTTCGCCTCTCCGGACCGGATCCGGCGCGCGGCGGGGCGAACGAAGAGACCGTCTTCCTCGATTCGGTGATGGTGCGCCTGGTGTCCCTGGTGGAACGGCTGGCGCGAGGCGAGGCGCCGGTGCTCTTCCAGGGAGAGCGCGGCTCGGGGAAGGGGACGCTCGCGCGCATCCTCCACCAACGAAGCGGCCGCAGCGCCGGGCCCTTCGCCCGGGTCGCCGGAACCGCGCTCTCCTCGCCCGCGCTGGAGGGCGATCTGTTCGGACGCGACCGCGGCGCGATGATCGGCGCCGAGACGGCGCGGTCCGGCACCCTCGAGACCGCGGCCGGCGGAACCGTGTTCATCGAAGAGATCGGCGAGCTGCCCCTGGCCACTCAGGCGAAGCTGGCGCAGGCGCTGGAGAGGCGCGCGGTCGCCCGCCTCGGCTCCGAGCAGGTCTACAAGGTCGACGTGCGGATCGCCGCGGCCACCGAAGAGGACCTCGGCCGCCTCGTCCGCGAAGGAAAGTTCCGCGAGGACCTTCATACTCGCCTGTCCGCCCAGATCGTGCTCGTGCCTCCGCTTCGGGATCGGACGTCCGAGATCGTGCCGCTGGCGGAGCTGTTCCTCGCCCGTTGCCGGAGGGTCTTCGGAAGGCCGCGCTTGACCCTGAGCGCCGACGCGCGGGCCGCGCTGCTGCGCTACTCATGGCCGGGCAACGTCCGCGAGCTGAAGAATGCGATCGAGCGCGCCTCGCTGACCACGGAGACCGACGAGATCCGCCTCGAGGCCCTTCCACCGACCCTGGCCCGGGAAGCCGGAGGCGGCGATCCGTCGTCGTTGCCGGGTCGCGTCGATCTGCGCAGCTCGTTGAGGGTGGCCGAGCGGGACGCTTTCCTGAAAACCCTGGCGCTGACGCGCTGGAACGTGACCGAGGCGGCGAAGCGCCTGGGACTGCCGAGGCGAACGGTGATCTACCGTATGTCCCGGCTGGGCCTGCGCCGCCCCGCGCGTTAGCAGGGTGCTCAAAAACTGCTGCGCAGCCCACCTGCTTCGTTGCGCGCACCAGGGGCTGGGCTTGCTCGCGACGTTTTTGAACACCCTGCCACAGAAGCAACCCGTCGCACCGGCCGCGCTAACGACCGCCTGAGACGTCCGGTTAGAGCGCGCCGATCCCCCGCTCGCCCGTGCGGATGCGGACGGCTTCGTCCACCGGCAGCACGAAGATCTTGCCGTCGCCGATCTTCCCCGACCGGGCGGAGCGCTCGATCGCCTCCACCACCTTGGGCACCTGGTCGTCGTCGACGACCACCTCGATCTTGACTTTCGGCAGGAAGTCCACGACGTATTCGGCGCCCTTGTAGAGCTCGGTGTGGCCGCGTTGCCGGCCAAAGCCCTTGACCTCTATCGCGGTCAGGCCGTGAACGCCTACCTCGCCGAGCGCATCCTTCACATCGTCGAGCTTGAACGGCTTGATGATGGCCTCGATTTTCTTCATTTGACAATGGCTTATCCCGATCGCGGCGCGAAAGCGAGAGCCTTGATTAGAGGCGCGGGAGCTCCTCCGACAGGCTCCGTCCGCGCCGTCTCGACGATGCGATTCAGTTCCCCGTTCCCGGACCGCCCCGTTGGCGCCCGACGTCATCGCCCGACAGCGACGTGGCGTCATTGCCGCATCGTAAAGACAGACATCGGGCACGCTACGGATCTGTATCTGCGCCGCGTCCCAACGATCGATGAGCGGAGCTCTGTGCTCCGCTTCGGTAGGTGGTTGGACGTAAGTGGAGCGCGCATTGAAGTCGAGACCAAGAACGGGTCGAATACGCGCAAAAGCGGTAAGCTTTGACCCACGACACTGTTGATGTGTCGAGGCTCGATTCGCGGCAACAGCGCAACGCACTCGACGCACATCGGCTACCGGGAGACATTGGGTGGAAGCCTTGGAACCAAACTCCGTGGAAACGGACCGTAAACCTATCGATTTGATGTTTGCCTTGCGCATCATCGTGCGCAGGCGTTGGGTGATTTTGGCGACGGCGGCTGCGGTGATCTTCGGTATCGGTCTGTATACGCTGCGACAGGCAAAAGTATATCGGGCAACGACAAGCTTGATCATTGACGCCACCGCCCCTCGCTATCTCGATAACCAGGTCCAGGAGGTCGTCGACAGCGGGTCGGGGAATTACTGGTACAACAAGGAGCACTACGAGACTCAGTACAAAGTCATTGTCAGCCGGGCCGTTTCGAAGCGGGTGGTCGAGAAGTTGGGGCTGGACAACGACCTCGCGTTTCTTGGGCTGGCGAAGATCAAGGATCCGGTCACTCTGAAAACGGCCTTGTCGCTGGTTGACCCGGTGGCGGTGCTGCAGACGAAAATCAAGGCTCAGCCGGTCAAGGATTCGCGACTGGTTTACGTCGTGATCGAGGACTTTGATTCGGACCGGGCCGCTCTGTTGGCCAATGAGGTCGCTCAAGCCTACATCGCGGAAAATCTGGCATTGAAACTTCGAACCACCGACAAAGCGTCGGAGTGGCTCGAAGAACAGCTCAAAGACCTCGAGCATAAATCCCGACAGAGCGAGCTGTCCGTTTATCAATTCAAGAAAAACGCCGACATGCTTACCACCTCCCTCGAGGATCGGCAGAGCATGGTCAGTCAGCGATTGAACGCGGTCAATCTGGCACTGACCGAGGTTCGGACGAAGCTCGCGGGCCTCAGGGCCCGGGTCGACGCCATCGGTAAGCTGCGTCATTCCGCCAACGAGGAGGACGCGCACTGGGCGGAAGGATTGTCGTCGGGCGAGGACAATGTCCTCATCCATCAGCTCAAGATTCGGTACGCGGCTCAAAAGGTGGAATGCGCCGAGCTGAAGGAACGCTATTTGTCCGGGCACCCAAAGCTTGCCGCTTGTCTGGAAAAGCTCAGCTCGACCAAACAGGACCTCGTTCACGAGCTCAGCAACCTCGTCCGGGCCGCCGAAACAGACCTCCTCGAAGCGACGATGAAAGAGCGAAATCTCGTTCTCTTGCTCGACGCGGCCAAGGCGGAAGCATTTGAGGTCAACAAGAAGCAGATTGAGTTCAATCGAATCAACCGGGAGGCCGAGAACAATCAGCGGCTCTATGACCTGGTGCTCAAGCGGCTGAAGGACATCGAGCTTTCCGGATTGCTGCGAACCAGCAACGTCCGGGTGCTCGACCCGGCTCGGGCAAGCAGGGTCCCGGTCAAGCCGAACGTCCGGTTCTCGCTAATCCTCGCCGCCGTGTTGGGGCTGGTCACCGGCCTGGCCTTCGCCTTCACCCTCGAGTATCTCGACAACAGCGTCGGCAATCAGGTTGATGTCGAGCAGAAACTGGGCATTCCGTTCCTGGGATTTGTTCCCAAGATCCTGGAAGACTCCAGTCCGAACCTCGAGTTCCGCGACTTGCACGTGCACCGCCAACCCAAATCGGCGGTCGCCGAGTGCTGCCGCGCGATCCGCACCAACCTCCTCTTCATGTCGCCCGATCACCCGTTCAAGACGATGCTGGTGAGCTCGAGCGGCCCTCAAGAGGGAAAGTCGACCACGGTGATCAGCCTGGGGATCGCGATGGCGCAGAGCGGCAACCGCGTTCTCGTCGTCGATACCGACATGCGTCGTCCCAGGTTGCACAAGGCGTTCGGCGTTCCCGACGACACCGGGGTGACCTCGGTCCTGGTTTCCGAGAGCTCACTGGAAGATGCGCTCAAGAGCACCGAGGTACCTGGCCTGTTCGTTCTCCCCTGCGGGCCGATTCCTCCGAACCCTGCCGAGCTACTTCATACGCAGGCGTTTGCAGAGCTGCTGAAAAAACTGATCGCGAAATTTGATCGGGTGATCCTGGACAGCCCCCCTCTCACCGCGGTGGCGGATGCCGCCATTCTCGGCACCCAGGTCGACGGTGTGGTGTTGGTGGTCAAGGCCCGTCACACCCCTCGGGACATTGCTGTCCGCGGCATCCGTTCGTTGAGGGATGTGAATGCGAGAATTTACGGCGCGATCCTGAACAACGTGGATCTGCAGGATCCGAAATACGGAGACTATCTCTACTCTTACCAGAACTACGGGCACTACTACGGGCAAGAAAAAGATGAGCGCGTAGAAGGTCGAGCGTGAGCGCGATGACCGGAATTTCGGTTCCGGCCTGCCTCGACGGGATCGATTGCCAGTCATGAGCTCAGGGTCAATCCCCGCCACCGAGCACGGCGCCGCCGGACCGACGTCTCCGATGAGCTCGGTCGGCCGGGTGCTTCGCGGAACGGCCGCGCTGTCGGTGGTGGCCGTCATCAATATGCTGAGCCAGCTCGCCATTGTTCCGATCGCGCTGCATTTCTGGGGTGCGACCAAGTATGGCGACTGGGTTGGTCTCTCAGCGCTGGTCGCGTTCCTCGCCCTGAGCGACATCGGAATCCAGACCTACGTGGTGAATCGAATGAGCGCCCGATACGCGCGTGGCGAAAGCCAAGCCTTGACCTCCGATTTGCACAGCGCCCTGCGCTTGCAGCTGCCGCTGGTCGTTGCTCTGTGGATTTGCATTGCGCTCGGCGCCTGGTGGCTTCCCGTCGGCAAATGGCTGGCAATCTCCTCCCTCTCTCGTCCCGCGCTGGCGGTGACGGTGATGGCGCTCGCCTGTGAGGTGTTCCTGGCGGTTCCGATGGGCGTCGTGGTTGGCACGTACCGCGCGAGTGGAAATTTGGCGCGCGCCGGCTACATCACCGCAGTTCAGCGCGCGGTCCTCTTTCTGGTTTCCGCGGCATTGATCGCGCTGGGAGCCGATCTTCCGGCGGTCGCGCTGTTTCGGCTGATGATTCAAGTTGCGACCTGGACGTTCGTGATCGTCGATTTGAGGCGCCTCTTTGCCTGGATCAAGTTCTGGCCGATTGGCGGCAGCTTCCGGGTAGGAGTCCAAATGCTCGGCCCGGGTTTGCTCTTTTTGCTGGCGGCCTTGGCTGATTACGTAGCGAGCCAAGGGACGATCGCGTTGGTTCAATCCAAGCTGGGCGGCGCCGAGCTTGCGCACTACGCCACGCATCGGACGTTCGTGAACATCGGCCGGATGGTCTCCGGTATTCTCGCGACCGCAGTTTGGCCGGAGCTGACCGCGATGGATGCTCGCGGGGAGCGCACCGGTTTGATTCAGGCTCACAGGAGCTTCTGCAAACTGAACGGTTGGATCGTCGGCACTTTGTTGCTCACGCTCGTTCCGGTCAGCAGTGCGATCTATTCGGCCTGGACGCTGCGGACTCTGAATCTGGACAAAGCGACCTTGCTCATCCTCGCGGCCCAGGGCGTCCTCTGGGCCTTCTGGACCTGCGGGGTGACGGTTCTCGCCGCGACCAATCGCCAGGGGAAGCTCGTGGTCATCCTGCTGATCAATGCAGTGGTAGGAATGACGCTCGCCTACGCCTTACTACCAAGCTTTGGAATCCGGGGGGCGGCCCTGGGAGGGCTACTGGGCGATTTACTGGTCGCTGCTTGGCTTTTGCCGGCGACCGCCTGCCGCGCGCTGGGCGATCGATTTCAGTCCTTCATTCTCGATGTGGCACCGCTCCCCATACTCGGATTGGTCGTCCCCTTCGGGTTGGTTGCCATTGCCGCACAGTTCCTTCCATGGACCGGCGCCCGCGGCCCGGTGGTTTCATGTATGGGATTGGTCGCCAGTTTATTTGTCACCTGGAATCGTCTCACGCCGTCCGAGCGCCGCATCGGACAGCGTATAATCGATCGGGTCCATCACGGAATCCGGTCCAAACTCGCAGCGGCTGCCTTGGGGGGCGACACTTAAGATGCAAAAGGTTCGAACGAAGCCTTCTTCGGTGGCGGTGGTGGGATGCGGCTATTGGGGAAGGAATCTCGTCCGCAATTTTCAAGAGCTCGGGGTTCTCGCAGTGGTCTGCGATTCGACCGCGCGAGGGAGAACTCTCGCGCAACAGCTCGTCCCGGGAGTCCCGATCGTCGAGGATTTCGGGACGATGCTGAAGAGCGCGGTGGACGCGGTGGTGATCGCCACTCCCGCCGAGACGCATCACGTTCTCGCCGGGCAGGCGCTCGACGCGGGCAAGGACGTGTTTGTTGAAAAGCCGCTGGCGCTGAACCACTCGCAGGCCGAGCAGTTGGTGAAACTGGCCAACCTCAACCAACGAATTCTCATGGTTGGCCACGTGCTCGAGTACCATCCGGCGATCGTCAAGCTGTCGCAAATAGTTCACGACGGCGAGCTGGGCAAAGTTCGCTACATCTACTCGAATCGACTCAGCCTCGGGAAGGTGCGGCGAGAAGAGAACATCCTCTGGAGCTTTGCACCGCACGACATCGCGGTGATTCTTCGACTGATGCGCAGCCTGCCGTTTCAGGTCGTGGCCTGCGGTGGAAGCTACATCCAACCGAACATCGCCGACGTCACGGTGACGCAGCTGTTGTTCGACAATGGAGTGCGCGCTCACATTCACGTCTCCTGGTTGCACCCCTTCAAAGAGCAGCGGTTGGTAGTGATCGGCTCGGAGAAGATGGCAAGCTTCGACGACGTTTCGAAGAAGCTCGTCCTCTACGATCAACATGTAAAGGTCGACAACGGAGAGCCGATTCCGGTCAAAGGCAAGGGCGTCGAGGTCGCATTTACCGAGGCCGAGCCGCTTCGCCTGGAATGCCAGGCGTTCATGAGCTCGGTCGAATCGCGGGTCCCGCCCTTCACCGACGGCAATAGCGGATTGCGAGTGCTCAAGGTTCTCCAGGCCGCTCAACGGTCCTTGGTGACCAATGGTGAACCCGTCAGTCTTCCAATCGAGGAGTTTTGATGATCGAAAAGCAATTCTACGTCCACCCCACCGCAATCGTGGACGAGGGGACAACCGTCGGCCGTGGATCCAAGATCTGGCATTTCTGTCATTTGATGAAGGGCGCGAAGCTCGGCGCCGATTGCATTCTTGGCCAGAATGTCTTCATCGCCAATGACGTGATCGTCGGCAACAACGTCAAGATACAGAACAATGTGTCAATCTATACCGGCGTCGAGCTGGAGGACGACGTGTTTTGCGGTCCGTCCTGTGTCTTCACCAACATTGGCAATCCACGAGCGCAAGTGGTGCGCAAACATCTCTACGAGCGGACGCTGATCAAGCGCGGCGCGACGATCGGGGCGAATGCGACGATCGTCTGTGGTCATGAAGTCGGCCGGTACGCGTTCATCGGCGCCGGCGCGACGGTGACCTCCGACGTGCCCGACTACGCCTTGATGCTGGGGGTGCCGGCGCGACGCGTGGGCTGGATGAGCAGGCACGGACACCGGCTCGAGCCGGGAGGAACGATGATCTGCCCGGAGTCGAGGTGGCGGTACCAGGAGGTCGAGAAGGGGGTGCTGCGGTGCATCGATTGGCCCGAAGACAAGCCACTTGAACAAGTGAGGACGAAGTGATTCCGGTGTTGGATTTGAAGGCGCAGTACCGCTCGATCGAGCAGGAGGTGAACGGGGCCATCCGCGAGGTGCTGGTCGGGGCGGACTTCGTTCTCGGCACCGCGGTGCGCGACCTCGAGGCTCAAATCGCCAAGTACTGCGAATGCCGGCATGCGGTGGGGGTCGCCTCCGGGTCGGACGCGCTTCGGCTGTCGTTGGCCGCGCTCGATCTCGGCCCCGGCGATGAGGTGATCACCTCTCCTTTCTCCTTCATCGCGACCGCGAACACCATCAGCCATTGCGGCGCCAAGCCGGTATTTGTCGACATCGACCCGCAGACGTTCAATCTTTCCCCCGCCGCGGTGGAGGAGGCGGTCACCTCGCGGACGAAGGCGATCGTCCCCGTTCATCTCTACGGGCAGTCGGCCGATCTCGATCCCATCCTGGCGCTGGCCCGGAAGAAGGGGCCCAAGATCATCGAGGACTGCGCCCAGGCGATCGGGGCGCGCTACCAGGGACGGGCCGTCGGCTCATTCGGCGACGCAGGTTGCCTGAGCTTCTACCCGAGCAAGAACCTCGGGGCATACGGGGACGGTGGAATGGTGCTCACCAACGATCCCTCGCTGGCGGAGAAGGTGGACGTGCTGCGCCGGCAGGGAAGTCGGAAGAAGTATCAGGCCGACGTCCTGGGATTCAACAGTCGCCTAGACACCCTCCAGGCCGCCGTTCTGTTGATCAAGCTGAAACATCTGGATCGCTGGAACGACGAGCGCAGGCGGGCGGCGGGCCGATACCGGGAGCTCTTGCAAGGCCTCCCGATCGAATTGCCCTTCGAGGCCAAAAACCGTTCGCACGTCTATCACCAGTACACGATCCGCACGCCTCAGCGCGACGAGCTGGCGGCGCATCTGAAGCAGCGGGGAATCGGGACGATGATTTACTATCCGATTTCGATTCACCAACAGACGCTCTACGCCTCCGGTGGGCAGACGCCGTCCCTCCCGAATTCCGAAGCGGCGGCGAGAGAGGTGCTTTCGCTGCCGATCTACCCGGAGATCACCGAGGAGCAGCTCGCCACGGTCTCCGGAGCGATCAGAGAGTTCTTCAATGGGCGCGGAACTGGGCCGCGCCCCGAACGCCTGACCTGAAAGGAATTACATGTTTCGCGATCACAACATCTTCATGACCGGTGGCGGCGGATTCATCGGGTCGTATCTGTGCGAACGCCTGGCGGACGCCAACCGGATCACCGTCTTCGACACCGGCCACCGCAACGCGATCAAGTACTCCAAGGTCGCCAATCACCCGAACATCCGGATCGTCCAGGGCGACGTGCTCAACCGCTCCGAGGTCTCCGCCGCGATCAAAGGCGCCGACACGGTCATTCATATGGCGGCGGTGGCGGGAATCGACACCGTGGTGACGCGGCCGATCCGGACAATGCAGGTCAACCTGATCGGTGCCTTGAACGTCCTCGAATCGGCGGTGGAAGCCAAGGCCGGCCTCTCGCGGTTCATCATGTTCTCCACCAGCGAGGTCTACGGACCGCACGTCTACCGCGCCGACGAGAGCGGCCTGACTACCCAGGGAGCGGTGGGGGAGCCCCGGTGGACCTACGCGGTGAGCAAGGTGGCGGCGGAGCACCTCGGGTTCTCCTACCGGCTCGAATACGGCGTGCCGGTCACCACGCTTCGGCCCTTCAACGTCTACGGTCCCCGGCAGATCGGAGAAGGCGCGATCCGGAAGTTCTGCATCAGCGCGCTGAAGAACGAGGACCTCCGCGTGACCGGCGACGGCAACCAGATCCGGGCCTGGTGCTACGTGGACGACTTCGTCGATGCCGTCGTCGGCATCCTCGGCCAGGAGGAGGCGATCGGCCAGGTGTTCAACATCGGCAATCCCAAGCAGACGGCGACGATCCTCGCGCTGGCGGAGCAGGTGATCCGCCTCTCCGGATCCAAGTCGAAGATCATTTTTAAAGACCAGCCGATTGCCGATGTCGAGGTTCGAGTCCCATCCATTCAGAAGGCGAGAAGGATGGTCGGGTTCGAACCTAAGGTCGGCCTGGAAGAGGGGATTAGAAAGACATTGAACTGGTGCCGAGAACATGGAGCCGCCTAGGGGTGAACGTCGTTGTCACAGGGGCTTCCGGTTTCATCGGTCGCAATCTTCTCGCGGCGGTTCCGCCGAACTGGAAGACCGTGGCGGTCTACAACCAGAGCCCGGATTTCCTGTCGTTTGTTTCGCGGCTGGGCAATCCGTCGATCCGGCCCGCGAAATGTGACCTGACTTCGATCGAAGGTGTCCAGCAACTGGCCAAGGCGGCGGGGGCGGAGTTCGACCTCTGCGTCTACCTGGCGGCAAATGGCGATCCAGGCCTCTCGCCGATCGATCCGGCGGCGGACTTGCGAAAGAATGTTCTGGCCCTGATCAATTTCCTGACGCTGGTCAAGGCCAAGCGGTTTCTCTATCTCTCATCGGGCGCGGTTTACGATCGCAAGATCGGAGAGGTGTCGCCTTCAACACCGGTCGAACCGCTCCTCCCCTACGCGATCTCGAAGCTCGCCGCGGAGCGGTACGTACAACATTTCAGCGAGCGAGGCACGATCGGGCGCTACGTCATCGTGCGGTTCTTCGGCGCGTATGGGCCTCACGAGCCGAGCAGAAAAATCTACAGCCGACTGGTCGAGACTTTTGCGGTAAGAAAGGAAAGAACCTTCCGCGTCCGGGGCGATGGCAACAACCTGATCGATGCGATGTTCGTCTCAGACGCGGTCGAGGCGCTCCTGAAAATGGCTTCCGCGGACGAGGGGAACACGACGGTGGACCTGTGCAGCGGGAATGCGATGTCCATCAATCAGCTGGTGACCGCCGCGGGTGAGGCTTTGGGGGTGAGCAACGCCTCGATCGAGTACGAAGGCGTGGTGCCGGAGTACATCAAGTTTTGGGCCTCCCCAGAGGAGGTCGGGCGGCTTTTCCATCTGAGTCCCCGGGTATCGCTGCCGGAAGGCATGCGCCGCCTTGCGCGATACCTTGGCCAGGAAGGGAGCCGGGGAAGGGCATGAGCTTGCCGGCAGGGCAAAACGGCCGAACCGTCCGGAAGACGCGGATCAACCCTGCTCCCCGGTTGGAGCCTCGCACTGCGATCGGACCCAAGGTCAGCGCGGTGATGCCGACCTTCCAGCGCCCCCACGTGATCGGAGAGACGATGCGTTGTCTCCTCGATGGGGAATGGAGCGATTTCGAGCTCATCGTCCAGGATGACGGTGACGGTCGGGACGGAACCCCCGAAGCGGTCCACGCCGCTGCGCGAGGCGATCCGCGGGTTCGCTACATCAGGAACGAGCGCAAGCTTGGAATACCGGGAAACCTGAATGCGGCGATCAGAAGCTCGCGGGGCGAGCTGATCGCGATGTGCCACGATCACGATGTCTATCGACCCGCGTTCCTGCGACGGATGGTGGAGCTGCTCGACCGCCACCCGAGCGCGCTGTTTGTCCATTGCGCGATCGACTGCATCACCGAGGCAGGAGAATACGTGAACAGTTTCGTGAGCAACGCCGCCGAGCTGACCGCCGGACGGGACTGGCTGAAGGTGATGCTTAGCACCCTTCCGTGTCAGGTCTGCGCCCTGACGATGGTCCGGCGTGCAGCTCATGAAAAACACGGTCTCTACAATCCGGAATTCGACTTCGTATCGGATGTCGAGCTGTGGATGCGGTTGTCTCATCAAGGAGACGTGGCCTATGTCCGAGAGCCCCTGATTCAGGTCAGAGAAAGAGAGCAGGGTCACTACGCTACGAAGAACGCCATGAAAATGGTACGCCGCGTCGCCGCGATTCATCGGCTCTATCTGCCCGTCGTCTACCAGCGTGAAGAGCTGGCGCGACACCGGATCATGCTGGAATTGGAGACGACCGGGTCCCTCGCTCGGCTGCGGGCGTCACGCGTTCGGCAGCAGTTTCGCCGCATTCTCTCAGGGGATGTCCGGCCGTGAGCGATGCGGCAGAGTTCGTCGGGCCGACTGTCCGAAAAGGGGTCGCTGCTGAACGCCTGGCCACCGCCGACGCTGGATCGTCCACCTCGCGGCCGAAGCGGGTGACGATTCTTTGGCGGTACGGCGACGTGGCGGTCCATTTGGCGCTGGTGGGTGTGGTGGCGGGCACCTGGCGTTACAGCGAAGATCCGCTACTCACCCTCTACCTCGGCGGTTTCCTGGTCGCTCCCGTGTATCTGGGGTTGACAGCTTTTGAGATGCGCCGCTCACCCGTATTGGTCAGCCCACTTTCATTCTATTTTTTTTGGTACAGCGTCGGCTTGGGCCTGGCGGCGCTGAGCATCGCGGGTCGGGTTGCCGGACGGGACCTGATTCTTCTCGCCTCGTATGAAGTTCGACCGGAGCAGTTGGCTTCCGGATATGTTCTGATGTTGTTGGGCTCGGTCGCATTTCACTTCGGCGTCCAGATAACCAGGCCTCTGGATCGGCAGTCGCCAGCCATCAGCGGAGTCACTCGAGAAGGCTCCCGGCGCTACCCGCGGCTGTTGTTGTTCATCTGGGCCGTGGGGGTAGCGGCGCGGCTGTTCGGCAGTCCAACCACGATGGCCGGGGCACTCTTCGGCATTGTGATCTGGGCTTCCAATGCTGCGCTGTGCGCCTATTGTCTATCGACTTCGCGATCGAAGCCGCGTCTTTCGTGGGCGATCCTTGTTCTAGGTTGCCTCGCCGAGCTGGCTTGCAACCTGCAATCATCTTCAAAAGCTTACATCATGTACTCATTTTTCCCGATCGTCTGGACCTTCACCTTCTTTCGCAGCTACCGGATCTGGTTGATCCCGATCGGTGCCGCCCTGATCCTTTTCTACCTGGGGATCGTGGCGCCGGTGGTGACCGTCGCGCGGGAGGATGGCAGCTTGAGTGAAGGAGAAACCTACGCCGGCCGGCTCCTCAAGCATTATGGGCAGAACGGTCTGGCTGATGCGAATCTCGGTCTTCAGGTGGAGAGGCTCTTCGAGCGCCAGTTCGATCCCATTTCGACGGGGTTTATTCATGGCGAGGTCGAGAAGTACGGTTTTCTATACGGCGACGAGTTGGATTACCTGGCTTACGCATTCATCCCCCGACTGTTCTGGCCAGAAAAACCCACCGTCACACGGGGCGCCTGGTTTACCGTGTATCTCGGGGGAGCCTCTACCGAAGCACAGGCGACGTCGGCGACGGCGCTTACCGCGGCGGGCGAGCTCTATTGGAATTTTGGAACGTGGGGCGTGATTGCCGGAATGGTGCTGGTGGGGACCCTGGTGGGCCTGATGTGGCGCGTTGCGGGCGCAAGCCCTCAGGTGGACCCGCTGAGGATGCTGGTCTACTTCAACTGTATTATCGCGGTTGTCGACAATGCCGAGTGCGGCGTGATGGCGGTCGGAATCGTTCATCGAATTTTACTGCTGGGTTCGGTCATTTGGCTCTGGGACCTGAGAATCAGGCGGCTGGCGGCTGAGCGGCTCTCACCTGCTCCCCAAGCCTGGGATCAGCCTATCCGAACAGCTCTGTCTCGGTAGCGAAGGGCGATCGCTTGCGAGTCGCGGTCATCAATATATGCTAACCTCGTCCATCGAGTGCCATTGAGAGGCCGCCTGCCCACGCCAGCAAGCACTGATGGAGAGAGCGGCCAATTTCTTTAGCATGTCCGCGGGTGGAATCGATTTGAACATGTTGCGCGTCGCTGCCCTCAACACCCACCCAATCCAGCATTTCGCTCCTCTCTGGAGAGAGATCGCCGCGCTGAAGCAGGTTCAGCTCCGCGTCTTCTACTGCTCGGATTGGGGAACGACCGAGTACCGGGACCATGAGTTCGGCGAGACCTTCCAGTGGGACGTCGATCTCCTGGGCGGCTATGATTCCGAGTTCTTGCAAATCCGGCGGCGGCCGAAAGAGCTTGGATTTTGGGAGACCAACAATTCAAACGTCGAGGAAGCGCTGTCTCGTTTTAAGCCCGATGTAGTCGTTCTTTTCGGCTACAACCACCTCACCACCTGGCGGGCGCTGCTGTGGGCGAGGCTGCGCGGGCTGCATACCGTTGTATTCTGTGACTCCGAGCTGAAACATCCCCGCTCCGCGTGGCGGGTCGCGATCAAGGAAGTGGTGGTTCGTTTCTTTCTCGGGCTCGCGGATGCTGGCTTGCCGATCGGCGATTGCAATGCGGATTATTTTCGCCACTACGGCATGCCCGATGACCACCTCAGTTGGTGCGCCTATCCTGTCGACGGCCGGCGGCTCGTGACATCCGTTCCAGACCGCGAAGCGGTCCGCGCAGAGATTCGAAAGAAGCACGGAATCGCCCAGGCCGACTTCGTATTCGCCTCGATCGGGAAGTACATCCCGAGAAAGCGTCATTGCGACGTGGTTCGCGCCTGGATGCAGCTGCCAGAACCGCTCCGAGTGCGGAGCGCCGTTCTTCTGGTCGGCGAGGGGCCGGATCGCGATCGCCTGGAAGCCCTCGCCGGGCAAACAGACGATCGGGTGCGTCTGACCGGATTCGTCAATCAATCGGGCATCGCATCGTATTACGCGGGGTGTGACGCGCTGGTCGTCGCATCCGATCTGGATGCGCATCCATTGGTCGTCACCGAGGCGCTCTTCTTCGGTTTGCCGGTGATCGCCTCCGATGCCATCGGCTGCATCGGCTTGAATGATACGCTGCGGGAGGGGAAGAGCGGCCTGGTCTATCGCTGCGGCGACATCGAGGGCCTCGCCGACGCGATGCAGCGGGTAATGCTCGACGAGCCGTTGCGGCGCTGTCTCTCGACCGGCGCCCGCCAGATCGCCCCTGGACAGGACGCGGGAGCAGCCGCGCACAAATTCGTTGAGGCATTCAATCGGATATCCAGGTCGCCCCCCGAGCCATCCCTGTCTCGGCTGCGGCGCGCGACGCGAAATCATCGCGGACTCGATGCAGGTCGTGGCCCCTACTCTATTTGACCAGACCGCGCGCACCTTCGCCGCGGGGACCGATGCGCAATTGGCGCGAAATCGGTACACGCGGGGAGAGCGCTTCGTCGAGGCGGTGCTCGCCTGCACGCCGCGCTCCGGCGACGTGCTGGACTATGGGTGCGGGCCGGGACGGCTCTCCATTCTGCTCGGTCGTCAAGGCTATCGCGTGCTCGGGGTGGACAGCTCGCAAGGGATGATCGACGAGGCACGCAGGCTCGACCTGGGCGGAGCGGCGGTGCGATTCGAGCTGGGCGGCGAGATGGGAGACGACCTCGAGTCGGATCGCTTCGACGCGGTGGTCTGTTCCAGTGTCATCGAATACGTCAAAGACTATCAGCGCCTGCTCGGCAATTTCAGGCGATGTCTGAGAATGGGAGGTTCGCTGATCCTCAGCTATGCCAATCGACAGAGCCTCTGGCGCCGCTACGCCGAATGGATGACCTCGCGGCGCGAGCCCCACTTCGCGCTCCAGCACAACCTCTGGAACCGGGTCGAGTGCGAGCGGCACCTTCGAAGTTGTGGTTTCGCCATCCTCGGCATGGCGAAGTTCTTCGACTCACCCCTGGATCGACATCGGATTCTGGAGCCGGTGGGCAAGCTCGAGCTCGTCGGGACGCTGGGATTGGTAACCGCACGCTGTGTTGAAACTACAAGAAATTGAGAATGGCGCGGTGCGCGAAACGCCACCCGGCCGGCTTAACCCCTACCAGGGCCTGCGCGTCCTGGTGGTGAGGGAGAACTGGTTGGGCAACACCGGGCTGTCGGCCTTCACCGCGCTGCTGCGCGCGGGGACGTGGGCGACCTCGATCTCCGAGCGGGAGTACGTTCCCATCGAATGGAAGAGCCCGGCGATGAAGCTCCTCGGTCGTTTGCTGAGGCCGGCGGCGGTCGGCGAATTCAACCGCGACCTTCTCCGGGCGATGAGGGAATTGAAGCCGCACGTCTTTCTCGCGGTGAAGGGGACCTTCATTGAAGCGGGGACGCTCCGCGCGGCGCGGCAGATGGGAATCACCTGTTATTGCTTTTATCCCGACGTCTCGCTCACCGCGCACGGGCGCTACCTGCCGGAGGCGATGCGGGAATACGACTGGGTATTCACCACCAAATCATTCGGGCTGGCGGATCTCAAAGCGCTCGGGCAACCTAAGAGCAGCTTCCTGCCGCATGCCTTCGATCCGATGGTTCACCAGCCCCGGCAGCCGACCCCCGAGCTGATGAAAGAGCTTGGCTGCGACGTGTCCTTCATCGGCACCTGGTCGCCGAAGAAGCAGCGCCTGTTGGAAGAATTGGTTCAGCTTCGTCCACGGCTGAATCTCAAGATCTGGGGCAACTATTGGCACCGGCTGGCGAGCAACTCTCCGCTCCGAGCCAGGACGACGTTCAAACCCATCACCGGGATCGGTTACGCGTCGGCCATCTCCTGTTCCAAAATCAATCTCGGGTTGTTGTCGGAGGAGGTCCGCGGCGCCACCTCGGGCGACCTGATCACCAGCCGCACCTTCCACATCCCCGCTTGCGGCGGTCTGCTCCTCCACGAGCGGACACGGGACCTGCTCAAGATCTTCGAGGAAGGCGAGAGCTGCGTCTGTTTCGACGGGGCGGACGAGCTGGCGATCAAGGTCGATCAATTGCTGGGGGATGAGGATCTGCGCAGCCGCGTCGCCCTCCGGGGGCGCGAGGTGGTGGTGGCCTCGCACAGTTGGGACCATCGGGTTCGCACGATCCTGGATCAGTATCTGAAGCAGCGACCGGCCGCGGATCGGCCTGGACCGGTCCAGTGATCGGGCGAAGGGTGGCAATCGTCGTCCCCGGGCTGCGCGATGGCGGGGGCGTGCCGGCGGTCGCGATCTTCCTCCACCAGGCGGTTCAGCGCGGCGGGAGATACCAGGCGGATCTGATCTCCACGGCGGTCTACTCGAGAGACGAGGCCAGCGTGCGGCTGCTCTCGCCGCGAAGCTGGTGGCGCGGACCGCAAGAGTCGGTCGGGAGCGTGCAGGGGATTCCTTTCAGGCACATCGGAGCATGTCTCGCCGAAATCGAGGTCGCGCGGTACATGCCCCGGCAGCGGCTCACTGCGCTCTTGAACGAGTACGATTTGATCCAGATCGTCGCCGGAAGCGCGACGATTGCGTCCGCGGTGACGCCGGTCGCCAGGCCCAAGTGCCTCTCCGTCGCGACCACGATCCTCAACGATCGACGGAGCGCCCTGGCCAAGGCGCGCGGCATGAGGAAGATCTGGCGCGCCGGAATGACCGGGGTGAACGTTCTTCTTGAACGCAACGCGCTCTCGCGAATGGACCACGTCTTCGCGCAGAGCGCCTATACGCATCGACTCCTCGAATCGCTGGTGCCCGGCGATCGGTTGTCCATGGGTTCGCCGGGCATAGATACGTCTGTGTTCAGACCCGGCTCGGCGCGCGGTGAGCCCTATCTGCTCTCCGTCGCGCGCTTTTCCGATCCACGGAAGAACGTGGGCATGCTGTTTCGCGCCTACGCGGCGGTGCGCCGGCGCCTCGCGGACGCGCCGAATCTCATCTTGGCCGGGACGACCGCGCCCACCAGTGAAGACTGGGACGTTGCGCGACAATTGGGCATTTTCCAATCGGTGGAGTTCTTCGAGAACCCGCAAGTGGAAGAGCTCGCGAGGCTCTATCGGGAGGCAACTCTGTTTGTCTTAGCGTCGGACGAGGAAGGGTTTGGGATCGTCCTCGCGGAAGCGATGGCGAGCGGCATACCGGTTGTCTCCACCCGCTGCGGCGGACCCGAGAGCATTGTGGTGGAAGGCAGCACGGGTTACCTGACCCCGGTCGGAGATCCTCAAGCCCTGGCGAGCAGAATCAGCGAGCTCCTCGCCGACGTGGCGAAGCGGGAGCAGATGGGCAGGGAGGCGAGGAGCGTCGCGGAGCGGCTCTTCTCGATCGAGGCGACGGGTCGCGCCTACGTCGACGTCTACGATCGCCTGCTTGCCTGAGCTTTCCAGATTCATTGGAATGACCCGGGCCCTGACGTTGACAATTCTCTACCGAAACGTCGGTTTGGCTGAGTTTTAGCGCCCGATCACTGCGCCAGCGCCAGTTGGAACAGGGCGCGGACCCTGTCCGTCGCGGTGTCTTGCTCGACCAGGCTCGTCCCGAACGCTCGGGCGCTCTGGGACCAACGCTGATAGGTGCCGTCATCCATGTCGATGCAGGCCTGCAAGGCGCGCTGCAAGAGATCCGGCCTCTCCAATGGAATGTCCCAGCCCGCCTGTCTGGCTTCCAGGTCCCGCCATGGTGTCCGATCGGAGATCAGCACCGGACACCCAGACAAGAGCGCCTCGACGATCGCGTGCCCGTAATTCTCACCCAGCGTCGGCATCAGGAACAGATGATTCGCAGCGAGAACGTTGGCGACGCGTTCGTGGCTAATCGCGCCGTAGTAGTGCACCGAGACCGTGGATGGAAGCGCGGCGATCATCTTCCTACAGGCGTTCCAGTAGCTCTGGTCGCTGATCGGCCCGTAGACGTTGAGCTCGATCCGACCCGTGGCCCAGGAGAGCATCTGCAGCACCCCGTCGAGGTTCTTCATCCTGGCGATGCGCGCGACGAAGGCGATCTTGATTCGACCGGGATGCTTTGTCTTGTGCGCGAGCTCGGGACGGACCGGAGTGGTCACGGCGATGTCCGGGGCCACGAACACCGACGCCGTTTCACCGCACCAACGCCGGATGTCTCGCTCCTCGGCCGGACTGGATGCCTGCCAGAGAACGCCTTTGTAGAGTCCCAACGCCCTGGCCGCGGCGAGGTAACTCGACTTCTTGGTCCTCTTCAACCGAAGGGCGCCGGGCGAAAACTCGCCCCGCGGGGCCACGATGAACGGAATGCGAGGCAAAGCACCTGCCCGGCGGAGGATCATCGTTTGAATGGTAAAGACGGGCGAGAAGAGACTGTTCAGGTAGAGCGCCTGATACAGACCCTCGCTGATCACCGCCCGCACGGTGTGGATGCCGCGTCGATCGGGAGATAGGTGGAGCACCTTCGCCTTTCCGATCGAGTGCCAGGTGTTTGCCGTGACGCCGGGATACGGCCGGGTGTCGCCTTCGTCGCGGTCCCGGGTGACGACGCGGAAAGCGAAGTCATCGCTCAGCCTCTCCACGATGTTCGCCAGGGTGCGGATCGGGCCTCCCGCTTTGAATCCGGGAAGGTAGTAGTCCGCAAAAACGAGAACCTCCGGCGGCGCCGTGAGTCGCCGTTCCAGCGACCTTTCCGGCGGGGGTGGGCTGTATTGCAATTCAGAGGAGGGAATCAATTGCAGACAAGTCAGGGTACTCCAAAAGAGAAATGCTGGCGAAGCGATCGTTGTTTCACCACGCAATTCACCGGGTAGACGCGCAGAAGCCGCGGTGCGTAATTGCAGGAGTGATCCGCACACGAAACATTCGGCGACAGGGTCGATGACATCTTTCACATGTTGCTTCTGGCGCTGGGAAATATTTGCCTGTTCAAAGGCTGCTTGTCTTAAGATGCCAGCCGACGGACCGAGGGCGTGGCAACTGATCCGATCAATGTTGTCAAACCATCGCTGCGAAACCCAATGAGACAGGTCGTCCAAAGCGTTCGCTCAGGAGAAACGACCGTCCGGGAGCTGCCGGAACCGATCGCTTTTCCGGGCGGGGTGGTCGTCGCCAACGTCGCCTCGGTCGTCTCCGCCGGCACCGAACGCTCCCTGGTGGAGCTCACCCGGAAGACCCTGATCGGCAAGGCGCGGGAGAGACCGGAGGACGTCCGGCGAGTGCTCCGCAAGCTCAAGGAAGAAGGAGTGCTGAGCACCTTCCGGCAGGTGAACGGGAAGCTCGACGAGCCGTTTCCGCTCGGCTACTCGTCCGCGGGAATCGTGCTCGAGTGTGGGCGCGGCGTTCAGGATCTCAAGCCGGGAGACTGGGTCGCCACGGTGGCCCCGCACGCGGGGATCGTCTCGATCGGCAAGAACCTCTGCGCGCGCATCCCCGACTCGGTCAATTTCGAACAAGCCGCCTACACCTCGCTGGCGGCGATCGCGCTGCAAGGCGTGCGCCTCGCCCGGGTCTCGCTGGGCGAGCGAGTGCTCGTCATCGGCCTGGGATTGGTGGGTCAGATCTGCGTCGCGCTTCTCAAGGCGCAGGGTTGCCAGGTGTTCGGCGTGGATCTGGATCCGAAGCGGCTCGAGCTGGCTTCCCAGTTCGGCGTCGATGCGACCGATACCGGCGCTCCGCTGGAAGCGGTCCAGGCCTTTACCGAAGGACAGGGCGTGGACGCCGTGGTGATCGCGGCGTCCACCACCAGCAACCAGCCGATAGAGTTTGCCGCGGCGGCGTGCCGGCCGAAGGGGCGAATCGTGCTGGTGGGCGTGGCGGGGCTGGAATTGCCCCGGCCGCCCTTTTTCGCCAAGGAGCTCGAGTTCACCGTCTCCTTCTCCCTCGGCCCCGGGCGCGGCGATCCGGCCTACGAGGAACGAGGGCACGACTATCCGATCGGACATGCGCGTTGGACCGCTCGGCGGAACATGCAGGCGGCCCTGGAGCTCATGGCGGCGGGCAAGCTCCCCGTCGAACGACTCACCACCCATCGTTTCCCGATCGAGCGTGCCGCCGAGGCGTATCAGCTGATCACCTCAGAGCGGGATCCGTCGCTCGGAATCCTTCTGCAGTATCCCCCCGCCGCGCCGACCCGCAAGCGTCGGATCGAGGTCCGGTCGGCTCCGCCGGGCGATGAGAGACTGGGCATCAGCTTCATCGGGGCTGGTAACTTCGCTCGAGTCGCGCTGCTGCCTCTCATTTCGGCCGAAGGGGGAATCGCCCTGCGCGGGGTCTGCACCGCCAAGGGCCTGAATGCGGATCACAGCGCCCGCAAGCACGAATTCTCCTTCGCCACCACCGATGCGGGTGAAATCTGGGACGATCGGGACACCCGGGCGGTGTTCATCGCGACGCGCCACGATCTTCATGCCGAGCTCATC
>Ga0070708_100000966_pt1 | contig 21863 bp, 21 predicted proteins | sample KBSK5503metaG_FD_65469 | JGI IMG/M metagenome (GOLD analysis project Ga0070708, IMG submission 65469) | Corn, switchgrass and miscanthus rhizosphere microbial communities from Kellogg Biological Station, Michigan, USA - KBS K5-50-3 metaG | ecosystem: Host-associated > Plants > Roots >... | reverse complement strand
GAGGTCCCTTGAAGGACCACCTTAACTTCACAGCTCAGCGCGTAAGGCATAACCGGAACGTTCAATCCGAAGAGAGCCTGATTGGCAGGGCCCGAGACACTGGTCAGGGGCAGGCTCGGAATCGAGTACGCCCTGGAGAAGATCATAGCTCCACTGGTGCTGTTCACAGCGGTGACGGTGAGGTTTCCTGAGACTCCCAGCAACAGCCTATCGACCAACATAATCCCGTTTATCGAAACATTGGAGCCGTCGAGGCTGGAGAATGAGCTGACCGGTAATGACAGCTTTTCTGGTACGGTGAACACGTCCTGGTCGACGCAGCCGAAGACGAGGTCGACAGTATCACAAGCATTCCGATTGTCCGTCCAGACAGGATAAACCACTCCTTGGAAAGCCGCGATGCCTATGTAGTCGCCGAGGAAGGGTTGGTAAATGGGTCCTAGGTCGGTTCTCAGAACCTTGTTCGGGTCAAAACTGACACTTGTCACCCGTATACTAGGATAGAAACTGACCTGCGTATTTGCTGACTGAGATAAGAAGACATCCAGCGCGGTCATGTTTGTCCCCGCATTGAGGCGACTGTCGTACCATGCGACGCTGATAACTCCACCTGATGCAACTATAGTAGGGAAAAAGTGTTGACCACTGGTCACGTCATTAACAACTATAGGGCTGCTCCAAGTCCTACCACTATCGCCAGAGCTTGTGAACATCACGTTAGCATTCCCCGTTCGATAATCATCCCATGCAACATAGACTCCCTTGGAATCAGCGGCCATCTGGGGCAGAGTAAATATTCTAAAGCCTCCGCCAGGCAACGTACCAGGTAAAGGAGTAATGGATTTCACGGCGGTAATGGTACCCGCGAGGACAGACCCGCCACCGGTCAGCTTAGTCACTTGTATGAAGTATTGACTTGTCGTACCGTTGAGAGCGGTGTTGGAAACGAAGACGTCGCCTACGGCGTCGACCGCCAATCCGGACCCATCGGTGGGGACTCCGACCCATGGAAAGAACGTCCTTCCCCCATCCGTAGAGCGTGTAAAGACGCCGAAATTTAAGACCAAGTAGAGGTTGCCGTCGTTGGGTCCACCCGTTGTATCAGCAGCCAACCAAGGCTTATCAGCCCCGAAAAAAACGGTACCGGATGGCGTCTTCAGGACGCCTGGTATCAGGGTGACGTTGGCATAAGCTGCACCATCGTTTCTGTACTTTGCGACGAAGACTACCCCTTGGCCGATCTGCCCGGATGAAGTGATGTTGAAGACGATTCCGGCGTAGTAGAGGTTTCCATTCCGGTCAAAGGCCATCACAGGGTCCGATGTTGCGTTTGACCTGTGGAGGGGAGACTGGAGTCCTTGTGGAGAGGTGTCTCCCGGGAAGCCGGGTAGCAGGCTGGACGACCAGGTCTGGCCACCGTCCGTGGACCTGTAGTAGCCATGCCAGCGATGCTGGCCAACAGCCTTCAAACCTAGATCCTGCGCTCCGGCAACAATAACGCTGGGGTTGTGAGGGTCAACGGCTATTGTAGGCTCGACCCTTTGACGGTCCGGAGAAGACTCCCCTGCTATCTCTACGTTGGCAACTTGAGGCGAAGTCGCCTGTAACAGTTCATTGACATGGTCACGTCCCACCGACATCCCGGGAACACTTAGATGAGCCTGCCAGACTGACACTGCCAAGACTAACAAGACCGCAAGAAGAATGATTCTACGAATCATTACCCCGGACAACCGCAGGAAGAGATTGTTTCGGTCCATAATAAGAGTATAAGCCAGACGACACAAACATCCTTCGGCCTGCCGATCACAGGTAGAGATTTGGCACGTATCCAATTATAGCCCAGTGGCCGACCGGCAATGGACCTCGCATCGCCGGAAGACCTTCTGATTGCCTAACTTCTCCACCAGCGGTGCAGATGTTCTCAGGCTGTAGAGTGGGACCGAGCCCATCAACGACCCACCTCGTCGCACGGTTCAGATTATACACTAGCAATCAGCCAAGTTTTGTAGACGCACACAAAAGAGCGAGCGACCTTTACCGCCGGAGATTTGCGCTACGATTCGAAAGTTCATGAAGAAGACTTTCGCGTAACACGCGACACTTTGCACCTACTGGATGACGTCGGGGCAAGAGATTACATACACTATTGGGTCTTCGGCCTTTCACGCAATGTCAATGCATCTTCGTATCTCGATTTAATGTCGGACTTAATGTGGAACCTCAAGGGAGTCGAGGACCATTTGAGACATTGATACAGCAGGTGCGAAAACTACTTTTGATGCATCTGTGAATAGAACTCAGGTATTTCTGGTAAGCCTGCATATTTCTTCGGAATCACAAACATGTTCGGATTCTGAGAAATCTTTGAAACTGCGTCAAAGCAATAGCTACCTATGGTCAGAGAGAAAGGGTAGCACAAGAGTCGCAATAGCGGGATGTGAGCACTCCTCAGACTTTTCCTGGTAGCCGGGACGAACAGAAAGTATAGTTGGACTAACCCATAGTCATAGAACGCAGTAATCCGCCGATCAGTTTCCAGGAAAATTCTGGATTTTCTGCCATGGAAGGGAAGTAATCGCAAATCATCCTGGTTACCCGGCCGAATGTTTCCATCTCATGCTTATTTTCTCACGCTCGCCGTCTTCGCCAGATCCTCAAGCATGGGTAATCTTGAAACGCTAGTTCGGCACAATGTTAATCCTAAGAGACTTTGAACTGCCCCAAGTGTCGCCGAAAGATGGAGATGCTCCGCGACGTGTCCAACACGCGATACAGAGAATCGGTCCATGCATGCAAGTGTGGGTTCCTCCTAACTGTCTGGGGAAATCCTAACGCTATAATCGGCCTTGCCATTAAGAGGCTACGAGCATGAAATTGCCCTAGGTTCAGGAGTCGCGTTGTTCATGCTGTTTGACCAGAGATCATGGGAGCCACAGGCTTTCGAAGCTCCTTGTCGATTGTCTTCGTTGCTTCAGCTCCTAACGCTTTGAGTTCTCTGTAATCCGCCCGAAGCCGAAGCGCCTCGGAGTTCGAGTCTAAGGACTTTAACAGATGGTCGAACCAATTATTTGCTACTTTTGATTTGTCAAGGCTGAGGGTCTCGACTATTCCCTGCTCGAGAGGATAATAGAACTCGACGTACCAGCTAGAGACATCAGGACGATTCATCGCCATGTGATCCGAGACAAATTGATCTAACGACTCTCCTGTTTTGAACAGAAGTATAGCCAGGAGCTTCACGTCGAAGTCTCCGAACTTCGAAAATCCTCTCAATACACGAATTCGAGGCATTGGGGCTTTCCCTACCCCGTAATCTCCTACCGGCGTAGATCGCTGGATTTCGGCTGTTAGAGCTTCATCAACTGGAGTGATGAGTATGCCCATCTGGTTGCGAAGTTGCTCGGCTCTGTCGAAAGTTTTGGTTAGTTTCGCGTCGATTCTGCTAGTTAGATACGGGAGGTCTTGTTTGAGTTTGTCCCAAGAGGGGAGGACTCCAGAAGGTTCGGGGTCTTGCCAGGTGATCGATTGCTTTCGCATGGGAACGTAGACGCGATCTGCCATCTCCCTAGCTAGCGCTTCCCGTCTGTCTCGAACAGTGATGTAGCCAGTAATGGACGCGACAGCCAGAGTCCCGGCGGCAACTAGGGCTTGGAGAACCCCGGACAGGAACGCAGCGAAGACTAGAATGTAGATTGCGAGACTGACTGCTCCACCAACTATCAGTCCAGCATAGAACGACAAGTGGGGTTTGAGATAGCTTAGCTTTGACAGTCGACCCAATTCTGACGGTTTGAATTGAATGTGCACGGTAAAAAGCCCGACGAGGGCTCCCTTCGGTGGGCCTGAGGGTACTAACCCTGAGTGCCTCAATTACACTAGTGAGAGGAAGTCGGCTTGTAGATGCTGGCGGTTAGGGCAGGAGGATCAAACAGGCTCCGGTTGAGTTCGTAAGCCTCCGCCAGGCGAAAATCAGGGGCTGCAGTTTTCATCAAGACGAGCGCGTAGAGCAGCAGATTCTCTTTCTCGCCCTTGAGCAACCGTTGGTAGTTATCATACGTGACCCATGAATCGTAGTGGTCCAAAATTATTTGCATCAGGGGAATTAGTACAGCAGCTCCTCCAACGATGATGGCTATTCTCACTGAAAGATCAGTGAGAACTAGAACACCTACCTCTGTCAGTACGAAAACTGCAACAACCGCATACGCCCAAGGACGAGCTGTGGGCAGCTTCCTCTGGGAGAACTCTTTGTCGACCCTGGCTATCAACTCAGCAATATTCTCACCGGTTTCTGACGGCGCGGCTCTCGGAACTGAAGTAGAGCCCTTAAGGGATGAAGAGGAATTATTGACGCTCACTTCTGGCTTCACATCCTCGGTCACTCCCAGCATTCGGGAAATCACTCTGAATGCAGCAGGCGTAAAAAAGGAAAACATGCCGAGGATGAATGTGCCTGTGACGAGAGCGATTAGAATGGTGATGAGCCAAGTGGGATCCAACGGGTTTGCGGTAGACGGAGCTTGTTGCCAGACACCTTGAAAGTATCTCGTGAGGCCTACGATCACAAAAAGTCCGGCTGAAAGAAGAAAGAGTCGAGCTACCCATCTCACGATTCGCCTCAACTGACTTCGGCTTTCGGCGGCTCTACTCAGAAGGTCCACCTAATCTCGTAGCGTAGGGTTATTTCGTTCGGGTTAGCCCGAACTAAGTAAGCCTTACATTCCTCCCAGAAGCTGCCTTGTCCGCCACGTTTCCGGCTGTATCTGAAGAACCGATGAGCATAGTACAACAAGAAGAATAGCACAGCGGGTCTCGTCAACATAGTTCTAGGTGTGAGACCCTATCCTTGGCAAGCAACATTCTAGTTAATTTTCCAAAGGTAAACCTCGTCGCCATTCTGGCTGGAACAATGGTGCTCATCAGCGTCTTTCTTCCCTGGTGGGGAGTTGACGGAAACGCCTTCGGGTTCTCGGGATCGATTGTAAGGTGGAGCCTATGGAGCGCACCATCCCTCGGTGACGCCAGTTCTTCCCTGACCCCTGCCCAGGCTCAGGCTATTCAGACGATGGGATTGATGAGTGTCTTGGTGTTGGGAGTAGCCTTCATAACGGCTGCGATTGCGTTCATGGGAAGCTTCGCGCTGAACAAGCAGTACCTAGCCGTCGGATTCGCTGGGGCAATCTTGGCGATTATCCTCTATGCTGGAGGAGTAAGCATCACCCTCTCCAATCTGTGTCAGGGTTCATCCAGTTGCACATCGGGTCCCGTCGGATCAGCGTTCGCAAACGGGGCCTCGGTGAGCTGGGGATTCCAGACGGGCTTCTATCTCTTCCTGGTGGGAGCTATTTCGATGCTGTTCGCGATCATCTTTCATCAAACGTTTCTTCGGGGACAAACTACCAGGAGCATCGAGCCTCGATCCCTACCTTCCGGAGAGGCGAAGTTCTGTTCGGGTTGCGGGCACCCGCTTCAGGCAGATGCAAAATTCTGTTCGCATTGCGCCCGTCCAGCACCGTCGAGTTAAGTCTTCTCGCTGGTGGTTTCAGACATGGATCTCTTTGAGAGGGAAGAAGCGTGACTAGAAGAGAGACAATTCGATCAAAGGAAGATTCCTTTTGGAGCCCTCTCATTCAGCCGGAAAGGATTCGAACGCTACATTCTGCTCGTCGCAGGATCGCACTGCAAGCTCGACAGCGCACCGACCAGTCAGCCTGTTGTAGCAAGTCTCCAAGTCCATGCAGACACATCTCCTTCCTAGACGGTGTTTCCATCGTTTCTCACCCAAGAGAATGGATCGTCTTCGCTCGGCGAAGGATATGAATAAGAAAATACTAGGCATTGTCGTAGGAGTCGTAGTCGTAGCTTCAGTCTTAGGGGCCATTTTCGTTTCCGGAATTATTGGATCATCGAGAACCCTTAGCACCAACCCGAGTCCAACCATGTCAGGCTATACTTTCAACAACAATTCTGAGCTGTCCGTATCCCTCACTTCTGCTCAGGCGGGCACGGTAACATTGGCCAAAGTCTGCGATAGTTCGAACAGTTGCTATTCCGAGGCGATAACCTTCAGTTATCCAGGGAAACTCGACCTTAAGCTGAACAACATGGCTGGAGCAACGTTTGGCTTCCAATACTACAACAACTACCAGTTAATCCTGACAGATTCAGGTGGCAGCCAGACCTTCCAGGTTCACGATTCAGACCCTTATGGTCCGTGGATGACTAGCTCCGGTTTCTCCAACAGCACGGCGTTGACAGTGTATCTTCGAGGAAATGGCACGTACACACAATGCGGAACCGATGGGGGATGCGGAAGCGGTACAATCGTAAAAACACAAATCTGCTACAACTCAAGTTGCTACTCTGAAACGACGACTTACAGCTATCCAGGAGTGATCAGCTTGAATCTAAACAACATGCAGCTGAGTGGGACAGCATTCACTTTCACGATAGGATACACTTACACAATAATCCTAACCGATCCAGACGGAGCAAGCTACAGCGTCCAAGTAACACGATGAGCCTAGATCTGGAATATCGTTCAAACGATTACCAAGCGTCACGATTTCACGAAGGCCGGAGCACGAGAATCCGGCTGAGAGTCGAGATCTTTCGGTGGTGTCATCCTGATGGCCGACGTTTACTCATTCTCCATGATGGAAAATCCCGAATTTTCTTGGAACTGATCGATTGATTACCATGTTTGATGCGAGACTCGCCCCCACGATTGAAGGGCTGTGGATATTCGATGCCCGTTATTTCCACTTCGAATCATGATCGCCTCAAGCGTTTAGTAGGTATCGCTTGTGTTGAACTAATTCGAACTGGAAGCCTTGCCCACGAGCCGACAAAATCTGGTGCCGAACGCAGCGCTACTTCGAGTTGGGATAGATACAGGACTTGGAGGAGTATGGGGGCCGATCACCAGCGAGACAAGGCCGGGCGAATCTTGCGGGTTCGAATTCATTCCGTTTCCAGCTTACAAGAATTGTTCTGACGAGAATCTGGAAAGCACAGCAAAAGTGGAGTCGTACAGTGAAATAACAGGGATAAACACTGGCCGAAAGCTTAGCGACTTTCTTCCCAAGGATTATCTTCACATAAAGGACAAATCAAAGCGGACTAGTGAACGCTGGTATTCGCCGAAAGATATAGTTCCACACTATGACCCAAATTTCCGTCATGTTACGTTTGCCGATTATTGGAGTTCAGAGGGGGGTCGGCTCCCCAAAGCATGGAGAACCTTGCGATCCGACGAAATTAGGGATCTTTACATCATCTTCTTTGCAACTCTTGCAAGATTTCCGGGAAACCTGAGTTTCGACGAGTTCTTTGAAAAGCAACGATTCGCATGCGGCGATTACCTGATCGGCTCGATGAGGATCAGGAGATTCATTCCGATCGGAAAAAATGGATGGAAATCGGCCTTGGATTTATATCCGGAAGAAAAAGATGCTCTGATTCACAACTTTCACTACAATCAGAGGATCGACCCCAAGGAACCGGTTGTCGTTATAGGCGACCGTGACCACACCTGCCTTGCAAAGAAGGCTATACCCCTAAGGGTCAGGACGGGGCCAAAGACTTGGCGTCCCCTAGGGATTGGCAGCGACTTAAAACTGAGCATCAAAGCTCCTCTCAGGAAAATCAAGTATCAATATGATCTCGGGTTTGTCCAGAAGATAATGAATGAGCTACATGGCTAATCTCTTCGTAACGAATCTCCTTAACTGAACAAGAAGCCGTACTGCGAAAAACACGCGAGTCAGCTCTCATAGGCAAGCTTGCCTATTCTCTGTTGTACGCTCAAGTTATCCGATGGGGAGGCTTCGGAGACTTTACGCAGCGACGCAATGAGCTGGTCCTTCCCAAACAAAGCAGCTGTCTCCTTGTCAGCGATCCACTTGAATTTGCGCATCGACAACACATTGCCAATTATCAAGCCGACTGCCAAGAAAGGGAGGGCGACGATCAATACGTCCCAGGCGAGGTTGTTGATGGCGCACTGTCCATTAGCGCAGCTGGTAGTCGTGGGAAAGAGGGGTGGTAGGAGAAACCATGCGATGATGTATAGAGCGATTGCTGGGAGGGTTAATGCCAAGACCGACTTAGTCTTTCTAAGTCGAAGTCCTCGGTAGCTGATCAGTGCAGCGGCGATAAGTGGTTTCAACTCGTCCGTTGACAATTTGTCTTGGATGTTTGGTGAGAGGTAGATGGTCTGGTCAGAAAAGATCGCGCTGTCGCCAGGTATTGGAGCGATGTAGCGACCCGCTGGGATAGAAGACTGCCACTGGAGACTGGAAAATGAGGCGTTTGGAAGCTCCAGCTTCACGGCTAATTCGTTGACCAAGTTCAGAATTGATTGGTCGGAGGAGACTGTGGGAAGATTTGGTTGGGTTAAGTTCTGGCTAAATGGTGTTGGTTTGGGCCCTTTGCCTTGTTCCTGCCATTGGGCTTTGAAGTGTTTCGCGCCTCTGCGATTGATCAATGCAATCGGCAGAATGAAATCTACAAGGATCAGAATACCATAGCCTGTGCCTATGTATTGTCCGATGCTCAGTACGAATCCGAGGTAGAAGAGAGCGAGGCCAGTGAGGGTAGCGGCTACGATTCCGAGACCAACTCCAAGACGTCTCTTAGACTGTTCCCAAGACCAGAAATCTGGATGAACGGTCGTAAAGTGTGCTTGGAGAGCAGCCGGATATGCGGCCCTGGTAAAACCTACAGACTTTTCGTATTCAACCTCCTCTTCTAGCGAGTAGCCGCAGATTGGACAGGTCCGAGTTCTCAAATGCTAATCGCTATTTCTGACAAATCCGGCTCTTAAACTAGGCAACTTCATTGTGCAGCTGAGCAATACCAATTAGCGTGCGTCGTCTGTCTCTATTCTCGCATTGGCGTCCAAGTAGGATGAGAGGCTGATCCTTTACCGGCTTTTCTGCTCCCAAATCGGGTTAAGCCTTCTCGCGGATTCTTCTCGGGAAGGGGCTAGACTGTGATGGTGTAAGTGTAGTGAGCTCGCGAAGTGTTCAGTTCTATCGTGTAGACGTTTCCGTGCTGGAAGGTGAACGCCTTGCCGTCGATGAGAATGTTCAGTGTCACGTGAGTGTTTAGAGGGATAGTCGGTACGCTCCAGTTCGGGTCTGCGTAGGTGTTGCCGGCAGAGTCTTGGACGTAGTAAGAAAGAGGAGTGGCTGGATAATTACCGCAATTCACCAAGTTCAGGCTCATATTTGTGGGCGAGTTGAGTTGACTGGACTCCAAACAGAGTGTTTCGTGTGGTCCCCCAGGATTATGGACTAGGGTTGATGTGCCGTAGCCTGTAAGAACCAAGCCTACAACCCCAGCGACTGTTCCACAGATAGCTGTCACAGCGAGGAGTTTCAAGGCTCTTGGTTTCATCTAGTCTTCCAAATCATCGATGTTGGCGTCTGGAATAATGGTCGAGTTCAACCAGTCCGTGGTTGAAGGAGTGACAACTCCGAAAAATCGGTTGAAGTTTCGCGTCGCTCTATCAGTTATACGATCTCAATATTCTGGCCGTCGTTATGCCTTCCTTGGAGAAGAATCCCGTTTTCTTCGCTCGCTTAGAATCGATTTGGTGCTGGACATGCGGCAAGGTCACTAGTCACGAGATAACCTTCCGCTGGGGCGGACGGTGTTTCATGTGTAAGGAATGCGCGAGTATTGTGGTGGAGAAGCTCTAAGGCGGACCTATCTTTAGAGATGGTTTGACCTACCCTTCGAGTTATTGCTGCTCAACGGGATTGTTCCTGGTGGTGTCCCTGTCGACTGGCTCAGGCCACGAAAAAAATCCATATTTCCGACAGTAATTGTTTACGAGGGTTCGCCCGCATCGTGGGCATGATGCAGGAGATCTTTCCATACTATCTGTGAGAACGTGCTTGCTGATTAGTCGTAGAGCAGGCTTTCTTTTCCCGAACCTAATCACGGTCTCCGTCTTCCGAATGCTCTGTTGGCGATTCGAGGGGTTGAGCCAGAACGGTACAGCACTTGCAACGCTTATCGAGGCATTGGCCCTGTAGGCCATGCTTGCATGTTTCGCACACGCAGTAGCTTCTCCCCTCCTTAGTCTTGTTCTTCGTGTGGATCAGGAAGGGCTGGACACTGACTGAGTATGTTTTGGAGACAACGTTCCGGTGCGACTTTTCTCTGTTGGGCAGGTTTAACTGGCTGTCGTAACCTCTCACTCAAAACAGGTTACAGGAAGGTGTCAAGGCCTCGTGTCTATTGAAGAGTCTTGGTCGCCTCTACCTTTGCGTCTCTTTCGCAAATCCAGGATGAACCAGCTATCGCTTCCGCGAACAAAGAAAAAATGAGCTAAGCAACATTCTTTGGCAAATCCCCGTCACATACGGTTCCACCTACTAGCACCATCTAATGGATGTAGACACATGGTACGACTTGCGATCCTCGGTGTGGTCGCACTGTTTATTGGAATCAATCTTAATTTTGGAGTGATTGTTTTTGCACTAGCGGGTGGCATGGGTCCAATATCCCTATTGCAAACGCTCTTCTTTGGCGGAATCGCGCTGAACTTCGCGGGATTTGCAATCGTCGTTTACTCGATAGTTTCTCGGTGGTATAAGAGAAACCCAAAACAGGCTGATTGAACGATGGTCTAAGAACAAGAAAGCGCTAAGTAGCATCCTAAGAATTTGGGGACATGGATCTCAAGGACAGAGTGACGGTTTGCCAAACCCTCAAGAGATGCCTCCAATCTGGCCAACTTGGAAATGGGTTCTATGGGGCCTCGCAGCTTTCATCGCTCTCGCATTATTGATCTGGCTGTATTCCAGGGGTCGAGTTCCCTAAGACGCGAACTAACGGTGGCCGTCGAGAGAGAAATGCGCTGATCCCCGAAAACAGTGCCAGATCGAGAAACATCATAGCACCACTGGCCGAGTGAACATACACTCCATGATTAGTGAACAAATGCCCCGAGCCTTCAGCGGCGATTATCCGGTTCACAGGTGGACAGGCGAGAAATAGGCTTGCGGCTAGAGCAGTACCGCAGCGTCGAGCCTCTTCAACTTGACTCTGATGTCTTCGGAAGCTGTAGACTCCAGCAATCCTTTTTCCCAAGTCTTCCTATTTTCAATTGGGCAACTGGGACTTGAAGCGTCGAACTGGGAGTTGGCGCGTCATGGTAATGCTCAACATGGCGGTATTCGTGCCTTTGTTAGCGGGTTCCATTCTAATCTGGTTAGGTCTCGCCCAGCCACGTGACTACTGGTGGGCGGTGACGGTTGCACTCCCTTTCGTGTTTATTGGATTAGCCTATCTGAGTCTCTACCATCTGCCCAGAAAAAGAGTTCCACACAACCGTGACGTTTAACGGGTTGGTTGATCATTGCTCCACAGGCTCCTGAATCAATGAGTCTTTGTGTTGGAAGCGATGTTCTTCAGCCTTTGAGGGATTGTGGGAGTCCACGAGAGGTGCGCATACTTGCGCGCGCGATGAAATAACAGCTTGTAGACTTTTTCGAGCACAAGCGTCAGCTCACTCCCGATGCCCAACTCCTTCACCGCCTGAAGATCAGCTCGGAGTTTCATCCGTCTGAAGTAGGGGGCCGTGATGGCGATAAGGCCGACAAGGATACCTACAGGGACCAGAAAGAGCTCTCCTCCACAACCTCTGTAGCTACATGCTGGTATGTTCGACGATGACCGGAAGGGAATGTAGTACCAGTAGAATATTCCTGTTAGCGCAATAAAAGCTGCGAGAATCGAAAGTTTCGCCGCCCATCGTTTTCGGCGAAATCTGTAGCTGTAGATCAGAGTGGCGGCTAAAAGCGGTCGCCATTCTTCTGCCAGAAGTTTTCCTTTCAAGTCAGAGCACAGCCATAACGTTTCCCTAAGATACCAAGGTCTTTCCACCACCCAGGCCACGGGCGACCAAATGACCCTCCGTACGCTTTGTTGCAAACCCAACGTTCCACTGAGTTCCTCAGCAATCTCGACAATTCGAGAGTCATCAGAAGACTCGGAAAATTGGCGGTTGATCTCCAACAGAGCCATCTACGGCGGAGGGAAAACTGACAGATATTCGTTTGCGTTAGGTCTCCAAATGCATTGAACCCACAGAAGCTAACAAGTGGCTTGGAGCGGATTCGGCTCAGTCGTTTCAAAATGGAATAGAGCACTGCTTGCTTGCGAACTAACCTAAGACCTTGATCGGGCACGAGACTAGCGAAATGTGATCCCAATCAAGACGCAACCACACCTGTTCCCGCTCTTATCCCTAAGCTAAGTTAAGAGACGACAGGATGTCTGCGAGGACTTAGCTCACTTTCATAAGGCCTCGCGACAGTAGCTATTGGACATGGGCTTCAGTGGTGGAATAACAAAGGTCACGATGCAGTCCCAGATCACCAATGGGCTTCTCGGGGATCCGTTGATGGCGAGTCTCGGAGTGAGCACGGCGGACCTTGCTGTTGATACTCGGGGCTACTGGGCAAGATGGCTACCGCCCCTCCGAAGAACCAGTGGCGGAAATCAAGTGGCCACGGCGAAGCGTTGCTATATCGGTGCGATAACTCTGCCGCGTAAGATCACGTTCGACAGGCTTACCATCGGAATGCCCACAAGCGGGAACGGCAACGTTCTCTTCGGAGTCTACGCTGATAACACGGACACGCCAGCGGGTGGTTCGCTGCTTGCTAGCACAGCCGCGATTCCTACAGCTAACCCCTCAGTAGCATCTTTCGCGTCCCCCGTTCAACTGCCCCAAGGATTATACTGGCTTGCGATAATGACCGACAATGGTGCTGACGTGTTCATACATGCCAGTGGAGTTTTGGAAATCGGTGGCGCGTTGGACGGAGTCCGCTACGACTCGGCTGTGTTCGCTCTTACTGATCCTTGTCCCGCTGTCACGAACGACGTGAACGCCTGTCCCAACGTTCTACTGCGCGTCAAAAGCATCGACGCCTGACGGCTTAGCTCTCGGTCGAGCCAGGCTCAGCCTAACAGTCCTGACCAGCGTGGGATATGATGAAGATCAGACGGGCAAGCTACACTGGAGTCTGCCGAGGCTTTGACTTAATCGGCAGACAGTTCGAGTACAAGCATCGTGTCCCAGAGCAAAGAGTGCCAGAGTTTTAGAAGATGGCAGCCTCGTCCGGGGAGTATGGCTTGTATCGACTCTGGCCCGGCCGACGTAGTCTCGGATCTGAATCTGTTCCAGGGCCGACAAACTGAATCCCTGCGCCAGATTCGATGACGTCCCCTCGGTAGTAAATCGGATTGCTCGGCGTGCCGTAGTTGTTGATCGCGTCCATGTTGGGCCCCCGAGGCACCTTGCGCTCGTTGCCATCCGCAAAAAAATTTACGCCTTCTCCCCGTACCGAGACTAGCTCGCGACGTCCCGTCCAAAAATTGGTGGCGTACCGAAAACCGTCAGGGGGTAGAGGAAATTCTGGGTCGTCTACAAGGATCCATGGGCCGAAAAGCCAGAACTGTCTGACCCACTTCTTGCCCATTGGTGCGTAGGGAGGCTACTCGCTGCTCAAGTCACTCGCTCCCTCTGTATTGGCCGACAGACGGATAAAAGACTAAGCGTAGTCTTTCTCAGAATTTTGGGTTTGGCTCTTCCGAGTGCTCTGACTGCTTGCAACTCTTTTCTTCAACTCGCGTGAACAAAGGTCTCTCTTGAGTGTCTTCGAACGGAACGAAATTGGCTTGTCTGATGAATCGTGTTGACTTCGGCTGGTTAGAATTTCTCTCTCCACGAATCAGCGACACTAGAGTCTTGTTCCAGAGGATCAGGTGTATGAGTTTATTGATTTCTTTCTGAAGATCGTTCGTCAACTCAGGTCGCCTTCTCCAATAGTCTTTTTCAGTGTCCTAGTTGGCCACTCATGTATGAGTCTCCAGTCTTGACTTCGGTAGACTGACCCTTCGCCTCTACGTCCTCAGCATGGGCTGGATACAAGAAGCCCCGCAGTGCCACCATGAAACCTTCCATCCAAATTTCGCCGTTCCTGTGCTCTAAAATCACCTTGCGCAAGTCCGGTGCGCCGGGGAAGCCATGAAATTCGTCGATCTCGTATCGACTACCTAAAGCGTGCCACACAAACCATTTGGCGAAGTCCCCGTTTAGCCACCTCCAACCGTTTGTAAACGCCTTCTCCCCTGCCCAGTTTCGCAGAACCACATGCGTTCTGCCTAGCTCTGCGAGCGATCTATATTTGTCGAATAAGGATGCTGGGTCAATATTCTGATCGAGTATCCATGCGAGTCCTTGAGCAGGTGTCAGAGAGGTGCCGTGCGCTTCATTGAAGCCGTCGGTCACTCCACCAACAAACTCGACAAAATCGCGGGCGATCCTGGCAGCAACGCGCTTCCCACCTTTTGGGATTGCAAACCTGGGCGGATTTATTTTGACGAATAGCCTTGCCAAGGAAGGTAGAGACATTTCTAGGGTTGTGCTCCAGACTCTTCTGGCGGAAGTTGGTAGGCGGCACCGCAGCCGTCGCAGATATAGCGGCGTTCGGGGCTCTGTTGGATCTTGGCTAACTCGAACTGACTGAAGTTCCGTGAAAACTTGCAGGTTGAGCATGTGAAGCTCCAGGGGAGCTGAGTGGGAGGCGAGCGCAGTTCAGAGCGCGCGGCTTCTCCTGGGGCTCCCGTAACGGCGTTAACAACAGCTCCTGCTGAGGGGACTCGTTTGGTTAGTGCTTGGCCCACTGACCGCCCGGCCTCCCTGACAATTGGAGTTTCAAGAAATTTTCCTAGATTTCCAAAAGCTGTTTTGACCAGCTCAGTCTGGTTGGCCGCCTTCTTTCGCTCAGTATCAGCCTCCGTTTGGGTTTTCCACTTCTCATGATCCAACTCTAGCCGGCGAGTTGCAAGCGCTTCAGATTCCTTGCCTGTGATCTTTTCGACAATATCTTTCGTCTCTTGCACCTGCCGGAGGAGGTCTAGTGGGCTGTTGGATGATTGTTGTTGATGCTGAAGCTCTCGTATCTCTCTGAAATGCTCCTGCTGAGCCTGTAGCATTTTGTCGTGTGACTGTTGTTGCATGGCCAGGAGTTCGCTCACGGCCATGCCGTCGTTGCGGTTTCTAGCTGTTTCGACTCCGGTTTTGAACAAGTTTCCGGCCGCGCTCATTAAGCTCGCCGGGTCTGACTGTGGTGTCTGCTGAGAAGTGTTCCGCAGATCCTGCACTAGCTTCATCGCGTCTATCAAATCACGCATTCCTAAGTTTTGCGCGGAATTATTGTTCATGATTCTCTGTAACAAGACTGACTGGACTGCCGGGTCGGCGGATAGCGCGAAGACGTCTAGATGTGGAGATATTTTCTGCATGGCATCTTCGATGTATTTTGTATCACGACCAGCCTGGACCATAGCTTCGATGATCCTGCCTTTGGCGGCGGCTACCTCAGAAGGACTCGCCTTCGGCATGACACTCGGTTCGCTTCCACCGTTGCCAAACGCAGTGAGGAAAGCTCGTGACGACGCGCCTGCGATTGCGGCGTCCTCAACCGGCTTCCATGGCCTCGAACCGATACCGCCTATTGGTTTCAATGATGGATTTGCCTCCTCAAGCTGTGCTCGAAGATTTTGAGCCTGACGTCGCCAGTACTGCTTGGCCAATTCGGAGTCGGATGGACCCGTTGTCATTATGATGCTCCCATCGTCTTGTGCATTTCAAGCCCGCTCTTTTTCGCGGCCTCAGCGTATGCTGAGGCCTGTCGGATTATCAGTGCAAAGTTCTCGCGCAGAGATTCCTGATCTCCCGGCTCGTGGGGAACAGCAGCTCGGAAAAAGTCCGCGTCTTCGCGGTCCTTCCAGATCTGTTCGTGGAAAAATTTGACCGGGTCTTGGTATCCGGCCGCGACGGAGGCGGCCTTGATCGATAAGAAGACATCGATCCATTCTGGCTCGCGCTGAAAAAGTAACCTGAGGATATCGGTATCAGTCGCCACCGGCTGTGAAGATGCTGGTTGGTCGGTGTCCGTATCAGCTGAAGATGTTGTCTCGTAGCCGTAGCCGTTGTTGTTCTGGACTGTGGGGCGGGTAGCGATGACCTCGCTGGAAATCCTAGGAATCTGGCGTGTCTGTGAGTCGGCGTTACCGTTCGTGGGCTGAGAGGACGGTAGGACCGTCGGCTGAACGGTCGGCTTCGGCTCAATATGCCCGACCCTGTTCCATACTCCCGCCTTGCTCATCCCCCAGAGGCCAGCGATCTCGTTAATGCTCATGTTTGCCTGTCTCATCTTTTCCATAAGCGCCTGACTCTTGCTCTCGAATACCGTTCTGCTTTCGGGCTTTTGATCGGCATATTCTGGCGGAATCTCCGTCGGGTAAACGAACGATCCTGCATTTTGAACGAACTCACGGTTTTGACCCGCCCCAGTTCCACGCTCAGGTATGAGCGGGTCGGGTCCTAGCCGTTCGGTCTTATCCGTAGGCTGATCTTCGTCGTTCAATCCTCGGGCTTTCTTCTCACGGCCGGGTTCTAATTCGGACTTTTCACGCTCAGACACGAGAGGAGGGTTCTCAGGATCGCGCAGGTTCTGGGCTGTTCGCATCTTCTGAGCGAGTTGCCGATCAGCCTTTGACATAACCGACACCTTCTCTGTCGTGTCTAGCTTTTTTTCCCCCGGTTTTTGCGGGGCCCTGCGCTGTTTCCGTTCATCCGGGGGAACAGTTGCGTTCGGTCTCTTGGGCTTGGAAGTCACTTTTGGACATGCTCCCGTTCTATAATATCGAGGCTTCGACTGTCGCCGGATGAACGGCCCCCGTGACCGTTCGCCAATCCTAGTAGCAGACTCTTCGTGATGGCGTACCTGGGCAGTTCCTGTTCTCCAGATGGGAGAATTCTCGGCTGGATAATGCGTCCACGCTCGTCTCGAAGTTTGAGCCGAAGGGCCGCTTTCTGGATTGCACGGTCGGTCTCGTCTCGTACCCAAGCGGCGTAATTTTTTCCAGTTGTGGGCAATTCTTCTACTAAGTATGGGTATGGATATTTATCGCTAAGCTAAGTCTCTTTCCGCATCACCCAATGTAGGCCAGAATTTCTGCTGTCCAATCAGTGACAGGTTCGCGGGACAGTACTACATGGACTCTAGCAGGTTTCGAGAAACATGATATCGATAGCTCTTCGAGAAGTTCCTCCCGCCTACAGGTTTCCATTTGTCGATCACATAAGACACGTTTTTTACAATCAACGGATAGACGATCATGAACCCGTTCCAGTTCCTCATCTCTAGTGAGAGACCTTCCACGATAAGCTGCACTAATGGTTATTCTAAGACAGCATAGAGAGGGAAAATTCATGCTCTAAGGGAACTCTTATACCTTCATTGCGAACTGTACACGTATATCTAATAGACAAATTTATATAATCGCAAGCACTGATGCTATTCAGATAGAAATGAAAGACACGGTAACGAAAGGGGGGCACGACCCGACACTTGCAACGATTCAAATGGTTGAGAACGCCGTTCGGAAATCAAAGAACTACCCCACCAAGAAGGCTCTGTGGGAAAGCCTCCCGCGGCAAGTACAGTACCCGACTTTCAACCGCATCATAGACTACTTGATATCCAGCAACAAGATCGTATTGAACGACCACGAAATTGTCTGGGTTTTCGCCGACAACCCTACACTGAAGAAGGCGCTCGCCAAGAGCGTCAGAGTTCGCTAGGTCGTCTTATACCCAAACCTCTTATCGTATTCCTTGTGGGTCAGAATCTCAAGACAGAAAACTGACAAGCCAGCTCCGTCATAGACGATAGTGTACGTCATTCGCCAGTCTGGTCCAAGCTTGTGGACATACAAGTTGTCGGGGTTCCAAGTCTTACGATAGTATTTTGGGAATCTGTCCTTAGTTACTTTTTCGCCTAATTCACGATCGGCCTTCAGCTCGGAAAACGCGGTTTGGGCTTTTCCTCTCAACCACTCGTCCTTACACCAGTCAAGAAAATCGATGAACTCTGCGGACAGCTTAACATCAGATGCTGGCTTAGGACGAATGTATCGAGGAGACAAATTGTCGATTCCGCTATTTTGCCCTTCTTTTCTGACTTTTGCGTCATCCCCTTCAGTCTTAAGAAACCGGAGAAGCACTTTGGAAACATATTTCTCGCGGAATGACGATGCTCGCGGTTCGAACTTGCCTTAGTTCGTGCCTTCCTTGGGCGCGTTCACCGTTTCTAAGCAGCGCGTTCCCGTCGATACGCAGACCAAGCAATGCCATCCACAGTTTGAGCAGGCAGGAATTGTTTCGAGGGCAACGTCGGTCGCGATCGTCGCTCAATCATTCAGGCGTCTCCATCTCGTGGTTCAGCAGTTGCTCAAGCGGCGGAGGCAGCAGGATTCTCGCCGTCTCGCGGAAAGGTCCCGTATTGTTGCTGATGACAAGGATCTTCCGGCAGAACTTTCGTGACTCAGACAGGAAGTCGGTGAACTGACTCGATCTCAAGAGACGGTGGCTTTCCTCCGTGATGATCACCCACTTGCTCAGTTGGCCGGACGGAACGACGTTAGGTTGGAAACCTTCTTTTTTGACAACGTTGAGGCGGTCGAAGAGCATGGTGACTTCGGAGTCGGCTAGTAGCGTGTTATTGTTGGGGACAAATCGGATTCTGGTGGATTCATCTGCCTTCTGCCATTTCAGCGAGAAAAGGTCTGAGAGAGTGATCTTTCTGATTCCCGTGTACTCACCAACCACATCGAGGATGAAGACTGGAGCCTTGATGCTTGGCAGTAGGCGTGTTTTTGTGTAGAGAGTCTTGCCGCTTCCACTTTGCCCTGTGAGAACCGTTGGCCTATCGTCGATGAAAATTAATTCGGTGGTTGCGGGTAGCGCCATGTCCCGTGTTCGGATAAGCGTCTCGACTAGAAAGCTGACACATTCATTATGAGAACGTAGGGCGGTCTCGCTCTCCAGTCTTGAAAGAAACGCCAGATTGTACTTGCTCAATCGCACTGTTGACTGTGACGCCTTGAGTAAGGCCCAGTTTGCAGGATCTTTGAGAAGTTCAACGAGGTTCCGCGTGATTTCTCGCGATTCTCTAAGTAAGCGGTTGCCGCTGACATTCTTCAGGGCATCCGAAGGCATCTCTTGCTTCTCTGATCCCTGGGATTCTGCGACGAAATCTAACACCATCATCTTAGCAACTCCGGACAATCTTTGTGTGGACCGGCGTGGGGTCTGACTAGTCGGGAGTCTTTGACGAGGACCACGTAGATTCGATCTGGGAGACAAATAGTGTTCATTCACAAATCTCCTTTGTAGCTGCCCAAGTGTCCACTGCAAAACGCTCGCACCTGACTCTCTCCAACTCTTGTGATGGGAGTTGCGGGCTTTCCGCACACTTCGCAAAAGTAGTTCTGACGATAATCGGCAGAGTGGGATTGACTAGTGTTGAATTGAGAAGAGTCAAGTTGACCTGCAGGCGGTGAGGCCTCGGATACCGTGGATACCCCGGATACGCTTTCGTCCGATGGGGCGTTGGTATCCGGAGTTGCTGGGGTATCCGGGGCGTTGCTATCTAACGTCCAGCTCAGCGTCTCGTTGTCGAGAAGTGGTTTTTCATCATCGACAGGTTCTTTGCTCCAATTTTCGGGACGCCTGAGCCACAGTCCTGTAAAGGAAGGCACCTGCTTTCCCTTCGGGCCACGTTTGGCTGTATTGATGGGGACGCCTGCCATTGGGAGTCTCTTGAAGAATGTGTCACTGAGGACCGGGGGGAGCTTCTTCAAGGTGCAATACCTGACGAATGCTTGAAAGAGTCTTTGCTTCGAAATCGAGCCCTCCAAGTCTGCGATGCAGCAATCCATCACGAAAGCTTTGACCGGGTCAGATTTGCGAACGTAGTCTTCTCTAATTTCTTCGACGCTTTTGGAGTTGGAAAGGTGCCAGTTCTGCTCTCGTAGCCGCTTCAGGCCAATGAGCATCCAGTTGAGGATGCCGCTCTTTTCTCCAGGGGTCGTGAGCTTTGCGACGAGGTTAGGATCTCGTTTTTCGCCTCGGAAAATGTTGGGGTAGACGGTAATGAACCAGCGACGGAAGAACGCGTCCGTGTCATCCGGAGACTGCGGGATCTTGTTTGCGTTAAAGACTAGTTTTGCGTGGTTGACGAAGTCGAAGGCGTCCTGGAATTTCTTCTCAGTTGTGATCCTTCCCTCGCCGGTGATGTTCTTGAATGTGCCAGTTGCCTTCAGGGCCCTGTCGCTGAGGTCTGAGCAGATATTTGCGAGCTTGCCGAAGAGGCTCGCAACAGCGAACCGGTTTTCTTCCAAAGCTTGGAGCGAGTGGTTGGACACATTCTCTGGTCCCAGTATTGCAATCAGGACCCGGTTTTCCGTGTCCTTTCCGTTTTCGCCTTCGCCGACTTTCATCCATGCTTTTTGGGTCTTGTAGTGTTTGACTAGGAAGGAACCACAATATTCCTGCACGGCCATGATGTCTTCTGCGTGATGGATCTGGGTCTGGAATCTTTCCCAGTGGGGACATTTGGCAGTTGGATCGTATGTCACAGGCAGTTTCGAGAGTGAAGGGTCGTCGGGGCTGTGGGGCTGTAGCTCGCCTGTTTCGACGTTGAGCAATCCGTTTTCAAGGTTCAGTATTTTAGGGTCAGCGTCGAAGATGTCTGCTTCAACATAGGTTCGCCTTTGAACATGCCCTAGGACCTCGTTTACAAAATGGTTTGACGTCCGTTCTCCGACCCCTGCCCTGTGGAAGTTGGCTTCGACGATCCTTCGGATTGCAGCTTCGCCGCCATGACGGTAGACCCCCTTATCGTAGATGTACATCTCTCCCTTGAAGAGAGAGTGGACGCGTAGGATTGCCAGAATTGCTTCGGCAACTTCTGCGGGCTCAGCGTCCTCTGTTAGCTGTGGCTTGTCGTCTGTTTCGGTGGAGACAAGAGCAGGTTTCTTGATGAGTCCTTTTGCTAGCGCTATGTCGCGGGTGCGCTTGAACAATTCTCCGCGCAGACCGCCTGGCACGGAGTCCTCGCACTCTATGATTCCTTCCAAGACCGCGAGAAGTTGGTAAGGTCCACCACCGGTTTCGCAGCGGAAGCAGTGCCACACGTTGTCTCTTGTGTTAACACAAAAATTGCTTCCACCTGTGCTTCCATGTTTTGGGTGGCTACCTTGAAGCTCGCCGTTGCCGTGATCATTTAGCCCCAGACTATTGACTAAGTCCAGAATGCTGAAGGAGTCCGGGGCATGATGCTTCCGGGCTTCTGCCTTCTCGACCGTTGCAGCTCGTTGTACAATCCATTGTCCTAGAACCCTGTGGATATCATCTTCTGTGATTGTCGCACGAAGCCGATCCGCCGCGGGGCGATATGGCTGGCCGTTTGGGTGCAGGCTTCCGGGGCCTAACCCATAGCCATTGCCCAGTTTTACGTGTCCAACGTTCTGTTCCTTCTTGGGGCGGGTCTTGTCTGTAAGCGGGATCGTCTTGCCGGAATTTTGACAGTCGTAATGAAACTGGATGCCGCCATGTCCAGGTGTGAATACCTCGTATGTTAGCGGAAGGTTTTGCCGAATGTGTGATACTAGTTCTGGAATGTCGGCGTCGATTATTGCTCGGGTGTAGCCTGCGACGATGCCGTAGGCGCGATTTTTCTTGAGCCAGTCCTGAAAAATAGGGTCATTGTAGTCGTAGACATACTGCTTCGTCTTTACATCGAAGGACTCGAACGCTCTCTTGCCGCTTCCGACCTTAACAAATAGTCCGTCTCGTAGTCGTTCAGGAATAAGTGCCGGGTCCAAGACCTTGGTCTCACCGATCCTCCTTGAACACTATTGGCCCTCTCTTGCTCGGTCCAACGCCCACGTCACCGGCGACTTGATTTCTTTCCATAGTC